>Ga0209963_1001635_pt1 | contig 12668 bp, 8 predicted proteins | sample ThiBio_1000_biof_2_FD_183957 | JGI IMG/M metagenome (GOLD analysis project Ga0209963, IMG submission 183957) | Wastewater bioreactor microbial communities from Cape Town, South Africa - Thiocy_cont_1000_biof (SPAdes) | ecosystem: Engineered > Bioreactor > Thiocyanate-remediating >...
GGAGTACGGCGCTCGTCCAGCCCAGCACCGCGTAGGCGGCCCCGGCCACCCGGCCGCCGTCCCGGCCGCGGCGCTCGGGCGTCCACGCGGTGACGTGGCCGATGCAGCGGTGGTCGACCGAATACTCCTTGACCAGTCTCGCCAGCGACGCCGGCGACTCGCCGACGTGACGGAAGTAGCATCCGGGGCTCGGCGTCGGCTGAGTGGCCGTCGCGGCTGCGGTTCCTTCCCAGGTGTCGATCCTCAACATGTCCCCCTCCACGGGTCCGGCTGCCATGCGGAGCGGCCGAATTCACCACTGACGATCGAACACCACGTCACCGCCGCACGAAAGACCCCTTATGGGCGACGCCCAAGCGGGCGACAGGAGCGACGTCAATTCATCCCGGAGATCGGACGGACGGGGGTGGTCTGCCGGCTCAGCATGGCTTCGAGGATTCCGTAGAAGGCTGCGGCGTCGACCTTCTCGACGACGGTGGCGTTCGGGGCCAGCCCGAACTTGTCCCAGGCCATCGTCGACATGCCGCGGGTGAGGGGCGAGGTCGTCTCCACGTCCACCCGGTAGGCAGCACTGGCCAGGACGAGTTCGGGGTGCAGGAGCTGGGCGAGGGTGAGCGAGTCCGGGTGGGTCGAGCCGTCCACCCCGACCGACTCGTCGTAGTCGATCGTGGCGTCGCACATCCGCTGGAAGAAGCGGGCGAGCGGCGTCCCGAGGGCGCACAGCCGGTCGTACTGCGGGCGGGCGAAGGTCGCGTCGTTCAAAGTGACCGGGTCCCACGGAACGATCCGGACGTCGGGGAAGCCGGCGTCGAGCACGATCTGGGCGGCCTCCGGGTCGACGTAGAAGTTGAACTCCGCGCTCGGGGTGATGTTGCCGCGGCCGTTGTTCGATCCGCCCATGATCGACAGGCTCTTCACCCGGGACGGGAAGGTGCGGTCCATCACGGTGGCAACGGCGAGGTTGGTCAGCGGCCCGATGGCGATGATGTTCAGCTCCCCGGGAGCCTCGGCGGTCAGCCGCAGCAGCGCGTCTACCGCGTGCTCGGATGCGTTGTGGACGCCGGTGACGTCCATCGCCAGGCCACCCGAGCCGTCCCCGTGCACGTCCTCCGCCGACGACCACTCCCGCAGGACCGGCTGCCGGCAGCCGACATGGACGGGCACCTCTCCGAGCCGTCCAGCGACGTTGAGGGTGAGGTGGGCGTTGGCGACCTGCTGGTCGAAGCCGACGTTGCCGGCGACCATGGTGATGGCCCGCAGGTCAGCGGCCGGGTCGAGCAGTCCGAGCAGGATGGTGACGCAGTCATCCTGAGCCGTGTCCGTGTCGATGATGATCGGGATGCGCGCCATGCTTCTCCTCCGCTGCCGGCCCACACCCTAACCAGCCGGAGCGACTGCCCACGCAGCGCCGACCGGCCGGACGCCGGGCGAGTGCGGAGAACTACGCCCCGGCGGGCTGCAGTGCGGACGCCTCGGCTGCGTGGACAGCCACGACGCCGGACTCCCGCTCGATCAGCTTGCGCCGCTCGAAGTACCAGGCGGCCGCCAGCGGGATGAGCGCCGCGACCCACGCGAGCGGGGCGGCGACGCAGGCGCCCAGGAAGCCGATGCGGTCGATCAGAAACAGGCCGACCGCTGCCCGGGCGACCAGTTCGGCGATGCCGGCGATGGTCGGGACAGTGGTGGCGCCGAGGCCCTGCATCGAGTTCCGCAGCAGGAACAGCACGGCCAGCACCGCGTACAGCGCGCCGTTGATGACCAGGTACCGGTGGGCCATCGCGACGACCTCGTCGTTGCCGTCGCTGAAGAACAGCCGGGCCAGGCTGGTGCCGAAGACGAGGATGAGCCCTCCGAGCACGACCGCGAGACCCATGGCGAGCAGACCCGTCCGGAAGATCCCGACGCGGATCCGGTACCACTGCCCGGCCCCCCGGTTCTGCGCGACGTAGGTACTCATCGCGACCCCGATGGACGCCAGCGGGGCGACCGCTGCCTGATCGACCCGCATCGCCGCGGTGAAGGCGGCGACGGCGTCCGCTCCGAGCTGGTTGATGCCGTACTGCAGCACGGCCGCGCCGATCGCGATCACGGACATCTGGAAGCCCATGGTCACCGCCAGCCACGCGTTCTTCGACAGCAGCCCCTGCGGTAGCCGCCAGTCGGCCCGGGTCAGCTTCAGCATCGGCATCCGCCGCTGGATCAGCACCAGGCACAGGATCACCGAGACGGCCTGCGCGGTCACGGTCGCGGCGGCCGCCCCGCCGACGCCCAGATGCAGGACGGCCACGAAGACCACGACCAGGGCGGCGTTGAGCAGGCAGGCGACGACCAGGAACAGCAGCGGCGTCCTGCTGTCGCCGAGCGCGCGGATGATCGCGCTGAGGAAGTTGAAGGCCACGGTCGCCGCGGCCCCGCTGAACAGGACGCGCAGGAAGGTGGACGCACCGTCCATCAGCTCCGGCGGCGTGCCCATCAGCGTGAGCAGGTAGTGCGAGCCGAGGGTGCCGGCCAGGACGATGCCGACAGTGATCGCAGCGCTGACGATGATGCCGGCGGCCACCGAACGGCGCATCGCCACCAGGTCGCCGGCTCCGAAGGCCTTGGCCACCGGGATGCCCAGGCCGGCGGACGCGCCCATGGCGAAGCCGAGCAGGAGGAATTGCAGGCTGCCGGACGCGCCGACCGCGGCCAGCGCGTCAACGCCCAGCAGCCGGCCGACCACCATGGCATCGGTGACCGAGTACAGCTGCTGGAAGAGGTTGCCGACAAGGAGCGGAAGTGTGAACAGGACGATCAGGCGGACCGGACGTCCGACGGTGAGGTTCTTGGTCATGCAGGACTACTCGCGAGGCTCGTGTGGTGGATCTACCTGATCGGACGGACGGGTAGCTCAACTGCACACACGGTCTGCCTCTTGGTACTGCTGAAACGATATCAAGAAACCGATTCCCGCGTGACCGGACGCGCGATTCTGGACCAACGTGACCGTCCGGGCCCACCGTCATCGCGGGCCCCGACCCGGGACCCCCGGCAGCCGCCCAGCCGGGCCGAGCAGCCGGACAGGTACAGGGATCCCGGCGTTCGCCGGGACGACATCAGCAAGACCCTGCCACTGTCGTCCCGGGCCCCGACCCGGGACCCCCGGTAGCCGGACAGGTACGCAGGTTAGGGGGTCCCGGCGTTCGCCGGGACGTCCTAGAGTCGAACCATGGCAACGATCTCCCCCGCCACCGCTGCGTGGCGCCCGCGTCCGGCTGATGCCCCCGAGGTCATCAGCGACGAAACGGCAGAGCTTCTTGAAGGCTGGTGGCGTGCGGCCAACTACCTGTCGGTCGGCCAGATCTACCTGCTGGACAACCCGCTGCTCCGCCGTCCCCTCGACCGCGACGACGTGAAGCGCCGCCTGCTCGGCCACTGGGGCACCACGCCCGGCCTGAACTTCCTCTACACCCACTTCAACCGCGCGATCATCGAACGCGACCTCGACTCGATCTACATCGCCGGCCCGGGCCACGGCGGGCCCGGCCTGGTCGCCAACGCCTACCTCGAGGACACCTACACCGAGATCTACCCCTCCATCAGCCGGGACGAGGCCGGCCTGGCCCGGCTGTTCAAGCAGTTCTCCTTCCCCGGCGGCATCCCGTCCCACGTGTCGCCGGAGTGCCCGGGATCGATCCATGAGGGCGGCGAGCTGGGCTACTCGCTGTCGCACGCGTTCGGATCGGTGTTCAACTCCCCCGGCCAGCTCACCTTCGCCGTCGTCGGGGACGGCGAGGCCGAGACCGGCCCGCTCGCGACCGGCTGGCACGGCAACAAGTTCCTCAACCCGGTCACCGACGGCGTCGTGCTGCCGGTGCTGCAGTTGAACGGCTACAAGATCGCCAATCCGACGATCCTCGCGCGGATCCCCGAGGACGAACTGGCCGATCTGATGCGCGGCTACGGCTGGGAGCCGCTGTTCTTCACCGCCTCCGCCGACGACGACCACCTCGAAGCCCACAAGCGCTTCGCACGCCTCCTGGACGACGCCCTGGACCGGATCGTCGAGATCAAGGCCCGCGCTGCCGAACAGGGAGCCGACAAGGCCGAACGCCCCCAGTGGCCGATGATCGTCTTCCGCACCCCGAAGGGCTGGACCGGCCCGAAGACCGTGGACGGCAAGCAGACCGAGGGCCACTGGCGCTCCCACCAGGTGCCGCTGGCGAACGCCCGCGACTCCGCGGAGCACCTGAAAGTGCTGGCCGACTGGCTGGCCAGCTACCGGGTCGAGGAGCTCTTCGACGACACCGGACGCCTGGACGCCCGGTTCGACGCGCTGAAGCCGTCCGGGAGCCGCCGGATGTCGGCGAACCCGGTCGCCAACGGCGGCCAGGTGCTGAAGGATCTGATCCTGCCCGACTTCCGCGACTACGCCGTCGAGCCCGACGAGGACGGGCACGGCGGGCCGATGGTCGAGGCGACCCGCCGGCTGGGCGAGTTCTTCGCCGAGGTCGTCCGTCGCAATCCGGACAACTTCCGGGTCTTCGGACCGGACGAGACCGCGTCCAACCGGCTGCAGGAGGTGTACACCGCCACCAACAAGCAGTGGGTCGCGGACTACGAGCCGCTCGATTCCGAGGACCCGATGCGCCGTCAGGGCCAGGTGATGGAGGTGCTCAGCGAGCACCAGTGCGAGGGCTGGCTGGAGGGCTACCTGCTCACCGGCCGGCACGGCGTGATGAACTCCTACGAGGCGTTCATCCACATCGTCGACTCGATGTTCAACCAGCACGCGAAATGGCTGGAGTCGACCAATGACATCGGCTGGCGGCGTCCGGTCGCGTCCCTGAACTACCTCCTCAGCTCGCACGTGTGGCGGCAGGACCACAACGGCTTCAGCCACCAGGACCCCGGATTCCTCGATGTCGTGATGAACAAGTCGCCCGAGGTGATCCGGGTCTACCTGCCGCCGGACGTGAACACCCTGCTGTCCACCTTCGACCACTGCCTGCGCTCCAAGCAGTACGTGAACGTCGTCGTCGCCGGCAAGCAGCCGGAGCCGGTGTTCCTGAACATGGAACAGGCGATCGCGCACTGCACCCGCGGCATCGGCATCTGGGAGTGGGCGGGGACGGAGGAGCCGGGCACCGAGCCGGACGTCGTCCTCGGCTGCGCGGGCGACGTCCCGACGCTGGAGACGTTGGCCGCGGCCGATCTGTTGCGCCAGCACATTCCCGACCTCAAGGTGCGGGTCGTGAACGTCGTCGACCTGATGCGGCTGCAGGACGACACCGAGCACCCGCACGGGCTGTCGGCCCGCGACTTCGACACCATCTTCACCACCGACCGGCCGATCATCTTCGCCTTCCACGGCTACCCCTGGCTGGTGCACCGGCTCGCCTACCGGCGGACGAACCACGCCAACCTGCACGTCCGCGGGTTCAAGGAGAAGGGGTCGACCACCACCCCGTTCGACATGTGCATGCGCAACGACATCGACCGCTACCGGCTCGTCATCGACGTGATCGACCGCGTCGAAGGGCTGCGCGCCCGGTACGCCACGCTGCGGCAGCAGATGGTCGACCGGCGGATCGAGGCCCAGGCGTACGCGCACACCTGGGGCACCGACATCCCCGAGGTCGCCGACTGGGTCTGGCCGGACGCCGGCGACGAGGCGCGCGCGAACGTCCACCCCGCCGACACCGGGGCGGACAACGTATGACGGAGCTCTGGCTGGTCCGCCACGGCCAGACCGAGTGGTCGGCCAATGGACGGCACACGTCCATCACCGACCTCGACCTGACCGAGACCGGGGTGGAGCAGGCGAAGGCGCTGCACTCGCGGATGGACCCGGCCGACTTCGGCCTGATCCTGTCCAGCCCGCGGCTGCGGGCCCGGCGGACCGCCGAGCTGGCCGGGTTCGGCGACTACGAGATCGAGCCGGACCTGGCCGAGTGGTACTACGGCGACCTGGAGGGCCTGACCAGCAACCAGATCCGTGCCGAGCACCACGGCTGGCGGATCTGGTTCAACGGCTGCCCCGGAGGCGAGTCGGCCGAGGAGGTCCGGGCCCGGCTGACCCGGGTGGTGGCTCGCGTCCGGGCGTCCGGCGTCGAGCGGGCGATCTGCTTCGGCCACGGTCACGCCAGTCGGGTGCTGGCCCTGTGCTGGCTGGATTTCCCGATCATCTTCGGTCAGAGTTTTCCCCTCGATGTGGCCACCATTTCGGTGTTGGGACGCGAAAAGGAGTCGCCGGCGATCCTGCGCTGGAACAGCTGATCAGGGCGCGGGTATTTCACCCTGTCCCCTGAACGGGGACGTCAGAAACGTCCCCGGACGAGGACTTATACCGTCGAGCGCGGCCGGATAATCTCTGTGTTGTCCATCAAACTAGCCCCCCGAGCTGACGATGACTCAACTGCAGGAACGACCTGTCCACGTGATGCCGAGCGACGATGACCGCCCGGCCCAGGCGATTGCCAGCCCTGCGCTGGCGAACATCGACGCCAGCCACTGGCGCCGGGAGTACGTGCGCACCCCCGTCCCGCCGCCGCGCGGGACGAACCGGATGACGCGCACCTTCCGGGCGCACCCACAGCTGGTCAAGACGGTGCTCTCGACAGTCACCGTCACCGCCGCCGTCGGCCTCTTGGTCGGCGCCGCCCTCACGTTCCTGCCGGGCCACCCGTGGGCAGCGGCCGACTCGAGCAACGGCACGTCGGCATCGGCTGTCGTCGCCGGCGACCGGCCGGCGGGCGTCGCCATCAGTGCGGACGCACGGCAGGTCTACGTTGCCGCCTCCGGCAGCAGCAAGCTGCTGGTACTGAAGGCCGACGACCTGTCGCTGATCCAGAGCGTCCCCGTTCCGGGACTCCACCCCAGCGCGATCGCCGTGGACGCCGCGCACCACACCGCCTTCCTCGTCGACTCCCACAGCCGGAGGGTGGCCGCCGTCGACCTGACCAGCGGGACGGTCGCGGCCGAGTTCAAGACCGGCGACGCCCCGGCGGCCGTTGCGGTCGACCCGGTCCGGCAGCGGCTCTATGTCGCCAACAGCGCCGACAAGACCGTCTGGGCCTACGACATCTCCACCGGACGCCGGGTCGGCACCTTGAAGACCTCGGGAAAGCCCACCTCGCTCGCCCTCAACACCACGACCAAGCGGCTGTACGTCCTCGCCGGAGGGAAGATCAGCAGCTTCCACTCCTCCAGCCTGAAGGCGGCCGGCAAGGCCAGGTCTGCCGCGGGCGGCAGCACGATCACCGTCGACAGCGGCAACCGCTACCTCTACCTCGCCGGCCCGGGCACCCTCAAGCGCTGGGAGCTGAGCAGCGGCCAGAGCAGCAGCATGGCGATCACCGGCAACCCGGCAGCGATCTCGGCCAGCACACCAGCCGCGACGGCGTTCGTGGCCGTGCCCGACGAGGACCGGCTCACCAGGGTCGCGATCCGCTGAGGACGCCGGGGCCAACAGGGTACTTCTACGGCTGGGCAAGCCACGATGACCGGAGGACGCTGTTCGTGAACAGCGTTTCCTCCTGTCAGGGGTTGCCATGAACACCGTCGCTCGTCGCCTCGCCACTGTCCTGTTCGCCGCCGGTCTCGGCTGCGTCCCACTCGTCGCCACGCCGACCGCCGCCTCCGCGGCGGTGCCTCAGCGCGCCGTCGCCGCCGTCCATCTGCCGACGGCGACGCCGGCGTTGGGCAAGACCAAGGCGATCAAGGCCGGCGCGAACTTCAGCTGTGCGCTCACCACCAAGGGCGGCGTGCTGTGCTGGGGCCACAACGCCTTCGGCCAGCTCGGCAACGGCACCACGGTCAACTCCGACGTCCCGGTCAAGGTGACGGGGCTGAGCAAGAAGGTGACGGCGATCTCGCTCGGCGACTACCACGGCTGCGCATTGACGACGAAGGGTGCGGTCAAGTGCTGGGGTGAGGGCACGGGCGGCCAGCTCGGCAACGGCACGATGGTCAGCTCAGCAACCCCCGTCCAGGTGAGCGGGCTGACCAGGAAGGTGCGCTCGATCGCCGCCGGCGGCAGCCAGTCGTGTGCGATCACGGGCTCCCGCACGGAGAGGTGCTGGGGCGAGAACACCTACGGCCAACTCGGCAACGGGACGACCACCGACTCGACCGTGCCCGTGAAGGTCAAGCTCGGCAGCGCCAAGGCCAGGACGATCACCGTCGGCGGCGGCCACGCCTGCGCGACCACCACGAAGTCGAAGCTGCGTTGCTGGGGCAACAACGGCAACGGCCAGCTCGGGACCAACAGCACCACCAACTCCTCCGTCCCGGTTCCGGTGTACGGGCTGAGCAAGGCGAAGTCGGTCACCGCCGGGAGTTCCCACACCTGCGCGATCACGACCGGTTCCAGACTGCGCTGCTGGGGCGACAACGGTTTCGGCCAGCTCGGCAACGGAACCACCACCGAGTCACACCGGCCGGTCGCCGTCAGTGGCCTCGGCAAGGTGAAGTCGGTCTCGCCCGGCCAAGGCCACACCTGCACGCTGACCAGCAAGAGCGCCGTCCGCTGCTGGGGCTACAACGTGTTCGGGCAACTCGGCGACAACAGCACGACGAACTCGCTGGTGCCGCGCCCGGTGTACGCCCTCGCCAAGGCGAAGGCCCTGGCGGCAGGAGAGTTCCACAGCTGCGCGGTGACCACCGGCAGCCGGGCCAGGTGCTGGGGCTACAACGGCTTCGGCCAGCTCGGAAACGGCAGCACAACGGACTCTGCCATTCCGGTCGGGGTGATGGGCCTGTCCTGATTCCGTGCCGGTCAGGGCAGGAGTTTGGCCATCAGGAGTTCGTCGACCGGGACGCCGTCCACGATCAGCGAGCGGCGTCGGACGCCCTCCTGGAAATAGCCGCACTTGCGGTAGAGCCCGATCGCCGGGGCGTTGTGCACCATCACCGTGAGTTCGAGCCGGCTGACTCCGTCCCGAAGCGCCCAGTCGTCGATGGCGCCCAGCAGCCGCGTTCCCAGCCCGCGTCCGCGGGCCCGGGGCAGCAGTCCCATGACGACGCTCGCGCTGTGCTGGCTGCGGAGGTACCGGCCGCGTTCCGCGTGCGCGAAGCCGAGAATGCAGTCGCCGTTGGAGGCGACCAGGTAGCAGTCCTGCATCAGCCTCAGGTCGGCGAGCCAGCCGGCGAAACGGGCGACGTCGAGGCCGCGTTCGCCAGGCTCCAGCATCATGAACCTGGACTCCTCGTCCAGCGCTTCGAGCATCGCCAGCACCTTGGCCGCGTCGGCCAGTTCGGCGTCGCGGATCCGCGCTTCGACGGTCTTGCCAAAGTACATGCAGTGGGCCTCCTGACCTCCATGGTCCCTCGCCAGCGGCGCTTCGTCCATTCCCCGACCGTGCATCGTCCGTCCATTGAGCGCGCTCGCTACGCCCAATAGGGTGACCGACGTGTCCAGCAACGCTGAGGCGACGGCGGGTACCGCAGCGGCCCACGCCCGTCGCCCGGGCGTCGTCATCACGCTGGCCACCGTGGTCGGAGCACTCGTCCTCGCCAGCGCCGCCGCCGGCCGTCCGCCCGGAGTCACCAGCACCCCGGCCAGCCGCTTCCTTCCTGCCGACGGTCAGCGGGTTCGCTACGCGTCGCCGTCCGGGACGCGAACCGGCGACTGGGCGGTGGACGCACTGCCCGCGCTGTTCGGGCAGGGGCCCAGCCAGCTCAAGAGCTGGCTGGCCGTCACCGAACTCGACTGGAAGCAGGCCGTCGTGACCAGGCTCAGCACGGTCGAAGCGGACGGCGCGGGCACCGTCACCGGCCGCCGCGACGATTTCTACAGCGTGACCGGCGACGGCATCCGCGCGGAGGTGTCGGTCAGCGGGGACGGGACCACCGAGCTCTTCGTCCCCGGCCGGCTCGACCTGTCCGCGACCCCGTCCAAGGACCGCACCTGGAGCTCGGAGGGCGCTCTCGGCGTGATCTCCCCCGGACGCGAGCCGGTGACCCACAGCTACCACGTCGACTACGCCTCGGCGGCCGCGACCGGCACCGGTCTGGCCGGATGCATCGTCGTCACCGCCCGGCAGCGGCTGGACGAGCAGGAGCCGAGGACGTCACAGAACACCTGGTGCCCGGGACGCGGCGTGGTCGGATTCGCCTCCGCCGACGGCACCTCGTGGGCATCGACGGCGGCTCCGGAGGCCGTCGACCCTGGTCCGGCGGAGGTCTTCGACTGGTCGGCAGCGGACCGGCTCACCTTCTCAGACGGGAGGATCAACAACGTCGGCGACTCGATGCTGCTCAGCCTCACGCAGGCCCCGGTCGGACTTCCGGACGGAACAGCGGTGGCGATCCAGAACACCTATGCGGACCTGGTCGCGGTCGACACGTCCGCCGCCGTCCCCGACTCCCGCTGGCGCGCGCGTCCCGGTGGACGACCGACGTCGATCGCCGCGATCAACTCGCTCACGGTCGTCGCCACCACCGGCCGCGAGCTGGTCGCGTACGGCGCAGCAGGAGACTGGCGCTGGTCGGCGCCGCTCTCCGACCTGACGATGGTGCCACCGGTCCGGATCGGCGACGTCGTCGCGGTCGCTGCCCTCGACGGCTCGGTGACCGGCTACGACCTCAGCACCGGGACGCAGCGCTGGCGGCGAGTCGTCGGCATCGAGATCCGGACGCCCATGGCCGCGTTCGGCGACCGGCTGGTGGTGATCGACCAGGGCGGCACCCTGGCCTGCCTGGACGAGTCGGGCACGCAGTTGTGGGAGACCGACGCCGGGACGTCGGAGACCGTCGCGGTCACCACCGGAGCCGAACCGGTGGTCGTGGTGCCGGCCGGGGACGCGCCGCGGATCAGCGCCTTCTCGCTGGCCGACGGCCGTCAGGCCTGGCAGGTCCGCACCCCGATCGTCGCCCGCAGCCTGGTCGGACTCGACGGCCAGGTGGTCGTCCGCGATGGCAACCGGACCGTGGCCATGGACGCAGCCACCGGCACAACCCGCTGGACCTGGGACGCCGAACGCACCCACAACGCGACCGGCGGGGGCGACCGGGTGCTGCTGGTCACCGGCTCCCGCGTCGTGCTGCTGGACGGCACCGGCCGGCAGGTGCGGGAGTGGCCACTCTCGCTGGGCGTCATCGACGACAACACCTGGCTGACGACGTCGGCCGGCCACGTGCTGCTCTTCGGTGCGCAGGGAATGCTGCTGGGGGTGACCGGATGAGCCAGCCGGTGACCGAACTGCGCAGCGCGGTCCGCGACATGCTGCACGTCACCTTCGTCGAGCCCGTCCGCGACGGCCGCCCACGTCCGCGCTCGTGGCCGCTCGGCCTCGGCACCGTCGGGACGGTGTGTGCGGTGGTCTTCGCGCTGCTCGGGCTGGCGATCGTCGGGTCCGGATGGCTGCGCCAGGCCGACCGCCTGGTGCTGAGCCCCTCCTCCGGCAACTCGCTGCCGTCGGCGTCCATCCCGCTGCTGCTGGCGGCGGTCGTCCTCGCTTTCGCGCTCGCCCTGACCGCGGCCCTGCACGCGCCCTGGTGGCTGCGGTTGTGCCTGCTCGCCCTGACCGGCGAGGGCGTTCTGTTCTTCCTGGCTCCCCAGCTCACCAACACCTGGACGCTGGTGCCCGCCGGGATCGGCGTCGGAGGCCTGGTGGTGTTCACGATCGTCCGGTGGTTCGGCCGCTACGCCTGGTGGGAGTTCGCGGTCGTGCTCGGCCTGCTGCTGGTGGCGATGTTCGGGCCGTGGCTCGTCCCGCAGGGCTTCTCGTTCGGCCTCGACACCCGGCTCACCGCCATCGAGGGGGCCATGAGCACCCTGCAGCCGCTCATCCTGCCCGCGGTCGTCGTGGCGGCCAGCGCACCGGCGCAGATCGTGGTCACGGCGGCGCAGGCCACCGCCGACCGACCGGTCGGACCGCGGCTGTTCCGCGTCGGGCTGGTCGTCACGCCGATCGCGTTCGCCGTGGTGTCCGGCGCCGCCGTTGCGGGAGGGCAGGTCACCACGACGGCGCTCGCCGCAGCCGTCGCACTGCTGCTCCCGACCGTCGGCGTCGTCGCGGTGCTGGTCCACCGCGCCGGCGTCGCGGCACCACCACGGCCGGAGGTGTACCCCCCGGCCTGGAGCGGATGGCTGTACCCGATCGGCGCAGCGCTCACCGTGGTGGTGGTCGTGCTCTTCCTGCTCACCGCCGTCCAGTCGGTCGCGGCCGTCGTCCAGGCACGGTCCCTGGCCGATGCCCTCGGCCAGGTCTGGTACCTCGTCAACGAGAACCAGCCCGGCATCTGGTGGCGCGGCATCCTCGGCGCGATCGCGCTCGTCCTCGCCTGGCGGTTCAGCGGCCGGCGACGCCTCGTCGAGGCCGTCCTCCTCGGTTCGTTCGCCGTCGTGGCACTGATCGACGTCGTCGGGCTCGCGCCCGGGCTGGACCCGATCCACCAGCGCTCGCCCGAGGTGACCGGCTTCCTGGTCGGGTGCGCGGCAGTGATCGCGGCGGCCGTGCTCCTGGCCCGGCGACGCCTCGACCGGACGCGGGCGATCGGCCTGCTGACCGTGCTGCTGCTGGCGATCCTGTACCCGCAGCGCGAAGTGCTCGCCGATCCGGTCAGCGCGGTCCTCCAGATCGCACCGGCCGCCCTGCTGATCTTCGGCATCTCGTGGCGGATCCTCACCGAGGCACAGGTCACCTCCACCGGAAGCGCCCGGTATCCGCAAGCGACCCGGCTCC
>Ga0209963_1001641_pt1 | contig 12559 bp, 12 predicted proteins | sample ThiBio_1000_biof_2_FD_183957 | JGI IMG/M metagenome (GOLD analysis project Ga0209963, IMG submission 183957) | Wastewater bioreactor microbial communities from Cape Town, South Africa - Thiocy_cont_1000_biof (SPAdes) | ecosystem: Engineered > Bioreactor > Thiocyanate-remediating >...
GATTCCAGACCGGACGCGGCGTCGCCTGTCGCGCCTGAATCATGCAGTCGGTCAGGCCGGCAACCGCCGAACCATGCGTGCCGTCGACCTGGAAGGTCACGAGATCGTCGCGATAGACGCGGGTGACCCAGGACATGTTGATGTGCGCGATCACGCCGCCCTTGAGCTGGAAGGTGGCGTAAGCGGAATCGTCCGCGGTCGCCTTGTACTTCTTGCCGTTCTCGTCATAGCGCTCGGGAATATCGGTGTTGCCGATGCACATGACGCTCTCGACGTCGCCGAACAGGTTGTCGAGCACATAGCGCCAATGACAGATCATATCGAGGATGATGCCGCCGCCGTCCTCGCTGCGATAATTCCACGACGGACGCTGCGCTTCCTGCCAGCCGCCTTCGAACACCCAGTAGCCGAACTCGCCGCGCACCGAAAGCATACGGCCGAAGAAACCGGAATCGCGCAGGAAGGCGAGCTTTTTCAAGCCGGGCAGGAATAGCTTGTCCTGCACGGTGCCATGCTTGAGGCCCTTGGCGTTGGCGAGCTTCACTACCTTGATCGCTTCGTCAAAGTTGGTGGCGATCGGCTTCTCGCAATACACGTGCTTGCCGGCCTCGATCGCCTTGGTCAACAGCGTCGGCCGCGCCTGCGTGGTCGCGGCATCGAAAAACATGGTGTCGTTCTTGTCGGCGAGCGCCTTGTCGAGATCGGTGGTCCAGCGCGCGATGTTGTAGGTCTTGGCCAGCCGCTCGATCTTGTCGGCGCTGCGGCCGACCAGAATCGGATCCGGCATGATCCGGTCGCCGTTCGCGAGCTTGACGCCGCCCTGATCGCGGATCGCGACAATCGAGCGGATCAAGTGCTGGTTGAGGCCCATACGACCGGTGACGCCGTTCATGATCAGGCCGAGACGTTGTGTCGTCATGAAAACTGCTCCTGCGGAATTTTTCTGGTTGTTGACTGCAGCGGTTGAAGGACGGACCAGTCCGGATGAACGCCGGAGGCGAAACCCGGAGTGATCAACGATGAAATGGCAAGCGATCCGTCGGCGGTCGCCAGACGAATGCCGTCGGGCGTGCGAACGTAGAGATCGGGATGCGCGGCGAGAAAGCGTTCCTGTTCAGCTATAGGAGCAGCGCCGAAGCCGTCGACATAATGATGGCCATTACGCTCGGCGTGGCTGACGCCGATCAATGCACCCAGCGCGAGATCCTGCTGCACACCAAGTCCGGCCTGACAGGTGAGGTCCTCGGCGGTCACGAAGAATAGTTGATTGTTGCTGCTCCATGCCGCCGCGCGTGCGGCATTGAGAATGGATTTGTAGAGCCCCTTGCATGCCTTTGACGAGACGCCGCGATAGCCAAGGTCTTTTGCTGCTTGGAATGCATCATAGCTGCCATCGGCCTCGTCAATAATCATGGCGTACCGCGCCGACGATCCGAGAGTGCAAGTCAGCGTTGTATCGCGCGGCATCGGCTGCTCGATATAGATTAGTCGGGTTGCAATCGGCGCTAGAGCGGAATCGGAATCGAGGCAATCGAGCAGGGTGGAGAGCGCAGCGAGATCGGCATATTGTTCGTTGGCATCGAGGCTGACGCCGTCAGTCGACGCACCAGAATTTGCGGCCTCTCCTATCGCGGTCGCGATCTGTTCGAGCCGCGCAATGTCAGCATCCGGATCGCCGCCAAGTTTTAGCTTGAGATAACGGAGCGCTTCGCCGCGAATGACGGCGACGAGGCCATCGGGGCCTTCGAGCGCATCATCGAGCCCCACGGTGTGGCGGATCGCGATGCGTGGCTTCGGCGCGGTCGCGGCAAGGAATTGGGTGATGACACTGTCCGCGAGGTCAGGCGTCAGGCGGTTATCTATGCCAGCGACGTTAGCGGCGAGGCCCTTGAATGCATCGAGACCCAGGCCGCGCAACAGTGCATCGAGAATGGCCTTGTCGATCTCCGCCGGGCCGAAGCAGGCGGCAAGCGGCGGAATGTCCTCCCCGGCGCAGGCTCGCACCTGACTTGTTATCCGCGCGGCATGAAAGCCGAACGTCGTGTCGAAACCGGTGTCCGACAAATACAGATCGCGGGCGATGGCGAGCGAGCGGCGCAGGTCGTCGATAGTATGGGCAGGCGTGCGGTCCGGTCGCTTGTCGAACCATTTTGGCATCATCATCTCGGCGCTGGCGCCGGTCGCGATCCGTCCGCCTTCGATCTCGAGTTCGACGCGCACGAAGGCCTGCGGCGCGCTGTCCACCCGAACCACGCCGAAGCGGAACGGCCGGACGAACTGCACCGGCCGCTCAAACAGCGAAATGTCGCGGATGGCGACGCGCATCTGCATCACTGTCCCTATAAATTCAGTCCAACGCGCCCTGGCTGGAAAAGTGCTGGCGGATGGTCTGGGTCAGGGCGATGAATGTTGGGTCGGCCATGATGTCGAGCGTACGTGGACGCGGCATCGGCACATCGTAGATTGCGGCGATCGCCCCCGGGCGTTCGGTCATCACCAGAATGCGGTCGGCGAGGAACACAGCCTCGGGAATCGAATGCGTGATCAGCAGAACGGTCTTGCCTGTCTCGCGCTGGATGCGTTGCAGTTCGACGTTCATCTTTTCGCGCGTCAGCGCGTCGAGCGCGCCGAACGGCTCGTCCATGAGCATGATCTTCGGATCGTGCACCAGCGCGCGGCAGATCGAGGCGCGTTGCTGCATGCCTCCGGAGAGTTGCCACGGCAACTTGTTTTCGAAACCCGCGAGGCCCACGGTTTTCAGAAGTTCGCGGGCCCGCGGCAGATACGTCTCGCGCGGCAGCCGCTTCATGTCGATCGGCAGCATCACGTTGCCGAGCACAGTGCGCCACGGCAGCAGCATCGCGCTCTGAAACACGATGCCGACGTTGCCATGCGGCTTGGTGATGGGAAGTCCGTCGACCTTGATCTCGCCGGTCGACGGCGGCAGCAGGCCGGAGATCATCTTCAGCAGCGTGGACTTACCGCAGCCCGACGGGCCGACCACGACAAAGAACTCGCCGTCATTGATGTGAAAATCGAGCGGGCGCAGCGAGGGCACGTCGCCCTCGCGCGTCCGGTAGGTCTTGGAGACACCGGAGAGCTGAATACCCGAGCCGTCGGTCTGCTTGCCGCTTTCAGCAGCGACGCGCAGGTGTCCGCTTGGACGGACGATCGGTTGCATGGCAGGGCTCATCCGGCAATCACCTTACTTCGGCAGATAATCGTTGGTGTAGAAGGCTTTCGGATTTTCCTTGGCCTTCGCATCGAGCCCGCCGTACTCGACCATCAGATCGACACTGTCCTTCATGTTCTGGTCGGTGACCTGGAAGGGCCGCTTGTCCTTGGTTTCCGGCGTGCGATAGAGCGGAATCGTCAGTTCGAAGCCTTGCGTCAGGGTGCCGATCTTGCCGCCCTTCGGATTGGCATCGAGGATCGACTGCGCGGCGGCAGCGGGATCCTTTTCGGCCGCCTCGACGGCCTTGGTGGTGGCCGACATGAAGCGTTTCACCAGATCGGCGTTCTGCTTGACGTAATCGGTGTTGGCGATGATGCCGGATGAGACGAGGTTGATGCCGTAATCCGCGAACTTGATCGGATAAACGTCCTTGCCGGTGGCATCCTTGATCTTCATCGACTGGTCCATGACATAGCCGAGCAGCAGGTCGGCCTGACCGTTGATGACCGCGTTGAGCTTGGTCTGCGCATCGCCGGCGACGGTCTTGAAATCGGATTCCTTGAGCCCGGTCTTCTTCAAAAACAGCGGCCATATCTGGGTGATAGAGTCTGCGGGCGTGATCGCCACCGTCTTGCCCTTGATGTCTTCCGGCTTGCGGATGTTCTTATCGACGAAACCCATTGCCGACATCGCAGTGGTTTGCAGCAGCACACCGGTCGCGATCACCGGAGCACCTTTGATGGCGGCGCGCATCATGGTCGGAACGTCGACATAGCCGAAGTTGGCGGTCTTGGCGGCGACGGCCTGCGTGGTTGCGGCCGATCCGCGGCCTTCCTGAATTTCGAGATCGATGCCTTCCGCCGCGTAGATGCCCTTAGCCTTGCCGTAATAGAACGGCGCGTGTTCGCCGTAGACGTACCAGTTCAGCATCAGCACGACCTTGTCGGCTGCCTTCGCAGGCGTCGTCACGGCAAGGCCGGCCGTGACCATCGCGGCCATCAACAATGTCAGCGTTCTTTTCATGGTTCTCCTCCCTCCAGGATGACTGGCCATCGCGAAGATGACACTTGGTGATTATATTTATGCGGCGATGATGACGTCGGAACGCTGACTGGCGTGCCACGGGATGACCAGACGCTCGATGCGATCGACCACCCAGAACAGGGTGACGCCCATTAACGCCAGGATCACCAATGCCGCGAACATCGTCGGTAAGTCGAACGTGCCGATCGAGCGTTGCATGACGTAACCGATACCGGAGTTGGACCCGACGAATTCGCCAACTACGGCGCCCACAACAGCCAGCGTGATCGACACTTTAAGGCCGGAGAAAATCGCCGGCATCGCGTGCGGTAGGTTGATGGCAAGGAAGATGTTGGTGCGACTGCCCTGCATGGCGCGCGCCAGATCGACCATGTCGGGATCGACCGACTTGAAGCCCTGCACCGCAGAGACCACCACAGGAAAAAAGCCGAGCAGGAAGGCGCAGATCACCTTCGGCAGCAGGCCAAAGCCGAACCACACCACGAACAGCGGCGCAATCGCCACCTTGGGGATCGACTGCGAGAACACCAGCAGCGGATAGACATAGCTTTCGACCGTCTTCGAACCGGCGATCAACATCGCGACCGGGATGCCGAACAGCGCCGACAGCAGGAAACCGGCGACAGTAGCGTACGTGGTCGGCCACGCTTGGCCAAGCAACTCCGGCCAGCTCGCCCACAGCACCGCGACCACATCGGCCGGTGCCGGGATTTGATAAGCGGGAATGTGGAAAATGCGGATCGACAGATCCCACGCGACGACGATGAGGACGAGAAACAGCAACGGCCGAACCCAGGCCGCATTGAGCAACCTGCTCCATTGCGTCGTAACTGCGGGTTCCGCCATTCGCCCTCCGACGATATCATTTCGTACAAATTAACTCGTTGGATAAATACTCCCGAGACCGGCCGGGAGTCAAATGGCGCGGTCCGCCAAAAATTTCGTGCCGTTTTTGGCGTGAAATTTACGAGCGAACAGGCGCCGCCCCCGATGCGGAAATGTCGAAAAAAGAAGTGGTTAGCGCATCGCGGACAAGATCGGCGACCATGTTCGGCCCCGCGCGATGAACATTCCGCGTCGCTATGCCGGGTGAGGCTCGCGCAACTCGGCCAACGGCGCCAGCGTCGCATCGGACCGGCCCGTGAGCGCCGCGAGCACCAGCATGATGACGTGCTGGAGCCGTTCTTCCTTGGCGTCCTTCTTCAACAGGTCGCGGCCGAAGATGAAACTCAGCGTCGCACTGTTGGAGAGATAGAAGAAACACAGCCCCGCGATCGAGATGTAAAGCTGCACCGGATCCATGGCGATGCGAAACTCGCCGGTTTTGACGCCGCGATCGACGATGGTTCGGATCATCTCGACAAACGGCGAGTGCATCGACTTCACCTTGGTCGAGCGCTTCAGATTACGCGCCTTGGCCACATTCTCGGTGTTGAGAAGTGCAAGGAATTCGGGGTTCCGAATGAAATAGTTCCAGGTGAAATCGATCAGCCGGGCGATGGCGGCACTGGGATCGAGATGCTCAAGGTCCAGACCACGTTCCTCGGCGCGGATCTTTTCATAGGCGGCTTCCAGCACGGCGAGGTAGAGATCTTCCTTGTTGCCGACATGATAGTACAACATGCGCTTGTTGGCGTCGGCCTCGGCCGCGATGCGGTCGATCCGGGCGCCAGCGAGGCCATGCGCGGCAAATTCCTTCTTCGCGGCCTCGAGGATGCGAATCCGCATCCCCTCCGGGTCACGCTGCCATTTCGCCGCTCGTTTAGCTTTCTTCAAAACACACCTGCATTCGCCTTGTCGGGCGGGATTTAGCACGATCAAGCAGGAATGAGAAATTTCGGCAAAGCGCCTCGTCGCAGCAATCCTTTGCGAAAATCGGATCAGGAAACGACGCCAACCTCCACAAACCGACGCCTCAGCTTGCGGAGCCCCTCAAGCAGGGCCTCAGGCATAAAGGTTGCGAACCTCGGCGATACGCGCCTCGCCGGCCTCACGTGAACCGGCATTTCGACGTCGCGCCCCCGGTCATCAGTTAGCTCATTGTCGGGTGATCTCGTATACCTCGCTTAAAGTTCGCCGTATCAGATCCAGAAAGACCGTCGCGGCGACGTCCAAGGCACCGCTATTGTCGATCTCCACCCAATCCTCGGGACAAGGCGGATCGATCCTTCCACGTCGCAAGCGATGCGATATGTCCGCCTCCGTTTCACGCCCTCGCCCAGCAAGCCGCTTCGCGAGAACTTCTGGCGGCGCCGTCACATGAACAACCACAACCCTGCCGAACGCTGCGCGAATATTCGGGAGAGCCGCACGTGATCCGTTAAGCACAGCGACACCACCGACGCTCAGGTGGGTGCGGACCGTCGACGGGATACCATAGCTCAACCCATGAGCATCCCAATGGACCGCGAACTGCCCCGCCGCACGTGCAATAGCGAACTGTTCCGGCGACAGATGATCGTGATCTTCAGCGCTTACCACCGCCGTACGGGTAATCACCCGCCGCACAAACAGGATTGATGGATCGCCGGACAACTCCCGCCGCGCATAGGCGATCAAGCTGTCTTTGCCTGCCCCGCTCGGTCCAACCACCGTCAGCAATCTGCCACAAGGCTCGACCGAATTCACATGGCGATCGGGATCAGGCAACGCGCTGCCCCTCGCGCCAGACCGACTTCACGATCGGCACGCTTCTGTCGTTTCGCACCCGCACCCGGACGAGATCAGCGCGTAGGCCGTTGGCGATGCGTCCGCGGTCGTCGAGGCCGACGGCGCGCGCCGGCGTCGCGCTGACCATCCGAATGGCCCGCGGAAGCGTGATGCCGCTGCTTTCGTCAGCGGCCAGAACAAACGGCGCATGGATGAGGCTGAGTGGAACATAGTCCGAAGACAGCACGTCCAACACACCTTCTTCGGCAAGTGTGCGCGCGGAGATATTACCCGAGTGGGACTTTCCGCGTACCACGTTGGGCGCCCCCATCAGAACCGCCATGCCTGCCTGATGCGACGCCTGAGCCGCTTCGAAGCTGGTCGGAAACTCCGCCAACCGCACGCCAAACCCTTTCGATTCCTCGACATGCTCAATGGTCGCATCGTCATGGCTCGCCAGAGCGATGCCTCGCTTCGTGCATGCTTCAACGATGGCCTTGCGATGCGGTGCCGCGTACAGGCTGGATTCCTCCAACCGATAGGCAATGAAACGCTCGAAATCCGAGTCGCTGAGATTTCGCTTCTTGCGATAGTAAAGCGTATATTGCTCGATCGTCTGAAACTGACGCTGACCGGGCGCGTGATCCATCAGCGACGCCAGCCTCACCTGTGGGTCGGTGCGAAAATCATCGAAATGTTCGAGCACATCGCTGGCCGAGACCTCGCAGCGCAGATGAATCATATGGCTGGCGCGCAATCTGTCCTCGGCCGCTGCGGTTTCCAGTGCATCGGCAATGACGCGCATTTCGCCCTTTTTGAAACCGCCAAATTCATCGGAGCCAAGCCGCAGGCAATCGAAGACCGTGGTGATGCCGGAGCCGGCGACCTGAGCGTCATGGGCCTGCAGCGCCGCGATGCTGTTCCACAGTACGCCGGGGCGCGGGGCGTAGTGCGATTCAAGATGATCAGTATGAAGTTCGACAAGACCAGGAATCAGATAGTCGCCCTCCATATCGTCGCCGACATCCGACGAACTTGTATCGACGTCAACGATCACGCCGTCGCGTATGGTGACGGAGCCGCTGACAATCTCGTCATCGAGCACGACTCGTGCGTTCTTGAGGGTCATCTCGCTAGGCATGGCAGGCAGTCTTTCCGGTTTCGCCCGCGCGGAGGCGGTAGGTGCTATGAACGGTGAACGGAGCGCCGGGCTCTGGTTCGACAAACAGCGCCACGGAATCGACCTCGATGGGTGTGACGAGCATCGGTGCCAGTAGGCAATGCAGGACCGGCTCGATCCGCGCGGCTTCCGCCGTGGTAACCGGACCCGTCAATGTCATATGGAAACGGAATTCGTCCTTGACGTAGGGATATCCGTAGCGATCGAGATAGGCACGCTGCCGCTCGGTGAGGCGCTCGGGGTTTCGACGGGCAATTTCCTGCACGGTCAGCGGCGCACGCAGGTGGTGGAGGTGATCGACAGCTGCGGCGGCCAGCCCAGCGAGTTCGCCGCAGGTTGTCGACGGCACCAGCGCGAGAAAACGATCCAGCAGTGCAAGCTTAAGATGCTGTTGCAATACCGGCCGTGATCGCGCGGCGAAGATCTCCGTCGCGCGAACAATGTCGCGTTCATCGTTATCTGGGCTAAGCTGGAACGGAGCCACCAACGTGGCGTGAAATCCATAGCGCCGCGGCTCGGCCGTCCATCGCAGTAACTCCGCAGGGTCAAGCCCGTGGTTATCAACGATCGGGACGGCTGTATTGGAGAATGCATCGCGGCCGAGCCAGGCTGCGGCGGCAACGGTGAGCAGATGATCGCGATCCGGCGTGAAGTAAAGTGCGTAACGCATCACAGGAACAACTTGCGGACTTGCTGCGACAGCAAATCGAGTAGCGAAACTGTCACCAGCATGATGATGAGCATGGCGGAGGCCTGCGGATAATAGAATCCGCGAATGGCTTCGAACAGCACCTGACCGATCCCACCCGCTCCGATAACGCCAAGTACGGTCGCGGCACGAACGTTTGATTCGAACCGATAGAGGGCATACGACATCCAGAGCGGCATGACCTGAGGCACGACGCCAAACACGACTTCCTGAACTCGCGAGGCGCCCGTCGCGCGGATCGCCTCCACCGGCCGAAAATCCGTTGCCTCTACCGCCTCCGAGAACAATTTCGCGAGAATTCCCGTGGTATGCACGAACAGCGCCATGACGCCGGCGAACGGCCCGAGCCCCACCGCCACCACGAACAGCACCGCGAAGACCAACTCATGGATCGAGCGGCAGGCATCCATCAACCTTCGCACCGGCTGCACGATGTACCACGGCGCAATGTTCCGCGCCGACAGAATGCCGAACGGAACCGCCAGCACGGCAGCGAGGAACGTGCCCCACAGCGCGATCTGGATTGTGGTCATCATCTCCTGCAGGTAGTATCGCCACTCCTTGAACTCCGGCTTGAGAAAGCCGGAGGCATAGGTCGCCATGTTGCCGGCATCGCTGAATAGCTGCGGCGAGCGGTACATCTCCGCAGGCATCCAACTCCAGGCCAACAAGCCGGCAAGCCCTATCCATGTCACGCTAGTCCAGAAGCTGCGGGTGCGGTCCCGCTCGATTTCGGGACGCACCTCACCTGTGGCACTAACTTGTGCTGCGCCGGTCATGATTCATTCTCAAAGAGAGGAATGTGCTGACCGCATTCGCACGAAGACGGTCAGCACGAGACGTTTCGTCGAAAGTGATCAGCCCTGTGAAGCTTTCAACTTCTTCTCAATGTCCGTCTTCTCGGCCTCGAGCTTCTCGATCTGAGCCTTCTTGTCGGCGTCAGCAAGTTGGTGATCGGACTTCACCTTGGCGATCTTCTTCGACAGTTCCATCACGCGGATCGGCAGAAGCTGATCGTTATTGGAGGGTTTGAACGGTGCCCAAGCCAAACCGGCGAGAACCTGCTTCTCCTTCGCGGCATTGCCCTTCGACTTCTCGGTGCCATAGGTCAGGAAGAAGTCCTTCATCTTCCGCTTGGTGGCTTCCGGCAGATCCTTGCGCCAGACGATCGGATCAGACGGGATCAGCGGCGACTTCCAGATTACTTTCACCTTGGCAAACGCCGCGGGATTGTTCTTCTCCATGATTGCCAGATTTTCGGTGTTGTTCGTGGCGGCGTCGAGCTGTCCGTTCGCAACAGCCATGGCATTGGTTTCATGGTTCGAGTTGGTGACGTTCTTGAAACAGGTTTTCGGGTCAACGTTGTGGGCTCCGAAGATAAACGTCGTCGGCACCAGAAAGCCGGACGTGGAATTCGGATCGCCGATGCCGAAGTTTAGCGAACGATCGCACTTCAACAGATCGTTCACTGACGTCAGCTTGCTGTTTTTCGGCGCAAGAATCACGGACCAGTAACCCGGGTTGCCATCTGCACTGACCGACTGCGCGAAAATCTCGCCGCTGGCACGGTCGACAGCTTCCATGGCCGACTTGTTGCCGTACCAGGCAATCTGCACCTTGCCGAAACGCATCCCCTCGATCACGCCCGAATAATCGGAGGCAAAGAACGGCTTCACGTCGAGGCCCGTCATCTTGGCGAAATCCGCCAGGAACGGCTCCCATTTCGGCTTCAAATTCTGCTGGGACTCGGTGGAGATGATGCCGAAGTTGATTTCCTCGGCATATGCCGTACCGGAAAGAGCAGCGATCATGGCGACAGACGCCACAGCCCTTGCGAAAGTGTTCATGACGTATTCCCTGTTTTGAGTTTATGGTTCAGACGAAAGCGGGAGACAAGCGAGGCGTCTCGGCGCGGCTCGGCCTTCCGGACTGCATGGGTGCATCCGGTAGAATGAGTTCTTCGGAGTTGGCGCCGTACAGCTCGACGAGCATATTGTTGGTCAGTTCGACGGAAGGACCATCGAACACGATACGACCGTCGCGCAGCGCAATGGTGCGCGGACAATAACGGCGCGCGTATTCAACCTGATGCAGCGACACCACACAGGTAATACCGTCGCGGTTTACTGATGCCAGCACTTCCATCACCCGACGCGCCGACAGCGGATCAAGCGAGGCAATCGGTTCGTCCGCCAGCAGGATTTCAGACTGCTGAACCAAAGTGCGGGCGATAGCTGCGCGCTGCTGCTGGCCACCGGAAAGCGTGGATGCGCGCTGCCAGACGACCTCGGGAATGCCAACACGCGCCAGCGCTTCGCGCGCAAGGCGCTTCTCCTCGGCACTGAACAGTCCGAGCGTGCCGCGCCACGCGGGAATACGACCTAGATTGCCAAGAAGCACATTGGATAGCGCCGAAAGCCGCGCGACCAGATTGAATTGCTGAAAAACCACACCGATACTGCGACGAAGACCACGTGCATCACGCGCCAGCCTGCCGCCACTCTGAATCGATTGACCGAGAACTTCGACCCGACCCAATCCAGCCGCTATCTCCAGCCCGCAGATGTGGCGCATCAGCGTACTTTTGCCGGACCCGGATGCGCCGATCAGCGCAACCATCTCTCCCCTGACGATATCGAGGTTGACATTATCCAGCGCACGCTTCTTGCCGAATATCTTGGTAAGGTTGCGAACTGAAATGGCGTTCATAAGATCGCTCCTGCGTTGAACGTCACGTAACTGTTCGGCAGGTGCGCACGCCGAGCCACGTGGGCCCATGCGATATGCCCTGTCGGCAGCCAAATCGTTACCCGGTTACATTTTCCGGATGACGACGCGGTGTAGTGCCAGTGTCAGATTTATGACCGTGCACAGCCTTCGCTGTCGCACGCGTTTCATAGCGGTCGAGAAAATCTTCAACCGAAAGATTCCGGAAGTCGTCGAGGGCATCACGCAGCCGCGCATGATCCCAGTCCCACCACGCCAACGCTTGCAGCCGCCCGGCTATCGCGGTTGAAAAACGTTCACGGATGACCTTGGTCGGCACGCCGCCGACAATCGTATAGGGCGCGACATCTCTGGCGACGACGGCGCCCGAACCGACCACTGCTCCATCACCAATGGTCACGCCGGGCAAAACCGTCACGCCATGGCCGATCCAAGTGTCATGCCCGATCCGGACGCGCTGCGCCTGTCGTGCCGCGAAGAAGTCGGCCTCATTCTCGGCATCGTCGAAATAGTCGCCGGCACGATAGGTGATGTGGTGCAGAGTCGCGCGTGACATCGGATGATTAGTGGCGTTAAGGCGCACCGAAGCGGCAATGTTCGCAAATTTTCCGATCGTCACACACCAGGTCTGCCCGTTCTGCATGATGTAGGAATAGTCACCCAGCGTGGTCTCGACGAGGCGGCAGCCTTCCGCCACCTCGGTATAGCGGCCCAGCGTGCAATCTTCGACGCATGCGGTCTGATCGACCAGTGGTTGCTCGGAAAGGCGCGGCATGATCAGGCAGCCTTTCTGTCGGGTGCGAAGCCGCTGACATCGATGATCGTATCTGCAATTTCGTCTCGGATTGCCGCATCGTGGAAGATACCGAGTAACGCCGTTCCCGCACATTTCTTCTCGCGGATCATTTCCGTCACAACCGCGCGATTAGCGGCGTCAAGCGAGGCTGTCGGCTCGTCCAGCAACAGGATCGGATGCGATGTGATGAAACCCCGCGCGATATTCACACGCTGCTGCTCGCCGCCGGAAAACGTCGCCGGCGGCAGGTCCCAGAGGCGTTCCGGCAAGTTGAGCCGG
>Ga0209963_1001643_pt1 | contig 12544 bp, 10 predicted proteins | sample ThiBio_1000_biof_2_FD_183957 | JGI IMG/M metagenome (GOLD analysis project Ga0209963, IMG submission 183957) | Wastewater bioreactor microbial communities from Cape Town, South Africa - Thiocy_cont_1000_biof (SPAdes) | ecosystem: Engineered > Bioreactor > Thiocyanate-remediating >...
GGGGCCTTCCGCCGCCTGGGTGCGCGGCGGCAGTTCGCTCTTCGGCAGCCGGACGGCGCGGTTGGCTGCGTCCAGCCATTCGGCCTCGTGACGGATCGCCAGCCGGTTGGTGAAGCCGGTGGCCCTCCTCAGGTCGGCCCGGACGAAGGTGTGCGGCGGCCCGTCCTTCTCGAACCCCACCGCGAGTTCGACCATCGCACGGTCCGGCAGCACCCGTCCCGGTGCCCGGTCGAGCTCTGCGGCCAGCAATTCCCGGGTCGTCCACAACTCCCGGACCACCGCAAGGCCGACCGGGCTGTGGATCGAGTGCAGGCCTGAGGTGCGTCGCCAGGGGTCGCGGCGCGGCGTGGCCGGGTCGGCGGCGTGCTCGGTCAGGTGGCGGAACTCCTGCTCGGCCCAGTCGAGCTTGCCGGCCTCGTCAAGGCGCTCGAGAAGCCATTCGCGCAGGTCGACGAGCCGTTCTACGTCGAGGGCGGCGTAGGCGAGCCAGTCCTGCGGAACCGGTCGTCGGGACCAGTCCGCTGCCGAGTGCTCCTTGAGCAGGGTCAGGCCGAGCGCCTGCTCCATCAGGGCGGTCAGGTTCACCCGGGGCAGGTTGAGCAGCCGGGCAGCCAGCTCGCTGTCGAACAGGTGGTGCGGCAACAGGTGGACCTCGGCCAGGCACGGGAGGTCCTGGTTCGCCGCGTGCAGGATCCACTCGGTCTGGGCCAGCTCGTCGGCGAGTTCGTGGAAGTCCGCCCGCGGCTGGCCGGCCTCGAAGGCGACCGGGTCGATCAGGTGGGTACCGGCTCCCTGTCGGCGCAGCTGGATCAGGTAGGCCTTCGCCGTGTACCGGTAGCCCTGGGCCCGCTCGGTGTCGACCGCCAGCGGCCCGGAGCCGCCGGCCAGGGCTGCCCGGGTGCTCGCCAGTGCTTCCGGGGTGTCGACCACGGCCGGGATGCCGTCGGCCGGGACTGCCAGGACCGGGTAGGTGGGGATCACCTCGGTGGATTCCGTGCTCACGAGCGTCGAGATCCCGCCCGGCGCGACTGGATCGGCACCACCCCGTCGGGGACGGGGGGCAGACCGGCGGCGAGACACAGCAGCTCGGCCCAGCCGAGCAGGTGGGCGGCCACGTCCGAGCGCTCGGTGATCTGCGGCGTCCACGACACCCGGAGCTCCACCTCGGCGCGGGACGGCTCGTCCGCGATACCGCCGAACGACCGGCTGGCGACGGCCGTGACGGTGCCACTCGGTGCGCGGTAGCCGGCGTGGTTGTGATCGAGCGACTCATGCAGCCAGGACCAGCCCACCTCGGGCAGCAGGGGGTCGGTGACCATCTCCGGTTCGGCGTTCGCCCGGCAGAAGCTGACGCACCGGAACTCACCGTCCCAGGACGGGTTGCCTGCCGGATCGTGCAGCAGGACGAGTCGGCCGCTGCCCAACTCCTGGCCGGCCGAGGCGATCTCGGCACTGACGGCGACGGAGAACGGCGCGATCCTGGCCGGGGCCGGGATCTCCTCGACCGAGAGTTCGGGACGCCAGGGCATGGTCAACAGCGTCTCGACCGCCATCTCGAACAGCGGTGGAACTTCGCGCTTCTGGCCGACGACCACCCCGTGAGCGTAACCGGACCTCGCAGACTCGCCGGGCTGGCACGCCGAAAAGTCAGGACTGGCTGCCGTCCGGCACGAAGTCGAGGCTGACCGAGTTGATGCACCAGCGCTGGTCGGTCGGCGTGTCGTAACCCTCGCCGGTGAAGACATGGCCGAGGTGGGAGTCGCAGGCGGCGCACCGGACCTCGGTACGCGGGCTGCCGGGCAGGCTGCGATCCTCCAGAAGCCTGACCGCGTCGCCCGCCGCCGCCGTGTAGAAGGACGGCCACCCGCAGTGGGATGAGAACTTGTGCTCACTGCGGAACAGCTCGGCCCCACAGGCGCGGCAGCGGTACACGCCCGACGCCGTGTTATCGGTGTACTCGCCGGTGAAGGGCGCCTCGGTGCCGGACTCGCGCAGCACGTGGTACTCCAACGGGCTGAGTTGGGCCTGCCACTCCTGGGGGGTCTTGATAACCGTGAGTTCCATCCGGCCTCCTCATCGCTCGAACTTCCAGCATAGGGAGCGCATCCGTACCCTCAAGCCATGGCGAGCACGAGCACCGAAGTGAGTGTGGACGGCCGGACGCTGCGGATCTCCAGCCCGGACAAGCCCTACCTGGCGGACCTGGGGATCGACAAGCTGGGCGTCGTCGACTACTTCCGCAGCGTCGGACCGGGGATCCTGGCCGCGCTGAAGGACCGTCCGACCGCCATGGAGCGCTGGCCCGGAGGCATCCGGGACGACGTGGTGATGGCCACCCGCGCCGACGGGAAGGGTGAGGCGTTCTACCAGAAGCGGGCACCGGCGAACACTCCCGACTGGGTGCAGACGGCGGAGGTGGTGTTCCCGTCCGGACGGACGGCGACCGAGGTCGCACCGGCCGACCTGGCCACGATCATCTGGATGGTGAACCTCGGCACCGTCCGGTTCCACCCGTGGCCGGTCCGGACACCGGACACCGACGCCGTCGACCAGCTGCGGATCGACCTCGATCCGCAGGACGGGGTCGGCTTCGATGTCGCGGTCACGGCAGCCCTCGAGTTGCGCCAGGTGCTGGGGGAGGCCGGCCTGACCGGCTTCTGCAAGACCAGCGGGGGACGCGGCGTCCACGTGTTCGCGCCGATCCTGCCGTCCGACTTCATCGACGCTCGCCACGCGGCGATCGCCGTCGGCCGCGAGCTCGCCAGGAGGCTGCCGGAGCTGGTGACGGTGAACTGGTGGAAGGAGGAGCGGGGGGAACGGGTGTTCGTGGACTTCAACCAGATGGCCCGGGACCGGCTGATGACCTCGGCCTACTCGATCCGGCCGACGCCGCGCGGTCTGGTGTCGGCTCCGCTGGGCTGGGACGAGCTCGACCAGGTGCGGCCGGAGGACTTCACCGTGGTGACGATGCCGGGACGCTTCGTCGAGCGCGGCGACGTCTGGGACGGGTTCTACCGCACCGAGCCGGCCTCCCTGGAAACGCTGCTGTCCTGGTACGACCGGGACGCCGGCGCGGGTGAGGGCGAGCTGCCCTATCCGCCGGAGTATCCGAAGATGCCGGGCGAGCCGCCCCGCGTCCAGCCGTCCAAGAAGAACGCGGCCAACTGGGACTGACGCGCTCAGGTGAGGAGACCGCGGTCACGGGCGATGGCGGCCGCCTCGCCGCGGCTGGACGCGCCGAGCTTGGCGAGCACGTTGGAGACGTGGACGCTCGCAGTCTTGGTGCTGATGAACAGCTGCCGGCCGATCTCGCCGTTGCTGTTCCCGCGGGCCACGAGCCGCAGCACCTCCTGCTCGCGTGGGGTCAGGCCGGCAGGGTGCGCTGCCGCTGGCTCGGCCGCCTCGACAGCTGCGAGAAGTGGCTTCGACGACAGCCGCACCGCCTCGGCGCGGACGACGCGTAGCTGCTCGGCGGAGGCGGTCTGGTCGCCGGACGCGGCCAGCGCCTCGGCCAGCCGGAGCCGGGTGCGCGCGGTCTCGGGGCGGTGGCCGTATTCCTCGAAAGCGGCCACCGCCTCCTGCCAGGGGTGGACGAGCTCGCTGGGGGAGAGGGTCGCGCCGAGACCGTGGCGCAGCCGGACCTCCTCGGCGACCAGCCGCGCCCGCCAGGCCCGTCCCTCGGGGCCGAGGGGAAGGCCGAGCCAGCCCTTCACCCCGCCGGCGTGCCAGTGGTCGTCGGCGAGCTCCGCTGCGTCCCTCACCCCCGCGCGCCGCAACCACGAGTCCGCGGTGGCGCGGTACGAGCCGGCGAGCGCCGGCTGGGCGGTGTCCGCCAACAGGGCGAGGCCCACGGCCGCCAACCGGATGAACGCCGCCTCGTCCGGACCCCACTGGCGTTCGATCTCTGCGGCCGCCCGCTCGACGACCGCGATCGCCTCACCCGGACGACCCTGCGCCGCCAGCAGTTCGGCGCGGGGCTGGAACGAGGACAGGGCGATCTCGGCGTCGGTGGCCCAGTGGCGTTCCGCCGCCTCGAACAGTCCCTCGGGCGCTGTGCCGTCGCGGGCAGCCAGGACGACCAGGCGGCTGGCTGCGAGCATCGCCTGGCTGGGAGCCGGTCCGTCGCCGGCCAGGTCGAGGCGGTCGAGCGCGCCGTCGAGGTCGCCGAGCATGTAGGCGATCCGGGCGCCCCGGAAGCGGCAGGACAGTTCGAACGGCCCCCAGGGATGGCCCTGCCTCAGGCCGAGTTCCGCGCCGTGGTCGAAGCGGGCCAGCGCGGACTCCAGCCGTCCGACCTCCTCCTCGAAGTGCGCCAGCCGGTGCAGTGCCCGGACGTGCGCCGCCCCGGGCTCGGCGTCGGCCACGATGGCTGCCAGGTGGGCCTCGAGGCGGGCCACGTCGCCGCCGTAGTCGAGGGTGTAGGCAAGGATCGTGCGCAGGTTGGTGGTGGTCTCGGCAGCGGCGAGCTTCTCGGCGAGTTCGAGGGCCTCCTCGCCCAGCTCGGACGCCTCCGCCCACCGTTGCCGGTCGACGAGGGCCTGGATGCAGGCGGTGAGCGCCTCGAGCCGCACGGCGCCGTCGCGTCCGTCGGTGAGCTCGAGCGCGAGCTCTGCCCGGGCGAGCTGCTCCGGGGTCACCGCGACCAGCCGGGAGTGCATGACGTAGGCCGACAGCAGCCGGGGCAGGGTGGCGGGACGGGCATCGCCCAGCGCCTCGATACGGCTGCCGACCAGCCGGGACGCCCGGAACACGTCGCCCGAGGCGAACGCCGCGTCTGCGGCCCGCAAGGTCACCTGGTCGCGCTCCGGATCGTCGTCGGCCATCAGCGAGAGGGCCGCCTCGAACTGCTCCAGCGCCTCGCGCGGGCCGCCCATGCGCAGAGCGCTCTCCCCGGCGCGGCAGCCGGCGCTGATCGCGGTGGCGCGGTCACCGGACGCCGCCGCATGCCTGGCGAGCTCGGCCGGCCGGTCGAGGTCGGGCGCGGCCAGGATCGCCGAGACGTAGCGGCCGTGGAGCCGGGACGCCTCTCCGGGCAGGAGTTGGTCCCCGATCGCCTCGGCGAGCAGGGAGTGGCGGAACGCGTAGCCGTACGCGCCCGCGCGCTCCAGCAGGTGGTGCTCGATCGCCTCGAACAGGGCCTGGTCGAGTTCGTCGCCGTCCAGCTCACAGACCGCTGCCAGCAGGTCGTGCGCCACGGCGCCGCCGCCGACCGACACCAGCTTCACCACCTGTTGGGCGGGCCGGCTCAGCTCCTCGTAGCGGGACTGGAGCACCCGGCTCAGGTCCTCGCTGATCGCCGCTCCACTGGTGGCGAGCTCCTCGGCGAAGAAGGCGTTGCCGGCGGCTCGCCGGACGATCCGGGCGACGGTCGCCTCGTCCCCGTGCCCGGGAAGGTTGCGGACGAGTTCGGTGATGTCGTCGTCGGGGAGGGGAGGCAGCTCCAGCCGGGTCACGTCGGCCAGGCGTGCCCAGACCGGCAGCGTGGCGTAGAGCGGGTGCCGGCGATGCAGGTCGTCGGAGCGGTAGCTGACCACGAACCCGACCGGGCTGCTGAAGCCTCTGGTCAGGAGCAGTGTGATCAGGTCGCGTGACGAATGATCCGACCAGTGCGCGTCCTCGACCACCACGAGCAGCCGGACGGCGGCCCCGACCCGGTTGAGGAGCGCGTGGACCGCCTCGGCCAGCACCCCGGCGTCCCCGGCGCGCTGGCCGGCGTCCGGCGTGGACCGACCGGGCAGGAGTTCGGCGAGCGCCGGGTGGGCCGACACCACGGCGTCCACCGTCTCCGGGGCGTGATCGGCGAGCGCTCCGGCGATCTCGACGAAGGGCAGGTACGGCATCGCGGCGCCCGTCTGCGCCACGCAGTGCCCGATCACCGCGATGCGGCCGGCGTCCCTCGCCTGCTCGACCAGGTTGGCCAGCAGGCGGGTCTTGCCGATGCCGGCGTCCCCGGAGAGGACGGCCAGGCCACCACCGTCGCGGTCGAGTCCGCAGGCCGCGGCCAGCCGGCGAGCCTCGTCGGCTCGCCCGATCATGGGTTGTGGCATGACGTCGAGTATGCGCCCCGGCACAGACGACGTCACGGCGCCGATGGGCGGCGTCACCAGGGAAGCCGCTGGTGGTTGCGGATCTCCCGCTCCATGCGGGCGGCCTCCAGCAGGGTCTCCTGCGACGAGCGGATCCGGGGCTCACTGTGCGCCCGCAGGCGGCCGAGCGCGATCTCGGAAAGGGTTCTCAGGTCGAAGATGGACATGGCTCCACTCTCGGAGCCTGAGGTAGTCGCAGACATCGGGCGGGTGCCCTATCTTCACCTCCACCCCGCTACCTCAGACCGTCGGCGAGGTACCTCAGCCGTCCCGCCTCGCCTCCCGCCGAACGCCTCCGTTTCCGTCATCCGCCACACCCTGTGCGGTGGCGTTTGACCGGAACGGAGGCTTTCGAGGCCGGACGGGGCCAAGCTGGAGGTATGGCAACGACGCTGAAGTTCCTCGGTGGCGCCGGCACGGTGACCGGCTCGAAGTACCTGCTCGCGGACGACGGACGCCGGCTCCTCGTGGACGCCGGCGTGTTCCAGGGCGAGAAGCAGTTCCGTGAGCTCAACTGGGCGCCCTTCCCCGTCCCGCCCGCGAGCCTGGAGCTGATCCTGGTCACTCACGCCCACACCGACCATGTGGGCTACCTTCCCGCCCTGGTCAGGGACGGGTTCGCGGGCGACATCCTGGCCACGCAGGCGACCTGCGAACTGGCCGCGATCGTGCTCCGGGACGCCGCCTTCCTGGCCGAACGGGACGCCGAGCACGCAGCCGCCCACGGCTACTCGAAGCACGAGCCGCCGCTGCCGCTGTTCACCCAGGCGGACGCCGAGCGGACCCTGCACCAGTTCCGGGCCGTCGACTACGACACCGACGTCGACCTCGGCGGTGGCTGGACGGCCCGCTGGACCCGGGCCGGGCACATTCTCGGCTCGGCGAGCATCCGGGTGTCCACGCCGGACACCTCCGTCCTGTTCTCCGGCGACCTCGGCCGTCCCGAGCACCCGGTGTTGCGTCCGCGGGAGATCCCGGCCGGTGCGGACACCGTCCTGATCGAGTCGACCTACGGTGATCGCGAGCACTTCGAACCGTCCGGCGCGGAGCACGAGCCGCTGGCGGACCTGATCCGGCGGACCGCGCGTCGCGGGGGCTCGGTGCTGATCCCCGCCTTCGCCGTCGATCGCACCGAGGTGGTCCTGCAGACGCTCACCGCACTGCACCGGGCGGGCCGGATCCCGGCGCTGCCGGTCTTCGTGAACTCGCCGATGGCCCTGGCCGCCCTCGACGTCTACCGCGACGCCCGGTTCGCCGGCGAACTGCGCCCGGACCTGGACGCAGCGGGCTTCATCGACCTGCCACGACTGCACGAGGTGCGCAGCACCGAGGACTCCATCAAGCTGAACACCCCGAAGATGCCGTGCATCATCATCAGCTCGTCCGGCATGGCCACCGGCGGCCGGGTCCTGCACCACCTCGAGCACCTGCTGCCGGACAGCCGCAACGCCGTCGTGCTGGCCGGCTACCAGGCCGAGGGCACCCGCGGACGCGCGCTGCTGGACGGAGCCCGGCACCTGAAGATGCACGGCCGCCAGGTGCCGGTTCGGGCGGAGATCCTGGCCGACGAGGAGTTCTCCGTCCACGCCGACGGCTCGGAGCTTCTCGACTGGCTGGCGGCGCTGTCGCCGGCACCACGGCAGGTGTTCACGGTGCACGGCTCGCCGGCGTCCGCGTCCGGGTTGGCGGGGAAGGTAGGCGACCGCCTCGGCCTGGCGGCCAGGGCCGCTGAGCTCGACGAGACCGTGGAGGCGTAGGCAGTTGCGGCCGCGGTCGGTCGGCCGCTCTCGCCGGGCGGCCGACGCAGGCGCATGATGGCAGGTATGGCGGTGCCGGGATCGTTGCGATGACCGGGCCACGGCTGCGACGGCACCCCGGACCCGTGGGAGATCGGTCGCGGACGCATGCCCGCGTGCCGGGCATCGACGGGCTGCGGGGCCTGGCCGTGCTCACGATGGCTGCCGGCAACCTCGGACTGGGGGTCGCCTGGGTGCCGGACTGGCTCAAGCACACGCCCGACGTCGGCTTCACGATCGCCGACCTCGTCGCCCCGATGTTCGTCGTGCTCAGCGGCTTCACCATCGGCCCGGCGGTCCAGAGACGGCGGGAGGCGGACGGGGTCCGCGCGGCGCTCAGCTGGCTCGCGGTGCGCTCGCTCGCGCTGATCGGGATCGGAGCGGTGATCACCGCCGGCCAGTGGCTGCTCGAGCCCGCTCCGCCGGGGACGGACCTGACCTGGGGCGTCCTGCAGGCGATCGGTGGGGCGAGTCTGGTGACCTGCACCGTCATCCTCGCCCGGCCGTGGGTGCGGGCTGTCGTCGGGGTGGTCCTGCTGGCCGGCTACCAGTGGCTGCTGGACGCCTTCTGGCTCGACACCGTCGTGCACACCGTGCAGAACGGGTTGCCGGGAACGCTCGCGTGGGCGGCGCTGATGGTGCTCGCGACCGCCGTCGCCGACGGCTGGCGGGCCGCGCCGTCCGCGCTTCGACGGACGGGGCTGGTGGTGGCGGTCGGCCTGGCGTCCATCGCGGTCGCGCTGGCGCTCGCACCCCAGGAGCCGATCGGCAAGGCCCGGGCGTCGGCGACCTACATGCTGCTCACTCTCGGCCTGACCCTGCTCCTGCTGGCGATCTTCACCGCGGCCCTCGACGCGCGTCCGCAGGCGCTGCTGTGGCTGCAGCGGGTCGGACGCCATCCGCTCGCCCTGTACTTCGCCCACCTGCTGCTACTGGCCCCGTTGAGCCTGTCCGGCGACGACGCGCTCTACGCAGCCGCGCCGCCGTCGCTGACGCTGTTGGAGGCTGGAGCGATGACGGCGGCCCTGATCGCGCTGGCAGGGCTCTTCGACCGCAGGGGCTGGGCACTCCGGCTGTAGCCAAGACCGGCCGGCCGGAACCGGGCTACCAGCCACCAGCTCGGTCGAGGGGTCAAGATGGAGCCATGGACCTGCCCGTGATGCCGCCCGTGAAACCGATGCTCGCCAAGGCCGTCCCCGAGATCCCGGACCTCGGGCACACCGAACCCAAGTGGGACGGGTTCCGGACGATCGTGTTCCGCGATGGTGACGAGGTGGTCCTCGGCAGCCGGAACGAGAAGCCGATGACCAGGTACTTCCCCGAGCTCGTCGCCGCGCTGAAGCGCAGCATCCCGGCCCGCTGCGTCCTCGACGGCGAGATCGTCGTGATCGCCGGCGAGCGGCTGGACTTCGACGCCCTGCAGCAGCGCGTCCACCCGGCCGAGAGTCGCGTCCGGCTGCTCGCCGAGCAGACCCCGGCCGCGTTCGTCGGGTTCGACATCCTCGCCGACGCCTCCGAGAACCTGATGGGTCGCCCGTTCGCCGAACGTCGACGACGCCTGGTGGACGTCCTCTCCGACGCGGACGGATCAGTATTCCTGACCCCGGCCACCGCCGAGCTGGAGACCGCCCGCGACTGGTTCAACCGCTTCGAGGGCGCCGGTCTGGACGGCGTCGTCGCCAAGCCGCTCGACGGCACCTACCAGCCGGACCGGCGCACGATGTTCAAGATCAAGCACGAGCGCACCGCGGACTGTGTGGTGGCCGGCTACCGGCTGCACAAGGCCTCGACTCCCCACAGACCACTGCTGGGATCGCTGCTGCTCGGCCTGTACGACGACGGCAGGCTGCAGCACGTCGGCGTCGCGGCCGCGTTCGCCGAGACCCGCCGCGCCGAGCTGATCGACGAGCTGAAGGAACTGGAGTCGGGAACCGAGGACCACCCCTGGAAGGCGTGGGAGGAGTGGGCGGTCGCCAACCCGGACCGGGTGCCCGGCACCCAGAGCCGCTGGAGCCAGGGCAAGGACCTGTCGTTCGTCCCGTTGCGGCCGGAGCTGGTCGTCGAGGTCGCCTACGAGCACATGCAGGGCAACCGATTCCGGCACACCGCCCGGTTCCGGCGCTGGCGTCCCGACCGCAGTCCGGAGACGTGCACCTACGAGCAGCTGGAGCGGCCGGTCGACTTCCGCCTGTCGGACATCCTCCGCTAGTACCGGCAATCCCGCCCGATCGGTGCGATCGGGTCCAGACTTGCGTTCATGGGTTCATCGAAGAAGTCAGCGAAGCAGGACAAGACGGGTACGCCGACGGCCCTGTCCGAGTTGCTCCGCGCCCCGCTCGGCCCGGTCGACCTGAGCGCACTGGACGCGGCGGCGACCCCCGGTTATCCGGGCAAGGGCAAGGAGGACGCGCCGGCCCACACCCAGGCGCTCGGGCCGGTCCTGTCCGACCTGCAGGAGCAGTTGTTCGCCAACGGCCGCAGCGCGCCGGAGTCAGCCCCGCGCGTCCTGGTGGTGCTGCAGGGCATGGACACCTCGGGCAAGGGTGGGGTGGTCCGGCATGTGATGGGTCTGGTCGACCCGCAGGGGATCGCGCTGACCTCGTTCAAGGTGCCGACGCCGATCGAGCGCAAGCACCACTACCTGTGGCGGATCCGCCGGGCGCTACCGGGCCCCGGGATGATCGGCGTCTTCGACCGTTCGCAGTACGAGGACGTGCTGGTCGTGCGGGTGGAGAACCTGGTGCCACCGGAGGTCTGGGGGCGGCGGTACGACGAGATCAACGCGTTCGAGGCGAAGGTGGCCGAGCAGGGCACCCGGATCGTGAAGTGCTTCCTGCACGTGTCGTCCGGGGAGCAGAAGGAGCGTCTGGCGGCCCGGCTGGACGACCCGACGAAGTACTGGAAGTACAACCCGGGCGACGTGGACGTGCGGGCGAAGTGGCCGGCCTACCAGCAGGCCTACGAGGTGGCGCTGGAGCAGTGCAACACCGAGGTGGCGCCCTGGTACGTCATTCCGTCCGACCGCAAGTGGTACCGCAACTGGGCGGTCGCGGAGTTGCTGCGCGAGACGATGGCGGGCATGGGTCTGGACTGGCCGGCGGCCGAATTCGACGTGGCGGCAGAGCGCAAGCGGGTCGCCGCGTCCTGACGACGCGGGCCGCGGCGAAGTCAGGCGCTGACGACCTCGAGGTGGGTCGGGACCTCGGGCTCGGCGTCCTCATCGGGCAGACCGAAGTCGAGCAGGTCCATCGCCGCGAAGGCGTAGCGCGCCAGCACCAGGTCGATGACCTCCTGGGAGGCTCCGATCGGCTCGCTGACGGCGATCGCACCGAACCGGTAGGCCAGGTCGGACTGGGCGTGATAGGCCTCGTCGCCGGCCAGGAAGAACGAGCCGACGGCGATGTGCCGACGCCCCTGCGCGCGCAGGCCCATGATCGCCTGGGCGACCGAGGGGCCGGCCTCGTCGCCGACGGCGGTCTGACAGGGCAGCTTGTGGTGCGCCGACCACTGCCGCGCCCGGCGGGCCAGGAGGGCGGCACCGCGGACGTCGCCGGTACACGGGGCGGACAGCACGAGACCGTCCAGCTCGAGGCAGCGGGCCTGGCTGAGCGCGGTACGCAGCCGCTGGTCGAGGATCGTCAGCAGGCTGAGTTCGGGACCGAGCGGACGGCCGAGGGTGAACCGCTGGCTGGGGTAGCGGTTGCGGGCGCGGCGGAGCACATCGTCGAGTTGCAGGGAGGTCTCGACGGCGTGGGTCAACTCCATCGGCACCACGGCGATCTCCTCGATGCCCGTGGCCGCGACCTGGTCGATGATCTGCGCCACGGACGGCGGGTTCTGGTCGAGGAACGCGCAGTACGCCGGAATCTCGGGGCGCAGTTCGCGCACCCTCTGCCGGAGTTGGTGAGCCACCTGCGCGACGGAGGGGTCGGCGCTCCCACGAGCCACCATGACGAGTGCTGGAGCCGTCATCTGCTGCCTTCCTTTCGGAGCGGCGGCGGTGTTGCCGTGCTTGTACTGACAATGTTCGCTGCCGAGGGGCCGATGACGCAATCTCGGTAACCACATTGCGAGATCAGCGTCCAGCATGTGAGCAGATCGGGGTGAGAACGGCCTCTGAAAGGAGTTCTCACGCTCCGGGAGAGTGCGAGTCTCAGATGCTGGGACGAACTGTCTCGGAATCAACGTCGACCTGCGTGGCGGGTGGGCGATACTGGGTTCGAACCAGTGACCTCTTCGGTGTGAACGAAGCGCGCTACCACTGCGCCAATCGCCCCGGCGCACCCGGGCTGCTGCCCGACGTGCACGGTGCAGACTATCCGGACGCCTCGGCCCCGGGCAAACTGCCGGACCCTGGTCGCGAACCGGGGACGCGAGGCCCGTCCGGCTCCGGAGGACCGGATGAGGAGTCCGGAGAGGGGAGTGGGGCGAGACTTGGAGGCACCGGCGCCCCAGTGGTTTGCTGATGCCCGTGCCCCGCGTCCGCAACCCTCTGGTGAGGAGCCTGCTCGAGCTTCGCGGCAATGGCCGCGCCTGTGTCTACACCGAGCCCATGTGGGGCCTGTCGATGATGCTGGTGCTGCCGTACGCGTCCGTCTTCATGCTGGCTCTGGGCGTGCACGACGAGCAGATCGGCTTGCTGGCGACGATCTCGATGCTGTC
>Ga0209963_1001651_pt1 | contig 12483 bp, 9 predicted proteins | sample ThiBio_1000_biof_2_FD_183957 | JGI IMG/M metagenome (GOLD analysis project Ga0209963, IMG submission 183957) | Wastewater bioreactor microbial communities from Cape Town, South Africa - Thiocy_cont_1000_biof (SPAdes) | ecosystem: Engineered > Bioreactor > Thiocyanate-remediating >...
ACAGCGCCCCGGCGAGCCGGTCGAACGCCCAGCCCTGCCCGATCTGGACCGCGCCGGCCAGCGCGCTGTCCACCCCGGCACCCCCGGCCAGGGTGATCCACACCAGGTCCAGGTAGGCGGACAGGGCATGGCGGAACTCCTCGCGCATCGCCGCCGCCCGCCCGCGGGCCCGCAGATCCGGGAGGACGAACCCGGCCGCGGCGAGCAGGATCCCGCCGACGAGCGGGAGCCCGATGCCGAACCCGGAACCGGCGACGGCGAGCGCGAGCTGGGCGATCGTGGGGGCCACGAGCCCGGCCAGCGCCAGCAGCGCCTTGCCCGCGAGGTGCTCCCCCACCGGTGTGCCGGTGACCCGCAGATCCCCTCGTACGCGCGGACCGGGTAGTCCCGCACGCCGCTGCAGCGACACCAACGGGACGGTGAGCCGGGCCAGGCGGCCACCGACCGGGCCGATGTCCTCGGCCGCGGCAGGCGTGTCGAGGGTGCGTGAGAGCAGGTCGCCGAGGGTCGGTCGCGGCGGGAACGCCCAGACCGCCATCGCCCAGAGGCCGCCGCCGAACCCGGCGCCCAGCAGGATCGCCGCTACCGTCGTCGAGCCCGATGCGCTCACCCAGCCGGTCACGAGTCCGCTCCACCGGTGCGGGCGCCGGTGACGGCGTCGCGGTGCGCACGGGAGGGGTCGTTGGGCTCGTCGTCAGGGCGGGTGAGCAGCCGGGCAGGCTCGGGAACGGTGGCGATCCGCCGTAGCCAGGCGAAGCCGGCGGCGAACAGCAACCCGACCGCGAGCAGCACGACCTGTCCGGTCACCGAGTCATACATGGCGAGGTAGGGCCGGTTGAGCAGCACAACGGCTACCGCAAAGCTGGTGGTGGTGCCGACGATGACCCGTACTGAGGTGCGGGTCCGGGCCCGTCCGGCCTCCACCCGCATCCGCATCGACGCCCGTTCCCGCGCCGTCGTCGCGAGCGCGCCGAGCAGGTCGGCGAGCTGGCGGGCCTGCTGCTCGGCCGCGATCACCAACGCCGCGATGACAAGGTCAGCGGTGGGGTCGTCCAGGTCGTCGGCCAGCCCGCGCAGCGCCGGCACCAGGCGCTCGCCGCGGTCCAGGCACGCCGCGAGCGCGCCGACCTCGTCACGGATCGGGGCGGGGGCGAGCGGGGCGGTCGCCAGCACCGCCTGCTCCAACCCCGCCGCGGCCGACAGCGTGTCGCGGATCATCTCCGTCCAGGTCGCGACGGCCTCGATCCGGGCGACCCAGCGGGCGTGCGCGGTGTCGCGGCCCAACACCCGCGGCAGAAACCAGCACCCCGCCCCGACCAGCACCGCCCCGACGACCCAGCCGGTCAGCACCCCCGCCACCACCGCGGTGCCGACGGTGGCGCCCGCTCGGACGGCCATGTCGCGGCGGTCCCACCCGCCGTCGCGCCACCGCGCGACCAGCATCGCCCCGGCGGGCCGTCCCGGTAGCCGGCGGCGCAGGCCCACAAACAACAGGTACACCCCCAGCCCGAACCCTCCGCCCAACAGGGCGGCGACCGCGGCCCGCCCGGGGTTCGCCATCCCCGCCGCCGACACCACTGCCACGAGCACCGTCATGGCTGCCACCCGCGGCCGGCCCGGGTGAGCAGCATCGGGTCGAACCCGGCATCGACCAGATCATCGAGGGTGTCGGACCGGATCGCGCCCGGCACCGGGCGGGCGTGCCGGTCCTCATCAGGCCGGAAGATCTCGTTGGACACCACCTGCTGGCCGTCCGCGCCGACCACCTCGCGGATCGAGGACACCACCCGGGTCCCTCCCCCGGTGTCGGCGCCGCGGGTGCCGGGCACCCGCGCGAGGTGGACCACGACATGCACCGCGCCGGCGACGAGCAGGTTGGTCGCTTCTAGGGGGAGCCGTTCGGGGCCTTGCGCGGCGTAGGAGGCGAGCCGGGTGAACGCCAAAGCGGAGCTCGACGCGTGCAGGGTGGCCATGCTGCCGTCGTTGCCCTGGCTCATCGCGTTGCACATCGGGACGACCTCGGGCCCGCGGATCTCCCCGACGATGACCCGGTCGGGCGACATCCGCAGCGCCCACCGCACCAGATCCGCCTGCGATACCGCGCCCTCGCCTTCGATGTTGGCCTCCCGCGCCTGGAACGCGGTCACGTCGGCGTGTACTGCCGGGTCGGTGTCGAGGCCGAGCTCGAACGCGTCCTCGATGGTCACGATGCGCTCCATCGGGTCCATTTCCGCGGCCAGCGCCCGCAGCAAAGTGGTCTTCCCGACCCCGGTCCCGCCCACGATCACCACGTTCTTCCGGGCCCCCACGCACGCCCGCAGGAACCGGACCAGGACCTCGTCGACGGTGCCGCGCAGCCGCAGCTGATCCAGCGTCACCCGCGGGTAGCGGTGGCGGCGGATCGACAGCGACGTCACCCCGCCCGCGGTCACCGCCATCACCGCGAACAACCGCTCCCCACCGGGCAGCTGCAGGTTCACCGACGGGCTGCCGTGATCGAAGCGCCGTTCCTGGCTCGACGCCCGCGCCGCGAGCAGCCGCACCAGGTCGGTCAGCTCCTCGTTCGACCGTGCGATCGGCCCGACCCGGCAGCGGTGGCCGTCGGAGTACTGCACGAAGACCCGGTCGAACCGGTTGGCGTTGATCGTCTCGACCCGCGGGTCGTCCAGCAACGGCTGCAGCCCGGCCATCCCGAACAGCTCGTCGATGACCTCGGCGACCACGCGCCGCTCCGCCTCCGCCGCGACCAGCGGCCGGTTGGCGGTGAGCTCCTGTTCGGTGAACGTGTTCACCGCGTCGTCGACGATCTCCCGCGCCAGGGCCCGATGCCCTTCAGGAGTGTTCCGGGCGCCGGTGCGGCGGCGTTGATCCTCAGCCCGCCCCGGGAGCCGCTCGGCCAGAACCGTCCGGACGTGCTCGCGCAGCCGCCGCTCCGCCGCCTCGGCCGGGGCCGACGGCTCCTCGACATCACCGACGACGACCCGTTCTCCCCGCCGTTCGGTGCGCCTGCGGAGCGGCACCGGGACCGCTGCCGCCGCGCCCGCTCGTCCGCCACGCCACGCCACGCCTGTCGACCCGTCCTCGCCACCGCCCGTCACGACGCCCTCCCTGCCGTGGTCGATTGACCGAGGCTGTCGTTGCTGGTCGCACCTGCGCGACGACTCGCCGGGTTCGGGCGGGCATCGCCGGGAGTTGCGGCGATAGCGGCGCGGGCGGCGAGCGCATCGGCGATCTCGCGGGCGCTCTGGCCCAGCACGGACCGTCCGGGTCCACTGCGGTGCCAGCGCAGGACACTGTGGTGCCCAGTCAGCACCGCGGCTCCTCTCGGGTCGTGCGGGACGCGGGCCAGCGGGGTCACCCCCAGCTCGCGCGCGACAGCGGCGATCGAATGGCCGCCACCCGTGAGCAGCAGTACCGGGTCGCGTGACCAGGCCCCGATCTCCGGGATCCGCCGGGCCAGGTGCGCCAGGTCATCCGCACCCGCCCCGGTGAGCACCACCATGACGTCCGCTGACCGCAGCAGCGGCATCACCGGTGACCCCTCGTCGACCCGGCCGCAATCCACCAGCTGCACCGCTCCCGGGTGCGCGGCGGCGGCACGCAACGGACCCGGGCCGAGCCCACCCGCCCCGTCCAGTGTGGCGAGTACGGCCAGTGCTCCGCGGGCGCGTCCCGCGTCCGGCGGGGCCGCCACCACCGGCACGTTCCCCGGCAGCGGCTGCGCGTGGCGCCACACCAACTCCGCGCCCTCCGCCGGCCGGGCCACGCCCTCGCCTCGGGTGCCCGCGCGGCCGCGCGCGGCCGCGGCCAGGCTCAGCAGCCCTGGCGAGGGCGCCAGACCGAACCGCATCGCGACATCACCGCCGGCCGGGTCGGCCTCCACCACGATCGGAGCGCCTGGGTCGGGCCAGCACGCCGCCAGCGCCAGGCACAGCGTCGTTACCCCTGGGGAGCCCTTCACGCTCACCACCGCGATCATCATCAGACCTCCACCCCGCTCACCCGCCGGCCGCGACAAGCACGAGCGCGACCTGGCCCGACGGCACTGCGGCGACCTCGCGGGCCGACATCTCGCCAAGCTGCACCGACACCACCGTCAACCGGCCGGTGTCCGACGGCGCGACACTCGTCACCACCGCCGGCCACGACCGGGCCGCCGGCCGCTCAACAGCCGCGCCAGCGGTCGCGACCGCTGCCACGACGACCGACACCTGGTCGCCCGGCGCGACCTCCGCCGGTAACCGGCCCGGGTCCAGGGCGACCGCGACGATCGCCTGACCGGCCGGCGGCGTACCGGCGCCACTGAACGACTCCGGGGTCAGCACCGCACCCGCGGGCAGGGCGACCGCCAACGACCGTCCGATCAGCGTGGGAGCGGCGGACGCGTCGACCGCGCGGATATCGGAGTCGGCGGGCAGCGACACCTGACGGACGTCCGCGGCGGACAGGACCTGCCCCACTCCCACCGCCCGCGCAGTGGCCAGCACCATCCGGGAACCCCCGAACTGCACCGTGACCACCAGCGCCCCGACCGCGCACGCCAGCACCAACAGCACCCCGAGCAACAGGTGCGGCACGCTACGACGCCCACCCGGCGCGGCGGCCGGACGCGCGGGCCACGGGTCAGCCTCGACATGGGCGGCGTCGCCCGGGATGTCCACGCGACGCTCGCGCGTGGGAAGGATCGTGCGCATGACCGGACCTCCTAACCGTTGGGGGTGAGGGCGCGCAGGATCACCGCACCGACCATCCGGCCGGTCCGTTGCGCCCGTGCACTACCGCTGTCGTCTGCTCGTCTGTTGTGCTGTGTGTCGTCAGCCGCCGCCGGTGACCAGAGCCTGGGACTCGGCGACCCGGAACGCGGCTCCCCCGGTCGTGGTCAGCCCGGGGAACGCGCCACCGGTCCCCGCGCCGGCCCAGGTGACCGTCCAGCTCACCGCCACACTCACCGCGAACACCTCACCCGGCTTCCCGGCCGAGGACACCCGGTAGGTGTGGCCACAGTCCGGCGACGGCGCCGCCGGATCATTGCCCGCCGTGTAGGGGGTGCCCGGGCCACGGCAGACGACCACGCTGCCGTCCCCCATCACCCACCTCGCCGACGCCGGCACCGCCCGCGCCGTCACCGACACACCCGGTACCGCCGCCGTCGCCTGCACCGGAGCCCAGTCACCTCCCAGCCACAGCCACGTCGGCAGATTCACCAGCTGAGTCCCCACCGGACTCGCCGCGACCAGCGGATCCGGTAGCCGCAACTGCCGCCGAGCGATCTCCGCGAGCTCCGCAGGCGTCGGACCGGCAACCCCCGGCGCCTGCTGGCCGTCCGCGATCCACACCGGCGCCCGGTACACCGAATCCCGCCAGCCCTCCCCCGAACACCGCCACACGTACCAGGCACCATCGCCCGAACCCGGACCGGCCGTCGGTGGGCCCGCCGCCAGCGGGACACGCAGCACCGCCGCCACAGCGACACTCGGGCGAAGTGGACGACTAAACGCCGCCGTCGCTACGCCACCCGGCGGAGGTTGGAAATCGCTACGCGCGTACGAACAAGCAACAGCCGGCGCTTGTGGCGCCGAGGCGCTCGGCGCTCGACGCCGCGGCGGGTTGCTGGTCGCGCCCGAGGGCGGCGGCGCTGCCGAACCAGCCGGAGAGCCGGCATAGACATCGCACGCAGGAGACGGTGTCGAGTCACACGACGTTCCACCAAAGCCGTCCCCAGGCGGCGACGGAAGGGGTGGATCTCCAGCGCCCAGCAGCCCAACAGCCAGCAGCCCGACGGCGACCATCACGGACGATGAGTTCAACATGTCCCGAGATCCTCGACCGCATAGTCAGACACCTTCCACGATCCGTCGGCCTGCTTGTCGACGACGCCAGTAATGCGACGGCGGCCTCCAGATGTGGCGGAGGTTAGCGCGCCATCGTCCGCGCGGTACTTCAGCCAATGGCTTGAGTCACCACAGTCGCCGACAATCACCTTGACCGGATCATCAGTCGGATCGGCCGAACGCACGATCGGGTTCAGGATGGGCTCGCCCTTCGTAACGATGCCGTTGTAGTGATCCGCGTACAACGATCGCGACAGGTTGGTCAGCGCGACTCCGATCGCGTGGCGTCCAAGGTCGGGCGAACGCCAGTCTGAGGTCAGACCTGCTGTGACGAAATCCGCCCACATCCCGCGGTACGCCGCGAGGGCGTCCTTTCCTGCGAGCGCTTCGGCCGGCGATGCGGCCGTCGTCGCTGGCGGAGCTGCCGACACCGGCGGCGTGACCGGCGCTGGACTTGACGCCGAACACCCGGCAACGCAGCCCACGGCGACGACCACCGCGAGGACACGCGCTGGCAGGCGCATCGACTTCACCCCATCCACCGAACGTCCCCTCGACGGTTCCCGCGCCTCTGATCATGAGGCGATACTGATCACAAGTACACCCGCGACCCGTACGGACCTGGAAGTCCGTCAACACGGACTTCCAGGTCGGAAAGGGCCCTCGACCGATGTTCACCCGAACGGGCTACGAGTACCGAGCCCCTGAATCCTGGGCGCTGACGGCAAGCCCCCCTCCGGTAGCCGTTGTCCTTGCGGCGGCTGGCCTCGGCGTTCTCCTCGGAGCAATACTCGCCGTCACAGTCACCTCGCGTACCCTCACGCGGCCGACGAGCCCCAGACTGCTCATCGGTGTTGGATCGGCCAGCACCGGTCTCACATTCGCCGTCCTGGCCATTCGCTTCGAAGGTGTCGACCTGCTCGCCTTCTGCTGCCTCGCGGCCGCCGGGGCCGTGCTGTCCACGATCGACGTGATCGAGCGACGGCTTCCCAGCATCATCGTGTTGCCGACCTACGTCACGCTCGTCGCTCTGCTGACCGTCAGCGCGTTGGCCAACAACGACTTCGCGGATCTACTGCGTGCGCTCTGCGCATCGGCGCTGATCTTCGGCGCCTACCTAGTCATCGCTCTTGTCTCCCGCCGCGGGCTCGGAGCCGGCGACGTCAAGCTCGGCGGCCTGCTCGGTCTAGCGATGGGATGGCAGAGCTGGGAGACCGTCCTCGGCGGGACTTTGCTCGGTTGGACCGCGGCGGCTGCGACGACACTGGTCATCCGTTGTGCGAGGAGGGGACCGCCAGACTCGATCCCGATGGGCCCCTTTCTACTGTTCGGATCATTGCTTGGCATCACGCTGCATTAAGCAGGTTACACAAGGCGAATCACTGCTGACAGTTGCCCGCTTCGAGAGTCAGATCAAGACCACCGAAAACATCCTCGGGACCACTCACTATTTGGCCCTAAGTTCCGCTTGCCCTCTTGGCACTACCGAGCGTCCATTGTTGTGTGCGCAGCCACCGACTGAACAAATTTGTTCCCCCCACATGCCGCAGACCGATCGCCAGCATCGGACAGGCGCGACAATGAGGCAGCCTCGTGGTCGACGTAGGGGCTATCCGCGACGCCGCCATCAGACCTGGCCTATCCAGCATGTCAGGCGAGAAAGAAGATTGCCTCACCGAATCATATCGACGATGGTCCTAATCCTCATCTTGTCAATACTCTTAATCGCACTTCTGTAAGAACACCCGCCACACGGCCGGTGACGGCGACGACGACATGCTCGGGCGATGCGCTCGCCGCATGATTCGAACTGATGGCGTCTGATGCAGATATGCCGGCCCACGCCCATACCCTCGCCCTCGTGCCCGTGCCCGCATCACCCCGAGCCTGTGATGGCCTCGATCCTGCGCTCTGGCCGGCAGCGGGCAGTCCGAATCTCCCGCAGGCCGGTGCGGCTCCGGTGATGGCCCGCGTGCTCCGCGCCGGCGGCCAGACACCTCCTCGGACCGACGTGCCGGAGGGATTGCAGGAGCCGCCCCGATCGCGTGGGCTTGCTGACAGCCCCTGGCGCACCCGTCCCCGACCAATCATAATCGCACGCATGTTCGAATTCGTGGAGGATGCGGTCCTGGCCTGCCGGGCGGCTGTCGTCGAGCACCACCGGGCCGTGGAACGCGATGACCATCGGGTGACGGACCTCGCCGCGCTGCGGATCCGCTCGATCATGGTCTATCTCCGCGAGCGCGACCGCACCGAGCTCATCCACCCGTTGACCATGGAATGGGCCACCGAGGGACGCGACCCCACTGAACACGAACGCTTCCGTGCAGTCGTCGACGTCCTGCTCCGCGCCTTCCCCGACCGGCCCACCCTCAGTGCGTCGACACCACAGCCCGATCCCGGACCCGCTGCCGCGAGGTAAAGATTCATCTCCACTGCGTATCAGAGACCTCACGCAGGGCTCCTGCATGTCGGCGACCGGGTAGCGACCCCACCATGGTCGGCACACCTGGACCGGACGGTCAGAGTCGAGCGAGCAAAGGAGAGACGCGATGGTGGCGATCGGAACCTGGAACCTGGAGAACTTCTTCCCACCCGGAGGAGCGTCAGGCCCCACCACCCAAGCCGCCTACGACGCCAAACTCGCCGCGCTCGCCGCCACCATCCGATCGCTGAACCCGGATGTGCTCGCCGTCCAGGAAGTCGGCGACCCAACCGCACTGGACGACCTCGCGAAAGCGCTCGCCGACGAGGGGTACGCCTTCCACGCCACCGCCGACCCCGACGGGCGCGGAATCCGGGTCGGGTTCCTGTCCCGCCTCGAGCTCCTCGACATCCACCAAGTCTCCGCGTTCCCCGCACCGCTGCGACCGATCCAGGTCGACGACACCAACGTCAACGAGACCGCGATGGGCCGCCCCGCGCTCGTCGCCGGTGTGGTGACCAGGATCGGCACCCGGATCGACCTCGTCACCTGCCACCTCAAATCGAAACTGCTCACCTTCCCCGACGGAGCCTTCTCAACCCGCGACGAAGGCCTCCGCGCCCGCTACGGCGCCTACGCGCTCAACCGGCGCACCGCCGAAGCCGTCACCGTCCGCGACACCGCCACCACCCTGCTCGCCGGCCACGGCCAACAACGAGCGGTGATCGTGCTCGGCGACCTCAACGACGAACCCCAAGCCGCCACCACCCAGATCCTGTCCGGGCCCCCCGGATCCGAGATCGGCACCGGCGGCTACGACATCGACGACCAAGGCGACGGGAACCGGCTGTGGAACCTCGCCGCCCGCATCCCGATCGACAACCGCTACTCCCGCATCTACCGCGGCAACAAGGAACTCATCGACCACATCCTCGTCAGCCACCTCGTCACCCACCACGTCGCCGACGGCGACGTCACCGCCGGACCCCCACCCACGTCGATCGACGACAACCCCAACGCTCGCCGCGACACCCCCGCATCCGACCACCGGCCCCTCGTCGCCACAATCAGCCTCTAGCCTTATCCAGGCCAAAATCGGCACAGGCCCGAGCGTCCAGGAACAGAAGACCCGTTATCAGGTAGCCATCGCGGGCCGAAAGGGGCAGTGCCCCTCCCCCGCGGGTGGCGGACACCCCACGGCATCCCACGTTGGGATGCGAGGCACTCGCGACCCATTGGTCTGGACGCGGATTGCGGACATCAGGCCCGCGTGTCGCCCGCGGGTCGCACGACGGCCAGCAAACGACCCGTAGCCCTCAGGCACCCTCTCCAGGCCGACGCCAGGACGGCGCCTACGCCATCTCCTCCGTCTACATCAACAAGATGCTCAGCGGCGAGCGGCACGAGCCCAGCCCGCGCTACTTGCGCCTGCCCGCAGAGTTCTTCGGGTCAAGTCCGAGTTCTTCCTGGAGAGGGACCCGCCTGGCTCGACGGGGCTGAGCTCGACGCGAAGGTGAGCCTGCGCTCCGACAATGTCCAGTCCATGCTCAGTAGGGCGACCATGTTTGTCTTTGGGGCAGCTGTCCGCTCTGAGCGACATCATCGACAGCCTGCTGAGGGCAGAGGGCAACGACCCCGACGCCGCCACCGGCGGTGACGCGGCTCTGCCGTCGCGTGAGCTTCTCGTCAGGACGCCAGCGATCGCTGCGACATGGCGGGGCAGGATCGCGGAGGAGACCAGGCAGCAGCGGATCTGCCTCGCGCGCCGCCGCACACCTCGGTGGTGGCCCCCCACTCCTTGTACCGGACTACGGCTGAGGTGGGCGAAGCGGAGACGTGCGGAGGGTAGGAAGCCACTGGGTCGGCAGGGCGCCTTCGGCGCGGAAGATCTCCGCCGCGCTTGCAGCGTCTAACGAGGACAAGCCGCGGCTGCGCAACGTGTGCCACGCGCGAACGATTCGGTCGAACATCTCAAAAACGGTCTCCGGGCGCACGAGGAACACGTGTCCTTCCGCCAGTTTCTCAGCGCTGGGCAAGACGCCGGGCTTTCGGCTCAACAGCAGACACACACCATCGCCTGGCGCTATCGTTGTGCGATCGGCCTCGACGGTGCGAAGGTGGCCGCCGGCCTGCTTGACGTCCGACGGGCCGATCGAGCCGGTGGTGGTGGCCCTGCTCTTGGCTTCCCAGATGACCCATTGCTCGTCGCCGAAGATCCAGACCGCGTCCGGCTTGGACTGCTCCCTGTCGTCGTCGTAGGTGTAGCTGTCGGCCGCGCCGGCGAGGGTGCCGAGCGTGACCAGGGCGGCCTCGAAGGGCTGGTGATCGTCCGTCTCTTGCAGACCGGTCCGGGCTATGGCGACCGCTGCAGTGAACTGCTGCGGGGTGGCGAGGTCGTGTTGGGTGAGGACTGCTGTCATCGCGGCCTCGTCCAGCACATCAAGGCTGGTCTGTGGTGGTGCGACGTTCCGCTCGGCCGGCGCGGCCATGCCAGAGATCCAGGCTGTTCCGCGCGCGGCCCGGCGGGCTTCTTGGTAGAAGTCGTCCGCAGTAGTGTTCAGCGTGTTGTCCCCGGTCAACCCGGCCACCCGGCGTGCGGTGGTGTAGCCCAGGTAGTTCCATAGTGCGGCGTACCGCTTCGCGGTACCCGCGGTCGCCAGCTCGTCGATCACCTTGCGGATCGCGGTGAGTGCCCAATCCCAGTGGCCAGCCCAGATGGCTTCCCAGGCGGCCACCTCGTGCTTGACGGTCTTCTGCAGGTCGTCAGTGCCCGAAGGCATGACCCGCTGATGCAGGTCGCGGTCTTCGGCGATAGCGACGTCGGCCTCAGCCCACGCCGCGCCGTGCTGATTGAACATCTCCAGGAGCTCTTGCAGCTCCCCTGATGTGGTGGGGTCCAAGCTGTTGTGCAATCCGAAGTCCAGTTCGGCGTGCGCCTCGGGTGGCATCGCATCCTTCGCCTCGCCGCCCGCGATGTACGAGGTCAGGTCGTTGCGCAGAAGCAGCACGGTGGCGTAGTCGCGAGCGTTGCGGGTGGCGCGTCCGGAGCCCTGCATGACTCGCGCACGGATGCGCTCTTGCAGCACCGTTACCGCGCCAAGTGCCTCGTGCAGGAACTTCTCCTGCAGGTCGGCACCCGTCGGCAACCCGTCCAGCACGACCAGCCTGCAGTCGTCATCCGGGAGGTCGATGCCGTCGTAGCGATTGGCCAGCACAAGCGCGGCCGCGACCGTCGATGTGAACGGCGCGAGATCGTTCTCTACAGCCTTGGCTCGGATCACCGGATAGCCGTTGGGGAGTCGGTTCGCGATGAACTGCGTAGCGGTGTGCTCGTCCGGCGTGAGGATCAGTGCTCGCCCGGCTTTGGCGATGACGGCGCTGACGAAAGCGTTGGTCGCGGCTGGATCGGCCGATAGGTCGTTCGTCAGTTCCGGGAAGATGAAGAATCTACGCCCGGCCCCCTGGTTCTCCCATCCCCTCGGGACCGGGATCCGTTTGATCTTGCTGCGACCGAAGGCACGTTCCAACTCACCACCTGAACCGAGGGTGGCGCTCATGTAGACCCGCCGGGCCGGGGCGCTGAACGCGGGATGTCCCACGGTCGGCACGATCATCGGTCGGATCAGCAACCCCCGGCCAGAGACGTACACCAGACAGCGGTCCACGTGGTCACGGATGTTCATCCAGGCGTACCGAGCGCCCGTGGACACCTTCTCGCCGGCCACCGCCATGGCCAGCACCTGCTCGATCTGCGATGCGTTCTCTGCGACCCCCACGGGCGAGGCCAGATACACGCCCCTATCGCTACGGTCATCTGGACTGGCGACCTGCAAGCGAGCGAAGACGAACGGGTCGAGCGCATCGCGCAGCGCCGACAGCACGTCCTGGTAGGCGCTCGGGTGCTCCGAACGGCTGATCTCTACTTTCCAGGGGCTAGCGACGTATCCCTCGGCAGCGTGCGCATCGTCCAGCAGCAACAGCTGGGCGTTGTCGAGGGCGGGGTTGGAGTTAAAGACGTGGCTGTAGACGCTGACTGCAACGGCGTCTGCGCGGTCGTAGCGGACGCGATCGGCCGGACTCCAGACCTTTACCTTGTCGATTGTCAACGACGCGTTAGAACTGACCCCTTGGCGACGGATTGGAACTGACCCCCTCGTGGTCGGTTTCGTGCTATTTATCGCGGTCCTTGGCGAGGAGTTCGCGGCGGGCGCGGGTGCGGTAGGAGTC
>Ga0209963_1001662_pt1 | contig 12418 bp, 10 predicted proteins | sample ThiBio_1000_biof_2_FD_183957 | JGI IMG/M metagenome (GOLD analysis project Ga0209963, IMG submission 183957) | Wastewater bioreactor microbial communities from Cape Town, South Africa - Thiocy_cont_1000_biof (SPAdes) | ecosystem: Engineered > Bioreactor > Thiocyanate-remediating >...
GAGCCCGGCATGCTGGAACACATCGAGGTGAGCGCGCCGGTCCACGAGCTGTTCGCGGCCGGGATCTCGGACATCTTCCACGTCGACGACACCGTCAAGCGCAACCCGGAGGCGATGGTGGACGTGATCCGTGGTGCGCTCGCGGTCGGGATGCGGGACTTCACCTTCAACCTCGATTCCAACGAGTTCATCCGGATCACCGGCTACCTGGTCCGGAAGTCGGACCTGGTCGGACTCGAGGAGCACGGTGCCCGGCACTCGTCGGACTACCTGGCCGCGACCGCGGAGATCAACCACACGGTGACCACACGGGCGATCAAGCGGGTCATCGCCGCCGAGCTCAGCCCCAAGTGACCCTCGCGACGCCGGTCGCCGGCCTGGTCACCGACGTCATCGAGTTCTCCGCAGTCGACGGACCGGGCAACCGGTTCGTGGTCTTCACCCAGGGCTGCAACTTCAACTGCGTGGCCTGCCACAACCCGTACACGATCAACCCGTGCATCGACTGCGGGCTGTGCGTGGACACCTGCCCGTCCGGCGCCTTGGGGCTGGACGCATCAGGTCACATCACCTGGGATGCAGCGACCTGTTCGGGCTCTGACGTGTGCATCGCGACCTGCCCCTACGACTCGACGCCCAAGGCCCGGGCGATGGCGGTGGATGCGCTGCTCGGCCGGATCCGGCGGGCGGCGCCGTTCCTGTCGGGCGTGACGGTCTCCGGCGGTGAGGCCACGCAGCAGGCCGGCTTCGTCCGCGACCTGTTCGCCGCGGTGAAGGCCGAGTTGCCTGGGCTGACCTGCTTCGTGGACAGCAACGGGGCCGCGCCGGTGTCGACGTGGGACCTGCTCGACCCGGTGATGGACGCGGCGATGATCGACCTGAAGTGTCTGGACGATGGCATCCATCGGCGGCTGGTGCAGGCGTCGAACGCGGAGGTGCTGGAGTCGATCCGGCTGCTCGCCGGCCGTGGGAAGCTGCACGAGGTGCGGCTGCTGCTGATGCCCGGGCAGAACGACTCCGACGACCTGCTGGCCCGCACCGGCGCCTGGCTGGCCTCGATGGACCCGCGGATGCGGGTGAAGGTGATCGGCTTCCGGCACCACGGCGTCCGCCCGTCCGCGGTTCCGCTCCTGGAGCCGTCCGCCGAGCAGCGGGAGCACTACGCCGACGTGCTGCGGCGTGAGAGCGACTTCGAACTCGTGGTGGTCTAGGGCATTCCGCAGGAACTGCAGTTATCAGGACCCCCGCCGGGCGGCTCAGCGAGCGATCCGCCGCTCCTGTTGTTATGCGGCCCCGAAACGCGCTGAGAACAACAGGAACGGCGGAATGGGGTGGAGAGCCCACGATCCAAGGCTCCATAACCGCAGCATCGGCGGAACGCTCCGTTCGGGCGTCCCCGAACCTGGCGAGGCGTCCGGGTCTGGCTCGCTCACCTCGGCACCGCGTCCGCTGCCGGGACGGGATCGACCCGCCAGCGCATCAGGACGTTGCCGGAAGCGGGCCAATCGCGGGTCTCCAGCAGCTTCAGGGCCACCGGCGGCCGGGCGTCGAACAGCGGGACGCCGGAGCCCGCGATCAGCGGGAACGTGACCAGGTGCAGCTCGTCCACCAGGCCGGCCATCATCAGGTCGTTCCAGAGCACCCGGCCGAGCAGCACCAGGATCCCCAGGCCGGGCTCCGCCTTCAGCCGGGCCACCTCGTGGCGGGCGTCGGCGATCCGGACGATCCGCGCGTTCGGGTAGGGCTCGAGGTCGGCTTCGGTGATCGTGTCCGAGACCACGACCTTCTCGGTCGCGAGGAACCGCTCGGCGAACTCGGCGCGAATCTCCGACGGCGGGTTCGCCCGGGCCGACGTCCAGTAGCTCAGGTTGCCCAGCGCCGACCGCCGGCCGGACAGCAGCAGCACGTCGGAGCCGCGCAACAGCGAGGTCGTGTAGTGGTCGAAATCGTCGACGCCGGCGTACTCCGGGTGCTGGTGCTCGAAGAAGGAGCGGATGTCGTGCGACTCGTCCTCGTAGCGACCGTCGATGGTCGTGAAGTTGCAGACGGTCAGGCGGCGTCCGGTCATCACCGGATCGTACTGCGCGCCTCGCTCACCGGCGCGGGCCCCACAGCTTCGCCGCGTCGGACGCCAGCGCCGCCAGGATCTGGTCGGACGCCTCCAGTGCCGACAGCTCGCCGCTCTCGACCTGGGCCTCCAATTCGGCCCGGACCTCGCCGACGGCCGGGGACGTCCGCAGCGCGTCGTCCAACTCGCCGGCGACCAGCGCCCACAGCCACTCCCGCTGCTGGCGCGCTCGACGCTCCTCCAACTGGCCGCTGCCCTCGAGCCACGCCCGGTGGTCGGTGATCGCCTGCCAGACCTCGTCCAGGCCCTTGCCGGTCACCGAACTCGACGTCAGCACCGGCGGACGCCGAGCGCCTGGGTCGGAGCTGATCAGCTTCATCGCGATCGTGAGTTCCCGGGCCGCCACCCTGGCCTCGCGCTCGTGGTCGCCGTCGGCCTTGTTCACCGTGATCACGTCGGCCATCTCCAGGATGCCGCGCTTGATGCCCTGCAGCTGGTCGCCGGCCCGCGCGAGCGTGATCAGCAGGAAGGTGTCGACCATGCCGGAGACCGCGACCTCCGACTGGCCGACCCCGACCGTCTCGATCAGGACGACGTCGTAGCCGGCCGCCTCCAGGATCAGCATCGACTCCCGCGTCGCCCGCGCCACGCCGCCCAGGTGCGACCCGGCAGGGGACGGACGGATGAACGCCGCGTCCGACTGGGCCAGCTCGCCCATCCGGGTCCGGTCGCCGAGGATCGAGCCGCCGGTGCGCACCGAGGTGGGGTCGACGGCGAGGACGGCGATCCGGTGGCCGGCCTCGATCAGCCGCCGTCCGATCGCGTCGATGAAGGTCGACTTGCCCGCGCCCGGCGTCCCGGTGATGCCGACCCGGACGGCGCGTCCGGTGTGCGGACGCAGGATCCGCAGCAGGTCGGCCGCGATGTCGTGGTGGGCCGGCTTGGTCGACTCGACCAGCGTGATCGCCCGGGCGATGCCGACACGGTTCCCGGCGAGCACCAGATCGGCGAGCTCCTCCGGGTCCAGCTTCGGACGCCGGATCCGGGCCGGGTCGCGCGCGGGCGCCTCCGAGCGTCCGTACTGGGAGCCGATGGTGAAGTCGCTCTCCAGCCAGATCGGCGGCTTCTCGTGGCCCGCGGTCTCCTCGCCCACGGTGTCGCTCAGGCAGCGTCCAGGCGATGGCGCAGCTTGGCCAGCAGCTCGACGGCCGACTCCGGGATGATCGTCCCGGGCGGGTAGATCGCGTCGGCTCCGGCGGCGTACAGCTCGTCGAAGTCGGCCGGCGGGATCACCCCGCCCACCACGATCATCATGTCGGGACGGCCGAGTTCGTCGAGCGCCTTCCGCAGCGCCGGCACCAGCGTCAGGTGACCGGCGGCCAGCGACGACACCCCGACCACGTGGACGTCCGACTCGACAGCCTGGCGGGCCGTCTCCTCCGGGGTCTGGAACAGCGGGCCGACGTCGACGGTGAAGCCCAGATCGGCGAACGCCGTGGAGATCACCTTCTGGCCGCGGTCGTGGCCGTCCTGGCCCATCTTGGCGACCAGGATCCGCGGACGGCGTCCCTCGGCCTTCTCGAAGTCGTCGACCAGCGCACGCGCCTTGGCGACGGCCTCACTCGATCCCGACTCGGAGTTGTACACACCGGAGATCGTACGGATCGTGGCGGTGTAGCGCCCGAACACCTTCTCCAGCGCGTCGGAGATCTCCCCCACGGATGCCTTCGCCCGGGCCGCGTCGATCGCCAGCTTGAGCAGGTTCCGCTCGGGATCGGTCGGGTCGGGATTGCCGGCCGCCCAGGTGAGCTTCTCCAGCGCCGCGTCGGTCGCTGCCTGGTCGCGCTCGGCCCGGAGCTGGTGCAGCTTGGCGATCTGCTCGTCGCGGACCTTGGAGTTGTCGACCTTCAGCACCTCGGGCAGCACGTCGTTCTCGACGGTGTAGGTGTTGACGCCGATCAGCGGCTGCCGGCCGGAGTCGATCCGGGCCTGGGTGCGGGCCGCGGCCTCCTCGATCCGCATCTTCGGGATGCCGGCCTCGATCGCCTTGGCCATGCCGCCGGCGGCCTCGACCTCCTGGATCAGATCCCAGCCCTTGGCTGCCAGCTCGTAGGTGAGCCGCTCCACGTAGGCCGAACCCGCCCACGGGTCGACCGTCCGGCACGTGCCCGACTCCTGCTGGATGAACAGCTGGGTGTTGCGGGCGATCCGGGCGGAGAAGTCGGTCGGCAGCGCGATCGCCTCGTCCAGCGCGTTGGTGTGCAGCGACTGGGTGTGGCCCTGGGTGGCCGCCATCGCCTCCAGGCAGGTCCGCATCACGTTGTTGAACACGTCCTGCGCAGTCAGGGACCAGCCGGACGTCTGCGAGTGCGTCCGCAGGCTCATCGACTTCGGGTTCTTCGCCCCGGCCTCCCGGACGAGCCGGGCCCATAGCAGCCGGGCCGCGCGGAACTTCGCGACCTCCATGAAGAAGTTCATGCCCACGGCCCAGAAGAACGACAGCCGCGGGGCGAACTTGTCCACGTCCAGCCCGACCGCCTGCCCGGCCCGGATGTACTCCACGCCGTCGGCCAGGGTGTAGGCCATCTCGATATCGGCGGTCGCGCCGGCCTCCTGCATGTGGTAGCCGGAGATCGAGATCGAGTTGAACTTGGGCATGTTCGCACTGGTGAACGCGAAGATGTCGGCGATGATCCGCATGGACGGGGTGGGCGGATAGATGTAGGTGTTGCGAACCATGAACTCCTTGAGGATGTCGTTCTGGATCGTCCCCGCGAGCTGCTCCGGCTTCACCCCCTGCTCCTCGGCCGCCACCACGTAGAGCGCCAGGATCGGCAGCACCGCGCCGTTCATCGTCATCGACACCGACATCTGGTCCAGCGGGATGCCGGCGAACAGCTGCCGCATGTCGAGGATCGAGTCCACGGCCACACCGGCCATGCCGACGTCACCGGTCACCCGCGGGTGGTCGGAGTCGTAGCCGCGGTGCGTGGCCAGGTCGAACGCGATCGAGAGGCCCTTCTGGCCGGCGGCCAGGTTGCGCCGGTAGAACGCGTTCGACTCCTCGGCGGTGGAGAAGCCGGCGTACTGCCGGATCGTCCACGGCTGGTTCACGTACATCGTCGCGTACGGCCCGCGCAGGAACGGCGGGATGCCCGGGTAGGTGGCCAGGAAGTCCAGCCCGTCGAGCGCGGACGCGTCGTACACCGGGGGGACGCCGATGTGCTCGGGGGTCTCCCAGACCTCCTCACCCAGCGGCACGGTCGGGGTGCCGACCTCGGGCGCGCCGAGCTCGATGCCGGTGAAATCGGGAACCTGGGTCATTTCGCAACTCCGATCCGGTCCATGGCGTCGCCGAGGAAGGCGACCACATCCATCCCGTCGAACACTTCACCGTCGATGACGTCGTCCACGTCCTCGGCCGCCGTCTCCTTCTTGCGGCCGGCGATGAAGACCGTGCCGATGCCCGCGTCCTTCAGCGCCCGGGCGACGTCGACCGCCTGTTCGGCGTACACCTTCGCCGACGAGCACAGGATCACGAACTTCGCACCGGACGCGACGGCCTGAGCCGCGATCTCGGTTGGCGTCCCGCCCTCACTGGAGGGACGGTCGATGCCGCCGACACCCAGCAGGGCGCCGGTGAACATCTCGCGGCCACCGAAGTCGCGGCGGGTGCCCAGGCAGGCCAGGAAGACGGCCGGCCGCGGGTCTGCGGCGGCGGCGCGATCGCGGAGCGCCTCGAAGACCTCGGCGTCCCGGCGCGGGACGAGCCCGCCTCGTTCGGGAGTGGCCGGGCGGGGACGCACCTTGACCGGCTCCTCGTCCGGCTTGGGGAACATGCTGACGCCGGTCAGCGGCTGCTTCCTGGCGGCGAGGCGGGTGGCGCGCTCGGCGTTGGCGGACGCGATCAGGTCCGCGACCTTGCCGGACGTCAGCGCCGCGACCATGCCGCCGGCGGCCTCGATCTCGGTGAACCGGCTCCAGGCCTTCTGGGCGAGCTGTTCGGTGAGTTCCTCGACGTACCAGGAGCCGCCGGCGGGGTCGGCGACCCGGCCGATGTTCGACTCCTCGGCAGCCAGCAGTTGGGTGTTGCGGGCCATCCGTCGGCTGAACTCGTCCGGCAGGCCCCACGCAGTGTCGAAGGGGAGGATCGTGACGATCTCGGCACCGCCGACAGCGGCGGCGAAGGTGGCGATCGTGCCGCGCAGGAGGTTCACCCACGGGTCGTCGCGGGTGATCATCCGCCAGCTGGTCACGGCTTGCTGCACGGCGCCGCGGGCACCGTCCGGCACACCGCTGACCTCGCCGACCCGGGCCCACAGGCGCCGCAGCGCCCGCAGCCGGCTGATCGAGGTGAACTGGTCGGCGTTCACGCTGACCCGGAACAGCAGTTGCGAGTACGCCTGGCTCGGCGCGATGCCGGCGGCTTCCAGGTCGCGCAGGTAGGCGACGCCGGTCGCGATGGCGAAGGCGAGCTGGTCGACGTCACTGGCACCGGCGTCGTCGTACGGCAGCACGTCGACGGTCAGCGCCCGGACGTTCGGCAGCTCGGCCAGGCTGGCCTGCACCCACTCGGCCTGGGCACCCAGATCGGGAGCCTGGCCCGTGCGGGCCGCGAGCGCGAGCGCGTCGATGCCGAGGTTGCCGCGGGCGTTGGCCGCTCCGCTGGCCTTGAAGAAGGCGACCAGCGCGCGGGCCGCGGCCAACTGGTCGTCCACGCTGCTCACCGAGATCGGTGCGAGGTCGGGCTCGACCCCGTCGAGGATCGCGGCGAGGTCGTCGGCAGCGATCGCGTCCGCGCCGACGCGAAGCCACAGGGACGTGGCGCCGCGCTGGAGGTCGGCCAGCACCTGCTCGTGGGTGAACGCCGCGTCGGGGTCCTCGTGGAGCGCGCGGACGTCCCAGTAGGTGGCCGGGCTGGTCTTGAAGCCGGTGCCGCGGGTGAACGGCATAGCGCCGGGAAGGCCGAGCGGCACGTCGGTCGCGGTGTACAGCGGCTCGATCGCAAGTCCGTCCACGGTGGTGGTGCGGAGCCGGGCCATGGCCTGATCGATGGTGATCTGCTTGCCCTCGGGTCGTCCCCGGTTGAGCACCTTGAGGACTTCAGCTTCCCAGTCCGCCCTGGTCGGAGGGGTGAAGTCGCCGGCGAGGAGCAGCGGCGTCTGTGTCATGGGGCAAGACTATCGGCCCCGTCGTCGGCGCCATGTCAGAACATTGCCCCGTCCAGTGGGCGGGACGGGGTGACTCAGGTTGCGGTATCCGCCCCCTGTGCAGGCGTGGCCGCAGCCATCAGCCGCTCCCCCAGCGCGGCCACGGCGGCCCGCAGTTCCGGGCCGGAGACGACGTGGAACGGCCCGGGCAGCGCGGCCAGCAGCTCGGCGTACCAGGCCGGATCGCTGGTGGAACCAAGGAGCCGGGTGTGGTCGGCGTCCACGGCCTCCAGCCGGCCGATCGTCCGGGGGATGCACGGCTCGACCCGGTCCAGGGGTGCGTCGACGAGGACCTCGGTCGGGAACTCCCAGCCGACGGCGAAGTTCGCCTCGAGGGCGGCGACCGGATCGAGGTCGGCCGGGGGCTCGAACGATTCGTCGAGTTCGGTCACAGTGGTCACCCGGTCGAGCCGGTAGGTGCGGATGCCGCCGCTGGCGACCAGCCGGCAGAGCAGGTACCAGCGTCCGTGCCGGACGACGACGGCCCACGGTTCGACGGTGGTCTCCCACTCCGAACCGGTCTCGGGGTTGCGGTAGCCCACGCGCACCTGGTGACGGTTCGAGCACGCCAGCACCAGCGCGGCGGTGGCCGCCGGATTCGGATGGGCGGCATATCGATCGGGGACGGGACGCGCGGTTCGTCGCACCAGTTCGGCCTGGGCCGCGATCGATTCCGGGAGCGCGCGCATGATCTTGCGCAGCGCACTGCCGACCGGGTCGGTGGTGTCGGCGGCGTCGTGGTGTCCGTCGAGGACGGCCATCACCATGCCGAGCGCCTCGGTCGAGGAGAACACCAGCGGAGGCAGGCGCACGCCGCGTCCGACCGTGTAGCCGCCGTTGACGCCGCGGACGGAGAGGACCGGGATCTCGGCCTCGCGCAGGATCCCAACATAGCGGCGCGCCGCGCGCTCGGTGACGCCAAGGGACGCCGCCAGCGCCCCGGCGGTGACGCCGGGCTGGGTCTGGATCAGTTCCAGCGCCAGCAGTGCCCGTGCGGTCGGGGTGGTCGGATCCATCGGCCTCCCTAATCCTGCGTAGTCAGCGGTAAGGACAATCCGGAAGTAGAACGTCCGGTTTCGATTCTACGGTCGTTGCATGACACAGCGAACCTTCATCGAAGCGCCGGCTCTGCGTGGCCGGGCCGCGCCACGCTCGATTCCCTTCGGCGAGGCCGTCGCCGGCGTGTTCGGCACGCTGTTCGGGCCGCCGGCCACCGACCCACGCGGCCTCCCGCCGGAGGCCCTCCACGACCGGGACCCCGCACTGTTCGACGCCCTCCAGCGGGCCGAGCGAACCCGGCTCGCCCTCGACGCCGACCGGCGCCCCTTGCTGTACTGACTCCCTACCGGGAGAGCAGGCAGCATGGAGTTCGAGTTCACCGCTGAGGTGATCGAGTGGCGCGGGCCGGCACCCTTCTACTACGCGGTCGTGCCCGACCCCGAGGCGGAGGCGATCGGCGACGTGTCCGGCGCGGTCACCTACGGCTGGGGCTGCATCCCGGTCGAGGCCTGGCTGGCCGGGACGCGGTTCACCACGTCGCTGTTCCCGAAGGACGGCGGCTACCTCGTCCCGCTGAAGGCCGCCGTCCGTCCCGCCGGGGTCGGCGTCGGCGACCAGGTGGAACTGCGGTTGCGGCTCACCGTCCGCGGCTGAGCGCAGCCCTCAGCGGGAGCGGTACGCGTCCAGCAGGCGCAGCCAGATCTCGCTCGCCGTCGGATAGGCCGGGACGGCGTGCCACAGCTGGTCGGCCGTGAGCCGTCCGACGATGGCGATGGTGGCGGCATGGACGAGCTCGGCCACCTCCTGGCCGACGAAGGTGGCGCCGACGAGGCGTCCGCTCCCCGACTCGAACACCAGCCTCGCCTGGCCGGACGCGTCGTCGCGCAGCAGGCCGTAGCCGGCCGCGCTCGTCATCGGCGCGTCCACGGCGTCGACATCGAGACCCTGGCTGCCGGCCTGCGCCTCGGTCAGTCCGGTGGATGCCACCTGGGGCTCGGTGAACACCACCTGCGGCACCGGCACGTCGGACGGCGGCGTCGGGACCGGCCGGCCCTCGGCTCGGGCCGCGATCGCCTCGCCGACCAGCCTCGCCCGGTACTTGCCCCAGTGGGTGAGGGCGGGCTCGCCGCTGACGTCGCCGACCGCGTACAGCCAGTCGGGCCGGTCGTCCGCACGGGCGAACTGCTCGGCACTGAGCCCGACCGACTCCAGCCCGAGATCGTCGGTCGCGGGACGGCGTCCTGTGGCGACAAGGATCTCGGCGAACTCGTGCGCCTTCCCGTCCACCTCGAGGCGCACCGGACCACCGTGGACGCGGCCCACTCCGGTGTCGGCAGCGTCCAGCCGGGCTGCGTTCGAGACGTGAGAGCGGAGCCGGACGTCGACGCCGACGACGCGCAGGCCCTCGGCGACCAGGTCCGACGCGAACGGCTCGAACCGCTCCAGAACCCGGTCCCCGCGGACGAGCAGGGTCACCTGCGCCCCGATCGCGGCCAGCCAGCGGGCGGCCTCGACCGCGACCACCCCGCCACCGACGACGGCGATCGAGGCCGGCACCTCGATGACGCCGGTCGCGTCCCGGGACGTCCACGGGTGCAGTTCGGCGAACATCGGCGGGATCACCGGGACGCTGCCCGTGGCGACCACGACCGCCTGCTTCGCTTCGACCTCGCGCTCCCGGCCGCCCTCGGAGAGCAGCACCCGTCGCTCGCCGATCAGCTTCGCCGTTCCCCGTGCCACCTCGATGCCAGCGCCCTCGGCCCACGTCACCTGGCCCTTGTCGGAGTAGTCGGAGACCCAGTAGTCGCGGCGCGCGAGCAGGGCCGGGATGTCGAGGGGCAGCTCGGACGGCAGTCCGCCGAGGTGCGTGGCCGTCGCCCGCACCTCCAGCGGCCGCAACAGCGCCTTGCTGGGCATGCACGCCCAGTAGGAGCACTCGCCGCCGACGAGTTCGCGCTCGACCAGCAGCGCCGTCCTCTTCGAGCCGCGAAGCGCGTAGTCCGCCACGTTCTCCCCGGCCGGACCCGCCCCGATCACCACCACGTCGTACGCCTGCTCTGCCATCAGTCCAGTCTCGTCCGAGCTGGAGGGTGGCAACAGGCCGGCCGGGGGACGGGGATTACCGACGTGCGCCGGTTCGAGGTCCGGGACGCCTGAACGAAAGTACCTGTCCCCGACGGTTCAGATGAACGAAAGTACCTGTCCCCGACGGTTCACACGGGGCGCTAGATCACCTGGCGGACCAGCGCCTCGGCCGAGCCGACCATGATCGCCGTCTCCCGCTCCCAGTCCGGCTCCTGGCTGCGGAACGGCCCGGTGGCCAGCGAGATGATCACGGCCGCCGCGCGCAACCTCAGCTCGACCGGGTCGACCCGTTCGTCGAAGACCGGCACCCAGCGCCGGATCAGGGCGTGCGCCCGGGTCTCCTGCGCGGAGTTCATCCGCTGGATGGTTGACAGGTGCGCGACCAGGCAGGCGAGGTCGTCGGCGCGGCGTCCGGGGCCGAGGGTGTCGGTGTCGAGCAGTCCGCAGATCCGTCCGCTGGAGACGTGCAGCTGGCCCTCGTGGAAGTCCCCGTGGGTGGCTTCATCGCCCGGCGGGAGGCTGTACAGGCCGCCGTCGATCTGCTCGACCAGCCAGTCCAGGCGCGTCTCCAGTGCCGGCATCGACTGGGCGATCATGCGCGCGTAGTGCGCGACCGCGTCCGACCACGGGGGACGGCGGGGCAGCTCGCTCACCCGGGGAGGCATCATGTCCAGCAGGTCGATCAGCGCCTTGGCCGAGCACGGCTCGACGGGGTCGAACACCGCCTTGGCGAGCGGACGGCCCGGCAGCTCGGCGAGGATCAGCAGGTCGTCCTCCGTTGTGCCGAGAATCGGCGCGACCGGCAGCCCGGCGTTCGCCAGCACCAGGTGCCGGGAGACCACGTCGTCGAACAGCCTCGCCCGCAACACCTTGACGTAGATGACCTCGGAGCCGTAGCTCACCTTCACCACCGCGCGACGGCGGGGCCGGTAGCCGATCATCTGCAGCTGCAGCTGGTCGGGGGTGACCTTCGAGGTGAAGATGCGGTGCTCGTTGCAGATCTCGGCCATCGACTCCGCATAGGCGGCCCGGGCCAGTCCGCGCAGGTCGGGATCGTTCGGGTAGATCCAGACCGCCACCTCGCGCTGGCCGTCGGCGAAGATCTCCGCGATCGAGTCGGTGTCGACCGGGCCGGACGCCCGCGCGCTCACCCCGAGCAGTTCCTCCCGGCGTCCGTACGGCCACTCGACCAGGGCGGAGTAGGTGGCCGTGGTGGACTGGCTGGGATTGGCGTCGATGTGGTCGAGGCTCCAGGAGAGCAGCCGGCCACCCGCGTGCTGCGTCGCGGCGCTGAGGAGGCCTCCGACATCGGTCGAGGTCAGCAGCGCCGAACCATCGGCATCGTCTGGCTGCAACTTCTACTCCCTGATGGCGGCTGAGAGCAGATTACTCGCCCGGAGCCTCCGACCCGAGGTGGGTGAGCCGCAATCGTGAGGCGCGCCGTCCGTCCAGTTCGGTGACGGTCAGGTCGAAGCGTCCGGGCTGCTGCTGCTCGGAGGTGGACGCGAGGACGACGGCGCAGCTGTCCCCCACCTTCGGCAGGGTTCCCAGGCGTGCCATCACGAAGCCGGCGACCGTGTCGTAGGGGCCCTCGGGCAGGACGTAGCCGTAGTCGGCGGCGAAGTCCTCCAGCGTGACCAGGCCGTCGATGTCGGCCTCCGTGCCGTCCTGGGGCTGTTCGACGTCGAACTCGTCGGTGATGTCTCCGATGATCTCCTCGACGAGGTCCTCGATGGTGACGATGCCCGCGGTGCCGCCGTACTCGTCGGAGACGATCGCCAGGTGCTGGTGCTGGACGCGCATCTGGCTGAGCGCGCGCAGGATCCGCATCGACTGCGGCAGCGACATCACCGGCCGGACGAGCTGGCGTACCGGAGCGTTCCCCTCGGCCGGGTCGAGGTCGGCGAGATCGCGGACGTGGACGAAGCCGAGGACATCGTCGGCGTCCTGCCCGATCACCGGATAGCGGCTGTGGCTGCCCCCCTGGACCTCGCGAAAGGCCTTGTGGGCCGGGGTGCTGCCGTCCAGGAAGTCGACCTCGGTGCGCGGGATCATG
>Ga0209963_1001673_pt1 | contig 12356 bp, 20 predicted proteins | sample ThiBio_1000_biof_2_FD_183957 | JGI IMG/M metagenome (GOLD analysis project Ga0209963, IMG submission 183957) | Wastewater bioreactor microbial communities from Cape Town, South Africa - Thiocy_cont_1000_biof (SPAdes) | ecosystem: Engineered > Bioreactor > Thiocyanate-remediating >...
AAAAGTACACAGAACAATAGTATTGAGGTCGAAACAAGAAACGAGAGAAGAAGACGAAGAAGACGAAGAAGTAGAAGAAGAAAAAAATAACATTGGCAAAGAATCGTCATCTATCCGGCTCGAAGAACAGACACAACTCTGTTTGCCATTTCTTTGCTTCTCTTACTATTTTTTACGCCTTCCAATTACCACTTAAAACACGCAAAAAAAAGACACTCAGAGATGAATAGGATTTCTTCTGCAGCTGGATGTGTGTACGACGAAACAGTTGTGCTGGTAGTAGTAGTAGCACGTAGAAGAGAAAAAGAAGACGAAGAATGTGTGCGTGTATGTACATATATAAACCATACCAAGATATAAAACTATGATGGCAAAATGTTGACTAATACCAAATCGTTATCTTTCTTTGATCGAAAAACAGAAAAGACAAGTAAAGCAAGCATCGGATACTAACGACGGTGATTAACAAGATACATGCGATTGTCAAAAAGAAAAAAAAACTGTTTTGCTTCATGTTTTTTTTCTCAAATGTCATTGATATTAATAATCGTTGTCGTTAACTCGTCGTCTTTACGAAAGAAGACAAAACTGATATTTACTTCGTCGATTTTGACAACTGAAAATAGCCTCATCCTACACGTTTGTCATCTTTTGTTTTATCTCAATTGAATTAACATAATTAACTCGATGTGAAATTCACACATAATCTCAATATTAATATGTCTATAAGATATCTCTTTGACTTGACTATGCTTGATCAAATATGATGTGTGTGTTTTTTCTTCTTTCTGGAAAATGAAACTCAATTAGCTCAGTAGGTGGATGTGAACAACATAAAAAATAAGAATCTATCGTAAAAGATAAAACAATATTTTCTACCGACAACATATCGAACAACATGCTGTGTGTACATTTCTCTTTCCCCATGTCGAATCATTTTTCTTCTTTCCTATATAAATAGACACTCATCTTTTGAAAAATGAATCTCAAAATTTGACAATGACATTTACACCATATTCATGTAGTACACCCAAATTTATGCCTGTTATTAATCAGCCATTGCATTTCGTCTTAGCAGCACCCATAGAAATCCAACGCGAAGATAAACAACGACAATTAGTCCAATCAACAGATCGTTCTCATTGTCGTCCATTAAAAAAATGTCAACGTTATCGTTCGAAACAAGCTAATGCAAGTATAGCTATCAATCGACAACATCATTTCGATATGAATACAACAATTCAACATAATCAACAACATATTTTCTTTTGTTTACCATTGAAATTCTTTCAGATAACTAAATTTCGACGACATCGTCGACATGCACCGTGCTATGTTTAGATAAATAATGCAATCCTTGTGTGTGTTTTATATATATATATATATGTGTATATGTATAGTCTGTATTTTTTCTTTCAGAAGAATAAAACAAAACAAAACAAAAAAAATATAGAAATTAAGAAATGTTTGTTGTGGTTTTTTCCTTTCATTGAACTGATTCGTCTTCATGAGTTGATTGATTTGATTGTGTTTTGGATTTTTTCGAAAGATCATTAGTTTTATCTGAAACATCGGAATCACTTTGAGAATGAGATCGTTTACGAGCATTGCCGGATGTATTCGGCGATTGATCTGATGATGATGAAGTTGTTGTTGTATTAAGACTTTCGTTCTAAAATAGAAAACAAATTCAAAATCGATTGTTTTTCTTTGAAAAAATCGAACCAATATTGGTTGTTGTCGTTCGATAATTTCAATACGTGATTGTAATTCTCTGCATAGATTTGTACAATCAATAGTTGATGACTTAGCAAAAAAAAAGAAGATAAGACATGATTTGTTATGTGTAATAGAATAATGAATTACTTTAATAATAAAAACGCGTAGTTGAGATTCATCTTGTGCGCCAAAACGAACGGAACGATCTGTGGCACGTTCAACAGTCATTTTCGGAAATATCGGAGAATTTAAAATCACACGAAATGATTTATCAAGTCGCATAACTAGAAAAAATGATGAATTGAAATTCGACAATTGCGGTTATCTACTCAATCGAGCTTGTAATCGATCCCAATCGGTTGGATCGTGACTTTCATTGATTTTTAAAATTCCATAACCACGTTCAACGAATTGTTGTTGTTCACCATTGTACATAAACAATTTACCGGCCATCTAAAAAACAAAGTCATTCATGTATTAAGACTAATCAATTGTAAAAAAAGAATCTTTTTGTACTTGAAATTTTGTGATTTCATTTTCTTCTCCTGTTGATGTATCACCTTCGATAGTCACAGCTGGATGTGTTGATGCTCGTTTAGCTTCATATTCAGCGACATTTTCTAATAGAGAGCTTTTATCTTCATCATTATCCTCCTCCTCCTCATCTTCCTCCTCCTTCTTCTTTTCATCCTCGGTACTTTCCTTTTTCTTCGCTTCGTTTTCGTTATCATCATCGGTTTTGACTGTTGATGTTTTGAGATCGGTAAATGAACTTAATGTTGTCGAACTCGAGCCACCGAACAGCGGCTTATTTGTACCAAGTGACGCAAGTGATGCTGCTAACGGTGTTGATATTGACGAGCCAAAACCACTTGTTGCAGTAAATTTCGAAAGACTAGCAGTAAAATATCCTGATGGTGATGATTTATCATCATCTTTTGAATTATTAAAACTAAAACTATTTGCTTTAAATTGACCAAATAAACGAACAGATGTCGATGTATTTAAATCACTACGAACGAGAGATTTAGTTATTTTTTGTTTAAATTTTTGACAAGAATTACTTGAATGAAGGAGCTGGAGCAGCATCGGATTTGCTTTCCACTTGATCAGTGGATGCTGTTGTTGATTCACCTAATTTAACGATACATAACTTAGTTGTTCTTTCTTTTTACGAATAAAAAAACTACGAACTCTTGTCTGACATTTGAAATTGAGAAAAACAATTCTATGACTTAGATGAACATTGCACACACACACACAAAAGATCTGAGAATAGTAATAGTAAAATAATAAAGAGAAGAGAAATTCATTCTTTTCTTCTTTCTCTTTCTTTTTTTTTACTTCTCAAACCAATCGATGTAAATTTGTAAACCTCCATTGAAAGACATAATCTTGTGACATCTATGTACCGATTCAACGGCGTCTATTGCTAAGTTGTCGTGAAAGTAAAGTCTTAGGTAATGGTGAATCGTTGATGTTTTAATCTTGAGTTGGCCTGTTAAACAAGACAAATTTCATCATGGATAATAATCAAAATGAAGCACAAGATTTAACATTACATGGTATAGCTATTCGACCGACGATGAATTCATCGCGACCGAACAGTGCTCGACGAGATTCACAATCGAAATTACCGACTACACCTTCACGAGAAGGTAAATTAATATCAATATAAAAACAATTAGGTCAGTTTTTTCGATACCTTTTTGCTTTGTTTGATTAGGAAATGCAAAAGAAAATCAAACAAATATGAATGCAAGTGTTAATTTGAGCAGTGCTCGAAAAAGGTTCGAATTAAACTATTTGACAACTAGAACACATTCATTTTTCTTTTTCGATTGATATTTTTAGACGACTTAGCAGTAGCAGTCAACGATCATTTGGTTTGACATCACCACCACCACCTGCCGATACAAAAGAAGTATGAGTTCGTTTTTTTTTGTGCCTAAGCTGCAGATCTATTCAATTTAGTAACTAAATCTGCAATAGAAAGTTTACATAAACTGAATACATAAAACTGAATGTTTGTTTTTCATTTCAATACAAGACTCGATACGACTTCGAGGCATTTTTTTTTCGATAGGCTGTACCATTACCAGCAGTATCGACGACATCGAGTGTTTTTCGTGCGTTAAGTCCACAGCAGCATGATGTCGATGGTTTTTTTACTGATCAAAGTCAACAGAAATCGGACGATAGTGAAACCGAAGAAACACGTCGTTGGGTTGATGAAATTCATCAATTAAATGCACCGATTTCCACACAAGAACTTGAACAATATCGAGATATTGGCGGATTAGGCATGTCGAAAGACAGTCTCAATGGAACAGTGACAATGTCTTTACCAACGAAACATTCGGCAGAACAAGAACAAGCATCGATTAAAATTCAACGTTGGTACAGAAAAAATAGCTTAACAAAACCAAAGATTTCTCAGGAACACAATGATAATATAGTATCAAGTCGCCGACCATCGTCTAGTAATGTTACACCACGAGTTAATAGCAATAACAGTAAACCAGGTAGTCGTCGACCTTCATTTTCAAGTGTGACACCAAAAACTTCAAGATCACCTGTTCAATTAACTTCTCAAGACAATGTTAATCTCAACGGTAAACCTAATAGTCGTCGACCTTCATTTTCAAGTGTGACACCAAAAATTTCGAGATCTCCAATTCAATCACCACGAGTAGACACTTCGATTAATCACGTCAATCTAAGCAGACAAAGCAGTCGTCGTTCATCAACTTCTAGCATTGCAAGAAAACCTCTACCATCCCCACGAGTATAAAAGAAATATTCGAACGAAAAAAAATTTATTTGTCTTTTAATTAGGAAATTCTTCAACAGAGAAATGATAACAATAGTCGAGCTAGTAGTCGTCGATCGTCAACAGCAAGCAGTATATCAAAACAACCGAAAACACCTGTACCTTCTCCGTTACCACCAACTATTAAAACCGATGAAGTATTTGAAATGAAAGAAATATTCTTTTCATTGATTGGTATTGTGTTTTTTTTTCTAGAAATCATCAGTTGTTAGTTCAGTTACGTCGACTTCACGAGTGATCTTAGATGAAGTCTATGAAACATTGAAAAAACTCGAACAAGTCGAACAATTTCCTACGCAACCATCCTACAAAGATGATTCAGGTTCGATTCCATATATTCAATTGTTCGTATCGTATTTCTCTTTTCTTTCAGTTTATCTTACCAATCCAATCGATGACGCATCCACTCCAACTCCTGAACACGATGAAATCAATCCCTATGATTCTATTGTCGAAAGTGTTCATTCGCAAAAGTTAACTAAACGTGAAACTCCATCGCCTAATCTACCTCGTTTTACACCTCCACCTCAATCAACACATCGACAACAACCGATCAAAGTAACTCAATCAGCATTTGTGCCTTACACACGCACGTCAGCTTCATATTATCAACAAACTCAAACTCGATCAGCTGATCATCATCCGTACGAAGTCGAACACGATTTGGATTATCAATTGCAACAACAAAAAGTCGAATACGAAGCAATTATTCAACGTCATTTGAAATTTATCGATCAAGTTCGTTTGAGAATTTCTCCTTTTTATATAAAATTTTTTCTCTTTAGTTAATCGATGATAAGAAAAAACTCTCGTCTCGTTGTGAACTTCTCGTTTCGGAACTACGAACAATCGATCGAAAATGTAACGATCGTATTCGTTCGATCGAAGAAACTCATCACATTGAACTTCAAAAATTAAAAGACGTTCACGAATCAGCCGAACGTATTCGACGTGACCAATGGATCGAAGAGAAAACGAAAAAAATCAAAGAACTAACCGTTCGCGGTCTCGAACCTGAAATACAGAAATTAATCGGCAAACATAAAAATGAAATTGCTAAAATTCGAGCCGTTCATCAAGCTGAATTGTTGGCATCGGATGAACGAGCTTCTCAACGATACATTCGAATGATTGAAGAACTTCGCGATCAATTAGAACGCGAGAAAGAAGTCGCCATTGCACATGAACGTGAATTAGCTCGTGAGAAATATGAAAAAGCTCTACGAGACGAAGAAAAATCCTATAATGAACAACGACGACGTCTCTACAGTGAAATCGACGATGAGAAAACTCGTCAAGAGGAATTAATAACTCGACAACGAGCCGATCTCGATAAACTTCGACGCGATATCGAAGATAATCATCGAGCAGTTATTGAAACAACGAAACGTGAATATGAAGGCATTCGTTTAGAACAAGAACATCGACATAACAATGAAATCGATGAATTAAAACAACGACTTGAGATTGAAAGACAAAATTGGCAAGAAACATTTCTCAAAGAACAAGAAACCATTGTGACAACAAAAGAACGACAATTACGTGAGCAAATGAGACAAGAACGTGATCGAGAAATTGAGAAAATTATCAATCAACTCGAATCAGATACGACAGCAACGAAAGAAGAAGCCGAACAAGCAGCTGAAACTCGTGTCAAGTAAAAATCAATTGATCGTCACAAACATGTATATCTTTTTTTTTTATTATTTAGACGTTTTCGTGAAAAATATGAGGGTGAACTTCGTGAATTAGAACAATCCGAGCAGCAAACCAAAGAACGATTAAATCAAACACGTGCTCAACTAACTGAAATTCAAGGTTTATTTTAATTTCGTTCAATTTAAAATCTTTCTCATTCTTGGATTTCGTGTACATAGGTGAAAAACAACGATTAGAAATGATTCTCAAACAAAAAGAAACCGAAATCGAAGATATAAAAAAAGTAATTCATTTTTCTGCTTTCAAAAATTGCATTTTCAATTTGTGTAGATTACGAATACGTTACAAAACGAACGTGAACGTCTATCGGATATTATTCGTCAAGAATTTGTCGATCGACTTGTAACGACAGATGATGAAAATCGTCGAATTAAAAATGAAATAGCTGAATTACGTGCTCGACAACAATTAGAATTAGACAAGAAAAAAGAGGAATTAGAAAATCTACAAAAACAACAAGAAAAAGAATTAGAAACTATTCATGAGAAGTAAATTCGAAATTAAATTTCTTTCTTTTATTTATTCGAAAATGTAGAATTAAACAAGCGATAACGAAAAAAGACGAACAAGTTCAGGCTCTTCGTGTTCAATATGAAACAGCAATGAAACGTGCCGAACATTTCGAAAGTCTTCTCGCTCAACAACGAAAACTACTCTCGGCACGATCGACAACGAAGAAAATTCAATCGTGAAGAGAAAATTTTCGTTTTTTTTGTATTTTGAATGAAGAGAAATAATAAAATAGTTTCTATTTCGATTTGTGTACATGACAGATGGAGTTGGTGTACATCAATAAAATTCTTTGTTCTTATGTCAATTGAATGCGAGCGAGTCCATTAGATGACAAGAAAGATATTGATGGTGGCAAGAGAAATAATCTAGACAAAGAAAAAGTAGTCGAAACGAACAATGAAAGAAGCATTTTCAATGTTAAAAGATGAAAGTCATGGTGTTCAAGAAGAGAAAACACCTGATTATCGACTTATATCGAATCCATTCGATCGGCCATCGTCAGTACATCTACGAGAGAGATTAGCGAGTTTTAGTATTTTTAATGATGTAAGTCGATCGATTGATTTTCAAATGTTGAGATATGGTTGGTATTTGAATTCTAGCAACAAGATAATCAATCGATAGCCAACGATGTCCTATCGATTGAACGTCGTGCTCAAGTCTATCCGCAACAATTAAGTGAACATATTGTACAAATAGATACATCTCTTTTGTAAGAGAAATTGATTTCGAAACAAACAAGAAAATCAATACACACACACACATCTATGTTTAGTAATGAGGAAATGCGTGATCGTTATCAACGAGCATCGGATTATTTTTGTCATACGCAACTCGATCTACCAACACCAGTGACAACAACAACGAATCAGATTGGTAAAATGAGAAGTTTGAGTAGTTCATCGACGACAACAACATCGAATTCATTTCTCGATCAAACGCGAACTACTCGGCATAGTAAGAGCAAAAGAGAAATAAAAATCGATTGAAAATCTTGACAAATTCTAGTGGGCTGTCAAACTCGATTGACACTTCCGCCAGCAGCTGATCTCGATTCGTTGATACAAAGTTTTACTTCGAACGGTGATATCGATGATCCACCGATAGCAATTTCGAATTCATCATTGAATAATTCTCAAATACGACGAAAGCTTTTTTCTGATGACGATGATCTACTCGATGAGACACCGCCACTTGTACAACCTCGACGATCGTCATCGTTTGATGTAAACATTTCTTTTTGAATACGTTCAAAAATCGAACGTTGTTCTCGTTTTTCATTTAGCCTGGACATCGTTCGTCAAGTCCAAGTCAACAACAAACTCGAGAAAACCTTCTCTTTCAACATTTGAAACCAGTTACACCCGATTGTTCGCCAATACCTCTCAAAACCACAACCAATTCGACGAAAAATTCTCGATTTGAACTACTTGCTCAAACACCACAACAAGGTAACGTCAACCAAACATTTCTCTCATTTCTCTCATTGCCATTTAGAAGCTGTGATAATGACGTCTGTCTCACGTCCTACTCACTATTTATCTTTAATTTCATCACCAGTGACTAACATGTCTATCGGCTCGCCTTTTATTCATCCACATCAAATGCCTAGTATGAGTTCTTCGTTTTTGTTTATAAAAAAAAAACAAAATTCATTGTTTAGGTGATTATGCTCGACAAGTACTTGACAATGCGCTCGCTGATCTAATGGAATGTTCAATGTGAAAAAAACAAACGAAAATTTTTCCTAATCTATTGTTTATGAGTGTAGATTTGATTTCAAACTAGTCAAATAATTCATTGTTTTTTCTTTCTTTCTTTCTTTTCTTCAAAATACGCCTTAGAATTGACATAAAAATAAACATGAGTTTCATTGATCTATTGTACGAGAACAATGTAAACCCCAATCGAGTAATTTCAAAACACATTGACCACCTGTTTGACCGATTTCGATGAGTAATTTCCACGGCAATGGACAATCTCGATTGACGTCAATCGATTGAATTGAATTGATTTTTGACATCGATGGATATTCGAGATAGAGTTGATGTGCATCACAATTGACAATGAAAATGATTTCATCACCATCGTAAATACTCAATGCCGAAACATTCGGATCTTTTCGACCACGAATAACACGACGATCGATATTCCACCAGCCGTGTTTCGACGGGATCAATGCGGTTGATTGTATGAGCTTATGACGTTCGTTTTCACTGACGATGCCAAAGAAAAGTTCGTCGGCTGTTTGTTGAACTCGAAAACGAAAGTAATGCATGCCTTTGGTGTAACGAGTTTGACTGAGAAGAGTTGCTGGACGTTCAGAACTGATGATATGTTGAGCGTGATAGTACGTTGGATGTCCATGAATGATGTCGAAATTAAATGGTTGATAACTGAGTGTGAGCTGTTCGAACTGTTTCGATGGCGAATGTTGTTTAACTTTGATTAGTTTGATTTTTTTCTTTGATGTAAATTCAATAGCTGATGGCATAGCGTTAAATTGACGACGAATTTCCGATAAACTACCAAGCCATCGATCGATTTGATATTCTACTAGTTGATCTTTACGTTCTAAAACATTTCGTAATGGTTCAGCAACGGTATCGTTGAGCGCACGTTGCAGTTGTTCTTTGGCTTTTTGAAGGACTTTTTCAGCGTCAACTCGAGCTTGACTTGCTGTTTCTTGGATTTTTTTAATGGCTTCTTCTTCCCATTGATCAATCGATTTGACAATCGCTTGATATGGTTCGATCGATTCTTGATTTAGATCGTTTTGTATACGTTCATATTCTCGATATATATTCTCTAACTCTAATTGTGCCATTTCAACGTCAACTATCACCTGCAGGCAAACAATGATTTAATGTTGTTGACAAGAAACCTTCTTTTTTTTTTCTTTTACCACAAATGAGAAGAAAAAAAACTCCATTCTTTGAATCTTTTTTTTTCTGTTGCAAACTCAAGTAACGATCGTGGATGACATCTATCGAATCAATAATGACCATTGGATTAAATCTATATGGTAAATGTCTAAGAAAAAATAACAATCAATAAGTTGTCTCTTCTTTTCCAATAGAATCTCGTTTCGTCTCGTTTTTCATCTTATCTCTTTTAGTTTCAATTTTGTTCTTAGTTTTCAAACACATCTAGACCAATGTCGGCATCGGCTATCTATATCTTAGATATGAAGGGCAAAGTATGAAGAAGAAGAAGTTCAATTGAATTAATAATGAATCGATTTATTTATTGTTTAGGTCCTTATATCTCGAAATTATCGTGGTGATATTGAAATGAATGTTATAGAAAAATTTATGCAACTTTTATTAGAAAAAGAAGATGAGTCTCAATTATCTCCGATATTTCAACATGGTGATGTTGCTTTTGTTTATATCAAATACAATAATGTCTATCGTATGTGTTCGAAAATGTTTTTTTTGCACAAAAATTTTATTGAAAATTTTTCTTGTTTAAAGTTGTTTGTACAACAAAAATCAATGCGAATGTTATTATGGTTTTATCGTTTCTCTACAAATGTGTTCGTGTTTTTTGTGAATATTTCAAAGAATTAGAAGAAGAATCGATTCGAGATAATTTCGTTATTGTCTATGAATTGTTAGATGAACTCATGGATTTCGGTTTTCCTCAATCGACTGATTCGAAAATTCTTCAAGAATATATTACACAAGAAGGTCATAAATTAGAAGAAGTTCGTCCGCCACCTGCACTGACTCAAACCGTTAGTTGGCGTTCGGACGGAATTAAATATCGAAAGAATGAAGTTTTTCTTGATGTTATCGAATCAGTTAATCTTCTTGTGAGTTCAAATGGTAATGTTCTTCGATCAGAAATCAATGGAGCAATTAAAATGCGCGTATATCTAAGTGGTATGCCCGAATTACGATTAGGTTTAAACGATAAGATTCTTTTCGAAACAACAGGACGTATGTGAAATAGAAAATGATTGATTCATCGATCTTATTGTTGCTTTTTCAGGAACGAAAAATAAAGGTGTCGAATTAGAAGATGTTAAATTTCATCAATGTGTTCGTTTATCTCGATTTGAGAACGATCGAACCATATCATTTGTACCGCCCGATGGCGAATTCGAGTTGATGTCCTATCGATTGAATACACAGGTTAAACCTTTAGTTTGGATTGAATCATCAATAGAAAAACATTCGCATTCACGTGTCGAATATATGATCAAAGCGAAATCTCAATTTAAACGTCGTTCAACAGCTAATAATGTCGAAATAATTATTCCTGTTCCATCTGATGTCGATACAGGACGATTTAAAGCGACATGTGGTGCAGTGAAATACGTTCCCGAAAAGAATGCGATGGTTTGGTCGATAAAATCATTTCCAGTTAGTTGAATTTATAATTTAGTTGATAAGATTAATAAAAAAAAAATATGTATTTTGTTTTATCTTAGGGTGGTAAAGAGTTTCTCATGCGTGCTCAATTTCAATTACCAAGCGTTCAAAGTGAAGATCTAGAAGCTAAACCACCTATTCAAGTGAAATTCGAAATACCCTACTTTACAACATCTGGCATACAGGTTAACTATTGATTTGAATGTGAATTATCGATTCAAATTTATTTATTTATTTAGGTCAGATATTTAAAAATCATCGAAAAAAGTGGCTATCAAGCTCTACCATGGGTTCGATATATTACTCAAAATGGCGATTATCAAATTCGTACACAATGATTCAGCGACTTTTTCTTCTTCCTTTTTTTTTTATATATTTGTTGTCGTTATTCTACATTTAACTCGCATTCCTTACATATTCGAAAACTGCTTTCTCTCTCTCTCTCTGTATTTTTTTGATAATATCGTACAAAAGAAGGAGACAAAAATATAGGCGAAAACAAAAAACCTTGAGTGAATAACATCAAAACAACTTTTCTGTTGATATATAAAGCCTAGGAAAACCTAGGGGCATCAATCTTTTCAAAAAATGTCACTCGGCAATATTGGTTTCGCTGCTCCTCGTATAGTTTATGCTGGAAATGTGAAAAATAACGGTAATGCAACGGCAAACTGCACGATTTACTATGCATCCACTGCAGGTCAACCAGCTGATGAGTCGTTTTCAGTAACACTCGCACCGGGCAATGAAGCTGCCATTCCTGGACGTGAATATACACCCGACGGAGCGTCATATACAGCTCGAAAAAATGTAACTCGTATTGAAGTAGAAACAAACGGGCAAACATTTTCATTAGAAGAACCCTTTGATGGTGTTACGTCTCCAACATCATCATGGACTTTTAATGTTTCTGATGATAAAATTACTTCGGGTTGGTGAACATAGACAAATAAGACAGACTCTTTCTCTATTTTCAGTAATTCTAATCCAATTAGCAGTATAGTTCGTATTTTTCTAGTTAATAAACAACTATCAACAATGAATATCTGTTATTAGTAGTAGCTCGACGCAAGCCTAGGATTATTTATTTTGAATTCAAAAAGAGAAATAAAAAGGAATGAAATGGACATGAGAACTAAAGTTAAGGATAAACTATATAGAAAAATTAAAAACGAGGTCCAGCATTGCCAAAT
>Ga0209963_1001678_pt1 | contig 12323 bp, 10 predicted proteins | sample ThiBio_1000_biof_2_FD_183957 | JGI IMG/M metagenome (GOLD analysis project Ga0209963, IMG submission 183957) | Wastewater bioreactor microbial communities from Cape Town, South Africa - Thiocy_cont_1000_biof (SPAdes) | ecosystem: Engineered > Bioreactor > Thiocyanate-remediating >...
GAATGCGAAGGGGGAAGAGAACGAACCAGAGAAAGAAAAATAAAAGCAATGTAAAAAAAATATAGGATTTACAGCTTCTGGTTAGACTCACCTCTGATTTACACGACAATGATGTTGGTGATGATGATGATGACAATGCCATTGTCGTGCAAATACATACACACTTCAAATGGCTTTTACGTTGAAGAGAAAGAAAACAGACTTCGATGACGAAAAGAAAAAAACGAAGACGAAGAAAAGACAAACTGATCGAGTCTTTGTTCGAACTAATTGAATTTCATGGATCAATACTTGACGAAGAAGAAGAAGAAGAAGAAAAAGAAAAAAAGATATGCCATTGATGTCTAGCAATATTCGATGCTATGCTATTAAATCGATAAAATCGAAAGAGCGAGAAGAAAAAACACGAAAGAACAAATCTATTAAATTCTTCTTGTGTTCTCTTGTCGACATTTTCAAAAATTCAATTTCTCAAATCATAAAATCGAAACGAATAACGTTGTAAATCAAAAGGTTACTTCGCTCGTGATGCCATTGGTCACGTAATACGAGAAGATCAAAATTAATATTTTGTTTGTTTGTAATAAATCTATCGGTTTCGACTTTTTTGTTCGTGATAGATTAACTAACGAATTTTTAGTATATGTTTGTCCTTAAATTAGAATATAGTGAAACTTTCTTGATTCTTTTTTTTGATCTGTTAGAACAATCACTAATGATGTATTTATATAGATTTTCTTTTTCTGATCTCTCTCTCTTTCGTTTACAAAGAATAATGATAGCGTGACTAATTATGTTCGAAATACGATTGCGTGATAACATTGTCATATTCTTCTCAGCTCGGCTAAAAGCTTTTCTTCGTTCTATTTCGATGTCATCATCGCCACATGTTTAAGTATTCGTCAATCGACATATTAAGTCGATTGATTGATACTTTACTACAAGAAAAAAACACACACACATATTTTTCTTCTCGATCAACTTTTTTCTTTAATATCAACTAGGCTTCAAGTTTTTGTTTTTCCATCCATTTGCTCGAACGAAACAATCTGTGTATATAGAAAGATTTTCTTTCTTAATCATTAACGAGGGACTACTTGCGTTTATCAAGGGAATCAATTGATATTTACCAGATTTATTCACTTTTCTCCTTGTCTCTCTCTCACACGCTCGCTTTATCTTAAATTGACCAAGTGCAATAACAAATCATATGCACACACGCACAAACAAAGCAGTGAATTCAAGTGATCGTATTAGCAAAAATTAAAAGCAGTCGAATATATTATTCGGATCGAAATTCTATTGGTTCTTTCTCTCAGTTTTTTTGACACAAAACAAAACTGAATTTTCTGTTTATACTTTCATAAGTGCTCATCGTGTTTATATTTATATATACAAATGTAAATGGTGATCGTAGTGCAGATACAAGCTCCATCGATTCTAAATGTGCTGGAAATAGGGGGTTACGTGCTGATCATAGACGTGTAGTAATGTATAATTGCACAAAAAAAACAACTTCAATGTGTGTGAAGAAAATCGGATGAGTTTGGTTTTTACTTACTTCATTTAATTCATCAGTCGAACTTTTCATCTTGTAGCAATGACTATAATAGACAGCACATAATAGAACGAATTGATAACTATACAGACACACGAACGAAAATAATCTCTACTCTTTCTCTCTCTTTTTTTGGTAGCTATATATGTATGTATGTATTTCTCTTTCTTCTCTATGTGTCTATTCACCTCAAACAACAATCAGTAGAAATATATGTTCAAAATGAGGACGATAGTAAAAGTATGTAGCGTTATTCGGTCGTTTGCCACCGCCACCACTGTAGTAGTCGCATCATCATATCAATTTAAATAGGTAACGCGAGAGGAGTAACAAAAAAAATGCAATTGCTCAGTCTCGCTCTTCATTTTCAATATAATAAAAAAAACGGAGAGAAAAAAAGAGAAGAAGAAAAACGATAGAAAAGTTTCTTCTTCTTAATTTTCTTTCTTTCTTTTTCCTCGATACTCAAATATTTCTTCCGTCGAATAAAATATTAAGAAAAAAAGAATAAAAAGTAGTAGTAGAAAAATAGAAAGTAAAATTTTTAAATGCACAATCAAAAGAATATATAGATGGAAAGGAAAACGACGATGACGAAGAAGAAGAAGAAAAGTTGCTGAAACCGGAAGTCAATTGGGAAAAAGTAAGAGAGGTGATCGATCGGAACGAAGGAATGGTTCGATCACTTGTCATACTTGCAGAAGAAAAAGAGAAAAAAAAAGTTTAATGTATCCTCAAGTGACTGCCACCTAATGGTCGTCCGTAATCGGAAACACTTTTTTTCTTATTCAGGTAGAATGAAAAACGAAGAAGAAGAAGAAGAAGAAGAAAACTTGCCTCAAACAACGGTCGAATAGTCAATTGATAAGTTTCGAACACTTGATATTTATTAATGAATTTTTTCTCAATGGAACGAAACGAATTCGAAAATCGATCTCTATCTATACTTTGTGTATATTTCGCATCTGTTTTAATGATAGATGTTTGACTTATTCACATATTCGTACAACGATCTCATTTTTGTTTACATTGACATTTAACGGAATCGATCGATTTTCATACCAGTCGATGTCAATATTTCAATGAAATGCAATTCGAACGGCTAGTTGTTATTGGCTTTTTTTTATTACTACGATTACTATCATCATCAATAAACTCGTTAAGACACACACATAGAAAAGAAAAAAAGAAGAAGACGATAACTATTTGTCTCTTTAATTGTATTCGAATAATATTGTCAGACTGCATAGAATAATTATCTCTTCTAATATGTCATAGACAATTTGGTAAAGATCATTGAAGAGAAAAAGAAAACGAAAGAAATATTGTTCTCATAATTTTTGCTCCATATAAAAAATGTCTTCGATCAATGTACAAAAGAAGACGAAGAAAACAAATGGAAGAACATTTATATCATATTGACCAGATAAAAACAAGGTCATACTGATATCGATCATAAATGATATTTCAATAATGTGCGAAAAGAATGAGAAAATGAAATGAAGATTATCTAATAGTCACTTCTATTTTATTTCCAAGGATCTTACCTAGTATCTGTACCATTCACAGTACTATTCGTATCTCCATTGAGTATAAGTGATTCCATGATTAATAACACGAAAAATGAGACACACTTTCTCTCTTTTTTTTTGTTATGTCGAGAATCTGTATGTTATTTCTGCTTTCTGATTTGTATGTATGTATGTATATTAACTTATATTTCCATTTATAATATAAAAAAAGAAAGAAACAGAAGAGAACAAATACGTATAGAGAAAGAGAGAAAAAGACGAAAGGCTAGATAAATGGAATTATCAGAGTAACTATATAGTTTTTTTTCTTTTGTGTGCTAGTTACTTCATTGTATGATTGTATCAAAGAACAAAACGAGAGTATCTTCTCTCCTTTTTTCCCGTTTTTTTCTCTTTCTCATGTACTACAATTATAATTCCATATGACTTAGATTGTTCGTCTCGTTTTCTTTCAATCATATAAATGAACTTTTCTTTTATATTTTTATTTCAAAGTAAAATATTGCCGAAAGGTAAAACAGCTACGAGTTAGTGTCAATTTCAGTCAGTAAAATCAAAAGCAACGTGCCGGCTATTGTTTCATTATACTTCATCTTCGTTTTCTTCTTTTCTCGACTCTCAACCACTCGACAATTCGACAAGTGTCTTCTAGTAGCAACAGTACGGCTACAATCATTGCCCGTATCTTTTCTTCTTCGTGTTTGCTTTAACTTTTATTATTTTTTCTTTTTTTTCTCGATGATTGAAATAAAGTCAAAAAAGTATGACTATTATTATTATTATTCACAACTAAATGTATATCTTCCGGGCGAAATGCCAAAAGGAAAGAAAGTCGAAATTTTAGTTTCTTTTTTCTTCATTTAACTATATCATTACTGCTCATCTTCGTCTCTTTTTTTTTTCTTCTCTTATATCGATTTGATGTGTTTGAGATAAATAGTTCTCTTGTGTAATAATAGTAATGATGATGAGACCGGAAAAAAATGAGATCGCTGTACGTGTGAATTGCCTTAGGGACAAGTGCAAAATCGATTTCGTCTTCTTCTTCTTCGTCGTCGTTGCTTAGTCAAGATATATCGTGTAGCTATATCTTTATTACTTATCACGTTTTACTTTCTTTCGTAGTTTCTCTACATTTACTCAATCATTACAGAGAACAGCTGTGCGCTCCAACAATTAGGCTATACTTCATCGAATCTTCCGTCTTCGAGCCTATTAATTGTATAGACTGACGATGTTTTTTGTAATCTAATATGTCGAATGCATTAGTTTTATCAATCGTGCATGAATATTCGTCACAGATTTCTACACACGCACACACACTTCGATGTTTAATCATTTTCTTTCTTTATTAGAAGAAACAAATATGTATATATTTACATAGTCAAAGGTTTCTCTTGAACAATGAACAAAATCATCATATCAAGAGGAGAAAAGTATATATATATATATATGACCAAGGAACGAAAAGGTTAATGTCCTGCATCTATTCTTGTCTTACTTGCTCGTAGGTCCATAGGCTAACATTGGCAACATCTGCATCGTTCGTCCTTTGACAAACAAAAGACACGAGAGCAGAATATAAAAAAAAGAACGAATCTAGACACGGACAACTCAAGGAGAATGTTAAAGAAAAAAAAACTCTTCTTTCTTCTCAGACTAAAACCTTTAAATTAGTTTAGTTGCAACGTTTTTCTATGCATGCTTTGCATGTCTATTAAATATTCGTTTTTACTTTTCTTGTTTAGTTTATTATTAGTAACAGATTAGATGTATTCTTTTCTTCTTCTTTTTTCCTGCTCTTCATTTGTTGATTGGGGACAAACATGAATGATAAAAAGATCGGTTTCGAGATTGATCTCATCATAAATCGTTTGAATATTTACGAATTGATTATTCAATCTTGCGAACAATAATGATGATGACTGATTGATTAAAACATCAATGATTTTGGAGTGGAAACTAACAAAGTTAGTAGTTCTGTTCTCTCCGATAGAAGAATAACTATTCCCGAACAATGTCACTTTGTCCGAAAATAATTGAGAGTCCAAAATGAGGAAAAAAAATATGATCATCGTCAACAACAAGCTTAATACATCTTGAAGATTTATCTTATATTTACAAGAATATTGTTACTACTATTGAATCGATTATCGATGATTAGAATCTTGTCATGTGTGTATGCATATAGATAGAAATGATGATGAGTTTGAGCAAAAGAAGACGAAGAACATGATAATGAAGATAAAGAACAAAAGGAAGACAGACTATAAGATAAACAAATTAGAGCCAGAACAATTAAAAATCGAATTGTGCCAGGTGGTGATCCTCTTATTGTTACTAATGTATAAAGATAGGCATCTAATCATATGTCTATATACAATTAAGAATCTGCATTCTTAGTCACTAGTTTCCTTTTGTTTTCATTGTTCTTACCTCGTCATCTGTTAAACCAATGTTGTTAATTGACTCCATACTTTGCGAAAGACTGTGTCCACTAGAACCGCCACTTGTACTGCTATTTCCTCCGCTGTTATCATCATTGATATTCGATGTCAATACGGTTGATGTATTATTATTATTATTATTATTATTATGATTTGTTGTCAACAATGAAGTACCGTTATTAGTACTCGCTATTGTCAATGGTTGAAATGTATCACCATTAGATGTTATTCTCGAATAGGCTGGATGAGATTGTAATGTAGCCGGAGATCGATGTAACGGATGTTGAGCAGCATGATGATGAATAGCATGAATTGCTGCTGATGAGGGTGGCAGTGGTGGTGGAGGAGGTAATAATGTTTGTTTCATTAATGTTGATTTCGCATTTAATGACGGTATTGGTCCGGGTAAAATGTAAGCCGATGATGGCGTTGTCATTTGCATGTTGGTTTCGTGATATCGATTTATATCTGAATAGGAGGAGATCAAGAAAACATATTGAAATGTCAATTTCTAGTTTTCATTAGCTAAAAGAAGTAACTCTTTCTTTCTTTCTTTCTTCTTTTTTAAAAGAAAAAATTTAATTTTTTTTTCATTTGTGTACAGCAGAGAAAAAAAGAGGGAAAAAGTGATACACACGTCCGCTCGAACGACGGTCATGCACATAAAATTCTCCATCATCATCATCATCAGACAGAGGAGGGAAAGAGTTAAAGAAGAGAATAGAAGAAAAGGTCGTTCTCTGACTGTGCGATCGAAGAGAGAATTGAAAGGTGTTGTGTGTTCTCGTGCTCTCTTCCTGTCGTTTGCGCTCGTTTCATCATTATTCAGCATTGAGAGGTGCGAGTGTGTTTTCTCCTTCTTCCATTTTCTCTCTCTCTCTCTCTCTTTCCTTTTTTTCTTTTTCTTTTTTTTCGTCGTTTACTATTCTATGTCGTCTACAATCATCTATCTAGTTTCTTTTTCTCTATCATTTCTTTATTAGAGACATGCGCACGCACGCACAAATACTCACATATCTATCTATCTATCTATCTATATATATATATTAAATAGATACTTGTAGGCTTTTGAAAATCGAAAAAAGATGTGAATAAATGACGAAACAGAACTAGCAACGAAAATCAATGACACCAGCCGATTGAGTCAGCTTTTTTTGACAAGTAAATTGTCTTCGTCACATCTTAATTCTTTGTTTCATGCCATGCAACATGCACGCACTACATCTACTTGAAAAGAGAAAATGCGTGCTCGTTGACGAGAATAATAAGGAAAGTGTGCAGAGCAACAAAAAAAAAAAGAAAAAAAATCATCTCCTGTTTGACGTTTACTTTGTTGACAACGTTACTGAAAAACTTCTGTTTCAGTTCTGCTAGTCGATAACAATCAAACATCATATTCAGACAAATTAGTTACTGGCATTTTCTTTGAATTACAAAGCTATATAAGTATATCTCTGTATGCTACAAGTTGGATAATCGAGTCTGGATGATTATTAGACGAAGTTGAAGATCGAGTGGCCTATGGTCGGTCTATATTAAGATTTTTGACATGAATACAAAGCGAAAGAACGAAGAAAACGAGAGTGAAAAGAAAGAAAAAAAACTAATAATAAAGAGAAACTAAAGGGAAAGAAAGAAAGAAATGTGTGAAGATGTGCAAGGATTCTCATCATCATAATGTTTTTCTTGATTCATATTGCTTGAAAATATAGAACGCATGCATACCAGAGGAAAAGATACAAAAACTTGCTAACAAACAGAAATAGAAAGAAAAAACGAAGAGAAGAAGAAGAAGAAGACGACAAATAATCAGCAGCAGTAGAGAATTGCAAGTTTGATTGTTTGTTGATGTTTTTTTAGACTACAACGATTATTGCAAAGTAATTCTTTTCATTTCTCATCTTATTCATTATGATATTCCTTGTATGTATGTACGAGTAGAAAAATATTACTGCTTTGACATGGCAGCAGCAACAGAGAGCCTTTTTTTCTATGCCTGATTAGTGTCAATATCTCATCATTTGATGCATATGCATATTGGTAGACATCAGACAATAGAAGAGAAGTCGTACAATTCTATTAGAAAGAAGAAGAAGAAAAGGAGATGAAATTATGAGATTTCAAGTCAATGAAATGCTAATTAAGAAGCTAAATAAAAAAAAAAGAAAGTTTCATCTTTGGGTTCGTTTTCTTTTTTTTATTATTTATTTAATAATCATAATGTGTAAAAAGATTAGAGCATTGCAACAAAAGAAAGAAAGACAGACCAAATCTCTCGTTTTCTTATGTCAACAAATCCATTATTAGAAAATGACCTTTTCCAAACCGATAGTGATAAGCATAATCGAATGGATTATTAGACAACAACAAACGATCATTTATCTTTGGATGATATTTGTTAACATACTATCGTCAAACATTCACATTCGTATTTACATAAATTAAAGTATAAAACTAAAACAAAAAAAAAACGAAACGTTCTTGATTTATGATATCACAATGTGTCAATATATTCTCAAATGAAAATTTGCATAATCCAGTGGTTTATAACTATTATAAAAAAGAAACAGTTTTTTTTGTACATATTTGTTGATTATAATAGACATAGAGAGGAGAAATGTTAGACGAATAATTAATTAATGGAAGATGCAAAAGCCAAAAAACTGACGATTCATTTTTGATAGATTATATTTCATTGAGATAAACAAATGAAATAGTACACTCGCTCTACAAACGTAAAGAATTAATTGAATAATTGTTTTGATTTCGATACTCAATAAATGAATATATGAAGCTTAATAAAGTCATTGAGTGAAATCTTCTAAGTCTACCTTTTTTCTTTCTTTTCAGTTTGACAATCAAATTTGTATGAAAACGATAGATACCACTAGATGACATTGTATTCATTGACATTCGAAGAATCGATTTAAAATTCGAAGAAAATCTTCTTTTTTATTACCAAATGAAATTGAATTATTGAAAAATGTTTCTATTGAAATTGTCTTTTAGCGACAAACTCTGTCGCTAGAATCGTCCGTGTTAACATCTATTGATAGTAGCGAATGAAGTTTCGATCATCCATTAAGAACATTTTTTCTCTCTTTCTGTGGATTTTTCCTGACTGACTTAGACAAATTCCTACCCGTTACACAAAGATTTTTATTTGAGACGTTTTTTTTTCTTATCCATGCTTCGATTAAACTTACTATGAATTCATCAACAAGTTCACAAGCAAGAGCGAATGCACTTGACGCAATTAAAAACTATCGTGTTTCAGAATTACAAGTAAACTTTTCAATGAATCATTAATGTTTTTGAGTAGAAAAACAAAAAATTCGTTTTTAGGCTCTACTCGATTATGCAAATGTTACTCGTCAAGGAAATAAACGTGATCTACTTCAACGTTGTAAAATTCTCATCAACACTAATTTTACACCTCAATTAGCAAATAAAATTCATCAGATAAATACAACACGTTCCCGTTCATCTCGTTCACTTCAAGTTTCATCAACGACACCATCGTCAGCAGCAGCAGCTGCACGACATCAACCCATAGTACTTCCACAGACGCCGCCATTGGAAGTTCTACCTCCGGCTAATCATGTACAATTTGTTCATCTTCCATTTTTCGAAAAAATGCGAACAATCGAATGTTCAAATATGCCGATTGATTGGCAAGCTTTTTCGCCGTTAAGATTCATTCTCAATGAAACCGATATTGATCTAATACGAAAGAATTCTGCGAAGGTCTTTCTTCGAATTGCGCCAACAATTCTCAATGAACGACATAATGACGTTCTGCCACCTTATTTATTCGTTCAATGCAATGTAAATAGATTGAGAATTGCTTTTTTTTTCTTCAAATGTAAATCTTTCGCGAATTTTTAGAATCAACCTGTTATTAATAATAATATTTCGAAACAAATCGGTGCATCAGCTCATTCAATTTTATTTCCGACTGATATCACAGATAAAATCATTCTCAAACCAAATTCAACGAATACTCTTTCGTTTACATGGATACAATCTCCGATGACGATGTCTTTTAAAAATCTACCCAAAGCATATACATTAGCCGTGCACTTAGTTCATTGCGTTTCATTAGAAACACTGTTCGACTCGATTCTTAAACGTGAACGTTATTCAAATAAAACGGATCAAGATGATAGTGACATTGAAATCGAAGATTTAGGCTTGATGACAACACAACATCGTGTTTCACTAATATGTCCTATAACTCAATCGATTATTACTCAACCAGCTAAATCGTCCTTATGTTCACATATGACTTGTTTTGATTTACGAGCGTTCTTACAAATGAATGAACGACGTCTTCAATGGACTTGTCCGATATGTAAAAAATCAGCATCGTTCGATTCATTACGTATTGACGAACATTTACAAACAATTCTTTCCAATGTACCACCAAATTGTTCAACAGTCGAAATCAATTCGCCGACTAATTGTCAATATATATTTGATAATATCAAACAAGAAAAAGTTGATGTTCATGAGAATTCACATTCGGATAAACATCAAGATATTGATTCATCACATAATTCTTCAACAAGTATGAATAGAAAAATAAATATTCATATTTCTATTATTATTATTATTATTATTATGATTTTTAGAATCTCGTCGTCAATCGAATGAAAGTGATTGTATAGTTCTTTCATCAGGTAGTGAAAGTGAAGATGAAAATGATTTACCCGAACAAGATGATGATGATAATAATCATGAAGAAGATGAAATGGAAGAAGATAGAGAGAATCTTCATCTTCAACAACTAATAACAAGTCTTAGTCAATCATCTTCTGCTCATTCATCGCCATCACCTGTTATATCAACAAATAATGATGAATCGAATTGGGAAGATTTTGCTCAAGTTGTTGATGATCAGTTATCAGATACGAATGAAAAATATTCAAATCGAAAACGAACTAATAGTTCGACAACATCGGTTCTATCATCATCATCAAGATCAAGATCAAGATCACCATCAACATCGTCATCATCGACATGTAATACTAAACATCGTCGTGCTAAACGCAGTAAACGTTCATCATCGCAAACATCTGATATTGAAATTATAACACTTTCATCGACTGACAATAGTGATAATGACGATCAAGTATCATGACTGTAACTAGTTACATATACACACATATATATGTCTTCGTTTTTCATTTTTCATTTTTGTGATCTATTTTTTTTTTCATATCGATTGTACAGTTTTCATTTGAAGTATAACATACACATAGATATCTCGATATATATTGTTCACTCGTATTTCTATCTAACATCTATGTGTATTTAACATGAAGATAATAGAAGAAAAAAAAAGCAAATCAACAAATGAACCAAAAATTTACCCAAACAGATCAAATCAATTATTTGTTTGTTTTCTTTGTCTTTATATTTCAATCTTTAATTTCGAAAATTGTCTCTCTCTCTCTCTCTCTATTTCTTTTCTAATAAAACAAACATAAAATCCAAGTTGATGTTAATTCTAGATTAACTATTTATCATGATCACGACAGTTAAATTATATATTTATGATATATCATTTGGTTTAGCAAGTCAATTTGGTTCGGCTTTACTTGGTAGAATTATTGACATTCGAAATTTTCAATTAGCATTCATTTGTTACGTTTAGGTAAACATATCGATGGAGTTTGGCATACAGGTGTAGGAGTTTATGGACGAGAATATTTATTTGGTTCAAGTGGAATTTCGTACACAGCACCCGAAGAAATCAGTCGCTTAGGTTTAGCACCTAAACCACAAGCGTATGTTTTTGATCATCGATGCAGAGAAAAATAATTTTGATTTTCTAGACGTGATCTTGGTCAAACAAAAAGAACTCTAGCTGAAATTCAAGCATGGATTTTAGAGAAAAGTTCGACTAATTTTCGGTAAATTGATTTCGAATTTGAAAATTCAGAAAATTTTCTCCAAATGAATATTATTCTAGTGGCCTTCGATATGATTTACTCGATTGGAATTGTAATAATTTCAGTGATGAATTTACAAAATATCTTCTCGATAGTACAACATCTCTCATTCCCGAAGAAATTCTCGAACTACCACGATTCGTTAAAACAACGTACAAAATTGACATTTTCTCTCAATAGTTTTGTTTTTCTTTCCTTCAGTCCATTAGGTCGTATGCTTCTATCGTTTCTCAACAAAGATCCCATATCTGCCGCACAACAAACCGGAAATAGTAACATGAATTCACCGGATTCCGATATGCATATTGTTTCATCGAATGCAAATGTAAATACTAAACTTGAAAATATTCCAGCACGAAAATGTATTCTGTCGACAATTGATAAAACAAAATTGCAAGTCAATTCAATAGAACAAATGTGCAATCGAACATTATCAACGAAAGAAAAAGATTTACTAAAAGATATTTCTGTTCTTTTCGATCCAAATCCAAGTTATTCGCCGATGTTAACTCGAGAACATTTGATACTTTTGAGTATGTTCTTTGAAATCGAGAGATTTCGATGAATTATTAATGTCAAATATTCTCTAGTTTCATTAATGGTTAATTCAATTGAAAATGAATCTGGACAACGATTGATTTTACAAATTTTACAAATCCTATCTGAATATGAATATATAATTAATATTTTCAAACAAATCAAAGGTCAGGAATCGCCAATTGAATTACTTAAAGGACTTGATGAACAACCAGAATCGATTCAAATCGAATTTCTACGTTGGGTAAACTATTCATTTATTCGAATTTATCTTTTCTCTAAATCGTTCGCA
>Ga0209963_1001685_pt1 | contig 12309 bp, 15 predicted proteins | sample ThiBio_1000_biof_2_FD_183957 | JGI IMG/M metagenome (GOLD analysis project Ga0209963, IMG submission 183957) | Wastewater bioreactor microbial communities from Cape Town, South Africa - Thiocy_cont_1000_biof (SPAdes) | ecosystem: Engineered > Bioreactor > Thiocyanate-remediating >...
CACGATGGTTCTTGGAAATTTCTACGATTGTCATATCGAACGTTCTCATACATTTGCTTAAAACTCAAATGCCAACGCAACAAGAAATGATTCCATTGTACGAATATATGGCATCGGTGAGACGGCAAACAATCGAATCCATTCGTTTGTAATTTTCGATTTAGCTCGTTTCACAAACGATGACGTACCCGTTGAGTGTTGTTTCAACTGTAATTGCAGTCAATCAATGCGGTTTGAAAGCCGGTACGGTCCCATTCACGCCAATTTACGGCAATTGGCAAGATGCATATCGCCATCTAGGCAAAACGGTTCGTTTGGTTGGGCTTTTTTTTGTGTTCTATTATGGAATTTATACATTTCTAGGAGCAATTGAAACGAGGTTCTAGTCTATTTAATCGTGTTCTTGGTATTCCTGCACCTGGCACACTCATTCCGAACGTTTAGATTGTTATTTTTTTTCGTCTTCTTTTTGATAAAATAAAAGTCTCTCGTTTGTTCTCAAGGCCGAATAAATCAGCTTAGTCTTTTGTCAGTCAAAACACAAATCAATAGACACCTAAATGTTATTTGATCCAATCGTATGTACTTCGATTATTTACTGAAACAAACAGAAATATGGCGTGATCTTTCCTATTCGTACTATTTCTTTTTCCGTTCTGTTCTGTTTCTAAATATGGGAGATATATATATATATAATAGCCATTTGGCATCGTGCTATTTGTCATTGGTAGTTAGAAAAAAAGATTGTGTCATCAATGATCTTGTTTATCTTTTTTCATTATTGACTTTGTATTATCTTTCATTCTACACATTCCACCACGTGCTTCAAAATATACAGATGGTCAAATACATTCGTTCGTTTTTTTTTCTTTCTTTCTTGTCTTTGCAGATACGATGTCGAATAAAAATCGTTTTCAAGATAAATTCTGGAATTTCTATACGAACATGTTCATACGTTTTGCCTGGTTAATTTTAATCGTTAGTTTAATTCTAACTGTTAGTTTAAGTATAAGTTTTATTTGTCTCATGAAAATACGCATCTTCGATCAAACCTATTTTCTCGTTCGAAATGGTCGAGCCGAGAAAAATATTCAACAAATCGAACATCTATTCGGCAGTGACAAAGATCTACGTGTTCATCAACAAATGGATCTCTATCCGGCGTTAGATATTATCGTTCGAAGAAAACCAAATACACTCAATGATACCAATATGTTAGATACTCAAATTATTAACGAAGTAACAAAACACAATCGAGTCTTTTTTAATAAATATTCGAAATGTTTTTCGTTCTAGCTTCATATCTTAGATAAACAGATTCAATCGATTGAAGTGAATAAGAAAAATTTCTCGAAACTCTGCGCTCGAATCAATCGAGCGTGTGTCATCGACGGGAATTATCTTCTTTCCGAACGATTTCGTGACGTAGCTTTAAATCTCGAATACATTCCCGATGGAATGTATATCGATTCGTTTACAGGTGCAAATGGTTTGGATTCATTTATATTTGGCAAAGGATATCAAATTATTAATCAAACATCTTCCGAACCGGATTACGTTGATCCCGAAGAAGAAGAAGAAAACGAAGAAGTGATTGAATTAGAAACAAAGAAAATCATTTCCTATGTTCCAATTTTTCGTCTTCGATATTCATTGAATGTATCGAACGAACATTCACGTTTATTAGCACTTAAATGGGAACAAGAAGTATCGAGATATCTAACTGAAACCTATCATTCATCATTACTTAATCTATCATTCTCAGTTTCAACATCGATTACGGATGCAATTACAAAACAAGCACATATCGATGGATCTTATCTTGCCATAATGATCCTGATTTTTTTCATATTCGTTTGTTTTTTTATTAGTATTCAAGGCAATTTTCATACATCAGTCGGTTATCTTTCACTTTGTGGCATCATTAATCTTGCTCTCTCATCCGGCTCAACATTTGGTCTACTGGCTATCTTTCAAATCGATCTTATTGAACCATTATCATTTCTTGTTTTTGCTGTTGCAAGTATGTGTCAAAATCTACGAACATTAAACTTCAAACTGTTTTCTTCTAGTTGTCGATTGTATGCGAACATCGATTGTTTGCGGTGAATATCATCGATTTATTCAAGTACATCTGCCGTGTACATCAACACAACCAACAAAAATCAATATTGAAACAATTGTTCGATCGATAATTCGATCGACACGTTCAAGTTTTATACCGTCGACATTAATCATTCTCGGTGTGTATTTATTCATGGCTCTATTATCGCCAATGGCATGTACGACATATCTCGGTTTCATATTAGTTATCTACATGTTAATTAATCATTTGACACATTGTTTCTTTTTTACATCGTGTCTTGTTATAACATTGAAACGAATTCTTTCGAATCGACATTGCCTTTTTTGTTATCATTTGCCCAATGATTATTATGTTCGAATTCAAGCTAAATCAACAAAGAAAACGTTCGTACGAAAACGAAACGAAGTTTTTAAGACAATGAAACCGAATGTGAAGAAGTTTTTAACGGGATTCGTTTGTTTGTTAAGTATTTTATTTGTTATCGTTAATATTTGGCTCGTTTTTTGTATGGATACACGTTTGTTCGATGATAGACTTCTGCCGAAAAATGCCAGTTCAATTCGTGCCTATATGAAATCTCAAACGGACGATTACGAACTCGGTCCCGTTGTCATGTTTGTCATTCCTCAGCCAATTAATTATCAAAGTTCTCAAAATCAACAATTCATACGCAAGATTATTTCTCAATGTAAAAACGAGTCAACAACGAGTGATTTTCATCTGCTCTGGTTAGATCACGAGGATATCAAAACGATTACAACTAGTAAAGATTCAATCGAATTCAAAATTACTCCCTATTCACAGAACGATCTAGTTCTTACGGAAGGAAAGAATGATAGATCGATTATAAAAGCGTCTCGATTCTATTGTCAATTGAAATCGATTACAGGTAAAATATTGAATTTAATAAAGATCGTGAAAAGCTGTTTGTCTTTTTTTCTAGGTACTCGTAAAGATGTGGAAACTATGCATAAGATGTATAAATACGCCGATGAAAGCAAGATACCATCGATATTTCCCTATAGTATTATATTTCCACATTATGAATCATTAGAACGAATTCGTACGGAAGTCTATCTTATGCTTTTATTCTTGATTATTTTTGCAATATTAATTACAATATTCATATTTTTCTCATTGAAAAAAACTTTCCTAATTGTTTTACATATACTCATACTTTATTCAGGAAATTTAACATGTTTATATCTATTTCATAATCTTTCATTTAATTTCGGTAATGCTTTATGGTTATTTGTTTTGCCAATAATCTTTCTTGATACATTAATTCATGCAAGTTTAAATATTAAAAAATCAAAATGGAAATATAATCGTGTTATTCTATCATTAATTATTGCATTAATCATATTTTCATTTTTTCCTATTCAAACTTATATATTTCATATTATACGAAATTCACTTTTCTATGAATCAATGATTTGTTTTCTTATTATTAATGTTTTCCTACCATCATGGCATTATATAATTCGAATTTGTTCGAAAAAAAAACGAAAAGAAAAAAAAACATGTGCTACTATTTCCAATGGTAATCAAACAACATACACAGAAATACCGAATCTCGCTCGTGAACCAAACTAAATCAAGCAAAGTAAAAAAACCAACAAACGATTTTCTGTGATGCCTACAGTTTTATCTTTTTTTTCTGCATTTCCTTTTCTTTTCTTCCAAATAATAATAAAAAAAAACAATTATTATTAGCGAGTCAGTATTTGCGTCCATTACATTCGAATCAACCCTCGATATCAAAATCTTTTTTTCTTCTTTTGCCTCGAAATAAAACAATCAATTTGTGAGTGAAAAATGTTTGAAAATTGAGAAAAGCAATGAAAACATTTATTTTATCATGTTGAAGTACTCTCGACATTTTCTTGGTGCTCTAAGAAATTGGATTTTATGATTGTAAGTGCAAAATGATAGGCTATGTTTGTCTGTCATTCTATCTTGAACTAACATTGGTCTATTAAATTAATATTAATATAGTTGACATTGCGTGGTTAAGGCAGGCGTAACTGATATAGTAACACGAATAAAGCTGATAGATAACATCGAACACGCACATTTAACATCAGACGGTAAAATTGAAGATCAAAGTCATGTCAATCTATCGTTCGAGTCTTTTACTAATACTTCTCAGCATAATTCTTGTTGAGTAAGTTGTTTTTTTTTCTTTTTGTTTTCTTTTTCGAAACGAAATTGATTTAGGTCAAGAACTATTATTCCATCGGAACAAATACAATTTTATCAAAATGAAAATCAATTCGATTATGATATAAAAAATCATTTGAGAAATCTTCTCCGTCAATCCAATGATGATTCTCTTAATCTATATCGACGACAAGCAGGACCAATATTCAAAGGTGATCCACGAGAATTCATAGGCTAACTCTCTCTCTCTCTCTCTCATCTCATGCCTATTTGAAGACCAAATCTTTTTTTCCTAAATTGACAAAATAAAACACACGACTATTAACATTCAATCAAACGATCGCCATTTCGTGAACAGAAAAAGCATTTTTGTCCGAACCAAGTTCGTTGTCCCGGATAGATCAATCGATGAGAATTGTCCGTTGTTTGAAGTAAACATGGTGTCATTCGATTGACTAAGTTCGATTTCAATGGACGAACATCGATTTGAATCGTTCGAAGACAATCAGAACATTGTCGAATACCGTTTGTACATGTACACGAACGGCAATCGCCGTTCATTGGCGGAAACCAATGTGCACCTGATGAGAAATAGTAAATCATTGAAATGGGACGTGTTTTTGTTAGGAGACAAGGACGTGAACATGATCTGTGAAGAGATTGACATTCTAATTGACCATTTAACAGACACGAACATCGTGTACAAGCTTGACGATCGATCCACGATGTTTCACGTGGAATTTCGATGTAACGACTGAAGTTTGATGTTGATAAACGTTCGATTAGAAGGCAAGATTTAGCTACAGGTCCGCATTCGATTTTCATTTGTTGTGGTTGTGGTTGTGCTTTTCGACAAAGCCAATGGCCATTTATTGAACATCGACATGTAAAACAGTGATCTTTCGATCGAATACGTAGACCGAATCGAGTTGACGAACAAATAACAATGCGTTGTCGAACAGTTGGATAAGGAGCTATAGGCCATTTGGCTAAATCATTCGATGTTGGCAAAGTATGACTAGTATTCGAACGAAAGATTGTCAATGAATCAGCTGAATAGATTTTATTGTAGAATATTCGAATTTTGCCTTGTTCACAAAGGCAATAGGGCGAGCCAGGTATGTCGATTCGACCCCATGTTTGACCATGACGAAATCGATGGCCATGATACCAGCATTCGCCTGATTCGTAACCTGGTCCAGACCATGTGTATAATTGAATATCAATCGAACGACATTCGATAGCATTATTAGTCGAAACAAAATCTAAACGTTCTTGTTCAGATTTTGATACGATTAAAATCAAGAGAAATCTAAACGCCAAAGAAAACAAAAAGAAACTATACATATATAATTTTTGTAAATCTGTATTTACGACTTACTGTATGATATAGATCAGTATCGAAGCCAGAATCTTTAACTAGTAATAAATAGCAATTGAGAAGAAGCTTTCTTTGCTTTTTATATTGTATATCTCTATCTATCTATCAAAGTGTTGATAATATCTGTCTGTCACGAACTGATGAATGACGTCGTTATATCAAGCACGATCAAAATATTTCTTTTTTGTTTCGAACAAAAAGAAAATCACGAAAATTTATCGTTCTCATTCTTTCACGTTTGTTAAAACATTCTTATAAAATTATTCATAATAATAATAACAAAAAAAAACAAACGAGAAATATAAAGTTCAACAAAATCGTATCGATCCATATGATTAATGTGTTAATAGAAAATCGAATTCAATTAATATCAATCAATAATGACATGATACTAATACTTTCTTTCTTCGATCAAGGATTTTGTGTTTTTTCTCGATTCATCCTTAGCAAATAGATTGACAAATGTTCGACCCATTGTTGTATCTTGAGAAAAAATTCGTAGTAAAAAATCACAATTTTGATTTACATCAGCGAGACTTGGCACGATTAAATAAGCGCCACTTGTTGTTTTCATCAGCAGTGATACTTCACGACGATTGACTTAATTCAGAAGTATAGAAGAAAAGACTCAACTCGAACGAACTTACCATACGGTCCTGTCGATGCTGTTTTTTTTTGAATAGACAAAAGGAAAAGAAAAGAACCGATATTATTTGTTGTTCTGATATTTGTATATACCTATTCGTTCGACTTCATCGGGCCTATAGATTTTCTTTTCGGATATTTTAACATGTGGTTTTATTCGAAATAAACGTATTTGTATGTACTGTTCATTAGCATTCGTTATCGGCTTTTGCATTAATGCAATAATCATCATACATAATCTATTCGAATTAAACGAGCGATTTAATGTTAATTCAATAACAAATTGTGGATTACGCCAATAATAACAACCATGTCGACAGGTATTCGTCGCACATGAACCGCCACTATTCACGCCCGAACGCCACGAACCAAATGCGTACCACATACGCCAATGATATCGAATATTGCCAAGTGTCAAACCAAATTCTTTGAAAAATAGCAAAGATTAGTTTTAAAATTCTAAATTCTGCACATGCTTGAATTTATAAACGAACTAAACAGCAGATTTTTGACATTGTGAAATTCGAAAAAATCCCCGGAAGAGTTTCAAAACTTCAACGGACGAAATAAAGTTGAAATTTCAAGTTGTAAAATTGAATTCTGTGACAGAACCGTCTCATATTGCCATCATCATCATATATACAGCCCAACGTATTCTGTTTCTCACACGTGTACACAAGAGGTCGCGAAACAGCCACTTAGCTGACGAAGATTTTCCTCTCTCTTGATCTCGATTATAGATGAAGAAAAGAATAAAACAACAACAACAACTGCCGAATTACAACGACATCACCTGAGTATAAGAATCAAAATCAATAGACAAATAGTAATCTAAAGTCTTACATGGATATAAGACGTGACGTCACGGGTCCAACTGTTATTCTCTTTTCGTCGGCTTTTATTCGACAGTTCATGCGTATCAGTCCTTTTTATCCTGTTTTAACTTTGATTATATAAATAAAAGCTTTGCTACCAAAAAATCATCATATATGATGACCGTGTCACGCTTCATCGTCCTATCTCTCTCTCTATATATCGTTGTATATCTATTATTTCTTCAGTCAATAGACTCACGGGACATATTTCCCGTTACAAATTCAACTTTCAAGTTTGACATGTATGAAACGTGTTAAAATAATTGTGTTTTCACTGAATTCTAATGAGATCATTCAAGAACTAGAAATTTTCTGATTCATAAAAGATAAATTTACAAGTGAATTCAGTGAAAACGCAATTTTCAGTGCAAAAATGATACTTTCTGTTTGCTAAAGACATACCATCGTATGTGTCCGGACTGATATGACAGACTTCCATAACATCGAATTCTCGATAGAAATCATCGAATGACATCCAAAATTCGCCGTCATTTTCATTTCTTATGCTCAAACGTTGCCGAGTCCGTTCATCGAGTAGATTCCAAATGGGATCATGATCAGCCCATTGACCGTTCCATTCGATTTCATTGCCCCAAGGATTTCGAAGACGAAGTATGCCTCGTTGAGCTAGGAGATAATAATTCGTTATCGAATATGTATGACCAATAACGAGACCATTCGGCAGAACAGTTTCGACTTGTTTATCATGTGGATTTATTGAACAAGCTATTAACGAACCGTAATCGATACAAGAACAGATAAATTCAAAAAGATCATCGGTATTGAAATGTGTTGATGAAAGATTCGATTTGAATTCGAATCGTTGTTCGATTCCACCGGTAAAATCCGTGAGTGCATTCACTGGCAAACCACCGCCTAGATTCGAATAGCTGCCGTTTAACTTCGCATACGCTTTCTCTAACAATGGAACCCAGAATTCGTTGAGTTCAGACGTATTTCGAGCGCTCCAAAGTCGATCTTCAGTTGTCAAATAAGGCAACCGATCATCGATGACAACGTCATACCATTGTTGATAACGCCAAAATCGAAAATGAAATATTCCAGCGTACCAATCCGATTGAAACGATTGATCAGGTGGAATAACACGTTTGAGAACGAGATTGTTCTGTGTTAACGCTGACATTGCAGCGATAAACCAACAATTGCCGAGATCACCTTGTGTCGGATCGGTACGTTTGATTCCATTGACAATTAACTGTGGATTGGAAACGATCTCTCTTGGACGTTTCCAAATAATATCTTTGAATTGTTCGTCATTATCGGATAGAGATCGAGCACATGCAGGAAAAAGAGGATCTTCGAACAGTTGCTGTTTTCGATGACATTCCGCTCGAAGTACTTCGAAATCTTGTCCTTCGTACATTCGAATGGTATTCTCTTCCCATTTCGACATTATTTAATAAAAATAAAAATAAAAATAAAAAATTAATCAATTCGCGCTTATTTTTCATTCGACGAATCCCCGTCAAGGTAAAATCTATGTATTTGATGAAGAAACGAAAGGAGAACTTCGTTTGAGTGAAATAGGTGTGACTTTCGATTTTTTTCTTTCTCTCTTGAAAAAAAAACAACAACTTCGTCGACAAGATTGCATTCTTTTCTGTTTTTTTTTCTTATTTCGAACGATTAAGATCAGTTGACAATGTCGATGAGACGTAAAAGTAGTATACGAAAAAATAAGAAACTTGTTATTGTTGGCGATGGTATGTGCGGAAAAACTTGTTTGCTATTTGCTTTCAAAGAAGATCGGTTTATTACCAATCACGATGCGACTATATTCGATACGTATGTTGCCGATATTCAAGTCGACGGGCAAACAGTAAGAGAATGTCACATCTTTTGACAAAAAACAAATATCAATTCGTTTCGTCTTAGATTGCTTTAGCTCTGTTCGATACTGCTGGACAAGAAGATTACGATCGTCTACGTCCATTATCGTATCCTGATACGAATGTTGTTTTAATATGTTTCAGTATCGATAGTCCCGTGTCTCTGACGAGTGTAACAGAAAAATGGATTCCCGAAGTTCGACATTTTTGCGGTCCATGTCCGATTATTTTAGTTGGCTGTAAGAAAGATCTCCGAAACGATCCCGATGTACAAATGAAATTGAAAGACGAAGGAGAAAAACCGGTAACAACTGACGCAGGAAATCGAATGGCAACGGAAATCAAAGTCGATGCATATATGGAATGTTCCGCTAAAACAAGAGAAGGTGTACAGGATCTATTCATTCAAGCTGCTCGTTTATCATTGAAAAAACGTTCGCCTAGAAAAACATCTCGACGTTGTGTTTTACATTAATCAAAATTCATTCGATCATCACGACCTCTCTCTCTCTTTTAATTTGTTGAAAAATTCACACCAATAAAATGTAAAAAATCAATTTTTTCTTTTCATCAAATGTCGTTATTGATTCTCTCGTTTGATTCATCATCCGATCGAATCGGAACTAATCTCTACAAACTTCTAAATACTTCATCGAAACCACCTCATCTCGTTTCATTTTGCTCATTCAATCAACTCTTTCATTCCTCGTCGAATGACTACGAAACAATCTTTTTCGATTCGTTGAAAATCGATTCTCTCTCTCGCAATGATCTTCTCGGGTTTCTCATACTCATCGACATTGCAACAACAAACAAACTTCATCTTCAATATCTACCATCGATTCAAAATCTTCTCTCCTATCTCAACACAAATCATCCATTTCAATCGATTCTCGTTTTTATTCATCATGCAAGTTCAATCAATCAACTCTACACATCGCCATTAACCGGCTACAATCTCAATCTTCTCTTTCTCTATCTCTATCCATTTGTTCACGGAATTATTTTCAATAATATCGATGAAATTGTCAACTATCAACAGTATCACGCCGTTCTTGCTCAACAAATAGCTCGAATCTTTTTGTCGATGTCGGAACTACGTGAATTTTCTTCTCAACGTACAATTCAAAATACGTCGATTGAATTCATCGAATTCATTCAACAATTACTCACCAATCCTGAGAAGAAAATTTTAATTATGAAAAATGAGAATTTCAAAAAGTATCGTTCGCTCTCGTCCTATGCCAATCTGTTCATTCAACGAGGTCAATACGGCAATCAAGAGATTCTGATTTTAAATAACGATACGTTGACAAAACATCTGCTCGAACAATTAATAATTCAGCCCGTCGAGAGAAAATTACAAATGAATCGAGCGTATTTTCATTGGTTGAACAAGAAATTTAACATTGATAATCTCGAGAATTTACTTGCTAATGGCATTTCCTTGTGTAAAAACATTCTATTTGATCAATAAATACTGATAAAACAAATTTTCTGTTCATTTTTTAAAAAATAAGATGGTAACAGATCAACCTCAAACTTCGTAGGACGAGCAAAATACATTTCGAGTTCATTCGTAATTTCGATTTCTAAATTTAGAACAAATTCAGTTCGAAATCGAAAGTCTTTGCTTGCAATTATCATTTCGATCATTGTCATCGTTTGTTCAGTGACAATACCGGTTGTTCTCGTAAAAAAACAACGAGCAACAACGCCATCGACAACAATAGTAACAACAACAACAACAACAACAACAGCGAGTATTTCGACGACAACAACACGAACAACGACGACTATTTCGAGAAAAAAACCGAGTAGAAAATGGATTCGATCTTGTTTTTTTTTTGTTGTTCTGAAAGTTCTCGTTTTAGCTGAATACGATCGAAGTTATTTGACAGATGAAACTGTCTGGAAACAAAACGGTCGAACGGTATTTATCGACCGTAGTTCACCGAACGAATTCAGTGACCCTGGAATGCTCTGTGGTCTTGCTATTGACGACGATCAAACGATCTATGTCTCGAGTTTTACATCTACATATCTCCTCAAACGATCGTTGAATGACGATGAAAATCAACTCATCTATCAGAATACCGAAGGTGGTTTCGGTGGTGGCTATCGAGATTTTATTCTCGATGAAAATAACACAATTATTCTTTGCAGTAGTATAACAAGTAGCATCATAAGAATATCAATCGAACATTCAACAGCTGAAACGATCATTTCCGACACGAATTGTTACGGCATAGCCATTGACAACGAACGAAACATCTATTTTTCCAATGATGCTGAACACGTAGTGAAAAAATGGGATTCTATTACGCATGAAATCTCGATTATTGCCGGTGGAAATGGTCGAGGCAATGGAACCGATCAATTAGCGCATCCGACGAGTATTTTCATCGATGATAAACAATCGTTGTACATTTCAGATTTTGGCAATCGACGAATAATGAAAGGCGAGCCGAATTCGAATGAATTTCGTGTCGTTGCAAGTGATAGAAATGGTCTCGAACAATTGGAATCGGTTGGTTCGATTTTTGTCGATCATTTCGAATATGTTTACGTGTCCGATTGGGCAACACATCGAATTGTTCGTTGTCATGAACGACAACAACAACAAAAATGTCGAACAATCGCCGGAGGAAATGACGCCGGTAATCAACCGAATCAATTACACTATCCAGCTGGTATCGCCATGGATAAATACGGACATCTGTACGTCGCTGATCGACTCAATTATCGAGTGCAACAATTTGAAATTGAATTTTATTAGATAAAAAAACAAATGACAGTTTTTTTTTTCTTCTTCTTTATTTAACAAAAATAAAACTTCTGCTTTTCAACGTAAATGTAAATCCGACCATGTTTGCTGTTGTTGATTATCATTCGACCATGTTGAACCGGTCTCAGTCGGATTAGTTTGAATCATAATCGGATTACTATAGGATAGATTAAAAATAGGACAAAATCATCTCGACTTCTTACCTTATCATTTGAATATGAGAAATTGAAATCGACGGATCCTTCATTTTATTTCGATGATTTTATTCTTACGTCTGTATTTATATGCATGCAAAAAAAAAGGCACAAAGGTCAACAAAAATGTCCAATCGAGTTGATGTCGCATTTTGTTCGATCACATGAATTAGCTAAATATCTTCAAGAAAGAAAAACAACAATGACTTCTACTGCTCTGTGCATTTACGGACTGTTGATCTTGCGGAAAGTGAAAATTGAATACGTAGTAGATCGATAATCTGTTCGAAATCATTCGATTCCGTTTCAATCAACGGATGAGAGAAA
>Ga0209963_1001687_pt1 | contig 12301 bp, 12 predicted proteins | sample ThiBio_1000_biof_2_FD_183957 | JGI IMG/M metagenome (GOLD analysis project Ga0209963, IMG submission 183957) | Wastewater bioreactor microbial communities from Cape Town, South Africa - Thiocy_cont_1000_biof (SPAdes) | ecosystem: Engineered > Bioreactor > Thiocyanate-remediating >...
GGTCGAACAGCAGGTTCGCCCGCGACTCGGCCAACAGGGAGAGGCTGATGCCGGCTCCGGAGCCCTCGACCGCGGCTGCCTGAGGGGTGGACGGAACCAACGCCGCCGCCGCGAACGCAGCGAGCACGCCCAGCTTCACCACCCGAAGCAACCCCATTTCTCAAGTATTTCATATCTTCCCTTCAGGTTCTGCCAGTTCGGCGAATTGGTCCCGACTCGCCCCCAGTAGGCTGGCCGGGTGCAGCTGCGGCAACTCCAGGACGGTTCGCTCGCCGATGGTCTGAAGGCCGCGCTGGCCGGGCTCGGGCCGGTGGCGCCGGCCTGCGAACCCCGGTTCACGGCGGCGCTCGCGCTCGACGAGCCGGTCACCGAGGACGGGGCCGCGGTCGTCGTCCCCACGTCGGGCACCACCGCAGAGCCCCGGGCCGTCGTCCTCACCGCCGCGGCGGTCAGCTTCTCGGCCAATGCCACCCACGCGCGTCTCGGCGGGCCGGGGGACTGGGTGTGCGCCCTGCCGACGCAGCACATCGCCGGCGTGATGACCGTGGCCCGCGCCGTGGTGGCCGGCACCGGCGTCCGGTTCGCGCGCGGAGACCTCGCAGACCTTCCCCGGCCCGCCGGCCGCACCTACATCTCGCTGGTGGCGGCCCAGCTCGACCGGGCGCTGGCCGAGCCCCGCGTCGCCGGGTTGCTGGCCGGGTACGCCGCCGTCCTCGTCGGAGGCAGCGCCATCCCGCCCGGCCTGGTGGAGCGTGCGGCCGCTGCCGGCATCCGGGCGGTCACGACCTACGGCGCGTCCGAGACCTGCGGCGGCTGCGTCTACGACGGCTTCCCGCTCGACGGTGTCCGGGTGGAGCTGGACGACGACCGGATCGGCCTGGGCGGCCCGATGGCGTTCGCCGGCTATCGGCTGCGTCCCGAGCTCACCGCCGCCGTCCTGGACGGCGACCTGGTCCGCACCAGCGACCGTGGACGGTTCGCCGACGGCCGGCTCCAGGTGCTCGGCCGGGTGGACGACGTCGTCATCTCGGGCGGGGAGAAGGTCGACCTCGCCGCCGTCCAGCACGCCTGCGATGCCGCCTTCGGACCGCCGGCAGCGGGCGGCGTGGCGGTGCTCGCGGTGCCGGACGAACGGTGGGGGAGCCGGATCGTCGGGCTCACCACCGGAGACCTCGCCCTCGCCGAGGTGCGGGCTCGGCTGGAACCTGCCGTCGGCCGGGCCGCCGTCCCCAAGGAATTGCGGCGGGTGACCGCGATGGCGTACACATCCCTGGGCAAGATCGACAAGGTGGCGCTGCGGCGGGCCTGGGAAGACGAGGCGTGAGCATGGCGAGTGTGGCGCAGTGGGTCGAGGGCGCCCGTCCGAGGACGCTCCCGGCCGCCACGGCCCCGGTCATCGCCGGCAGCGCCATCGCGTGGTTCCACGGTCAGTTCGACGGCGTCCTCGCAGCACTCGCCCTCGTGGTGGCGCTCGGCCTGCAGGTCGGGGTGAACTACGCCAACGACTACTCCGACGGCATCCGCGGAACCGACGCCGCGAGGGTCGGTCCGATGCGGCTCGTCGGCTCCGGTGCCGCCGAGCCCTCGGCCGTCCTCGCCGCGGCGCTGACGTCCTTCGGGGTCGCGGCGGTCGCCGGCGTCGCGATCGTGGTGATCACGGGCCACTGGTGGCTGCTCCTGGTCGGAGCGGCGGCGGTCGCTGCGGCGTGGTTCTACACCGGCGGATCGCATCCCTACGGCTACCTCGGCCTCGGCGAGCTGTTCGTCTTCATCTTCTTCGGCCTGGTCGCGGTCACCGGCACCGTGTACATCCAGACCGGGACCCTGACCGCGACGACCTGGTGGACGGCCATCGCGATCGGTGCGCTCGCCTGCGCGATCCTGGTCGCGAACAACCTGCGGGACATCGACGGTGACCGGGCCGCCGGCAAGCGGACCCTCGCCACCCGGCTCGGGGACCGCGGCACCCGCTGGTTCTTCCTCGGCCTGCTCGGCGTCGCGGCCGTCGGCGTGATCGCGGTCGCCGCGACGAGTTCGTGGTGGGCGCTGCTCGGCCTGATCATGGGCGTCGCGCTGGTCGGACCGGTCCGGGAGGTGCTGCGCGGGGTGTCCGGACTGAGGCTCATCCCGGTGCTCAAGCGCGCTGGGCTGGCCGAACTGCTCTGCGCGGCGGGCATCTTCATCGGCCTGCTGATCGCCCGGTGATGACCGGCGTCCTCGCGTACCGCCTGCCCCTGCGGAACCGGTTCCGCGGCATCACCGTCCGCGAAGGCGTGCTGCTGCGCGGACCGGCCGGCTGGGCCGAGTGGAGCCCGTTCGCCGAGTACGCCTTCCCCGAGACCGGCGCCTGGTGGCGCGCGGCGTGGGAGGCGGCCAACGTCGGCTTCCCCGCACCGGTCCGGGACCGGGTGCCGGTGAACGTGACCGTCCCCGCGGTGGACGCCGCCACCGCGCACCGCCTGGTGGCCACCTCGTCCTGCACGACGGCGAAGGTCAAGGTGGCCGAGCGCGGGCAGGCCTTCGCCGAGGACCTCGACCGGGTCGAGGCGGTCCGCGACGCCCTCGGCCCGTCCGGGCGGGTGCGGGTGGACGTCAACGGCGGCTGGCAGGTGGACGAGGCGGTCGTGAAGCTCACCGAACTGTCGCGATTCGGCCTCGAGTACGCCGAGCAGCCCTGCGCCACCGCCGAGGACCTCGCCGAGCTCCGGGTGCGGCTGGCCCGCGGCGGTGTGGACGTGCTGATCGCCGCCGACGAGAGCATCCGCCGCCAGGGCGACCCCGAACGGGTGGTCGCACTGGACGCCGCCGACATCGCCGTGCTGAAGGTGCAACCGCTCGGCGGCGTCCGCAGGTGCCTGGAGCTGGCCGAGCGGCTGGGTCTGCCCGTGGTGGTGTCGTCGGCTCTGGAGAGCTCGGTCGGACTGGCGGCCGGAGTCGCCCTGGCCGCGGCGCTGCCCGAGCTCCCGTACGCCTGCGGGCTGAACACGGCCGCGATGTTCGCCGCCGATGTCACCGCCGACCCGCTGGTCGCCGTCGACGGCGCGATCGCCGTCCGCCCGGTGACGGTGGACGCGGACGGGTGGCAGGCTGGGCCCGAGGCCACCCGGCGCTGGCTCGCCCGGCTGGACGAGTTGCCCGCCGAACTGAGGAGGACCGGTGAGTGAGTCGCAGCTGTGCGCCCGTGCGGTGATCGGTCAGCTCATCGCCCAGGGGGTCAGCGACGTGGTGCTGTGCCCGGGCTCCCGCAGCGCCGGGCTCGCCCTGTGCCTGGACGAGGCCGCCCGCTCCGGCCTGCTGCGGCTGCACGTCCGCCTCGACGAGCGCGTCGCGGCCTTCACCGCGCTCGGTCTCGGGAAGGGTTCCGGACGCCCGGCCGCCGTCGTGACGACCTCCGGGACGGCTGTGGCCAACCTGGCTCCGGCCGTCCTGGAGGCCCACCACGCCGGCGTCCCCCTGGTGGTCGTCTCCGCCGACCGGCCGGCCGAACTGGTCGGTGTCGGGGCAAACCAGGCGACGGAACAGACCCACCTGTTCGCCGGCTTCCTGCGCTACCGAGCCCGGATCGGTCCGGCGGCGCCGGCCGCCGCCTGGCGGGCGCACACGGCCCGCGCCGTCCTGCTGGCAGCGGGCGCGACCGGCGGCACGCCCGGCCCGGTCCAGCTCAACGTGGAACTGCCGGCCCCCCTGGTGAGCGCCGGTGGCGCGGCCGGACCGGTGCCGGGCGCCGCGGTGCTCTCGGGGCCGCACGCGGTCGCCGCGCCGTCCGTCCTCGCCGGGACGCCGCGCACCCTGGTCGTCTGCGGGGACGCGAGCGTGTCACTCGGGCGTCTGGCCGCCGAACTCGCCGAGGCCGCCGGGCTGCCGCTGGTGGCGGAGGCGTCGAGCAACGCCCGGGTCGGCGGCTCCGCGCTGGCCTGCGGCCGGCTGCTGCTGGCCGGTCCCCTCGGCGAGCAGGTCGAGCGGGTGATCGTGTTCGGACGCCCCAGCCTCTCGCGTCCGGTGACGGCCCTGCTGTCGCGGGACGACGTCGAACTCGTCGTCGTCACCGAGCGGCCCGACTACGTCGATCCGGGCTGGCGCGCGGCCCTGGTGTGCTCGGCGGTCGACGTCGAGCCGGGCCCGGCCGACTGGCTGGACGCCTGGCGGCGGGCGGACGCCGAGTGCTCGGCCCGCGTGCTGGCGCGCACCTCCGGCACGCCGGTGCTGACCGGCCCGGAACTGGCGCGGCTGGTCGTCGCGGCCGTGCCGGGCGATCAACTGCTGTGCCTGGCCAACTCGAACCCGATCCGCGACGCGGACCTCGCCCCGATCGGTTCCGACCCGGCACCGGTCCACGCCAACCGCGGCCTGTCCGGCATCGACGGGACGGTGTCGACGGCGATCGGGGTCGCGCTCGGCGGTGGCCGGCCGACCACGCTGCTGTGCGGCGACCTGGCCTTCGTCCACGACGCCGGCGCGCTGGCGATCGCGCCGGGGGAGCCCCGTCCCGAGCTTCGCGTCGTGGTCGCCGACGATGCCGGAGGCAGCATCTTCGCCACGCTCGAGTACGGCCGTCCGGAGTTCGCCGGGGCGTTCGAGCGGGTGTTCGCCACTCCGACCGGCGTGGACCTGGTCGCGATGGCCGCGGGCTTCGGCGTCCCGGCTCGCCGGCTGTCCGGTGCGGACGAGGTGGCCGCAGCGCTGGCCGAGCCGATCACCGGGTTCGAGGTGCTGGTCGTCGACGTGGACCGCACCGGGCGTGCGAGCCTGGCGTCGGAGCTGGCTGCCGGCTGATCGGCGGGACGGGATCGAACCGCCCTGCTCCGTCTAGCTGGAGTACGCAGTGATGTCGATGGCGTACCGGTCCCAGCGGTAGCAGTGGTCGCCGTACTCGACCGGCTGACCGGACGGGTCGTAGGCCCGCCGGGACATCGTCAGCACCGGATCGGTCGGTTCGAGGTGGAGCAGCCGCTGTTCGTTCTCGTTGGGGTGCCGAGCCGAGATGTGCTGGTAGCCCACCGCAGGGACGATGTTCCGTGCCCGGATCAGGGTGTACAGCCCGTAGACCACCAGTTCGTCGGTCTCGAGGTCGGACCAGTCGGGTCCCAGCCAGTTGCGCAGGACGGCCACCGGGCCCTCGTCGACCGTCCGCAGCCGCTCGACGAAGACCAGCGGGCACTCGGGATCCAGGCCGAGCAGGCCGGCGATCCTGGTGTCGACGTAGTCGGTACGGAAGTCGAGGACCTCGGTGTGCGGGTTCTGGCCCTCGCGCTTGAGGTCGTCGTAGAGGCTGGGCAGGCCGTAACGGCGGTGCACGACCTCATTGGCCACGGTCGTGCCGATCCCACGCCGGCGCACCAGCAGGCCCCGGGACACCAGCTCGATGATCGCCCTGCGCACGGTCGGCCGCGACAGGTTGAGCCGTTCGGCCATGGACAGTTCGTTCTCGAACGCGTCCCCGGGCTTGAGCACTCCGGTGTCGATCGCCTCGGCCAGCTGCTCGGCGAGTTGGTGGTACAGGGGAACCGGGCTGTTGCGGTCGATCTGCACCGGGAGCTGCTGCGCCATACCGGGCAACATAGCGCAAATCATCCTGGATTTGCGCACGGTGTGACCGTTTCATGTCTGCTTGGCCTAAATGGCTGACAAAGCCCTGGATCGTCTCGGTTCGTGAGACATCCGGCGGCCCGGGGAGGGTCAGGACAACGCCCGCAGCCAGCGGCGCAGGGCCACGGTGGCGCGGACGTCGTCCTCGTTGTACCTCAGGACGCGGCACCGGGCAGCATCGCGGACGGCGGGGTCGCCGGCGCCGACCGCCTCGTCGAACCACGCCATGCTGTTCAGCCCCCCGGGCTCCTCGTCCCGCCAGTCGAAGCCCGGCCCGGCGCTGGCGACGGCCTTCAGCCCGAGCCCGTTCGCGCCGAAGAAGTTGGCCCGGACCAGGTCGAACAGGTCGAAGAAGCGGCTGGCCGCGAAGTCGCGGGCCCAGCCCAGCGTCGGCTCGCCGGTCAGCGCCAGCCGGTTCAGCCGGATCACCTCGTAGTCGGAGTAGTGGAAGACGAGCGCATCCACCCCGTCGACCTGGTCGCGCAGCCAGCACATGGCGCGACGGGCGAGATCGAGCTCCGCGGCGTCGTCCAGCTCGCTGAAATCGCTGAAGTGACGGTAGTGGCCGCCGTCGGGTCCGCTCACCCAGAAGCCCCACAGGTAGACCCGGTCGGTGCGAGAGGTCTCGATGTCGATGTCGATCTCCACGTCCGCACCCGGCACGGCGACGGGACCGGGTCGCAGGCGGTCGAGTTCGGTGCCCGTCGCCAGCAGCCGGGACCGGCGCTGCACCATCCGGAGACGGTCCTCGGCACCGGCGCGATGAGCGACGGTCGGCAGGTAGCGGGGGAGGAGGACGTCCACGTCGGCGGCGGCGAGGTCGGCCACCGTGGTCACTCCGGCCAGCCGCAGCCCGGCGATCTCGTGGCGGTCCAGGGGCGACTTGTTGATCCGCAGGCTGAGGTCGTCGTCGTCCAGCAGCGATCGGCAGGTCTGCCACCAGACGCAGTAACTGCACTCGTGGCTGACGATGGGATGCGGAGCGTCGGTGATGTCACCGGACGCGGCCGCCTCCGCGAGCCGGACGCGGGTGCCGAGCTCGTGCGCGTACCGATCGAGGGCGCTGACGAGCCTCCCGCCGTCGTCGTCCACGTTCTGTTGCGGTGCCGCGGGGACGACGGGCTCCGCCAGCCCCACCCAGGTCGCCACGGGATCGGCCGACTCGATCCGGTCGGTGCCGATGACCAGGCCGACCGGCTCGTCCGCCTGGAAGCCAGTCGGTCCGAGCAGCAACCACAGATGCGCCAGTTGGAGGGCGTTGGGCCAGCGCCAGTGCCAGCGGTAGCGCCAGCCGGTGCCCTGGATCGGCTCACCCGGGTGCGGCAGCCGGGAGTACCGGAAGGGCAGGTCGTCCTTGCGGGGATCGAGCGCTCGCTGGAACTTGACGACCCCCGGCACGTAGCCGCCCGCCGGGTGCCGGACCAGCAGGTCGGGCCGACCCTGGCGGTGCTGCTCCCAGTCCCGTGGCAGCAGCGCGCCGATCACCACCGGCGCGCCGGCGGCCAGCGCGGCCAGGCATGCAGCCTCCTGGTCGTCGTGGGACGCCGTGGCCAGCCCGCGCAGGTCGACCGTCCCTTCAGCGGCCGCGATCCGGTCGAGCACGTCCTTGCTGAACTCGCCGCTGCCCGGCAGTCCGCGAGGGGCCTCCACAACCGGTCTGGACAGGTCGGGACGGAACGCGTACACCGTCTTCAGGGGGCAGCTCCTGGCCGCGTACGGGTCGAGGGTGAACATCAGCGATAGCCGCGATGCAGCGCGACGACACCGCCCGTCAGGTTCTTCCAGCCGACCGCGCGCCAGCCGGCTGCCGTCATCCGGGCGGCCAGCCCACGCTGGTCCGGCCAGGCGAGGATCGAATCGGCGAGGTAGTCGTAGGCGACCGGGTTGGAGGAGCTCAGCGACGCGATCCTCGGCAGCGCCTGGACCAGGTAGTTCCGGTAGACGTCCCGGAACGGCTTCCAGGTGGGGGTGGAGAATTCACAGACCACGATCCGTCCGCCCGGGCGGCTCACCCGGTGCAATTCGGCCAGCGCGCCGGGCACGTCCTCGACGTTGCGCAACCCGAAGCTGATCGTGACGGCGTCGAACACGCCGTCGGCGAAGGGCAGGGCGAGGGCGTCGGCGTTGACGAAGGCCAGCTGCGGCTGTCGCTGCTTCCCGACGGTCAGCATCCCGGCCGATAGGTCGGCAGGGACGACGAAGGCGCCGGCGTCCGCGAACGGACGGCTGGACGTGCCGGTGCCGGCGGCGAGGTCCAGGATCCGCTCGCCGGACCGCGGCCGCACCGCCGCGACGGTCTGGGCACGCCAGTGGCGGTCCTGGCCGAGGGAGAGCAGGTCATTCACCAGGTCGTAGCGCGGCGCCACTTCGTCGAACATCCCTGACACTTCGTCGGGGTTCCGGTCCAGGTCGGCTCGCTGGTTGGCTCGGTGCACGGCCCAAGCCTGCCACGACCGGCTGACATCCAGGACGCGGGCCCGCCCACCGGGGCTGTGGCCCGGTCCCCGTCCGGGCGCCCGACCGGGCTGTCAGCGCTGGGCCCTACCGTGTCCGCATGCTGTCACTCACCGCTGCGAGACCTGCCGACTGCGACGCCCTGGCCCGGACGTCGCGGGCCGCGTTCGACGCCGACGTCCTGGTCGGTGCGCCGGGCCCGGGCGGGCCACCGGGCTACGACTCCGCCGAGTGGTGCCGCAGGGCGCTCGTCTGGGGCCGGGTGTTCGTGATCGCCGAGGACGGCTGCACGGTCGGCGGGGCCATCCTGATCGCCCACTCGGCGGACTGGATGGAGCTCGGACGGGTGTGGCTCGAGCCGTCCGTGCAGGGCCGTGGCCTGGGCCGGGCCGTGCTGGCCGACCTGGAGCAGCGGGCTCCGGCCGTCCGCCGCTGGACGCTCGACACTCCGGCCTGGAACCTGCGCAACCGGCACTTCTACGCTCGCTGCGGGTACGCCGAGGTCGGCATCGACGGCGACTCGGTAAGGTTCGAGAAGCGGGTGGAAGCGGAGACGCCGGGCTGAACGGGCCCTCGACCGGACGGACCGGAACGAAGCACTTCGCTGATGGGGGAGAATCGCAGCATGGCGCGCAAGACCCCGGTGCTGAAGGCGACCGGTTTGAAGAAGGCCTTCGGGCCCGTGGTGATCGTCGACGGCTTCAACCTCGAGGTGGCGGCAGGGGAGGCGGTGGCGCTCACCGGGCGCAACGGCGCCGGCAAGTCCACCGTGTTGCGTTGCCTGATCGGGGCCGAGCGGCCGGACGAGGGTGCGGTCGAGGTGAACGGGATCAAGGTCAGCGAGACCGACCCGCGGATCCGTCGCGACGTCGCCACCGTGATCGACGACCTGGACTTCTTCCCTGACCTGAGCGTTGTCGAGCACCTCGACCTGCTGGCAAGGGCCCACGGTGTCGCGGATCCCGACGGCGCCGTGGACGAGGTGCTGGAGGAGGTGCAGCTGGTGCCCCAGTCGGGACAGTTGCCGGGCACCCTTTCCAGCGGCCAGCGCCGGCGGCTGGCGCTCGCCACCGCCTTCGTGCGTCCCCGCACCCTGCTCGTCCTCGACGAGCCGGAGCAGCGGCTGGACACCGAGGGGGTCGCCTGGCTCGCGGAGCGGCTGCTCGCCGAGCGCCAGCGTGGGCTCGCGATCGTGATGGCCAGCCACGAGCCGGCCCTGGTCGACAAGGTCGCCACCCGGATCGTCCGGCTGGGGGACCGCGGACGGGTCGAGGCGGCGAGTGAGTAAGAAGTCGCGGCGGCTGATCCGGTCCGGCGGCCAGCCGGCACCGGCCCCCGCCGAACCCGAGGTCGTCCCGGAGGCTCCGGCACGGACGTTCTTCTTCCTGCCCGACAGCGAACCGGTCGCGGTCGAGGAGGCCGAGCTCCACGAGCTGATGAAGCTGTGGCGCCACGGTCGCGCCACCCGGACGCTCGGCCAGGTCATCTCCGACAGCTATGTCACGGTCTTCAGCGTCGTGCTGGTGGGCGCGATGGTGATCAGCACGGTGATCAACGCCCAGCAGGGCATGACCGGCTGCAACACCGCGGCCTGCGACACGGGCCGGCTGCTGGTTCCGACGGCGGTCCTGTTCGGCTCCTGGGGGCTGGGCCTGGGCCTGTCGCGGCTGTTCGGCCCGGTGCTGGCCTCCGCGGCCGAGGGCTCCTGGCTGATGGACGCGCCGATCAGCCGCCACCGCCTGCTCCGCGGACGGCTGGTGCTGCCGCTGTTGCTCGGGTTCTTCGTCCCGGCACTGCTGACCGGCCTGGTCGCCGCGCTCTCGGGCATGGACTGGCTGTCGGTGCTGGCCTGGGCGCTCGCGGCCGGCAGTGGGGCGCTCGCCCAGGTGGCTCTTGCCGCGAGCGAACAGACCCATGAACGGACCTGGCTCCTCCGCCTCCTGCAAGGCATCTGGGCCGCGCTGGCGGTCGCGATCCTCGCTCTGGTGGTCTCGGTGGCCGCTGCGTGGCTGCCCGCGAGCGCGATCGCGGGTGCGGGCACCCTGCGCGGGCTGGTGTTCGCGGTCGCGGGCATTGCCGGGCTCGTCGCGGTCTGGTTCGTGGTCGCCACGCTCCGCCGACTGGAGCTGATCCGGCGGGCCCGGCTCGTCTCGGGCGGGTCGCTGGTCTCGGGCATGCAGGGGGCGATGTTCGCCCTGGACCTCGGCCTGATCCGCGACATCCTGGTCGAACGGCGATCGATCGAGCGTGGCCACGTCCGGCCGACCCGGGGGCATGGGCTGGGGCTGAGAGCGCTGATCTGGCGTGACCTGCAGCGGGTGTTCCGCTCGCCGGGGGCGCTGGTGCCGCTGGCGCTGAGTCTGGTCGTGCCCTACGCGGTGGACGCATTGCGGATGAGCCAGCTCAACCCGTTGCTGAGCGGGCTCGCGCTGGTGATCACGCTGGTGCCGTTCCTCGGCGGCCTGCGGGTACTCACCCGCACCGGTGGCATGGCCCGGTCGATGCCGTTCAAGACCACCCAGCTGCGGACGGCTGCGATGGCCGTTCCGGCCGGGCTGGCGATGCTCTGGGGGCTCGCCGCGGCTCCGGCCTTCATCGGCATCTCCGGCAGCGGGGCCGACCGCACCATCGTGGACGGCCTGATCGCGGCGGGGATCACCGCTGTGGCCGGCGTCCTCGGTGCCGTCCGCTGGGTGACGGCGAAGAAGCCCGACTTCTCAGCGCCGATGATGGCCACCGCGTCCGGTGCCCTGCCGCCGACCCTGCTGTTCAACCTCTTCGCCGGGCTGGACATGGTGGCCCTGGTGACCGCTCCGCTGATCCTGGGCGCGCCACCGGTCTGGTCCGCCGCGCTCGCCGTCCTGGTCTTCATCGTGCTCCGCGGCACTTTCAACATGGACGACCTGCGCTCCCAGCAGGAGGAGGCGCAGAAGGAGATGGCTGCGGCCAAGCAGGCGCGGACGGAGAAGATCAAGGTCCCGCGTCCGACCCGCTGACCGGTCGCGCCGCCGCTCAGAGCAGCGCGCTCACCTCGTGCAGCGTGTCCACGACCAGATGCGCGCCGGCCAGCCGGCCCGCCGGGAACGTGCTGGTGACCGCGACGACCGTGCCCACGTCGGCAGCGAGAGCGGACGCCACGCCTGCCGGCGCGTCCTCGACCGCGAGGCAGTCCGGGGCGGCGACGCCGAGCTCCCGGATCGCCAGCGCATACGGCTCCGGATGCGGCTTTCCGTTCGCCACCTCGTCCCTGGTCACGACGAGGTCGAACCGTTCCAGCAGGTCGCCCAGGCAGGTGCGCGCCCAGTCGAGCGTGGCCGAAGTCACCAGGGCGAGCGGGACGCCGGTCGTGGCGATCAGTTCGGCCGCGCCGACGGTCAGCGCCGGACGCGGGAGGCTGACCATGTGACCGAGCAACTCGGCCGTCATCACCGCCAGGTCCTCACCCGCCCACGGACCGGGCTCACTGGCCAGGACGTCGTCGGCCCGCCGCCCGGTGAAGCTGGCCAGCAGGTCGTCGCCCAGTGGCCAGCCGCGGGCCGCGAACCAGTCGCGGAACACCTGCCGGTGGAACTCTTCGGAGTCCACCAGCGTGCCGTCGAGATCCAGCAGCAGCGCTGCCGGCCGGTCAGGCGTCGACACTGAACAGAGGTTCTCCGGCGATGACCTCACGACCGGTCGCCAGCTCGGCCAGCGACCCGGCCGGACGGTCGAGCGCGACAACCAGCACCGTCGTGGTGATGCCGTCGTCGCTGATCTCGGCGGGGTTCCAGACCACCATCGGATCGCCGGCTGCGACCGTCGCACCTTCGCTGGCCACGAGCTCGAAGCCGGCGCCGTCCAGCTTGACGGTGTTGATCCCCAGGTGCACCAGGACGCCCAGGCCGTCGGCGGTGACCATCGCGAAGGCGTGCGGGTGCAACTTGAGGATGGTGCCGGCCACCGGCGCGACCACCGTGGTTCGCGCCGGCGACGGCTCGATGGCGACCCCCGGTCCCACCATCTCGGCGGCGAAGACCGGGTCGTCGGCCTCGGTGATCGGGAAGACCCGACCAGGACAGGGGGAGAGGACCTGCATCACATCAGGTCTTCGATGTCTTCGGCCAGGTTGTCGGCCTCGGGGCCGACGACGACCTGGACGACCTTGCCGGCGGAGATCACGCCGTGGGCCCCGGCGGCCTTCAGCACCTTCTCGTCCACCTTGGCCGGATCCTTGACCTCGGTGCGCAGACGGGTGATGCACGCCTCGATCTCCACGATGTTC
>Ga0209963_1001690_pt1 | contig 12289 bp, 9 predicted proteins | sample ThiBio_1000_biof_2_FD_183957 | JGI IMG/M metagenome (GOLD analysis project Ga0209963, IMG submission 183957) | Wastewater bioreactor microbial communities from Cape Town, South Africa - Thiocy_cont_1000_biof (SPAdes) | ecosystem: Engineered > Bioreactor > Thiocyanate-remediating >...
ACTTCGGGGTGGAGTTCGGCGAGGTCATCAGATCGCTGCCGTTCCAGCTGCCGGAGAACTTCCTGCTCGTCATCCGCGCGATGTCGCTGACGTCGGGGGTCTGCAGCACGCTCGATCCGGAGTTCAACATCTGGGATGCGGTGGAGCCGTTCTCGGGACGTCTGCTGCGCGACGAGACCGGCAACGCGGTGCAGGCGTTCGCGCAGGAGGCGCTCTCGATGGCGGGGCTCGCGATCGGGCTGCCGCGCCGCTTCGACGCGCTCGCCGAGCGGTTCGAGGAGGGGCGCGTCCCGGTGGCCACCCCCGCTCTGGAGCGACGGGTCGCGCGGCTGGAGCGCACCGGTCGCCGCGTCGTGTCGGCCGTCCTGTTCGCGGGGCTCCTCATCGGCGGCATCCTGCTGCGATCCCAGGACGCGGTGTTCGGGGATGTGCTCATGGCGGTGTCCGTCCTGCCGCTCCTGCACGCCCTGTTCGCCGGGGCGCTCGGGCGCCGCGGCCCGGGGTGACGGCGCCGGCGCGTCCGTCGCGCGGCGTAGCCTGAACGGGTGCCGGCCGAACCGTCCCCCTCCGATCCGGCGACGCGCAGCGCACGGGCGCAGCTGGCGGCGCTCGCCGACGGCACGGCCGGCGGGCTGCGCGTGCCGCGCGAGCTCCCCGCGGCGGCGGGATCCCGGCCGGCCGCGGTGCTGATGCTGTTCGGGGTGCTCGACGGGCTGCCCAGCGATCGCGAGGCGCAGGCCGCGGCCGTCTCGCGCGACCTCGACGTGCTCCTGCTCGCGCGGGCGGCGACGCTGCGCTCGCATCCCGGCCAGGTGGCCTTCCCGGGCGGTCGCCTCGACCCCGGCGACGACGGCCCGGTGGCCGCGGCGCTGCGCGAGGCGCAGGAGGAGACCGGACTCGATCCCGCCGGCGTGGAGGTGCTGGGTGCGCTCGACGACGTGCCGCTGGCGTTCTCGCGGCATCTCGTGACACCGGTCCTCGCGTGGTGGCAGCGGCCATCGCCGGTGCGCGTCGTGGATGTCGCGGAGTCCGCCGACGTCTTCCGTGCGCCCGTCGCCGACCTCCTCGACCCCGCGAACCGGGGCGTGACCGTCATCCGCCGCGGGGGACAGTCCTGGCGCGGCCCCGCATTCCTGGTCGGCCGGGGGAGCTCTCCGCACCTCGTGTGGGGCTTTACCGCGATGCTGCTGGAGGCGCTGTTCGACCGGCTCGGCTGGACCGAGCCCTGGGATGCGAGCCGTGAGATCCCCCTCCCGGAGGATGCCTGAGGATCGCCGCGCATCCGGCGGGTGAGCTCGGCCCCGAGCCCGCGCGGAGCCGGGTCGCGCGTTCGGCCTCGGCGCCCTCGACAGTGTGCGAGGATTGCGCGGTGCAACGCGTCGTCAGCTCGGAGATGGACCTCGATCTGTCGGCATCCGTCGATCTCATCTTCCAGATCGCGACCGCCCGGCAGGTGCCTCTCGCCCAGGAGGAGCTCACCTTCGCTCAGGGCGGACGCGCGTGCCCGCCGACCGAGATCGTCGACCCCTCCGGGAACCGGCTGCACCGGGTCGCCGGCGAGCCGGGGCTCCTCCGCGTGTACTACCGGGCCGTCGTGGCGGGGCCCGTCCCCGCGACGACGACGAGCGACCTCGACGTCATCACGTATCTACGGCCGAGCCGCTACTGCCAGTCCGACGAGGTGTTCCAGCAGGCCCGACGGCAGTTCCGCGGCCTGTCCGGCCTCGAGCTCATCGCCGCCGTGTCGGATTTCGTCGCCGCGAGCATCACCTACACGCCGGGGATGTCCACCGGCACCGACAGCGCCGTCACGACGCTCATGACGGGTCAGGGCGTCTGCCGCGACTACGCGCACGTCGTCATCGCGCTGCTGCGCGCGATGGACATGCCGGCGCGCTACACCGCCTGCTACGCACCGGGACTGCGTCCCATGGACTTCCACGCCGTCGCCGAGGCCTATCACGACGGCGTCTGGTACGTCATCGATGCGACCCGGCTCGCCGATCGGCGCGGACTCGTCCGCATCTCGACGGGCAGGGATGCCGCCGACTGCGCGTTCCTCAGCTACTACGGCGGCCACCTCTCCCTCCAGCGACTGCGCGTGGATGCGTCCGCGACCGCCGACGCGTTCGCGGGTGTCGCCGACGACGTCGCGTCGCTCGTCCAGCTGGCCTGAGCACCCCGTGCGCGGGCGGCGCGGCCGGACCGGTCGCGGTACTGAGAGGATGGGCCGGTGACCACCGCCGCCTCGAGCTCCGCGCCGCGGTTCGGAGTGCTGCGCAGCTGGAAGACCGCACCGTATCTCGTCGGTGCCGGGCTCGGCATGATGGGCGACAACATCGAGCACGTCATCACGTACCTCGTGCTGTGGAACACCTTCCACTCGCCCGTGCTGGTGGGCTTCCAGCTCATCAGCCACTGGCTGCCCTTCCTCCTCCTGTCGGTCTACGCGGGCGCGCTCGCCGAGCGGTTCGACTGCCGGCGCATCATCCAGATCGCGCAGCTGCTGTTCATGCTCGTGTCGCTGTGCTGGGGCATCCTGTTCCTCACCGGGTCGCTGCAGCTGTGGGAGGCGTGCGTCCTGCTCGTCCTGCACGGACTGGCCGGATGCCTGTGGGGCCCGGCCGAGCAGATGATGCTCTACGACTTCGCCGGCCGCGAGCAGCTGCCCAGCGCGGTGCGGATCAACGCGACCTTCCGCAGCCTCGGGATCCTGTTCGGGCCCGTTGTGGGCTCCGTCCTCCTGCTGCTGCTCGGGCCGATCGGCGGCATCTTCGCGAACATCGCCTTCTACCTGCCGCTGACGATCTTCCTCATGCGCACGCCGTTCACCGGACACTCCCGTGACGGCGCAGGGCCGAGCGCCCGGCGCGTCTCGCTGTGGGAGTCGTTCCGCGTCCTGGGCACCGTGCGTCGCAACCACGTGATCGTGGGGATGCTGATCCTCGCGGCGCTGGCATCCGTCTCGATCGGCGCGGTGCTGCAGACCGCGATGCCCGTCTTCGCAGCCCTGCTGACGCCGAGCGGGGCCGACGGCGAGCTCGTGTACGGCGCCCTGCTGTTCGCCCTGGGCATCGGCGGGGTGCTCGGCGGCTTCCTGCTGGAGGCGACGGGATGGGTCCGGCCCACGCCGAGGGTCGCGGTGATCAGCTCGGTCGTCTTCGGCGCGTTCGCCCTGCTGTTCGCGTTCACGGGCTCGTTCGTCGTGGCGCTCGTCGCACTCGTCCTCACCGGCGTGGCCCAGATCACCGCGACCTCGACCGGTCAGGCGATCGTGCAGCTGGAGGCGCCGGCCGATCAGCGCGGGCGGGTGCTGGGCGCCTACAGCATGTTCGGCCCGGGGATGCAGACGTTCAGCGGGGTGACGATCGGCGTCCTGGGGAGCCTCTTCGGCATCCCGCTGACGGTGATCATCGGCGGCGCGGTCCTCATGGCCGGATCCGTCCTGACGGGGGTGTACATGGCCCGCGGGCCGCGGGCCTGACTCCTCCGGAAAGTCGCGAGAGCGCGCCGATCCGCCTCGTCGAGGGCCTTCCACGCCGTTTCTGGAGGAGTTGCGCACGCACGGCGGAGTGACAGGTGCGCACAAGGGCGGTATCAGGGCGCCCCGTAGACTTGACGGTCTATGGATCCCGAAGCCCTCGCCACAGCCCTGCTCGACGTCGTCCGGCCTCTCGCCGAGGCGCGACGACCGGGCGCCGCGGAGGGCCTCACGGCATCCGACCTGCCGCTGGAGCGGCCGAAGAACCGCGACCACGGCGACTGGGCGTCCAACGCGGCGCTCAAGCTGGCCAAGGCCGTCGGCGTCGCCCCGCGCGAGTTCGCGGCCGAGGTCGCGGCGGGGCTCGCGGCGGTTCCCGGCATCGCCGGCGTCGAGGTCGCAGGGCTCGGATTCATCAACATCCGCCTGGATGCCGCGACCGCCGGTGCGCTCGCGAAGACGATCGTGGACGCCGGCGCCGCCTACGGCACGAACGACAGCCGCGCGGACGAGGTGATCAACCTCGAGTTCGTCTCGGCCAACCCGACCGGCCCGATCCACCTGGGCGGCACCCGCTGGGCGGCGGTCGGCGACGCGCTCGCGCGCATCCTCGCCTCGCAGGGCGCCGCGGTCACGCGCGAGTACTACTTCAACGACCACGGGGTGCAGATCGACCGGTTCGCGCGCAGCCTCGTCGCCGCGCACGAGGGGCTGCCGACCCCGGAGGACGGCTACGGCGGCGGGTACATCTCCGACATCGCGCGCCGCGTGGCCCTCGCCTACCGGGGCGACCTCGACGCCCTGGACCCGGCCGCGAAGCAGGAGGCGTTCCGCGACCTCGGCGTCGGGTTCATGTTCGACGAGATCAAGCAGAGCCTGCACGAGTTCGGGGTCGACTTCGAGGTCTACTTCCACGAGAACGAGCTGCACGAGTCGGGTGCCGTGGAGCACGCCATCGCGCGGCTGCGCGAGCTCGGCCACATCTTCGAGCAGGACGGCGCGACGTGGCTGCGCTCGACGGAGTTCGGCGACGACAAGGACCGCGTGATCGTCAAGTCCGACGGCGCCGCCTCGTACTTCTCCGGCGACCTCGCCTACTACCTCAACAAGCGGGACCGCGGCTTCAACCGGTGCATCATCATGCTCGGCGCCGACCATCACGGCTACGTGCGACGCCTCATGGCGATGTGCGCCGCGTTCGGTGACGAGCCCGGCGTCAACCTGCAGATCCTCATCGGCCAGATGGTCAACCTCGTCAAGGACGGACAGCCGATGCGGATGTCCAAGCGCGCCGGGACCGTCGTGACGCTCGAGGACCTCGTCGAGATCGTCGGGACGGATGCCGCCCGCTACGCCCTCACGCGCAGCTCCACCGACTCGAACCTCGACGTGGACCTCGACCTGCTGCAGCGCCGCACGAACGACAACCCGGTCTTCTACGTGCAGTACGCCCATGCGCGCACCCACAACGTGGGGCGCAACGCCGCCGCGTCCGGAGTCGATCGCTCCGAGTTCGCGCCGGAGCTGCTCACCCACCCCACCGAGGGAGCGCTCCTGGGCGCGCTGCAGGAGTTCGGCCGCGTCGTGGCGTATGCCGCCGAGGTGCGCGAGCCGCACCGCATCGCGCGCTACCTCGAGGAGCTCGCCGGGCTCTATCACCGCTGGTACGACAACTGCCGCGTCATCCCGCTGGGCGATGAGCCCGTCGGCGCCCTGCACCGCACCCGGCTGTGGCTCAACGACGCCACCGGCCAGGTGCTGCGCAACGGCCTCGATCTGCTGGCCCCCTCCCCGCAGCCGTACCCGCCCACCGCGCAGGGCGCGCCGCCTCCGCCGGCCGCGCCGAAGCGACGACGGCGCGGCCGGGCGGCGATCTGGACGGTCGGGGTGATCGTCGTCCTCGCCGTGCTCGCGGTCGCCGGCTGGTTCGCGGGGGAGGCGTGGGCCAAGAGCACGGTCGTGGCGGCGGTGCAGCAGAAGACGATCGCCGCGCTCGGGCTCCCGGCCACGCAGGAGGTCGACGTGACGCTCGCGCAGCCCGTCCTGCCGCAGCTCGTGTCGGGTTCGCTGTCCACCCTCACCGTGAAGGTCCCGGATGCGCCGATCGCGGGCGGCACGGGCACGCTCACGGTCCACGCGACCGGTGTCCCCGTGCGCGGCGGCGGAGCGCCCGCGACGATGGACGCCGCGGTGTCGCTGAGCCCCGCGGTGCTGCAGAAGCTCGCCGGAGCGCAGTCCGACATCGTGCCCGGATCGCTGCACATCGTCGGGTCCGACGTCGCCGTCTCGCTCAACCCGGCGCAGTTCCTCAGCGGCGTCTCGTTCACCCTGACACTGCACCCGTCCGCGGCATCCGGGCAGCTCGTGCTGACGCCCACGACGTTCGAGGTCGCCGGCTACCAGATGCAGGCGGAGACCGTCCGGGAGCGGTTCGGCAGCCTCGCTCCCGGGATCCTCGGCCCGCGCACCTTCTGCGTCGCCTCGTCCTTCCCGAAGGGGATGACGCTGACCGCCATCACGGTCTCGCCCACCGCGGTCGTCACCGCGTTCCGCGTCGATCCGAGCATCGTCTCGGATGCGGCGCTGCAGGCGAAGGGCACGTGCGGATGACGGAGGGCTGGACGGACGGCTCCGAGGACGCGGTGGCGGGTCGGCCCTGGCGCCGCGGCCGGAGCTGGTCCTGGCTGATCGCGGTCGTCGTCGTCGCGGCCCTCGCGGTCGTCGCATGGTTCCTGGGCGAATGGATCGCCCGCGACATCGTCACCAAGACCGTGCGTCAGACCGTCGTCACCACGTTCGCCCTCCCGGCGGACCAGGATGTGCGCGTCGAGGTCGCCGGACAGGTGCTGCCGCAGCTCGTCTCCGGGACGCTGGAGGACGTCAGGGTGTCGACCCGCGACGCGAGCATCGGCGGTGTCACGGCCGACGTCGCGGTGGACCTGAAGGACGTCCGGTACCGCGAGGGCGGAGCGATGTCCGCGGGCGTCGCCGTCGTCACGCTCGACGAGAGGGAGCTGCGGGCGCTGCTGGACGACGTGGACGGCATCCCCGCGGCATCCATCGGGCTGGCGTCTCCCGACGTCACCGCGACCACGGAGCTGTCCGCGTTCGGGGCCACCGTTCCGATCGGGCTCTCCCTGACGCCGGGCGCGTCGCACGGCGCGCTCGTCCTGTCTCCCGACGCGTTCACGCTCGGCGGCGCCACGATCAGCGCCGCCGACCTCCGCGCCCGGTTCGGCTCCGTCGCCGACGCCGTGCTGCGCGACCGGACGGTGTGCATCGCCGACGACCTCCCGAAGGGGCTCACGCTCAGCGACGTCCGCGTGACCGACGACCGGCTGGTGTCCCGGTTCGAGATCGACGGCCGGATCGCGGTCGACCCGTCGCTGCAGCAGAAGGGCACGTGCGCGTAGCGGTCGCGCGGGGGCGGCGCGCGGCGTGCCCTAGACTTTCTGCAACGTCCGCGCCCCGCTTCTTCCCGAGCCCCGGCCGGCGTCCCGCGTCGTCGCCATCCACCGATTGGTTCCACCTTGTCCGTCACGCACCCCCGTCCGGTCGCCCCGTCGTGGCTGGCGGCGCCGGACGACGTCGACGCGCTGGCGCCTGAGCTCTGGCCGGCATCCGCGGGCCGCGACGAGCACGGCCGGCTGCGGCTCGGCGGCGTCGACGTCCAGGACCTGCGTGCGCGCTTCGGCACGCCGCTGTACGTGCTGGACGAGGACGAGGTGCGCGATCACGCGCGTCGCGCGCTCGCCGCATTCCGCGCCGCCGCCGCTCGGCACAGCGTGCACGCGCGCGTCTACTACGCGGGCAAGGCGTTCCTGTGCACGGAGGTGGTGCGCTGGGTCACCGACGAGGGCCTCGGCGTCGACGTCTGCAGCGGCGGAGAGCTGGAGGTGGCGCTCGCCGCCGGCGCGGATCCGGCGCGGCTCGGCTTCCACGGCAACAACAAGAGCGTGGCCGAGCTGGAGCGCGCGGTCGAGGTGGGCATCGGCTCGATCGTCATCGACAGCGTGATCGAGCTGGAGCGCCTGGCCGCCATCATGGAGCGGCAGGGGATGCCGGATGCCGCGCAGCCGGTGCTCGTGCGCGTCAACAGCGGCGTCCACGCCGAGACGCACGACTTCCTCGCCACGGCCCACGAGGACCAGAAGTTCGGGTTCGCCCTCGAGGACGCACCGGCCGTGGTGGCGCGCATCCGCGAGCTGCCGGCCCTGCGCTTCGTGGGGCTGCACTGCCACATCGGGTCCCAGATCTTCGGAGCAGGCGGGTTCGCCGAGTCCGCCTCGCGCCTGGTCGACCTGCATGCCGCGCTGATCGAGGACGCCGACGTCCCGCTGCTCAACCTCGGCGGCGGATTCGGCATCGCCTACACCTCGGCGGACGACCCGACGCCCATCGAGGAGCTCGCTGTCGCGATCGTGGACGCGGTCGCACGCGAGTGCGAGGTGCGTGGCATCCCGATGCCCGATCTCGCGTTCGAGCCCGGGCGGTCGATCGTCGGCCAGGCCGGCGTCACCCTGTACGAGGTGGGCACGGTCAAGCCGGTGCGACTGGGCGGCGGCATGTCACGCCTGTACGTCAGCGTCGACGGGGGCATGAGCGACAACGCCCGCCCTGCGCTGTACGGCGCGCAGTACTCGGCCCGGATCGCCTCGCGCACCTCGGATGCCGGGCCCGCGCTCGCGCGCGTCGTGGGCAGGCACTGCGAGTCCGGCGACATCGTCGTCGACCACGAGTACCTGCCGGCCGACGTGGCCCCCGGCGACCTGCTGGCGGTGCCGGCCACCGGCGCCTACTGCTTCTCCCTGTCGAGCAACTACAACTACCTCGCCCGCCCCGCCGTCGTGGCCGTGCGGGACGGCGCCGCGCGCGTGATCGTCCGCGGCGAGACCGTCGTGGACCTGCTCCGGCGGGACGCGGGCGTCGTGGAGAGGAACGAATGACGGACTACCGCCGCCTGCGCGTCGCGCTCCTGGGAGCCGGCGCGGTCGGATCGCAGGTCGCCGCGCTGCTGCGCGCGCACGCCGACGAGCTCGCCGAGCGCGCCGGCGCACGACTGGAGCTGGCCGGCATCGCCGTGCGCGACGTCGATGCGCCCCGCAGCGCAGAGCTGCCGCGCGAGCTGCTGACGACCGACGCCGAGACGCTGATCGTCGGCTCCGACATCGTGATCGAGTTGATCGGCGGCATCGAGCCGGCGCGGACCTACGTCCTCCAGGCGATCAACTCCGGCGCGGACGTCGTCACCGGGAACAAGGCGCTGCTGGCCACCCACGGCGCGGAGATCTTCGACGCGGCCGACCAGGTCGGGGCATCCGTCTCGTACGAGGCGGCCGTGGCCGCCGCCATCCCGATCATCCGGCCACTGCGCGACTCGCTCGCGGGCGACCGCGTGCACCGCATCATCGGCATCGTCAACGGCACCACCAACTACATCCTCGACCGGATGGACCGCGAGGGCGCGGAGCTGGCCGACGTGCTGGCGGACGCCCAGCGCCTCGGCTATGCGGAGGCCGACCCGACCGCCGACGTGGAGGGCTACGACGCGGCGCAGAAGGCGGCGATCCTCGCCAGCCTCGCGTTCCACACCAACGTCCCGCTCGACGCCGTGCACCGGGAGGGCATCACGGGCATCACCAAGGGGATGATGGATGCCGCCCGGCACGCCGGCTACGTCATCAAGCTGATCGCGGTGTGCGAGCGGATGGTGGACGGCGAGGACGGCACGCCGATCGGCGAGGCCGTGTCGGTGCGCGTGTATCCGGCGCTGATCGCCCGCTCCCACCCGCTGGCGAACGTGCACGGCGTGAACAACGCGGTGTTCGTGGAGGCCGAGGCGGCCGGGAACCTCATGTTCTACGGCGCCGGCGCCGGCGGGATGCAGACCGCCTCCGCCGTGCTCGGCGACGTCGTGTCGGCCGCGCGCCGGCACCTCGCGGGAGGCGTCGGCGTGGGGGAGTCCGCCCGCGCGAGCCTTCCGGTGCTCGAGATCGGGCGCGTCGTGACGCGGTATCAGATCATCCTCGAGGTCGACGACCGGCCGGGCGTGCTGGCGACCGTCGCCGGCATCCTCAGCGAGGGCCACGTGTCGATCGCGACGGTGGAGCAGACGATCAATGCGGACGGGGCGACCGGCGTCGAGCGGGCTCCCGAGGGCGAGTCCGGCCGTGCGCGCCTCGTGATCGGCACGCATACCGCGCGGGAACAGGATCTCAGCGAGACCGTGGAACGGCTCGCGACCAGCGGAGTGGTCGAGCGCGTCGTCTCGGTCCTCCGGGTGGAAGGCGAATGAAAGTGGAAGGGCACTGACATGGCACACGTCTGGCGCGGAGTCCTCCGCGAGTACGCCGATCGGCTGGGAGTCACCGACTCCTCGACCGTGGTGACCCTCGGCGAGGGCGGCACGCCGCTGCTGCCGGCCCCCGCCCTGTCGCGGCGCACCGGCGCCGACGTGTGGGTCAAGTTCGAGGGCATGAACCCGACCGGGTCGTTCAAGGACCGCGGGATGACGGTCGCGCTCTCGCGCGCCGTCGAGCACGGTGCGAAGGCGGTGATCTGCGCCTCGACCGGGAACACGTCGGCATCCGCCGCGGCGTATGCGGCGCATGCCGGCATCACGGCCGCGGTCCTCGTGCCGGAGGGCAAGATCGCGATGGGAAAGCTCAGCCAGGCCGTCGCGCACAACGGCCGGCTGATCCAGATCCGCGGCAACTTCGACGACTGCCTCGAGATCGCGCGCGAGCTCGCCGAGAGCTACGCCGTGCATCTCGTGAACTCGGTCAACCCCGATCGCATCGAGGGGCAGAAGACCGCGGCGTACGAGATCGTCGAGACGCTCGGCGACGCCCCGGACTTCCACTTCATCCCGGTCGGCAACGCGGGCAACTACACGGCCTACTCGCGCGGCTATCGCGAGGAGGCCGGCCGCGGCGCCGCCACGCGCGTCCCGCGCATGTTCGGCTTCCAGGCCGAGGGGTCGGCGCCGCTCGTGCGCGGCGAGGTCGTGCGTCATCCCGAGACCGTCGCCAGTGCGATCCGCATCGGCAACCCGGCCTCGTGGGAGCTCGCCCTCGAGGCGAGGGATGCCACGGACGGCTGGTTCGGCGCGATCGACGACCCGCGCATCCTGGCGGCGCAGAAGCTGCTGGCGGCCGAGGTCGGCATCTTCGTGGAGCCGGCGTCGGCGATCAGCGTCGCGGGCCTGCTCGACCGCTCCGAGGCCGGTGTCGTCCCGCGCGGCGCCCGGGTGGTCCTGACGGTCACCGGTCACGGCCTCAAGGATCCGCAGTGGGCGCTGCGCAACGCGGACGGCTCGGAGGTCGAGCCCACGGTCGTCGACGCGTCCACCGCGGAGGTCGCCTCGGTGCTCGATCTCGCCGCCGCGGAGGCGACCGCGTGAGCGGAGCCGGCGCCGGCCACCGTGTCGCCGTCCGGGTTCCCGCCACCAGCGCCAACCTCGGCCCGGGGTTCGACACGCTCGGCCTCGCGCTGAGCATCTACGACGAGCTCGTGGTCACCGTGCTCGACCGGCCCGGTCTCGTCATCGAGGTCGAGGGGGAGGGCGCCGCGGACGTGCCGCGGGACGAGAGCAACCTCGTCGTCCGCGCGATGGCGTACGCGTTCGCGTCGGTGGGGCGGACGCTGCCCGGCATCCGCCTGCAGGCGCGCAACGTCATCCCGCACGGGCGCGGGCTGGGGTCCTCCGGCGCCGCCGTCGTGTCCGGACTGCTGGCGGCGAGTGGACTGCTCGCCGCCGACACGGAGAGCCCGATCGATCTCGACCCGGGGACGCTCCTGCGGCTGGCGACCGAGCTGGAGGGGCATCCGGACAACGTCGCTCCGGCGCTGTTCGGCGGGCTGACGATCGCGTGGGTCGACGAGACGGGCCCGCAGCACAAGAAGCTGCTGGTGCATCGCGGCGTCGCCCCGCTCGTCTTCGTCCCCGAGTTCACGATGTCCACGCGTGTGGCGCGCTCGCTCGACCCGCTGCAGGTCACGCGCGAGGATGCCGTGTTCAACGTGTCGCGGTCGGCGCTGCTGATCGCGGCACTCATGCAGAGCCCGGAGCTGCTGCTGGCCGCGACGGAGGACAAGCTGCATCAGAGCTATCGCGCCCAGGCGATGCCGGAGACCGATCGGCTCGTGCGCGCGATGCGGGCGGCCGGGTTCGCGGCGGTGGTGTCCGGGGCGGGCCCGAGCGTGCTCGTGCTCGCGGACGGACCCGGTCGCCGCCTGGAGGCGACGGCCGTCGCGGACGCCGCGATGGACACTCCGTGGGAGGCCCTCATGCTCGCCGTCGACTTCAAGGGTGGTACAGTGAGGGAGTATACGGAGGGTGCCACGTAGCCGAATCCACGGCCACCTGAATCTGGCCTCCGTCGCAATCTGCGAAACCTTGCACGGTCTCTCGCGTCCGAATCCGGCCACCCGCCGGGCGGTGCGCGGGCGAGCGCCGTTCTGACACGGCGCCGTGTCCGAGACGGTCCGTGCGGGCGGAAATCAATCTTTGACAAGGGAGAACTCGTGGAGTCCATCTCCGAGATCCACAGTGCCGACGTGCCCGCCGAAGAGCGCGCCGACGCATCCGAGGCCGTCGAGACGGCCACCGAGACCGAGGCGGCGCCGGTCGAGCCCGACGCCCCCGCGCAGGGCGAGGACGCGCCCGTGACGGTCGTTCCCGAGGCCGCAGAGCCGGAGGCCGTCCAGCCGGAGGACGTCGCGGCCGAGCCCGAGACGCTCGTCGACGTACCCGCCGAGCCCGAGGCGCCCGCCATCGACGCCGAGACGGCGGAGGCGGCCGAGGCC
>Ga0209963_1001695_pt1 | contig 12282 bp, 8 predicted proteins | sample ThiBio_1000_biof_2_FD_183957 | JGI IMG/M metagenome (GOLD analysis project Ga0209963, IMG submission 183957) | Wastewater bioreactor microbial communities from Cape Town, South Africa - Thiocy_cont_1000_biof (SPAdes) | ecosystem: Engineered > Bioreactor > Thiocyanate-remediating >...
CAGCACTCGCTGCTGCTGGCCGCCGGAGAGCTCGCTGAACGGCTGCCCGGACCGGTCGCTGAGTCCCACGGCCTCCAGTGCATCGGCCACTCGTGCCTTGTCGGCCGCGTTCAGTGGGACGAACGGGCGCCGCAGGCTCAGCCGTCCCGTCGTGACCACCTCGGCAACCGTCGCCTGCTTGATGTTCACCGCTCCGCGCTGCGGCACGTAGCCGATCCGGCGCCAGTCGGTGAACCTGCCGAGTTCGGTGCCGAACAGCTCTACCCGTCCGCCCTGGTGGGGGGTGAGGCCCAGCAAGGCCCGCACGAGAGTCGTCTTGCCTGAGCCGTTGCCGCCCATCAGGGCGGTCAGGTCGCCGACTCCGACCTCGATCGAGACCTCGCGCAGGATCGGCAGGCCACCGAGTTCCACCAGAAGGTGCTCGGTACGGACCACAGGGACGGGATCGGTCAGCTGCATCCGTTCGCCGCTTCCAGGGCAGTGAGGTTGGACCGCATCACCTCAAGGTAGTCGGTGCCGGCCGAGGACGGGGTGATTCCCTCGATCGGGTCGAGCACCGCGGTCTTCAGCCCGAGGTCGCCGGCGATCGACTTGGCGACCGTGTCCGAGACCAGGGTCTCGAAGAAGATCGTCGTGACGCCGTACTGCCGGGCCAGTTGGTGGACCGCAGCGATCCGGGCGGCCGTCGGCTCCTGGGTGGGGTCGAGACCGGCGATCGGGATCTGCTGGAGCCCGTAGTCGCGGGCGAGGTAGCCGAAGGCGGCGTGGCTGGTGATGAACTGCGTCCGCTGGCAGGACGCGAGCCCCGTTCGGTAGCTGTCGCCCAGTGCGGTCAGGTCGGCCACCAGCGCCTTGGTGTTGGCGTCGAACGTGCCGGCCAGTTGGGGCTTCTCGGTGCTCAGGGCCGTGCTGATGGTGTGCGCCATCGTGACCATGTTGGCCGGCGAGAGCCAGATGTGAGGGTCGTAACTGCTGCCGGCGTCCGCCCCTTCCTCGGCACCGTCCTGGGACGCCTTCAGCAGGCTCAGGCCGGACGTGACGTCGATCGCGAGCTTCGGCGGAGTGGACGCGATGGCGTCGTCGACGGCCGCCTGGAAGCCGGGGATGTAGACGACGGCGTCCGTTGCCGCCATGGCTGCGATCTGGCGAGCGGTGAGCTCGAGGTCGTGCGGCTCGGTGCCGGGCGCGGTGAGGTTCGTGACGACGCCGGCGTCCCCGACGATCCGCTCGGCGAGGAACTGAAGCGGGTAGGCGGCGACGGTGACGGTGACGGCGTTGGGCTGCTCGGTCGTCCCGGTCGCGGTGCCGGGGGCGCAGCCGGTGAGCGCGCTGGCGACCACGGCCGCGGTGAGCAGGGCGAATCGAGGCTTGATTGTCATGAGAACCATTATCAAGTAGCGGAGGTGGGTCGGTCAAGCTGGCTAGCATGTTGCGGTGATCGCGATCAGCAGGTTCCGGGTGCCGGCCGATGACCTCGGCTTTCAGGACGGCGCGGAGGCGGTCGTGGCCCGCTTCGTCGACTCGGCCGGCTGTGAAGGTGCCGAACTCGTCCGGAATCTCGACGAGCCTGAACTGTGGGCGATCGTCTCCCGCTGGGCCGATGTCGGCTCCTATCGCCGCGCCTTCAACGGGACGGACGCGAAGCTCGTCCTCATCCCGCTGCTGAGCCGGGCGATCGACGAACCCAGCGCCTATGCCGACCCGGAGGCCGTGGGCGAGAACCTACCGCGCTCCCGCTAGGCTGGACCGGCTGCCAGCCGGGCAGCATGTCGCGATGACAAGGAGCAGCAAGTGGCCAGCCGCCTCGACGATGTGATCAGCCTCACCAAGCGCAGGGGATTCGTCTACCCGTGCGGTGAGATCTACGGCGGCACTCGCGCCGCGTGGGACTACGGCCCCTACGGCGTCGAGCTGAAGGAGAACATCAAGCGGCAGTGGTGGCGTTCGGTCGTCCAGGGACGCGACGACGTCGTCGGCCTGGATTCCTCGATCATCCTGCCCCGCCAGGTGTGGGTCGCGTCCGGGCATGTCGGGGTGTTCTCCGACCCGCTGACCGAGTGCCTGAAGTGCCACAAGCGCTTCCGCGCCGACCAGCTGGAGGAGAACTTCGAACACAAGAAGGGCCGCGCCCCGTCCGGCCTGGAGGAGATCAACTGCCCCGAATGCGGCACCTTGGGCCAGTTCACGACTCCGCGCGACTTCAACATGATGCTGAAGACCTACCTCGGGGTGATCGAGGACGAGTCGGGGCTGCACTACCTGCGTCCGGAGACCGCGCAGGGCATCTTCATCAACTTCAAGAACGTCGAGGGCACCTCGCGGATGAAGATCCCGTTCGGCATCGGCCAGGTCGGCAAGAGCTTCCGCAACGAGATCACCCCGGGCAACTTCATCTTCCGCACCCGGGAGTTCGAGCAGATGGAGATGGAGTTCTTCGTCAAGCCCGGCACCGACGAGGAGTGGCACCAGCACTGGATCGACGCCCGTACCGACTGGTACACCGGCCTCGGCATCTCCCGGGACAACCTGCGGCACTACGAGCACCCGAAGGAGAAGCTGTCGCACTACTCGAAGCGGACCGTCGACATCGAGTACAACTTCGGCTTCACCGGGGGGGACGGCTGGGGCGAGCTGGAGGGCATCGCCAATCGGACGGACTTCGACCTCGGCACGCATTCGGAGCACTCCGGGGCGGATCTGCGGGTGTTCGAGCAGGCGACCGGCGAGCGCTACCTGCCGTACGTGATCGAGCCGGCGGCCGGCCTGACCCGTTCGCTGATGGCGTTCCTGGTCGAGGCGTACGCCACCGACGAGGCGCCGAACACCAAGGGCGGGGTGGACACCCGCACGGTCCTCAAGCTCGACCCGCGGCTGTCGCCGGTGAAGGTGGCGGTGCTGCCGCTGTCCCGGAACGCCGACCTGACGCCCAAGGCGAAGGATCTCGCCGTCAGCCTGCGGAAGTTCTGGAATGTCGAATTCGACGACGCCCAGGCGATCGGACGCCGCTACCGCCGCCAGGACGAGATCGGCACCCCGTACTGCGTTACCGTCGACTTCGACACTCTCGACGACCAGGCGGTCACCGTCCGCGAACGGGACACGATGGCCCAGGAGCGGGTCGCGCTCGATCAGCTGTCGGGCTACCTGGCCGCGAGGCTGCCCGGCTGCTGAGCCCAGACGGACCGATTTGAACCGAGGTACCTGTCCCCGACGGTTCACGGCTGCTGAGCCCAAACGGACCGATCTGAACCGAGGTACCTGTCCCCGACGGTTCACTGGCCGTGGGGCTGCCCGGCTGCTGAGCCCAGACAGACCGATCTGAACCGAGGTACCTGTCCCCGACGGTTCACGGCTGCTGAACCCAGACGGACCGATCTGAACCGAGGTACCTGTCCCCGACGGTTCAGAACGTCTCCGGTTCCAGAGATCACTGGCTGGCTGTCGCGGAATCGGATCGTGCCAGGAAATGGTGGTTATGGAGGCCGTGTTGCCCGGCTGCGCCGGTCGGTGCCAGTTGGTGGTGGTTGTCAGGGCCGACCGCAGCCTGACAACCACCATGATCTAGCACGGCGCGGTGGCGACCTGGTCGAGCCCGTCCATAACGACCACCAGCTCGCACGCGCGGCTCAGCCTCGGGTCGCCCACACCTCAGCGAAGCGTGGCGCCCTCGTCGCTAGGGTCGATTCCGCCGGGACCGACTGGGGCTGGTGCCGGTGGACTCACACCAGGGGGACGAAGGCGAACCGGTAGCCGGTGACCGGTTCGCGATGCCAACCCTCGTGGTCACGGTCGACGATCCACATCACGCCCGACGCCGGGACGACCATCCGTCCGCCGACGGCGAGTTGCTGCTCCAGTTCGTCGGGGAGCTCGTGGGCATCCGCGGAGACCAGGATGCGGTCGAACGGCGCGGACGCCGGCATCCCGAACTCGCCGCGCGTCGCCTGCTCGACCCGGGCCCAGGGGAAGTCGAAGCCAGCGAGGTTCGCGCGTCCGAACGCGACCAGCTCGGGGACGATCTCGACGCCGAGCACGGATCCCTTCGGACCGACCAGCCGGGCCAGCAGGGCCGTCGTCCAGCCCGAGCCGCTGCCGACGTCCAGCACGGTCCCGCCTTCGGGCACGCGCAGCAGTTCGAGCATGAACTGCACCGTCCACGGCTGTGAGTTCGTGGCGCCGTGCCCGATCGGCAGGGGCTCGTCCAGGGCGGCGCGGCCGCGGACATCGTCGGGCAGGAAGCGTGCTCGCGGTACTTCGGCCAGGGCGGCAATCACTCGACTGTGCTCGGTCATGGTGCCAGCGCACACCACCGGCGGCCTCTCCCGCAAGGGGTGGCCGCCCCGGCAGCTAGGCTTTTCCCCCTGCCGAGTTGTCAGGCTCTCGTTGGGTCAGCGGTCAAACAGAGTCTGACAGGTCGGGGATGAGGAGGTGGACGAGTGGTCGAGCCGCTGCGGCTGGTGGCACCATCGGGAGACGCCGTCGACGTGGATCCCCCGGTCGTGCTCGCCCCGATGGCCGGCATCACCAACGCCGCCTACCGGCAGCTCTGCCGCGAGCAGGGGGCCGGCCTGTACGTGGCCGAGATGATCACGTCCCGCGGGATCGTGGAGCGCATCCCCAAGACGTTCGACATGCTCCGCTTCGGGCCGGACGAGACCGTCCGCTCCGTCCAGCTCTATGGCGTCGAGGCGGACGTGATCGCGCGCGCCACGACGATCCTGTGCGCCGAGTTCGGCGTCCGTCACGTCGACCTGAACTTCGGCTGCCCCGTCCCGAAGGTCACCCGGCGCGGCGGCGGGGGAGCGCTGCCGTGGAAGCGGGACCGGCTGGGCGCGATCCTGCGGGCCACCGTGAGGGCGGCCGAGCCGTACGGAGTGCCGGTGACGATGAAGACCCGGATCGGTATCGACGACGAGCACGAGACCTTTCTCGACGCCGGACGGATCGCGCAGGACGCCGGCTGCGCTGCGATCGGCCTGCATGCCCGTACCGTCAAGCAGGCTTACGGCGGCCAGGCCGACTGGAGCCGGATCGCCGAACTCGTGGACGCCGTCGACATCCCCGTCCTGGGCAACGGTGACATCTGGGAGGCCGGTGATGCCCTGGCGATGATGGCGGCGACCGGCTGTGCCGGCGTCGTGGTCGGGCGCGGCTGCCTGGGCCGGCCGTGGCTGTTCCGCGACCTCGCCGACGCCTTCGCCGGCCGCGACCGGCGGACCCTGCCCACGCTGGGCGAGGTGGCCACGATGGTCCGCCGGCACGGCGAGCTGCTGGCCGAGCTGTCGGGCGAGCGCCACGGCCTGACCGACCTGCGCAAGCACATGGCCTGGTACTTCAAGGGGTTCCCGGTCGGCGGCGACCTGAGGCGTTCGCTGGCGACGATCTCCTCCTTCGCCGACCTGGACGCCGCTCTGGCCCAGCTCGACCCGTCCGTCCCGTTCCCCGAGGGCGAGCTGGGCACTCCGCGCGGCCGCCAGGGGACGCCGCGGGAGAAGGTCGTGCTGCCCTACGGGTGGCTCGACTCGACCGAACTCGGCGACGAGGACATCGGCGCCGCCGAGTCGGACGCCTCGGGCGGATAGCGGTTCGTCAGTCCGCGCCGGTCGCGAGCAGGCGGATGAGAGCTGACGACGTCCCCCGTCCGGCGCTGTGGGTCGCGACGTCACCCAACGCCGGCTCCGGCCAGCCCAGTTCCACCACGATCGCGTCCGAACGCTCCCGGCGGACGAGGGCGACGGCGTCGGTGAGGAAGGGGACGCGGCCCAGGTCGCGCCCCTGGACGACCAGCGGCCGGGCGGTGTTCGCGCCGAGAACCGTCCTCAGCTCGCCGAGGTCGCGGGCGGTGGCACACGTCGCTCCGGGCAGCCAACGGTCGAGTTCAGGACGCAGGTGCTCGCCGATGCCCCACGGCGTCTGCGCGAGGGCCGGGTTGCCGAGCGAGTCAAGCTTCACGATCAGCGGGGCGACCAGGGACGGCAGCGACCCGCCTCGCCAGAACACGGCACTGTCGAGTTCGGGCGGATCGGCGATCGGTGCGGGTGCCGTCCGCAGCTCCGAAACGCCGGACACCAGCCCGGACACCCGTCCGGCCGCCTCGAACACCCGGGACTCGGCCAGTCGTCCCGTCCGCACGGCATCGAGGATGTGCGTCCGGATGGCTGCCAGTTCGTCCCCGGTGTTGCCGGCGCCGATGCACATCAGGTCGACCCCGGCCGCCAGCGCGAGGACGGCGGCTTCGGGGATGCCACGGCTGCGGCTCGCGCCGGCCATGTCGAGCGCGTCGGACACGATGGCTCCGGTGAAGCCGAGGTCGTGGCGCAGGATCCCGAGCACGGTCGCCGACAGGGTGGCGGGCAGTAGCGGGTCGACCGCCGGCACCAGGATGTGCGAGGTCATCACTGCCAGCGTGCCGGCGTCCACGGCTGCGGCGAACGGCACCAGCTCGCGATGATCGAGGGTGCCGCGGTCCACGCCGACCACCGGCAGCTCCGCGTGGGAGTCGGTGGCGGTGTCGCCGTGCCCGGGGAAGTGCTTCGCACACGCCGCCACCCCGGCCCGCTGGACGCCGCGGACGTACGCCGCGACGTGCCGGGCGACCAGGTCAGCGTCCGCTCCGAAGCTGCGGACGCCGATCACCGGGTTGCGCGGGTCGCTGTTGACGTCGGCGTCCGGGGCGAGGTTGAGGTCGATCCCGGCCTCCCGGAGTTCGGCACCGATCGAGTTGCCGGTGGCTTCGGTCGCGGCCACCGAGTCCTGGCGGCCGAGGAATGCCGCGGTGGCATGCGGTGAGCCGATGCGGTGGTGCAGCCGGGTGACGTCTCCGCCCTCCTCGTCGGTGGCGACGATCGCGTCGGGACGTCGCTCGTGGATGGCCGCGGTCAGGGTCCGGAGCTGCCCCAAATCGGCGATGTTGCTGTCGAACAGGCACACCGAACCCAGGCCGGCGTCCAGTTGCGCGGCCACCCAGCCGGGAAGGACGGGTCCGTCGAAGCCCGGCATCAGCGTGGCCCCGATGGCGAGCGAGAGCTCGGACTCGGTCATCGTCATCTCCTGTCAGTACGGATTGAACAGCTCAAGCAGTGCCCACCCGAACCCGAGCAGGGGCCAGGTGGCGTCGGGCGGCAGCCAGTGCGGAAGTCCCCACAGGCCCACGTAGACCGCCGTCCGTCCGCCCTTCCACCAGCCGGACGCGATCGCGGGCCAGCCGCCGGCCATGATCGCCAGGGACGGTGCCATGGCCAGCAGGTGCACCCAGCGTCCCCAGTCCTCGCCGAGGGCGAACAGCGGTGCGACCAGGGCAGCGGTGGCGGCGAACACCGGCCAGTTGCGCCGCAGCCAGGGCGTGGTCAGGACGGGCAGCAGCGCCAGCGGCAGGAGCAGCACGTAGCCCCAGTACAGCGGGAACCGGAGGACCACCTGCTCGATCGCCTCAGCCGGGGTCTCGGCGAGCCGGTCGATCGCGCCACCGCACAGCTTCGGGTTCATGCCCTGAGAGGTGACCGAGCCGCACACGGCCCAGGCGACGCGCTGGCTGCCGCGGGCCAGCACGCTGGCGACGCCGCCGACCAGCGCGAGCCCGAGGATCGACGCCGACGGCCACCCGCGCAGCTCGAACCAGCGGGCGTCCCGGCGCAGCAGGTGGAGCATCACCGGGACGGCGAACACGCTGGCCTCCCAGGAGAACATCGCCAGCCCGAACAGCAGCACGGCGACAACCGTCAGGACGACCTGCAGGCGGGTCGCCGCGGTCCGCGCCCAGGCCAGCAGGACGATGGCCGCGAAGCCGATGATCTCCTTGCGCCAGCCGCCTCCGGTGTCCCAGCCGATGAACGGGAGGGCTGCCGGCCCGCAGGCCAGGGCGACCGCCGGCCAGGCCCACCCGCTGCGGTGCAGGAAGCCCAGCAGGAAAGCCAGGACGGCCGCGTAGCAGGCGACCTGGAACCAGAACAGCGCCCACAGCGCCGCCTCGCCCGTCGGAGCAGCGGTCAGGAGTTGGCCGAACAGACCGCGCCGGACGAAGCCGCCGGCGTAGTTGATCACCCAGTCGCCCACCCGGTAGGTGGTGCCACCGACGGAGATGTCACGAGCGAGGTAGTCGGTCACGGCTCGCCACAGGGCCAGGCCGAGGACGGCGCAGGCGAACGCCGCGCGGCCAACGGCCGCCGGGCCGCGATTGACGACGGGGAGCGTCCCGCTGTCGTCAGTCCCTGTGCGGCCGGCCACCACTCACCCCAGGACCACCACGACCCGCTGCGTCGTCCCCTCGGCGGCGAGCGGGAGCCGGGCCACCATCCGTCCGCGCTGGGGGTCGGGGACGGGGGAGATCGCGCGTCCGTCCACGTCGACGCGGGCGACGCCGGCGCGAACGTGGTCCGGGTTGCGGACCTCGATCTCGTAGGTCGTGCCCCGCCACTGCCGGATGAGGGTGAATCCATCCCAATCAGTCGGGATGCACGGGTCGACGACGAGCGCGTCGAAGTCCGGCCGGACGCCGAGGATGTACTTGGTGGCCGCGGTGTACATCCAGCCGGCGGTGCCGGTCAGCCACGGGTTCTGAGCCTTGCCGAACCACTCGTGGTCGCGGCCGTAGAGGAACTGGGCGTAGACGTACGGCTCGGCCCCGTGGACCTCGATCGCATCGTTGGAGTTCGCCGGAGCGAGCGCATCGTAGTAGGCCATCGCCGCCTCGCCGCGGCCCAGGATCGTCTCGGCGATGATCGGCCACGCGTTCGGGTGGCTGAAGATCGCGCCGTTCTCCTTGACGCCGGGGTAGACCCGGGTGACGTAGCCGATGGTGTCGTCGACCTGGGTGTAGCTCGGCCAGCACAGGTGGGTTCCGTACTCGCTGGCAAGGTGGGTGCGGACGGCGTCCATCGCGCTGGTGCCGCGCTCGATCGGGGCCGCGCCCGAGATCACCGCCCACGGCATGTGCTCGAGGAAGATCCGCCCCTCCGGGCTCTCCGCCGAGCCGATCTTCACCCCGTCGCGGGTGTAGCCGCGCAGATACCACTCGCCGTCCCACAGTTCCCGGTTGACGGCCTCGGTGACCCGCGCCGCGATGGCGTCCAGGCGCTCCTGTTCGCCCGTCCTGCCGAGGTGGCCGGCCACCTCCGCGAGCGCGTTCGCCGCCCAGACGTGCAGGAAGCTGACCAGCGCTGTCTGGCCGCCGCCCAGGTTGAGGCAGTCGTTCCAGTCGGCGCGCAGACCCTTGGCGATCCCGTTGGCGCCGACCTGCTCGGCGCTGAACTCGATCGCCCGGCGCAGGTGTTCGTAGACGGTGGCGGGGGCGGCGTCGAAGCGTCCGGCTGCGTCGGCGCCCATGACCTCGGCGCGTTCGCCGGTCGTCATCGTCGAATCGGCGAACGGCACCACCTGCTCCAGGAAGTCCAGATCGCCGGTCTCCTTGACGTACTCGATCACGGACGGCACCAGCCACAGGTGGTCGTCGGAGCAGGCGTCCGCCAGGCCGTGGACGAGGTCGGAGGCGTTGCCCGGCACCACCGTGGGCAGCTTCACCCCGACCGGGATGTCGTCGCGCCGGTTCTCGGCGAACAGCAGCGGGTCGAACAGGTGCAGCCCGTAGCCCCACGACATCTGGCCGTGCAGCAGTTCGAGCATCCGCTGGCGCACCTTGGAGGGATTGGTGTGGATCACGCTCATGATGTCCTGGGCGGTGTCGCGGTAGCCGAGCCCCACCCGTCCGCCGACCTCCACGAAGGACGCGAACCGCGACCACACCACGCAGGTCTCGGCCTGCAGCAGCGTCCAGGTGTTCAGCAGGGTGTTCATCGCCGTCGACGGGGTCTGCAGCGCCAGCACCGAGCGCTTCCGCTGCCAGTAGGCGGCCAGTTCGGCGATGGCGGCGTCCACGGCGGCCGGGTCGGCGTACTTCGCCCGCAGCCGGACGCCGACCTCGCGGCGTCCGTAGCCCAGCACATAGGCCAGCCGGACGGTCTCGCCCGGAGCGAGCGTGACCCGGTGGTGCAGCGCGCCGCAGTGGTTGCTCGTCGTCGCCTGCGACCCCGAGCACTCGCCGCGCTCGACCGCGAGAGGGTTCGTCTCGGTGCGATAGGGGCCGAGGAAGGAGTCGCGCAGGGTGTCGAAGCCGACCGGGTCGGCCGTCGCGGTGAAGTAGTGGTAGGTCCACGGCTCGTAGTAGAAGTCGTACTCGACCACCCCGTCCGCGTAGTCGGCGCCGGAGGCGTACAGCGACATCTGGAAGTTCTCGTTGTCGATCTGCACCGAGTGGAACGAGAACTCGACGTAGCCGAACAGTGACAGCGTCCGGGTGGTGTCGGTGGTGTTGGTGAGGGTGACGTCCCAGACCTCGGCGTCCTCCCCGAGCGGGACGAAGACGCGCTGGCTTGCGGTGATGCCGTTGCGGTTCGACTCGAAGACCGAGTAGGACAGCCCGTGCCGGGTGCGGTAGCCGCTCGCGTCCGCCGGGGTGCCGACCGGTTGCCAGGACGCCGACCAGTAGGCGCCGTCCGCGTCGTCGCGCAGGTACAGGTAGTGGCCGGGACGGTCGAGCGGGACGCCGTTGGGGCGGAATCGCGTCACCCGTCCGGTCTGCGAGCTGCGGTAGAAGCTGTAGCCGCCGGCGTTCTGGTTGATGACGGTGCACCAGTCCTCGACGCCCAGGTAGTTGATCCAGGACGCGGGCACGTCCACCTTGTCGATCACGTACTCCAGGGCTTCGTCGTCGAAGTGGCCGTAGCGCATCTGTGGAGCTCCTCGTTGGTATCCGGATGTCTGGGGACGGACCCCTCTGGTGTGGGTGAACCGAAGTACCTGTCCCCGTCGGTTCAGCGGCTTGGGTGAACCGATGGGGACAGGTACTTCGGTTCACCGGTGACCTAGGCGGACGCGAACTCCTCCAGCCAGGCGATCAGCGCTTCGGCCATCTGCGGGGTCTCGGCCTCGACGAACATGCGCAGGACCGGTTCGGTGCCGGAGAACCGCAGCAACGCCCACGAGCCGCCCTCGAGGTGCAGCTTGATGCCGTCGTAGGTGTCGATCCGGGTGACCCGGTGGCCCACCACCTCCTCGGGGGCGGCGGACGCCATCCTCCGCGGCAGCTCGACCCGCATCTCCGGGGTCGCCGGGACGCCGCGCTCCAGCTGGTACAGCCGTCCGGTGATCGCGTACACGGTTTCGAGCAGCTCGCCGAGCGTCTTGCGCGTTCGGGCCAGCATCTCCACCACCAGCGCGCAGGCGAACACCCCGTCCTTGCCCTTGATGTGACCGCGGATCGTCAGGCCGCCCGAGCTCTCCCCGCCCAGGACGGCATCGATCGCGTCCATGCCGGCGGTGATGTGCTTGAAGCCGACCGGCACCTCCCGGTGCTCCTCGCCGAACGCCTCCGCGAGCCGGTCGAGCAGGTGGGTGGTGGCCAGGTTCCGGACCACGCCGCCCCGCTCGCCGCGAACCTCGTGCAGGTACCAGTAGATCAGCAGCAGCAGGTCGTCGGTCGAGATGTAGCGACCCTGCTCGTCGATGATCGCGATCCGGTCGGCGTCGCCGTCGGTGGCCATGCCGAGATCCACCCGGCGGCCGCCGTTGCGGACGATGTCGATCAGCGTCGACAGCCGCTCGGGATCCGGGGCGGGTGAGCGTCCGCCGAACAGCGGGTTGTGCCGGTCGTGGATGAACTCGGTGCGGACGCGGGCGTCGGACAGGATGGTGCCGAGCGTCAGCTGGGACGTGCCGTACATGGCGTCCACCACCACCCGCAGGCCCGCCTCGCGGATCGTCGTCACGTCCACGATCTGCTCGATCGCGTCGATGTAGGGGTTGGTGAGGTCGACCTCGGCCACCAGGCCGACCGTGGTCGCCAGCGCCAGGCCGATCGAGACCACGTCCGCCTGGGTGAGCGAGTTGGCCTCGGCGGTCAGGGCGTCGGTCTCGTCCTCCAGGGGCAGCGACCCGTCCGCCCGGAACACCTTCAGGCCGTTCCACTGCGGCGGATTGTGGGACGCGGTGAAGATCAGGCTGTACGCCGCCGAGAGGTACGGCGCGGCGAACGTCACCAGCGGCGTCGGCACGTCCTCGGTCAGCAGGTGCACGCGGATGCCGTTGCCGGCGAAGACCTCGGCGGCCGCGACCACCGACTCCCGCGAGAGGAACCGTCGGTCGCCCCCGATCACCACGCCCATCCGCTCCCGGCCGGTCCGGGTGACCTCGTTGGCGATCGCCTGACACAGCCGGCGGACGTTGTGGATCGTGAACCCCTCGCCGATCAGCGCCCGCCAGCCGCCGGTGCCGAAGGCGATCTCGCCGGTC
>Ga0209963_1001698_pt1 | contig 12252 bp, 9 predicted proteins | sample ThiBio_1000_biof_2_FD_183957 | JGI IMG/M metagenome (GOLD analysis project Ga0209963, IMG submission 183957) | Wastewater bioreactor microbial communities from Cape Town, South Africa - Thiocy_cont_1000_biof (SPAdes) | ecosystem: Engineered > Bioreactor > Thiocyanate-remediating >...
GGGCTGGAGTTATAGCCCACTGATCCAGGTCGACACCAGCAATGTCGAGAACCTGCAGCTCAAATGGGTCTGGGCGATGACCGATGGCGGGCGCCAGCAGATGAACCCGCTGGTGCATGACGGAGTGATGTTCGTCTCCAACAATCTGGACAACAAGGTCCAGGCGCTGGATGCGAAGACGGGCACCCTGATCTGGGAGAACCGCGTCGGCCCGGTGCGGGACAATGTGCAGAACGCCAACCGTACCATGGCGCTATGGCAGAACCTGGTGATCTATCCCGCCACCGACGCTTGGCTCTACGCGCTGGATGCACGTGACGGCCACATCGTGTGGAAAAGCCAGATCACCAATGTCGACAACAACAAGATCGGCGGATTGATGGTGGTGCATGGCAATATCCTCCTGGGCATCACCCGCTGCGACGGGCGGCCCAACAAGGAATTCTGCTTCATCGGCGCTTATGACGCAGCTACCGGAAAATCGCTGTGGAAGTTCAGGACGGTAGCGCTGACCGGCCAGCCTGGCGGCGACAGCTGGGGTGGCCAGCCCGACGCCATGCGCGCGGGCGGCGATGTGTGGATCAGTGGCACCTACGATCCCGCGCTGAACACGACCTATTGGGGCACCGGCCAGGCAAAGCCGCACCTGCGCAGCGCGCGCGGCACCGGCGATGGCGCCACGGACTACACCAACTCCACCGTCGCGCTGGACCCCGACACCGGCAAGCTGAAATGGTGGCTGAATCACGCGCCGGGCGAGAGCCTGGACCTGGATGAGGTCTATGAACGCACCATTACGCCGAACAATGGCCGCAAGGCGCTCATCACCGTCGGCAAGACCGGCATCATGTGGAAGATCGATGCGGCAACCGGCAAGTATCTGGATCACGTCCAGACCGTATTCCAGAACGTCTACACCAGGATCGATCCCAGGACCGGCATTCCCACCTATCGCGCCGACATTGTGAACCAGAAGCCCGGCGAGGCGCTTTTTTCCTGTCCCAGCGCCGAGGGCGGGCATGACTGGCCGTCCACCAGCTATGACCCGAAGAATGACCTGATCCTGGTGCCGCTCAGCCAGAGCTGCTTCCAGTTCGGTGGTGCCAGCCAGATGCTTTACGAGATGCCCGGCACCGACGGCAATATGGGCCGGCTGTCGGCCTATCATGCCGCCGATTTCAAGCCGGCCTGGTCGTTCCAGCAACGCAGTCCATTCCTGACCGGCGTGCTGTCGACCGCGGGCGGGGTCTCGTTCATCGGCGATTATGACCGCACCTTCCGCGCCGTGGATACGAAAACCGGCAAGACGTTGTGGGAATCGCGGCTGGGCACCACGGTCCAAGGCTATCCTGTGAGCTTCAGCGTAGACGGCCAGCAATTCATCGCGGTGACCACCGGCACCCAGGGCGGCAGCCCGGAAGGCAAGCCACAACTGATGCTGCGCGGCGAAGTGAACCGTCCCGCCAACGGCCAGGCAGTGTATGTCTTCGCGCTGCCGAAGCGACATCATTGACAATGGCTTAGGCACTCCGCTTATGTCCCGGGCGGCCCCCCTGAAGGGCCAGGGGGAAATGCCGGCATGAAGCCGCTCTCGATTCTGGATCTCACGCCAATCAGGCAGGGTGGAGATATTGCTTCCACTCTCCACGAGAGTCTGCAATTGGCGCAGCGTGCCGAAGCGCTCGGCTATGCGCGCTACTGGGTGGTGGAGCACCACAACACGCCCAGCGTCGCGAGCTCCGCAACCTCGGTCGTGATGGCATACATCGCGATGGGCACGCGGACGATCCGCATCGGCGCCGGCGGCATCATGCTGCCCAATCATTCGCCTCTCATGGTGGCGGAGCAGTTCGGCACCCTGGCCGCACTCTTTCCCGATCGCATCGACCTGGGCCTTGGCCGTGGCATCAAGAGTGACGATGCAACCATGCGCGCACTGCGCCGGGTGCCCGGCGACGAGCAGCAATTTCCGGCCAATGTGGCGGAATTGCTGCGTTATATGAGCGTACCCGCGGCGGGTTCGCCCCCCGCCGCGGTGCGGGCCATTCCTGGCGAAGGCACCGCCGTACCGGTGTGGATGCTGGGATCGAGCGTTGGAGCGGCACAATTGGCGGCCAGTCTTGGATTGCCCTTCGCCTATGCATCGCATTTCGCGCCTGACGACGTCGGCAGGGCGTTGACCGTCTATCGCAGCCAGTTCGTACCGTCGGCCCAGTTGGCCAAGCCCCATGTGATGCTGTCGCTCAGCGTGGCCGCGGCCGATACGGACGAGGAGGGGCGCTTTCTGCACTCCTCCGCGCAGCAGGCGACGGTCGATCCCTTGCCGCCGCCGATCGAGAATTATGAATCCACCATCGACCCCAAAAAACTGGCGTTGCTGCGGCACTTTTTCCGCTTTTCGTTGGTCGGCAGCCGCGCGACCGTGGCGAAAGGCCTGACCTCCTTCATCGCGCTGTACAATCCCGACGAAATCATCGTCACCTCGCAGATATTCGATATTGCGGCCCGGTGCAGGAGCCTCGAAATCCTGAGCGAAGTCGCCAAGACACTTTGAATTCATCGGGACGTCACCAACAGAGAACGCCATGGACGACGCGACCAAGACCACGCTGCAAGGCATTTCCACCGCCACCCTCACCACGGTCCTGTTGAAGAAGGGCCTGCGCAATGTGTGGATCCGCGGCGCCTTTCCGAAACAGCCGGGCCAGACGCGGGTTGTCGGACCGGCTTTTACCCTGCGCTTCGTGCCCGCGCGTGAGGACCTGGCGACGCCCGCCAGCTGGGCCTCGCCCATCTCCACCCGCGCGGCGATCGAGGCGATGGCCGACGGCGACATCGCCGTGGCCGGCGCGATGGGCGTGACCGACGCCGGCATTTTCGGCGATATCCTGTGCGCGCGCATGGCGCACAAGAAGGTCGGCGCGCTGATCACCGATGGGGTGATGCGCGACATGGAAGGCGTGCTGGCGACTGGCCTTCCGGTCTGGTGCGCGGGTGCCGCGGCCCCCGCGTCGGTTGCGGGGCTGACTTTCGTCGCCTGGAACGAACCGGTCGGCTGCGGCGGCGTCGCCATCTTTCCCGGCGACATCATTTCCGCGGATGGCGACGGCGCGGTGGTGATCCCCAAGATGATGCTGGCCGAAGTCACCGAACAGGCCATCGAACAGGAACGCCATGAGGGCTGGGTGATCGACGAGGTGCGCCGCGGTGTTCCCCTGCCGGGCCTTTATCCCGCCAATGCCGAAACGCGGGCACGCTACGAAGCCTGGAAGAAGACGCAGGGCGAGTAGCGTCCGAACCTGATGGCCTGCGCGTGCAGGCCGTGACAGCCGGTGTTTGTTGCGGCCTGCGGAAGCGCGGCGGATAAGGCGCGCCAGGCAGGCCGGTATTCGTTTTCTCAGTTTCGCGCCACCCCCCTCCCCCCGGAAAAACAGGAATTCGAGGCTTTCCGCGGCGCGCCCGTTGGACAGGGGCGCGCGGAATGAGCGCAAAAGTGTGGATAGGCCGGCCGCCGGACCGGCGGATAAAGGTTGGACAGGCACGCGCGGCTCCAATGCATCGCGGCCAGTCTAGCTCCGCGCAACAGGGAGGCGGACAAGTTGTAATGTTGCGGCGCGCGCCGGTCGCGATCAGGCGATTGCAGCCTGCGCCGCCGCATGCGGATAATCGCGTACGCGCCGGTCGTAGCTGTCCGCCAGCGCTTCGAGCGCCGCACGACAATCGCCGGCGAAAGACGGGCCGTGCATCAGCGCCAGCGTGCGGGGGTTCAGGCCCGCCAGCCCGCGAATGGTCCTGCCCATGCCGGGGTTCAGACTGGAATAGTGGAACATGTCTTCGGCCATGATGGCCGGGCCCACGATATCGGAATGGGTCAAGGCGCGATCGTCGCCAAGCTGGGTGAACAGATCGCCGCACAACAGCGTACCCGTTCCTTCCTCGTAGAGAAGGCCAGCTTCCCAGCCATGCGGAACATGGGGCGTATCGAGATAGCGGACGCGCCTGCCCTTGCCCAGGTCGATCGTCTCCCCATCTTTCAGAACGCGGGGCGTGCGATCGGCCATGTCGTTCAGCGACACGTCGCAGGCCGTCTGACCGTGGGCAACCTGGGCCTGGGGGGCGATGGCCAGCCAGTCATTCATCGCACCGCATTCGTCCGCCTCGTAGTGACCGAAGGTGATCCAACGCAGCTGCTCCGGCGCGATCAGCCCGCCGACGGCTTCGCGCACCAGCGGAAACATCCGCCGGGGGCCGGTGTGAAACAGCAGGGGCTCGTCTCCCAGGATGAGAAACTGGTTGAAGGTGAACCCGGCCGGGGGCGCGATTTCAGGAACGTGAGTGGAGAGGCGAAAGATACCCTGGGCGATTTCGTCGACCTTGGTCTGCATGACATCACCCTGTCCACGGAGCGTCCCGTGTCCAATGTACAGAGCCTGACCGGATGCGGCTAGCCCGCCGTCAGCCCGCGCAACCGGCGCCAGCTGCGCTCGATGTGCCCCTTCATCGCGCCTTCGGCGGCGTCGCCGTCGTGCGCCAGGATGGCGTCCAGCACGCGGGCATGTTCGGCCACCGCTTCGGCCGCCAGTTCACTGCCGAAGCTGGAACGGAAGATCTGCACATGGATGTGCAGGCGCGCCAGGGAATCCGCGATCAGGCCGTTGCCGGCGCCCAGCGCGATCTGGCGATGGAATTCGGTATCGCTGTCGGCGAAATTCTCGTGGGATGCCTCGCCCGGCGGCATGCGGCTGGCGTCCATCCGGCCCGCCGTTTCCTTCAGGCGCGCGGCATCGCCTTCGCCCAATGCCTGCGCCGCCTTGCGCGCGGCATGCGGTTCCACCAGCAGGCGGAATTCGAACAGCTCGTCCAGCTGGGCCCGGGTCAGGCGCGGGGCGGTGCAATAGCCGGAAAACTGCTTGCGGGTGACAAGGCCGTTGGCCTCCAGCATCGACAGCGCCTCGCGGATCGGGGTCTGGGAGACGCCCAATTCGCGCGCCAGGCTGTCCATCGAGATGCGCGAATCCGGCGGCAGCTTCAGGGACATGATGTCCGCCCGGATGCGCCGGTAGACGCTATCCGCGAGCCCCGAAGGGCGCTCAATCTGGCCCCTGCTCTGGCCGCTGGCTGACATGCGTTTTTTCCGCTCTCCGGCGTGGATTTTCCGGTTGACCGCGCGCAGCATACCCCATACGGTCCCACAATCCTATAGGATATAGCATCGTCATGCTGGTTCCGGTCGACAAACTGCGCGCCCTGGCCGAGGGCATCCTGACTGGCAACGGGGTGCCCCCCGAACATGCCAAAATCCAGGCCGGGCTGTTCATCGACGCGGAGATGCGGGGCATTCCCAGTCACGGCCTCTTGCGCCTTCGCCGGGTGATCGAGCGCATCCAGGCGGGCCTGTCGGTGCCCGGCGCCACCGGCGCGCAGGTCTGGTCGTCGCGCAATTTCCTCAGCGTCGACGGGATGCACGGCCTGGGGCCCGTGGTGGTTCAGTCGGCGCTGGACGCCATCGTTCCGCGCGCCCGTGAGGACGGCATCGCCATCGCAGCTATCCGCAACTGCAATCACCTGGGGGCGCTGGCCTATTATGCCGAACAGGTTGCCGAGCAGGGCCTGACCATCATCGGGCTGACCATCAGCGAGGCGCTGGTCCACCCCTGGGGCGGGCGCAAGGCGATGATCGGCACCAATCCCATCGCCATCGGCGTGCCGGCCGATCCGCATCCCATGGTGCTGGACATGGCCACGGGCCTGGTTTCGATGGGCAAGATTCACGACCACGCCAATCGCGGCGCGCCGATCCCTTCGGGCTGGGCGCTGGACGAGAATGGTGATCCCACCACCGACGCGGTGGCGGCCAAGAAGGGCGCGATCGCCCCGTTCGGCGGGCCCAAGGGTTATGCCCTGGGCCTGGCGTTCGAGGTGCTGGTCGCTTCGCTGGCGCTGTCGGGCATCGGCACGCATGTGAAAGGCACGCTGGATTCGGTGGAGGTCTCCAACAAGGGCGACCTGTTCATCGTCATCGCCCCGCAGCATGCGGCGGCCGCCAAGGCCATCGTCACAGCCTATCTGGACGACATCCGAAACGCCGCGCCCGCCGATCCGGCCCAGCCGGTGGTGGTACCAGGCGACCGGGCACGCGCCACGCGCGAGAAATCACAGGAAATCGGGGTCTATCTCGACGACGGCTTGTGGGACGACCTCACGAAGCTGGCCGCCGAATCCAGGAAAGGAAACTAGCATGAGTGGAATTTTCGGCGCCCTGCGCCTGCCCGCCTCGGTGGTGTTCGGCTCCGGTCAGCGCAAGGGAATCGGGATGATGACCGCGCAGATCGGCCGGCGCGCCCTGGTATGCACCGACGCCCGCATGGGCCAGGACGCCGAATTCAAGGCCATTGTCGCCGACATCGCGGCGAACGGCGTGGAGGTGAAGGTCTATGACCGCACCGAGGCCGACCTGCCCATGGCCGGCATCACCGCCTGCGTCGAGGAGTATGCCGGCTACAAGCCCGACGTGGTGCTGGGCATCGGCGGCGGCTCGTGCATGGACATGGCCAAGTGCGTGGCCGTGTTGCTGCAGCATGGCGGCTCGCTGCGCGACTATTACGGCGAGAACAAGATACCCGGCCCCGTGGCGCCGGTGATCGCGGTGCCCACAACCTCCGGCACCGGTTCGGAAGTGACGCCCGTGGCGGTGATCGCCGACACCGAGCGCGGCACCAAGGTGGGTATCTCCAGCCCCTACCTGATCCCGCGCGTGGCGGTGTGCGATCCCGAGCTGACCCTGACCTGCCCGCCCGGCCTGACCGCCGTCAGCGGCGCCGACGCGCTGACCCACGCCATCGAGAGCTTCACCGCCGCCCGCCGTGACGTGACGCCCGACCTGACCGTGAAGAATGTCTTTGTCGGCAAGAATGCGCTGAGCGATGTGTTCGGCCTTCTGGCGCTGAAGAACATTTTCGAGGCCCTGCCCACTGCGGTGAAGGACGGCACAAACATCGCGGCGCGCGAGAAGATGATGCTGGCCTCGCTGGCCGCCGGCTGCGCCTTTGGCACCGCGGGCACCGCGGCGGCGCACGCCATCCAGTATCCCGTCGGCAACGAGACCCATACCCCCCACGGCATGGGCGTGGCGCTGCTGATGCCCTATGTGATGGAGTTCAACCGCCCGGCCTGTGTATCCGCCTTTGCCGAGATCGCCCGCGCCATCGGTCTTTCCGGCAATGATGGAGCCGGCACGGACGAAGAACTGTCGCACAGGCTGATCGACGCGGTTGCTGCCCTGCTCAAGGAGATCAAGATTCCGGTCACGCTGAAGGAACTGGGCCTGCCGGAAGACAAGCAGGACTGGACGGCGGAAGCGGCCATCGGCGCCGCCCGCCTGGTCAACAACAATCCCCGCAAGCTCGATGTGGATGCGATGAAGGCGATCACCCGTGCCGCCTTCACCGGCGACCGCGCCGCGCTGGCGTCCTGACCTTCAATATAGAGAGCTCCATGACCAACACCCTGAAGATCCCCACCCCCAAGACCGGTCCCGCGCCATTCCCCATTCCCACTGACCTGTGGATCGGCGGCAAGTGGGTGAATTCGTCCACCGGCAAGCGCGTCGATGTTTTTGATCCGTCGACCGGCAACAAGATCACCGACGTCGCCGACTGCGACGCATCGGATGCGATGGCGGCGGTCGATGCCGCCGACAAGGCGGCCGCCGGCTGGGCCGCGACGTCCCCGCGCCAGCGCGCCGAGATCCTGCGCAAATGTTATGAGAAGATGGTCGAGAATATCGAATGGCTGGCGTACCTGATCAGCCTGGAGAACGGCAAGGCACTGCCGGACTCGCGCAGCGAGGTTCTCTATGCTGCCGAATTCTTCCGCTGGTATGCGGAAGAATGCTGCCATGTGCTGGGCGAGATGGCGATGGCGCCGGCCAGCGGCGCGCGCATCATGGTGCAGTATCAGCCCATGGGCATCGCGCTTCTGATCACGCCCTGGAACTATCCGGCGGCAATGGCCACCCGCAAGATCGCCCCGGCCCTGGCCGCCGGCTGCACCGTCATCTGCAAGCCCGCCACCGAGACGCCGCTGACCGCCTTTGCCGTCGCCCAGATCCTGCATGACTGCGGTGTGCCGGCGGGCGTGGTCAATGTGCTGACCACCGCCAAAGCCAGCGTGCTGTCCAAGACGATCCTGCACGATCCGCGCGTGCGAAAGGTTCCCTTCACCGGCTCCACGCCGGTGGGCACGGCGCTTTTGAAGGAAGCCGCCGACCAGGTGATTTCGTCTTCGATGGAGCTGGGCGGCAACGCGCCCTTCATCGTGTGCAAGGATGCCGACCTTGAAGCAGCGCTGGATGGCGCCATGCTGGCCAAGATGCGCAACAGCGGCGAAGCCTGTACCGCCGCCAACCGCTTCTATGTCCACAAGGACCTCTACAAGGGCTTCACCGACGGCATCGTCAAGCGCATGTCCGATATCAAGCTGGGCGAGGCCACCGATCCGGAATCGACGCTGGGCCCGATGGTCAACGAAAAGGCCGTGGTCAAGATCGGCGAACTGGTGGATGACGCCATCGCCAAGGGCGCCAAGCTGCTATTGGGCGGCCAGCGGTTGAACCGTCCCGGGTTCTATTACCCGCCGACGGTTCTGGCGGACGTGCCCGACAATGCCGACATGATCAAGGAAGAGATTTTCGGACCGGTCGTGTCGCTGCAGTCCTTCGACGACGAGGCCGAAGCCATCCGCAAGGCCAACGACACCGAATATGGCCTGGCGGCGTATCTTTATACCCAGGACCTGCAGCGCGGCTTGCAGCTCAGCGAGAAGATCGAGGCAGGCATGATCGGGCTCAACCGCGGCATCATGTCGGACCCGGCAGCACCCTTTGGCGGCGTCAAGGCTTCGGGCCTGGGCCGCGAAGGCAGCCATCACGGCCTGATCGAGTTCTGCGAGGCCAAGTATATTTCCGTGATCTGGTAGTCCGGCTCAGGACGAACAGCTCACTTCCAGATCGCACATCGAAGACGGCGGCGGCGCGGCGAAAGCTTCGCCGCCGTCAACTTTTGTAAAGGGCGCGTGCACCAGGTTGAATATCCGGTCCAGGGTGACGATGTCGCCGCGATCCTCGACCGCGCGGATGGCCGTCTCGGCCACCCAGTTGCGCAACACATAGCGCGGATTGGCCCGGACAAGACCGGACAGGTCCTCGTCTTTCGTCCGCTCGCGCCAGCGCGTCAGCCAGGCTTTGGCGTCTTCTCGCATTGCGCCGAACAGCGCCAGCCATTCGGCATCATCGCCGGACAGTCTCAGGAATGTCAGGCTGTAATCCGCCCGCGCCTTTGCCATCAGCGCCAGAAGGTCGCCGATCAGCCTGTCATCGCCTTCGGTGTCGATGGTCAGTCCCAGTTTGGCGCGCATGCGGGCACGATATGATGCGCCGAAGTGAACCTCGAAGGCGTTCAGCGTTTCCACCAGCGTCTCGGTGTCGACCAGTTCGCTCAGCGTCAGCGCCAGGGCGCGCAGGTTCCACAGCGCGACCGCCGGCTGGTTGGCGAAGGCATAGCGACCCTGCTCGTCGCTGTGGTTGCAGATGAACCAGGGATCATAGGCATCCAGGAAGCCGTAGGGCCCATAGTCAATCGTCAGGCCCAGGATCGACATATTGTCGGTATTCATAACGCCATGGGCGAAGCCCACCGCCTGCCAGGCGGCGATCAACCGCGCCGTGCGGCGCACAACCTCGCCGAACCAGGCGGCGTAATCGCCCGCCAGCTCTGGAAAATGCTCGGCAATCACATGATCGACCAGCACGCGCACCTGGTTCTTTTGGCCATGATGGAAGAAATGCTCGAAATGGCCGAAGCGCACATGGCTGGGCGCCATCCGCGCCAGCACCGCGCCGGGCTCAGGCATTTCGCGCTGTACCTGTTCGCCGGTGGCAACGATCGAAAGCGCCCGGGTGGTGGGAATGCCGAGCGCGGCCATCGCCTCGCCGCCCAAATATTCGCGGATCGAGGAACGCATCACCGCGCGTCCGTCGCCGAAGCGCGAATAGGGCGTCTTGCCGGCGCCCTTGAGCTGGATGTCCCACAGTTCGCCGCGCGCATTGCGCACCTGTCCAACCAGCAAAGCGCGCCCGTCGCCCAGCCGGCCGGCCCACACGCCGAACTGGTGACCGGAATAGACCATCGCCAGCGGCTTGAATCCGGCAAGCGGCAGGTGCCCCGCCATCGCTTCGGCGAAGCGCGGATCGGAAAAAACGGCCGGGTCCAGGTCGATCAGGCGGGCGACATCTGGATTGGCATGGATCAGCCGTGGCGTGCCGATGCGTTCCGCCGGCATGGCCGTGAAGAAGCCCTCGCCCAGGCGGGCATAATGCTCCTCCATCCGGCCCAGTATGGGCAGGCGGAACGCGGAAACGGTTTCTGCGTCGGTCATGCCCGACTATAACGCATCCATTGCGGCATTGTGCTGACTGCCGCGGCCGCCTCAGCTCGCGGTGTTCGTCGCTTTCGCAGGTCCACCGGGCCGGCTTCCGCGCTGGGTGCGCCGCTCCTTGCTCCAATATGGCCGCGATCCGCCACGCTTCTTCGGAGCATGGGGATTGTGGTCACTGTGGCCGCCCTTCTGCTGCGGCTTGTGAGGATTGTGGTTCCCGCGGCTGTGGTTCTGAGCGGGGCGCAGGCCCTGCTGGCTCGCCTGTTCCGGCGGAAGTTCCGGCAATTCATGCGCCAGAACCTCGATCTTGTTGCGGGTCAGCCGTTCGATGTCGCGCAGATAGCCGCGCTCGGTCGGATCACAGAAGCTGATCGCCACGCCGTCGCCCCCGGCGCGCGCGGTGCGGCCGATGCGATGGACATAGCTTTCGGGCTCATTGGGCAGCTCGAAATTCACGACATGGGTGATGTGGTCAATGTCGATGCCGCGCGCGGCGATGTCGGTCGCCACCAGCACGCGGGCCTTGCCGCTCTTGAACAGGTCCAGCGCCCGCTGGCGGGCATTCTGGGACTTGTTGCCGTGAATGGCTTCCGCCGCCACGCCGGTCTTGGACAGGTGCTCGGCGACGCGATTGGCGCCGTGCTTGGTGCGAGTGAAGACGATTACCCGGTTCAGCGCCACATCCTCAAGCAACTTTGACAGGAGCTGGCGCTTTTGCGGCATCGGCACGTGATAGAGCATCTGGACGATGCGGTCGGCAGTGCGGCCCTGGGGTGCGACCTCGATGCGCTCGGGCGCGTTCATCATCTCGCGCGACAGGCTGGCGATATCTTCCGGCATGGTCGCCGAGAACAGCATCGACTGGCGCCGTCTGGGCAGCATGGCCACCAGCTTGCGCACATCGCGGATGAAGCCCATGTCCAGCATGCGATCGGCTTCGTCGACTACAAAGACCTGTACCGCATCCAGCCGTACATGCTTCTGCTGCACCAAGTCCAAAAGGCGGCCCGGCGTAGCCACCAGGATGTCCACGCCCCGCGCCATGGTGCGGACCTGGCCGGACTGGTTCACCCCGCCCAGGATCACCGCCATGCGCAGGTTCAGATGCCGGCCATAGGTGCGCAGCGATTGTTCGATCTGCACCGCCAGCTCGCGGGTAGGAGCCAGGATCAGGCCACGGGCCTGCTTGGAGTCCGGCGGGACATGCCCGACGGACAGTTTTTGCAACATGGGAATGGCGAAGGCCGCCGTCTTGCCGGTGCCGGTCTGGGCGATGCCCAGAAGATCGCGGCCGGCCAGCAGGACCGGGATGGCCTTGGCCTGGATGGGGGTGGGGGTGGAGTAATTCTCGCCCGCAAGGGCGCGCAGAATGGGCTCGGCCAGGCCAAGCGCCGCAAACGTCACGTCGGTCATAAAAGTCCTTAGAACCGCGGAAAACGCGCTTGTTCGGCGCGCGGGCGCACGGCTAGTTGCCGCCTTCCACGCACGCTGGAGCAAACGGGGTGTAATCCAAAGTTCCGGCGGTGGAAGCTGCCCAATGTTGGGTATGGGCGCCATGTGCGAACGCGTCGGACGGGCGCTGTATCGGCCTGTTCGTGCCGCAAGTCAACAGCCCTTGTGCGGTGCAACATGAAAAGACCATGAAATGAGCGTCGTTAACCCCGTTGCGGGCGAACGGATTCTGTTGTCATCATAGGTGCGACGTCTTCGCGCAGCCGGGCGGGGGGCGTTCAATTGTGTTCACCCGGCTATTGGGGCGCATCGTCGGTTTCGCATGGCATACGGCAACGAGGGTTCCCGGTCCATTTCGCAGGCATC
>Ga0209963_1001703_pt1 | contig 12217 bp, 10 predicted proteins | sample ThiBio_1000_biof_2_FD_183957 | JGI IMG/M metagenome (GOLD analysis project Ga0209963, IMG submission 183957) | Wastewater bioreactor microbial communities from Cape Town, South Africa - Thiocy_cont_1000_biof (SPAdes) | ecosystem: Engineered > Bioreactor > Thiocyanate-remediating >...
GCAGGGCGCCATCTCCCCGTCCACCGGACGGACGCTGCCCGACCGCTACATCGAGGGCACCTGCCCGCACTGCGGGTACGACGGGGCCCGCGGCGACCAGTGTGACAACTGCGGCCGCCAGCTCGACCCGATCGACCTGATCAACCCCCGGTCGAAGATCAACGGGGAGGTGCCCGAGTTCGTCGAGACCGAGCACTTCTTCCTCGACCTGCCGGCGCTCGCCGGGGCGCTGGGGGAGTGGCTGAAGACCCGCACCGACTGGCGTCCGAACGTGCTGCGGTTCAGCGAGAACCTGCTGAAGGAGCTGCGTCCCCGGGCCATCACCCGCGACCTCGACTGGGGCGTCCCGATCCCGCTGGAGGGCTGGGAGGACGCGTCGATGAAGCGCATCTACGTCTGGTTCGACGCGGTGATCGGCTACCTGTCCGCCTCGGTGGAGTGGGCGCGCCGAGCCGGCGATCCGGACGCCTGGAAGCTGTGGTGGCAGGCAGCGGACGCGAAGTCGTACTACTTCATGGGCAAGGACAACATCACCTTCCACTCGGTGATCTGGCCGGCCATCCTGCTCGGCGCCAACGGCGAGGGCGACAAGGGCGGACGCGGCTCGGCGTACTCGCCGCTGAACCTGCCCACCGAGGTCGTCTCCAGCGAGTACCTGACGATGTCGGGCTCGAAGCTGGCGTCCTCGCGCGGGCACGTGATCTACGTCCGCGACTTCCTGGCCACGTTCGGGCCGGACGCGCTGCGCTACTTCATCGCCGTGGCGGGGCCGGAGAACCAGGACAGCGACTTCACCTGGGAGGAGTTCGTCCGCCGCAACAACTTCGAGCTGGCCAACGAGTGGGGGAACCTGGTCAACCGGGCGGTCTCCATGGCGCACAAGAACGTGGGGGCCGTCCCGGTCGCGGGCGAGCTCACCGACGCCGATCGGGAGCTGCTCGACGCGTCGAGGGCGGCGTTCGACGTCGTCGGCGACCTGTGGGGCCGGTGCAAGTTCAAGCAGGCCACCGCTGAGGCGATGCGGGTGGTCGGCCTGGCGAACAAGTACATCTCGGCTTCTGAGCCCTGGAAGCTCAAGGACGATCCGGCCCGCAGGGACACCGTCCTGCACGTGGCCCTGCAGGTGGTCTCCGACTGCAACACGCTGCTCACGCCGCTGCTGCCCCACGCCGCGCAGAAGGTGTTCGAGGCTTTGGGGGGCACCGGCGTGTGGGCCGCGCAGCCGGAGCTGACGGTGGTCTCCGAGGACGGTGGCCCGGACTACCCGGTGCTGACCGGCGACTATGCGTCCCAGCAGGCCCGCTGGGAGTCACGGCCGATCGTCCCCGGGACGCCGCTGGCCAAGCCGACGCCGCTGTTCGCGAAGCTGGACGAGTCGTTGGCGCAGACCGGCCCGGCCTGGGCGCCGATCGGCTGAGCCTCTGCCCGCTACACAGTGAATCGGGTGCCTGAGTTCAGAAGGCGGATTCACTGTGAAGGAGGGCCGGCTGTGGATGGGCGCGTGGCTGTCCACAGCTGGGCACATCGCTGACCCCTGGTGGGGTTCTGCTGCCCATACTGCGAGGGCGTGAGGCCCAGACAACACCCCTCCCCCGAGTTGCGCGACCTGATGTCGCTGCAGGAGCACCAGGCGACGATTGCTCAGGCGCAGGCCCTCGGACTGTCGGAGAGAGCGGTTCGGCGCCTGGTTGAAGAAGGTGCCTGGGCACGCACTGCGCCGGGCGTGTACACCTCGCGACCCGGCGGGGACAGCCTGTCCCGGCGGGCCTGGGCGGGGCATCTCGCGGTCGGGCCGGAGTCTGCGATCGGTGGCGACGCTGCGCTCCAGCTGGCCGACGTTCCCAGGCAGGTCGACCAGCTCGAACTGTGGGTGCCGCCCTGTGTGCAGAGACGTGCGGCCGGCTTGGTCGTGCACCGCGACCATCTCGGCCGGCTCAGCCACGCCCGCGGGACGCTGCCGCTGATCCGCCCGGCGGACGCCGTTGTCGACATCGGTCAGTGCCTGCCGACGGAGGACCTGGTCCGCCTGATCGCCGACGCCGTCCGAGTGGGACGGACGAGTCTGCGTCAGCTGGCCCGCGTGCTCGACGAGCGGCCGCGGGTACATGACCGCCGACGGTTCCTCGCCCTGGTCTCCGACATGACCGGCATCGAGAGCGGCCTGGAGTACGCCTATCGGCGCGATGTCGAGCGCGCCCACGGACTGCCGAAGGCGCGGCGGGCGGTGTCGGTGTCGGCGGGCACGCGTAGCGATGTGCTCTACGAGGACTACGGCGTCCTCGTGGAGCTCGACGGTCGGGTCGGTCATGGTGACGGTGCCTTCCGCGACCTTCGTCGCGACAATCGCCATGCGGGATCCGGCTTTACCACGCTGCGGTATTGCAGCGTCGAGGTTCGTGGGCGGGCTTGCCAGGTGGCGTGGCAGGTCGGGGTCGCGCTCGGCTCCCGCGGCTGGCCAGGGCCGGTGACGCGCTGCCCCAACTGCCGCAACGCCTCAGACAGTGACCTTTCCGACTGAACACAGGCGGCAGGTTCACTCTCAACGTGCGGGGACAGGGCTCTCACCGCGAGGGGATAGGGAGGGTCGCGCGTGGCGGGTGGGGAATCCGAGTAAACATAGGGGCGTGAACCCGTGCATCCTCGTCCAGCCCGTCGAGGCGTCCGCCGATGTCGCAGTGGCCGACCGGCTGCAGGTTGTCGACGCCGCCGCGCCACAGGTCTCCGTCCTCGACCTTGGGGTGACCAGGGGCGATGGCATCTTCGAGGTGTTCGGGGTGATCAACGGACACGTCCAGGCCGTCGTGCCGCACCTGCGCCGGCTGGCGGTCTCCGCGGCGATGCTCGACCTGCCCGAACTCGACCTGGAGGCGATCCGCGAGGCCGTGGTCCGGGTCGCCGGGATGGCCGAGCAGGTTCCGGAGTTCTCGGTGAAGGTGGTCGTCACGCGAGGCGTCGAGGGGGCGGGCGCGGCGACCTGCTGGGTGATCGCGTTCCGGTCGAGTGACGACTTCGCGGCCGAGCGGATCACCGGGGTCAGGGCCGTGCTGCTCGACCGCGGCTACCCGCACGACATCGCGTCCCGGGCACCGTGGCTGCTCGCCGGGGCGAAGACGCTGTCGTACGCGGTGAACAAGGCGGCGCTGCGCGAGGCCGCCCGGCGCGGTGCCGATGACGCGATCTTCACCAGTTCGGACGGCTACGTGCTCGAAGGGCCGAGCGCCAACCTGGTCGCCCGCTTCGGCAACCGGATCCTGACCCCGGCCCCTGCCCAGGGCATCCTGCGCGGAACGGCCCAGGGAGCGGCCTTCGAGTACTTTGCGGAAGCCGGCTACGCCGTCGGCGAGGTGCTGCTGCGCGTCGAACAGCTGGCCGAGGCGGACGCGCTGTGGCTGACCTCGTCCGGTCGGATGCTGGTGCCCGTCCGGGAACTGGACGGACGCCCGGTTCCCGTCGACCGGGAGCTCACCGACGCGGCGAACGCCGCCCTGCTCGCACGGACGGAGTAGCGCCCGTCACGGGCACGGACGGTCGGCTGGCGTGACTACGCCGGTGAGGCGTCCACCTCGTGCCAGGTGGACAGCAGCGCCGTCGCGGCGCGCATGCCCAGCGGCGTGAAGCCGGCGGCGAGCGCCTTGCGCTTCAGCGCGGGCTGCGCGCGCCACAGGGCGAGGCCGCGGCGCAGCAGGATCAGCGGCGGCTTGCGCTTGTGGGCGAGGTCCCGGCGAAGGCGCAGCGCGAACACCAGGAGCGCGGGACGGTCCAGGTAGATCGCCTCCGCGGGGACGCCGGCCTCGCGGCAGGTGGCCAGGAACTCGATCGCGAAGATGCCCTCAGCGGTGAGGCAGGGGGCTCCGTCCAGCCGGAGCTGGTGACTCCCGGTCCGGCGGCTCTCGCCGATCGAGTACGTCGGCACCACCGTCTGGCCGGTCTCCAGCAGCGTCCGTAAGGCCTCGATCGCGGTCTCGGCGTCCCACGAGCGCGGGTCGTCCCAGTCTGTGATGCCGAGGCTGGTGCACGGCATGCCGGGATGGTCGGCGTCGAAGTAGAAGTCGTCCAGTCGCAGGGACGGGCAGCCGGACGCGTGTGCCAACCTCGACTTGCCGCTGCCGGAGGCCCCGGCGATCAGCACCAGTCTGGTCATCCGAGCCGGCTCATAGGCCGAGCGCGGCGGTGAGGTCGACCCGCGCCAACGCCATGGCGGCGGCAGCGGCCGCGCGGGACTCCGCCAGACCCTCGCCGGCCGGACGGCGGACCTGCAGGTAGCACTTCAGCTTCGGCTCCGTCCCGGACGGACGGACGACCGCCCGCACCGAGGCGCCGTCGAACAGCAGCCCGTCGGTCGGCGGCAGCCCGGCCCAGCCGTCCGCGAGGTCGGCGACCGTGACCGGATCTCCGGCCAGCGTGGTGGGCGGCAACGCCCGGATCCGGGCCATTGCGTCGCCGATCAGGCTGAGGTCGGCCACCCGGAAGGCCAGCTGCGAGGTGTGGTGGACGCCGAACTCACGCGCGATCTCGTCCAGCCGGTCGGCGACCGTGGTCCCCGCCTCGCGCAGCCGCGCTGCCAGGTCGAGGATCCGCACCAGCGTCGTGATACCGTCCTTGTCGGCCACGGCCTCGGGATCGGTGCAGTAGCCGATCGCCTCCTCGTAGCCGAAGGCGAGTCCGGGCACCCGGCCGATCCACTTGAAGCCGGTCAGGGTGGTGGCGAACGGCTGGCCGTGCGCGGCGGCCATGGTGCCCAGCAGGGTGGAGGAGACGACCGAGCAGGCGTACGTGCCGGCAACCCCCCGGCGCATGGCGTCGTCGGCCAGCAGGACGCCGAGTTCGTCCCCGGTCAGCATCCGCCATTCGCCCCCGAACGGGGCGGCCAGCGCGCAGCGGTCGGCGTCCGGGTCGTTGGCGATGGCGATGTCCGCGCCGGTCGCTCGGGCGAGGTCGAGGGCCAGGTCGATCGCGCCCGGCTCCTCGGGGTTGGGGAAGGCGACGGTCGGGAACGCCGGGTCGGGGTCGATCTGCTCGGCCACCCGGTGGGGTTCGGCGAAGCCGCACTCGGCGACGACGGCGTCCACGACGGACGCGCCGACCCCGTGCATCGCGGTGTACACCCACTCCACCGTCCGCGGCGAGCCCGGCCGGAGCAGGGATGCGGCGCGGGCGACGTAGGCGTCCACCAACTCCTCGCCGACGACCGGGTAGTCGTCGCTGCGCGCGATGTCGGCCAGCGGCGAGGCGGCCACGGTCGCGATCCGGGCGGCGATCTCGGCGTCGGCGGGAGGGACGATCTGCGAGCCGTCGCCGAGGTACACCTTGTAGCCGTTGTCCTGCGGCGGGTTGTGGGACGCGGTGACCACGACCGCCGCGACGGCCCCGAAGTGCCGGATCCCGAAGACCGCGACCGGCGTCGGCAAGGGGCGGGAGCACAGCATCGGCAGCAGCCCGGCGCCGGCGAGGATCTCGGCGGTGTCCCGGGCGAACACGTCGGAGTTGTAGCGCGCGTCGTAGCCGACGATCACCCGTCCGCCCTCGTGGCCGGCGTCCAGCAGGTACTGCGCCAGTCCGGCGGCGGCCTGGCCGACCACCACCCGGTTCATCCGGGCCGGACCCGGGCCGAGCGCGCCCCGCAGTCCGGCGGTGCCGAACTCCAGCGGCCCGGCGAAGGCCGACTCGAGTTCGGCGAGCGCGTCGGCGTCGCCGGCGTCCGCCCGGACGGCCAGGTCGTCCAGCGCCGCAACGGTGGCCGGGTCGGGGTCCTGCGTCCGCCAGGCGGAGATCCGCCCGGAAAGGTCAGCGTCCATGGGTCAGAGCCGTTCGAGGAGGCCGGCCAGGAGCGTCCGCAGCTTCGGTTCGGCGGCCTTGCCGGCTTCGATCACCTCGGCGTGGTTGAGGGGCTCGGGGGCGATGCCGGCGCCGAGGTTGGTGACCAGCGAGATGCCGAGCACCTCCAGGCCGGCTTCGCGGGCGGCGATGGTCTCCAGCGTGGTGGACATGCCGACCAGGTCGCCGCCGAGGAGCTTGGCCATCCGGACCTCGGCCGGGGTCTCGTACTGCGGCCCCCAGAACTGGACGTAGACGCCCTCGGGCAGGCCGGGCTCGACCTCGTGCGCGATCGCCCGCAGCCGGGGCGAGTAGGCCTGGGTCATGTCGATGAACGCGGCGCCGTGCAGTGGGGTGGCGCCGGTCAGGTTGATGTGGTCGCTGATCAGCACCGGCGTGCCGGGCGCCCAGTCGGGGTTGAGGCCGCCGCAGCCGTTGGTCAGCACGATCGTCTTCGCGCCGGCCGCCGCCGCGGTGCGGACGCCGTGGACGACGGCGTCGGTGCCCTTGCCCTCGTAGTAGTGGGTGCGGCCGTTGAACAGGGCGGCGATCTTCCCGGACGGGGCGCGGACCACCTTCAGGGCACCGCCGTGGCCGGCGACGACCGGCTGGGCGAACCCGGGGAGGTCGGACAGCTGGCACTCACCGATCGGATCGCCGAGTCCGGCAGCGGCGCCGGACCAACCCGAACCCAGCACCAGGGCCAGGTCGATGGCAGGGATATCGAACCGCGCGAGGAGCTCCGCGGCGGCTGCTTCGTGGCTCATTGGCGCACTATAACGTCTGCTCGGACTCCACCATGCCGGGCAGGACGGCAGCGTCCGGGTCGTCGTCGTCCTCGACCTCCTGGAGGTGGAACCACTCGGTCCGTCCCCGCTGCATGCCCATGCCGACCAACAGCGCGAGCAGCAGCCCGACGAAGACCAGGAACTGGCCCAGGTGGACCATTCCCCGCGGGCCGGTGACGTACGCGAACACCATCAGCAGCAGGCCGAGCAGGCTGATCGCGGCACCGCCGGCCACCACCATCCGGGCTCTGGGCCCGGGCTGCCGGCTGCCGGTGGTGAGCAGGATCACGTCGCCGGCGGCGAGCGAGACCGAGAGTGGCAGGGCGCTGAGTTCCAGCGCGACCTGCTGGGCGGGGGTGGACTCGGACAGGCCGTACACGACCATGACGATGCTCACGACGACACCGAGAGCGGCGACGACGGAGAGCGGGCGAATGCGGGAGGGCACGGTCCGACCCTAACCCCGAACCGGAGCTGGCAAGCAGATCCGGGCGCGGCGGGGTGTCGTGGCAGAATGCGGCCGTGACCGATGTGGTGATCCTCGGCGGCGGTCCCGGCGGCTATGAGGCCGCCCTGGTCGGACGCCAGTTGGGCGGCGCGGTGACCCTGGTGGAGCGGCGCGGCCTGGGCGGCTCGGCCGTGCTCACCGATGTGGTCCCGTCCAAGACGCTGATCGCAGCCGCCGAGGTGATGGCGAAGATCGGGACGGCTGAGGAGGTCGGCCTCCGCCTCGACGACGGCAGCCGGCGGCTCGCCGCTGCGGTCAGCTTCGACATGGGACGGGTGAACGCCCGCGTCCGCGCGCTGGCCCGGGCGCAGTCGGACGACATCGCCGCGCGACTCGAGGCCGAGGGCGTCCGCCTGATCGCCGGCACGGGACGGCTGGACGGGCCGCACGCCGTGGTGGTCGACACTGCGGACGGCGTGGAGCGGCTGCCGGCGGACGTGGTGCTGGTGGCCACCGGGGCGCGTCCTCGCGAGCTGGACGCCGCCCGTCCCGACGGGAGGCGGATCTTCACCTGGACCCAGATCTACGACCTGACCGAGGTGCCCGAGCACCTGATCGTGGTCGGCTCGGGGGTGACCGGCGCCGAGTTCGCCAGCGCCTACACCGCGCTGGGGGTGCGGGTGACGCTCGTGTCGTCGCGCGCCCACGTGCTGCCCGGACACGACCCGGACGCAGCCGAAGTCATCCAGCGCGTCTTCGAGAACTCCGGCATGACGGTGCTGAGCAGGTCGCGCGCGGTGTCGGCCGAGGTCAGGGGCGAGCAGGTCGTGGTCGGGCTGGAGGGCGGCACCGAGGTTGTCGGCTCGCACTGCCTGATGGCCGTCGGCGCGATCCCCAACACCACCGGCATCGGGCTGGAAGAGGCGGGGGTCGAACTCACCCCGTCCGGTCACATCCGGGTCGACCGGGTCTCGCGGACGACGGCGAGCGGGGTGTACGCGGCGGGCGACTGCACGCCGGTGCACGCCCTGGCCAGTGTCGCGGCGATGCAGGGACGGATCTCGATGTGGCACGCCCTCGGCGACTCGGTCTCACCCCTCGACCTGCGGATGGTCTCGGCCAACGTGTTCACCGCTCCCGAGATCGCGACCGTCGGCTACACCCAGGCCGACCTGGACGCCGGCGTCCGCCCCGCGCGGGCGGTCACGCTGCCGCTGGCCGGCAATGCCCGGGCCAAGATGCAGGCGCTGACGGACGGCTTCGTGAAGATCTTCGCCACCCCGAACTCGGGCATCGTGATCGGCGGAGTGGTCGTCGCGCCCTCCGCGTCCGAGCTGATCCACCCGCTATCCATCGCCGTCCGGCACCGGCTGACGGTCGACCAACTGGCCGAGGCGTTCACCGTCTACCCGTCGCTGTCCGGGTCGCTGGCCGAGGCGGCGCGGCGGTTGCACGGCGGCAGCGGAGAGCAGGTGGTCACCTACTGAACGCCGGAGTCGTCCCGGCGGGGGAGGCAGGCGCTGGCGGGTGGCACTCGACCGGGCAGATGCGATATGTTGTGAAGCACAACGAATGCTCACCGTCGAGAGATTGGATGTTCCCGTGGTCCTGAGTCCTGTTCCTGAGGATCTGTTCACGTTCGGCCTGTGGACGGTCGGTTACAACGGTACGGACCCGTTCGGTGGCCCTACCCGGGCGCCGCTCGATGTCGTCCATGTGGTCGAGAAGCTTGCCTCTTACGGGGCCTATGGTCTGACGTTCCATGATGATGATCTGTTCGCGTTCGGGTCGACCGAGGCCGAGCGTCGGGGTCAGATCGACCGGTTGAAGGCGGCCTGTGAGGCGACCGGGCTGAAGGTGCCGATGGTCACCACGAACCTGTTCAGCCAGCCGGTGTTCAAGGATGGTGGGTTCACCTCGAATGATCGCTCCGTGCGCCGGTTCGCCCTGCGGAAGGTGCTGCGGAACATCGATCTGGCTGCCGAGCTGGGCGCGAAGATCTTCGTGATGTGGGGTGGTCGTGAGGGTGCGGAGTACGACGCGGCCAAGGACATCCGGGCGGCGTTGGAGCGCTACCGCGAGGCGGTCAACCTGCTGGGTGAGTATGTGGTCGACTCCGGCTACGACATCCGGTTCGCGATCGAACCCAAGCCGAACGAGCCCCGCGGCGACATCCTGTTGCCGACCGTCGGCCACGCGCTGGCGTTCATCTCCAGCCTGGAGCGTCCGGAGTTGGTGGGGTTGAACCCGGAGGTGGGTCATGAGCAGATGGCCGGGTTGAACTTCCAGGCCGGGATCGCGCAGGCGCTGTACCACGGCAAGTTGTTCCATATCGATCTGAACGGTCAGCGGGGCATCAAGTATGACCAGGACCTGGTGTTCGGTCATGGGGACCTGCACAACGCGTTCGCGCTGGTCGACTTGTTGGAGAACGGCGGCCCGGACGGCGGCCGGGCCTATACCGGGATGCGGCACTTTGACTACAAGCCGTCGCGGACCGAGGACGAGACCGGGGTGTGGGCTTCGGTGCAGGCGAACATGCACACCTACCTGCTGCTGAAACAGCGCACCAAAGCGTTCCGGGCCGATCCGGAGGTGCAGGAAGCGCTAGCCGCGGCCAAGGTACCCGAACTGTCCGTGCCCACCCTCGCCGACGGAGAGACCTACACCGACCTCCTCACCGACCCGACCGCCTACGAAGACTTCAACACCTCGGCCTACTACAACGGCAACGGCTACGGCTTCGTCCGACTCCAACAACTCGCCACCGAACACCTCCTCGGCGCCCGCTGACGCCATGGCAAGGGTGATTGGGGTCGACTCCTCGACCCAGAGCTGCAAGGTCGTCGTCCGGGACGCCGATTCCGGTGCGCTGCTGGCGTCCGGACGCGCATCGCACCCCGACGGCACCGAGGTCCATCCCGATCACTGGTGGACGGCGCTGCGGGACGCGCTCGCCCAGGCCGGTGGGCTGGACGGGGTGGCCGCGGTCAGCATCGGTGGCCAGCAGCACGGCATGGTCGTCCTGGACAGCGACGGCCGGGTGATCCGGCCGGCGCTGTTGTGGAACGACACCCGCTCGGCAGCGGCGGCGTCCGCGCTGACCGAGGAGGTGGGCGCCGAGGAGATCGTCGCCCGCACCGGCTCTCTGCCGGTGGCCTCCTTCACCGCAACGAAGCTGCGCTGGCTCCGCGACGCCGAGCCGGAGAACGCCGCGAATGTGGCGGCGGTGTGCCTGCCGCACGACTGGCTGACCTGGCGGCTTCGGGGCTACGGCCCGGCCGGCGAGTCCGAACTCGGTCCCGACCTGGGGGAACTGGTCACCGACCGCTCGGACGCGTCGGGCACCGCCTACTGGTCGCCGGCCACCGGCGACTACGACCGCGACCTGCTGGTCCGCGCGCTCGGCCACGACGCGATCCTGCCGCGGGTGCTCGGCCCAGCCGAGTCCGTGCCCGGCCCCGGGTTCCTCGTCGGCCCGGGAGCCGGGGACAACGCGTCCGCAGCGCTCGGGCTGGACGCGCGGCCCGGCGACGTGGTGGTCTCCCTCGGCACGTCCGGGACGGTGTTCGCCGCGACCGAGGTGCCCACCGCTGACGCCAGCGGCATCGTCGCCGGCTTCGCGGACGCCACCGGGGGATTCCTGCCGCTGGTGTGCACCCTCAACGCCGCCCGGGTGCTCGACGCGGTTGCCGGACTGCTCGGCGTCGACCACGCCGAACTGGCCAGGCTCGCGCTCGAGGCGTCGCCCGGTGCCGGGGGAGCGGTGCTCGTCCCCTACTTCGAGGGCGAACGCACGCCGAACCTGCCCGATTCCACGGCGAGCCTCGTCGGCCTCACGCTGGCGTCGACCACGCGTCCCAACCTTGCCCGGGCGGCGATCGAGGGAATGCTGGGCGGCCTGGCGGCCGGGGTGGCAGCGATCCAGGGCTTCGGGATCGAGGCGAGACGCGTCCTGCTGATCGGCGGAGCGGCGGCCAACCCGGCCGTCCAGACGATCGCGGGCCAGGTGTTCGACGTTCCGGTCGAGGTGCCGAGCCCGGGGGAGTACGTCGCCGACGGTGCCGCCCGCCAGGCCGCCTGGGTACTCACCGGGCAGCGTCCCGACTGGCCGGTGGAGCTGGTGGCCAGGCCGGCGTCCGACCCGCACTCGGAGATCCTGGACGCCTATCGCGCGGCGGCCGCCAGCTACTGACGACGCCTGACAGGAATCGCGCACTCGACGCCCGAACAGCACCCAGATCGAGCTCTGAGGCAATCGAGTGTGCGATTCCTGTCACCGATACGCTGAAGCCATGGACGAGGACCCGGCTGCCCGGTTGGGCGCGTTGCAGGACCGGACGGTGCAGGCACGCCTGCGGGCCATCGAGGCCAACCGCGCGCAGATCGCCGAGTTGGAGGTGATCTGGCGGGAATTGAGCGAGCTGAGCACCGGCTACGAGGACGCCCGGCCGCTTCGCGACGAGGTCTCCGCCGACATCTCCCGGCTCAAGAAGCTCGACCTGGCGCTCGACACCGAGTGGCTCGCCGACGCCAAGCGCGCCCGCCGGCAGGCCGGCACGCTGTGAGTGCGTAGAGCGGCTGACTAGAGCCTGGAGCGCAGCCAGTCGACCTGACGCTGCCAGTGGAACGCCTGGCCGCCCTCGTGGCCGTTGAACTCGTAGACCGCGATCTCGCGGTCGGCGGCGCCGTAGCGGTTGTAGGCGGCGAACACCGACGAGGGCATCACGACGTCGTCCATCAGGCCGACGGAGAACAGCGCCGGAGCGGTCGCCCGGCGGGCGAAGTTCGCCCCGTCGAAGTAGGAAAGAGTGGCGAACACGTCGTCGGTCCGGCCGCGGTGGACGGCCAGATACTGGGTCACCTCGGTGAACGGGCGGCCCGGGGTGACGGCCACCGAGCGCCGGAAATGGCACAGGAACGGGACGTCCGGCATCACGGCAGCCACCTGGCCGTCGAGCAGTCCGGCGGCCGCCAGCGTGATCCCGCCGCCCTGGCTGCCGCCGGTGAGCGCGATCCGGCCGGGGTCCACGAAGTCCAGCGTCCGCACAGCGTCGACGAGGCGGACGGCGTCGGTGAACACCCGCCGGTAGAAGTAGGTCAGCGGGCTCTCGATGCCCCGGGTCATGAAGCCCTCGAACGAGGTTCCGGTGCCGTGGGGGTCGGG
>Ga0209963_1001707_pt1 | contig 12177 bp, 9 predicted proteins | sample ThiBio_1000_biof_2_FD_183957 | JGI IMG/M metagenome (GOLD analysis project Ga0209963, IMG submission 183957) | Wastewater bioreactor microbial communities from Cape Town, South Africa - Thiocy_cont_1000_biof (SPAdes) | ecosystem: Engineered > Bioreactor > Thiocyanate-remediating >...
TCCATTCTTTACAATTACCAATAAATATATTAATAATAGTTTAATAGTTGATGGAATTATTAATGTTATTAGTGTTAAAGATATTCCACCATATTATATTGTTATTGAAAATTCTATAAATTTTGAAGGTGATATTTTATCTGATTTCCCAAGTGTTCCAATTGACATGCAAGTTATTAGTATTAATAATAATACTTATAAATGTGGAATTTATATATTTGTCGAAGATATAAATCAATGGGCTTATTATAATCCTTTACCTATTATGAAATTTAATAATCAATATATACACAATGTAGGAAATGATTTTTATTTTATATCTGATGAGACAAATTTTAGTGGTATTATTATTAGAGATTATAATATAATTGATCAAGAATATAATAATCAAGATATTTATAAATTAGGTGATATTGCATTATTTATGGATAATTTAGGAAATTCAAATAATGGAAAAATTTATCAATTATCATATAATCCAGATAATCTTGATCCTCCATATATTTGGAGTGTTTTATGCGATCAACAATCATATTTCACAGAATTAGATACATGTAAAAATTATTTTGTTAATGATATTGGAACAAATGCATATATGGTTGAACGCACTCTTTCAGATTATTATATTGGTAAAATAACTGATAATGGATATATTGAAGGTGAATATTATATAAATGACACAAATAATATATGTATTTATTTAAATGGTGAATTAAAACCAGTTGCTAAAAATGGAGAACCATTTGAACTTTATAATTTATTAGATAAAAAGACTTGGGTGTTTAATGGAAGTATTTTAGGATTGAAAGAATATTCTGGTTATGTTTTAAAAGTTGATGACATTGAAAGTGATTTACCTGGAATAAATTATAAAGATAATACATATTGTTTAGTTTATAATTCATCTACTTTTGGCATTAATTCACAAGTCATAATTTATAAAAAGCAAGGAATTTATGAAGAAGTTGATTTATTAGATAAAACATTTTATAAAGATATTTCAAATGGCAAAATATATATTATTGATTTAGTTAGTGATAATGTTGGTAATGTAACTGAAATAGTTAAATCTAAATTAGGGGAAGCTGTTGTTTCTAAATATATTAATGATTTTAATAATAATTCAAATAGTATTAGTTTATTAAAATCAAGTTCTAGAGTATTTACTCAAAATGTATATAATTCTGGATATATTAAATTTAATCCACAACCTCCAATTAATGCTAAATATACTGAAAATAATAAATGTATTATTGTTTTTAAAGGTGATGAATGGTGGTTTAATGCTAAATCTACAAATGTTTCGGTGATATTTGAATATTATGAAAATGGTATAAATTATGATTTAATGTATAATATTGTTAAACAAGAGATGAAAAATATAACATTATCTGCTGCTACTTTTTCAGGAGATTTTGATTTCTCTGAAATTACTGAAATAGACAATCAACAAGTAATGTTAATTGATTTTAATATGAATTATATTTTTTCAAATAATTATATAGCTAATGGACTTATAAATATAGATTCAGATGGATTATATAATATATCAGCTGTTATTAATTATAAATATACTTCTTCCGTTGAAAATTATATAACAACAGCACCTTATTATTCTTTAAATTATTATGTTCCAGATTATCCAGAAATAACAAAATATTTAGTTCCAATAACAAATTATAATACTCCATCAACTGATTTATATACGCCATTAACTAATGGAGTAATAAATATAGATACTATTCTATATTTGAATAGATTTGATAAAATAACATTAATTTATAATTTAAATGGTTGTGAAATGAATATAGAATATTTGGATGGATGTTCAATAAATTTAGTAAAAATAAATTAAATATTTAAAAATTATATTAATAATTCATTGAATTATTATTTATAAATTATTTAAATCTTATTAAATATATTTGATATTATTGATATTATATGACTTGATAAATATGTATCTTAATAAATAGAAGGTTATACTAAATATTCAAAATAATTATTAATAATTATTTCAAATATTGACTATAACCAAATATAGTTTTGATATTTTGTATCAGTTCTTATAATTTTAATATTTCTAGATAATATTTTTAGATATTTAATTTATGTAAATATAATTATTAATTATATTATATATTTATAATTTAAATAATTATTTAATATAGTTTTTCATTATTTAATATAATTTATTATTTATTTTATTATTTAGTATAATTTTTAATTATTTAATGAGTTAATTTTTTAATATAATTTTATTATTTAATATAATTTTATTATTTAATATAATTTTATTATTTAATATATTTTTATTATTTAATATATTTTTATTATTTAATATATTTATTATTTAATATATTTTTATTATTTAATATATTTATTATTTAATATATTTTTATTATTTAATATAATTTTATTATTTAATATAGTTTTATTATTTAATATAGTTTTATTATTTAATATAATTTTCATTATTTATTTTTAATATTATTTTAAATTTGCGCAGCAAATTCTCGAAAAAACTTCGTTTTTTCTTGAAGTTAAATAATATTTAATATTAAATATTATTTTAATGTTAAATATTATTTTAATGTTAAATATTATTTTAATGTTAAATATTATTTTAATGTTAAATATTATTTTAAAGTTAAATATTATTTTAAAGTTAAATATTATTTTAAAGTTAAATATTATTTTAATGCTAAATATTATTTTAATATTAAATAATATTTTAATGTTAAATATTATTTTAATGTTAAATAATATTTAACATTATTTAAAGTAAAATATTATTTAATATTATTTTAAATTTGCGCAGCAAATTCTCGAAAAAACTTCGTTTTTTCTTGAAGTTAAATATTATTTAACTTAGTTTGTCTTGAAGTTATTTAAAATCATTTATTAAAATATAGAAGATAATAATTATAAAATAAATAAAAAATATACAAAAAAATAAAAATAAACATATTTATTTTCATATAATTATTATATATAATATTCGATGAAAGTATCAATATGTGGATGATGATGTTGCACAAAAATTTATTGAAAGTTTGGAAAAAGATATATTTTTAATAAATTTGGTAAACCAAAAGAAATGATTATGACAGAAGAAAGTGAACATAATTATTTAAATGCAACATAATGTCATATATGTAATAAAAAATTAGAAGGTGAAGTTGTTAGAGGCCATTGTCATATAACTGGTAAATATAGAGGAGCAGCTCATAAAAATTATGGTTTAAATTATAAATTACCAAAATTTATTCCTGTTTTATTCCATAATTTATCAGGATATGATTTTCATTTATTTATTAAAAAGTTGAGATGTGATGGAAAAGAAAATTTAAATTGCATTCATATTTTTTTATTAATGATGAGAAATATATTATTTAGTTAAAAAATAAAAGTAGGTGAATATTAAAATGGTGAAACAAAAGAAATAATGAGAGAAATTAGATTTTTAGATAGTTTAAGATTTATGAATTCAAGATTAGATAAACTATCTTAATATTTAATATATGATGTAAATAAAAATAAAAAATATGATAAATTTAAAAATATTAAAAATTATCATTAATAACAAAAAAAGGAATATAAATCCTTATTAATACATGAATTCATTTGAAAATTTTGAAGAAACTATATTACTAAAAGAAATAATTTTTATTATTCTATAACTAATAAACATATAACAAGAGATGAATATAAACATGCAATAATGTTTAGAACAAATTTAAAATAAAAACTATGAGAGAATATACAGATTTATATAAAAAAATAGATATTTTATTATTAATTGATATTATAAAATATATATATTATATTACATTGTTATCATTTGATAAAGTATTAAAAAATAGTTATTAATATATTATGATATGTTGTTATTTATAAAATTTTTCAATATTTAATTTCATTGTTATGTTTATTTTTATTAAAAAATAAACTTCAAGGTGATTATTTTTATTTAAAAAATAAACTTTAAGGTGATTATTTTTCTTAATTAAGAAAATTTTTAAATTTAACGACAAAAAAAGAAATGTTTTAGTGAATGAATTATGTTGAATAATATTTAAATTAAATATTATTTATAGTTATTTGAAGTTAAATATTATTTATAGTTATTTGAAGTTAAATATTATTTATAATTATTTGAAGTTAAATATTATTTATAATTATTTGAAGTTAAATATTATTTATAGTTATTTGATGTTAAATATTATTTATAGTTATTTGAAGTTAAATATTATTTATAGTTATTTGAAGTTAAATATTATTTAAAATTATTTGAAATTAAATATTATTTATAGTTATTTTAAGTTAAATATTATTTTAAGTTATTTGAATTTATTTGAAGTTAAATAATATTTAAAGTTAAATATTATTTAAATTATTTGAAATTAAATATTATTTAAAGTTATTTGAAACTAAATATTATTTAAAATTATTTAAAATTAAATATTATTTAAAATTATTTGAAATTAAATATTATTTAAAATTAATATTATTTAAAATTATTTGAAATTAAATAATATTTAAAATTATTTGAAATTAAATAATATTTAAAATTATTTGAAATTAAATAATATTTAAAATTATTTAAAATTAAATATTATTTAAATTTAAAATAATATTTAAATTTAAAATAATATTTAAAGTTAAAATATTATTTAAAATTATTTAAATTTGCTGCACAAATTATCAACAAACTTTGTTTGTCTTGAAGTTAAATATATTATTTAATAATAAAAATAAATAAATATTTGAAATAAGATTAATAATTTACAAAATATTATATAACTATTAGTTATATTATTTATATACTTTATATAACATTAAATATTATTTATATATAATATATAACATTAAATATTTATTTATGTTATATTTTTATAATATCTTACAAAATTATTATAAATAATTATATAAAATAATTATTGTAGATTAAAAATTTAATAATTACATATTATAGAAATATTATAAGAATTATTAAATAATTCTGTATTTATATCATAAATACATTTATAATTACCTATAATATTCATTATTTTTTCTTTTACAGTGATTCTAATTGGTGGTTTTATATGTTCTCCATTAATTAATATTGTAATATTATTTTTATGTAAGTTATAACATTCTTTTGCAATATTATTAATAAATTCAATTTTCATAGGTTGATATAAAAATTTATATTCATAATTGAAATTATTCATGTATTGGAAATGAGTAATACTTTCTATGTAAATTATATCTCCTTCTATTTTTATTAACTTAAATTTTTCATTTGGATATGTAAGGACTGCTTTATCATTATCATTCCAAAATTTATCCATATATAAATGTTTGGAATATCCTTTATATAATATAACAGCTATATATGGAGAAGCATATTTTTTAGCTACATTAATATCTTCACTTTTAAATAAAACACCAGAATCATTAAAAATATAATTTATATCATTACCATAACCTCGATATAAAATTAAATCTTTACATGGTTCAGTATTTTCTATAGCATTAACTAATGTATCCAAAATGTCGACATCTTGCTTTTCTATTATTCCTCTTCTTAAATTATCATTAACACTATCTATTTCACTCTGTAAAATTTGATCCATTTTAAATTATTAAATAGTTATTTATTAAAATATTAAATAGTTATTTATTAAAATATTAAATAGTTATTTATTAAAATATTAAATAGTTATTTATTAAAATATTAAATAGTTATTTATTAAATTATTAAAGTTATTTATTAAAATATTAAATAGTTATTTATTAAATTATTAAATAGTTATTTATTAAATTATTAAAGTTATTTATTAAATTATTAAAAATTTTTTTATCTAAAATAATTATTTTATTCATATAATATTATTTTAATATTCTAATGAAATATTAATTATATTTTACAAATGATTAATAATTAAATATTTATTTATATTTACAAATAATTATAATATTTTAAATATAATAATATATTAAACAATAAATATTTAAAAACAAAATTAAAATATTTTAAATTAAAATAAAATATAATTATGGAATATATTTTAATATGTGCACAGGATTTAAAAAGAGAAACATTATCAATTTTAATACCATATAATGAACTTTCAAATGATGAAAAAGAAAAATGGGAAATAATTAAAAAACATAAAAAATCATTAAATGATAATGATAATGTTATAATTATTGACCATTTTAAAGAAAATTATTTTTATAAAGTCATTGATGAACATAAAGATATAGAAAAATTATGCAGACATTTTTTAAATCCTGCATGGCATGATGGTTTTTTGTGTCGTGATGAGGATAATTGGGTAAAACATTCATACACTAATTTATGTAGAAATTATGACCATATTAACAATTATAAAAATTTAGTTAATAAAATTTTAAATAATGAAGATATATTAACATCAAGGGGAAAAATTGTCAATAATATTAAATTATATGATAGTTTATTGGTTTTAAATTCATTAAATGGTGAATTAATTATTCCAAAATATAAAACTTTTGATGAAAAAAAAGAAGCATTTATTTCAAAAATAAGATCTTATAATAAATATTATCTATATTGTTCACAATGTTCTAATTTTCAAACGCGTTCCTTATTAATTCCTGTAGATTTAATTCCAGAAAAAACAAAACAAATTTGGCAAGATATTAAAAAATTAAGTAATAATAATATTGTTATTTGTAATATTGTATTCGATGAACGTGTTGGAACTCCTGATGAAAAAAGTAAAGAATTAATGAAATTATGTTCAATATTTGATTGTGCTTCTGAAAATTATCATTATGATGATAGATATTATGGTGAGCATGATGATATAAAATGGCAAAAATATAGTTATAATGATTTATGTTGTGGTTTTAATAATATTAAAAATTATGATAACTTGCTTAAATTAAAAGAACATGATGAGCATGAAATAATAATTGTTGATAGTATTTTAAAATTAGAATCAAGAAATGGTAAAATACAACAAAATATGTATGACACTGTAGATGAAATGTTGTATGATTTATATTTAAAAGATATCATAAATTAATGTAGTTTATTTATAATTTAAAATTTATTAGTATTACTAATAAATTATTTTTATTTATTATTTTATAATATTATTTATAATTTAAATTTTATTAGTATTACTAATAAATTATTTTTATTTATTATTTTATAATATTATTTATAATTTAAATTTTATTAGTATTACTAATAAATTATTTTTATTTATTATTTTATAATATTATTTATCTAAATTTAATAAACATTTAATAATATTTTAATATTATTTATCTAAAATTAATAAAATAAAATAAACATTTAATAATATTATTAATATTATTTATATATTTTTAATAATAATAAATATTAAGTAATAAACATTTAATAATATTATTTATACATTGTTAGTGAAAAATAAATATTAAATAATAAACATTTAATAAATATATAAAATAATATTTTATATATTAATTTAATAAATATATAAAATATTATATTATATAATAATTTTAATAAATAATAAAATATTATTTTATATAATAATTTTAATAAAGATTAAATATTTTATAATATTATTTATCTAATTTTAATAATAATATTATTTATTTAAAATTAATAATAAATTATATATTTATTGTAAAAGATTTAAAGAATTTTATTTTTATAATTTTATAATAATAATAATTATTATTATAATTTTATAATAATAATAATTATTATTATAATTTTATAATAATAATAATAATTATTATAATTTTATAATAATAATTATTATTATTATAATTTTATAATAATTATTATTATTATATTATTTATATAACTTCAATAAAATATTAAATATTTATAAAATAATAATAATAATAATATATAAATATTTAATAAATAATTTAATATTTAATAAATAATTTAATATTTAATAAATAATTTAATATTTAATAAATAATTTAATATTTAATAAATAATTTAATATTTATAACAATTATATAATATTAATAATATTATATAATAAATTACTATAATAATAATAATAACAATAATATAAATATAATTAAAGACTTGTGATAATAATATTATTAATATTATTTATTTTCTTTTAATATTTTTTAAATAATAATTATATATTAAAAATAAATCTTGAAATTTAAATAATCTTTTCAGCATGTCCATCCAAATGCATAATATATCCTTTAAAATTTAATTCAGGATAATTATTTTTTATTAACATATCCATATTCATAATAGTATCAACATGTTTTTTATGTTCTTCATGTGCTGTAATATCTTTTCCATATATTATATAATATGCACCACAATCCATATGTTCTACTAAAATTATTTCTTTAATACCATGTAAACTTATTGCTATATCAATATGTTGAAAATATACTTTTTTCCATTCATCAAAATCTTTATAATGAGTAGGATTTATTACTCCCAATCCAGCTCCAGCTAAAATAAAATAATCAAAATCATTTTTTAATCCTTTACCGTTAATAAATCTAATAGTTTTATCAACTAATCTATAATCAATGCATGATAATAATAATGCATATGGTTTATGTTCACGAGTTTCATAATCCTTATTATGTTTTTCTATAAAATCATTACTTTCCAAGTTTTTATTATAACGAGAGTATATTATTAATATAACTCCTATAATTATAAGTAATATAATTAATATTATAAATATCATCTTTTATTATTTTAAAATTTATATAGAAAATTTTATCATGTTTTAAATTTATTGTATTAATAATTATTTAATAATAATAATATTATTAATATTTATGAATTAAAATTATAATATATTATTAATATATTATTGTATATTATTTTATAAAATTTTAATAATTTTATAATAATATATAAATTTATATATAATCTTTTCAACAAATTTCTTTCAATTTTAGATTATATTAAAATATTTAAATATAATATAAGAGAATATTATTACGTATATCAAAATATTCACAATATATTTTCAACATGTTTATAAATAAACTTTATTTTAAATAAATCTCATTTTTAATATATGTTATTATTCCCACAGAATAATTTTGAAAATTTTAAAATATAATTATATACTAAATTCATAATCTTAAAATGTTCATTAATCAATGTTACTATATATTTCCAATGGAAATATAATTTGATTTTTAAATATTTAATAAGATTTGATAATATGTAAATAATCATTTAGCATTATTTCTATCAAGCTGTTGTTTAAAGATTTATTTTCACTATATAATTTAGGCATTATCAATTTCGCATTATATTTTCCGAAAAAAACATATACTAATGCTTTAAATTGTCCATAATATTCACTTTCAAATAATGCTTCAATATATTTAAAACTTTCATCTATATCTACATCATTTTTCTTAACATATGAAATAATTAATTCGGCTACATATTTAACATCTACATCATTCAGATACTTACATACACAAAATAAATTATATAATTTTTCTTCTTTAAAGGTGAATGTTGTAATAAAATCATGATATACTTTAATATTTTTTAATTCATCTCTTATTATAGAATCGCTTGTCTCCAATAATTTTATTATTTCCATATTATTTTTAAGTCTATATTTAAGAATATTGGTCAATATTTTCATGTTTTTTGTTTCAGAACCTATTGTTATCTTTTTGTCATGTTGAAAATTACTGTTAAATTCAAGTTTGGTATATTCAATATCAATAAATATAGATAAACATTCATAATCAGATTTAACATAATATATATCTTTTTCATATTCAAAAGTAAATAATCTATTGTCTACATAATCATTCCCTTTTAACTTTAATTCAGATTTTATTTTATGATTAATACCTGTTTCATAATCATATTCAAATACTTGCTCTGTTATATCATCATATACATCATTTTCACTTTTACTCTTACTTCCATTATAAAATACTTTCTTTCTGTTGCCCATAAAACCACCAAATTTTTCTTCAGTGATAATAAATTTATATTTATCTGAAATTTTGTTATTGTTGACTGTCTTATACTGAACATTAAATTCAACATAATCATTTTCTGCATCTTCGTTGAAAATAATTTTGTTGTCATAACATGTAAAGTTACCGTATTCAGAAGTAGTTGTGCATATATTTTCGTCATCAATTGATGCTTCATCACAATTATATTTAATTGTTTTAAATATTTCACCTGTTTCTGTATTTACCAATGTTCGTATATTATTAGATACATTTTTAATATAATAATATGTTTCACCCATCAAATATAATATACCACGATATCCTTTAATTTTTTTCACTTCTGGCTCACTATAACTGTTTTTATTTCTATAATCATAAATATTTACAATATTTCCATCACCATGACGCACATATAAAATACCATTAACAATATTGCAATTATGACAATATTCTGATGAGATACCAAGATTAATATCACAAATTAGCAATCTCTTACAAATGTCAAACTTTAGCAAATGATATCTAGAAATATAATTCACACCATCACACTCACTTACAAGTATATATAAAATATTTTCATACACATCATATGCATATGTAGTGTCGTATTTGTTATTGTTCTCGTAGATTTTAAGCATTTTTTTTAAAAATTTTGATTTTTATCATTTCTATTATTTTGTTTAAAATACAATAATATTTTATATTTATGTATATTGTTATATAATGTGTATAACATTTTATATAGTAATAATTTTTTATATATTCAAATTCGTAAATATCATATAATTATCTATAATATAAATTATAAAATATAATAAAATTAATAATTATTTTATTTTATTATTTATTTTACTATTATATATTAATTATAATTGTATTATATTATTTATTATATTATTATTATATTTAAAAATAATTAATATTTATTTTATTTATTACATAATAATATTATTTATATAAATTAAATATAACTATTAGTTATATTATTTATTCCATCATAACAAATATATCAGATGCAGCTTTTTCACATAATTCTTTATATTTAGGTGTTTTGTAAAATATTTCCATAATAATATTAATATCTATTCCATTTTTATTACTAATATTTATATTTTTAATAGGTAAATCACAATTAAATGTATGTTTTTGAATATCAGATTTATTACCTACAAATAAAACACATTTATTAACAAATAAATATTTTGTTTTATTAACTATATTAAATGTTAAATTACTTGTTAAATCATACATTATAATGTATGCATCAGCATCATAATTATCATAATTTTGTTAAAAAATATCTTTTCCTGGAAATTCACATAATTCCATTTTAATATGTGAAGTTGGTGAATTAATTCTTGTTATTTTTGTAGATGTATTGGGTATATATCTTGGAGAAAAATTATTTCCTTGTAATCTTTTAATAAAATTACTTTTGCCAACACCAGCATCTCCAATTACTCCAATTTTGTAGGACATGAATTTATTCAAAAATTAAAATTTTATTAATTTAATAAAATTTTTAAAATTTAGGAAATAATAATTAATTAGTAGTTTAATAATATTTTAGTATATATTAATTAATAAAATATTATTTTTTAGTAAAATAATATTTTAATTATATTTTAATAAAATATTTATTCTTTTAAGAATATTATTTTTATAAATAAATATTATTCTCTTTTAAGAAATATTTTGAAAAATATTCTATTTTAAGAAAATTATTTTAACAATTAATATTTAAAAATAATATTTTATATTTAATATTAAGAAATAATAATTTATTATAAGAAATAATAATTTATTATATTTTATAAAAATAATAATTTATTATATTTTATGAAAATAATAATTTATTATATTTTAAGAAATAATAATTTATTATATTTTATAAAAATAATAATTTATTATATTTTATGAAAATAATAATTTATTATATTTTAAGAATAATAGTTTATATTTTAAATAATAATTTTTAATATTTAATAAAAAGAATATTTTATTATATTTTATATATATTTAAAAATATATATATTCTATTTTAAGAAATAATATTTATTCTATTTTAAGAAATAATATTTATTCTATTTTAAGAAATAATATTTATTCTATTTTAAACATATTTTATTTTAATAAATAATATTTATTCTATTTTAAAAATATTTTATTTTAATAAATAATATTTATTCTATAATAATAAATAATATT
>Ga0209963_1001714_pt1 | contig 12155 bp, 10 predicted proteins | sample ThiBio_1000_biof_2_FD_183957 | JGI IMG/M metagenome (GOLD analysis project Ga0209963, IMG submission 183957) | Wastewater bioreactor microbial communities from Cape Town, South Africa - Thiocy_cont_1000_biof (SPAdes) | ecosystem: Engineered > Bioreactor > Thiocyanate-remediating >...
GAGCGCGGCCAGCCCCTCCTCCACCAGGGCGGTGGTGCAGTCGACCAGGCGGGACAGCTCGGCGCCGTACTGCGCAGCCCGCCCCGGGACGGACGCGATGTCGGGCTCGTCCGGCTGGCCGATGTCGGCGGTGTACGTGCAGGGGACGGCCCCCTTCTCGCGCATCCAGGCCACCGCGACGGAGGTGTCGAGGCCCCCGGAGAAGGCGAGTCCGACGCGTTCGCCGACGGGCAACTGGGTGAGGACCTTGGGCATGAGGGCGATCCTACCGGCCCGGCCGAAGCTGGCTGTCGCCCGTCCGGGGGATCGCCGCCGCCGATTAGTCACCCGAAATGGGGACCCATTTCCGCTGACGCCGTCACCCGAGCGGGGACGCATTCCTCGGCCATATTCAATTAGTCGACAACACACCCCCAAAGTCCCCCTGACGAGGGCTGGGACCACCCTTGGTGGCCGCTAAGGTATGCGTTGGAACTCATCCGACGTACTTTGGGGGTACAACATGAACGAAAACAGCGTGGACAAACCACGTCGCGCGAAGCGACGTCTTGCCCTCCCGGCCATCATCGCCGGTGGCCTCAGCTCGATGCTGCTGGCCTTCAGCCTGACGCCGACCTTCTCGGCGTTGACCGCGGCGATCACCAACGACTCCAACACCGTCGGCACCGGCTCGCTGGTGATGCAGGAGACCGGCCCGAACAACGCCGGCACCCAGGTCACCTGCACCAGCGGCGCAGCCGGGACCGCCACCTGCAGCACGATCAACAAGTTCGGTGGCGACAACCCGACCACCAGCGGCTACATGGCCCTCAAGCCGGGCGGCTCGACGACCACGACGGTCAAGTTCAAGAACATCGGATCGGTCTCCGCGAGCACGTTCACGGTCGCCGGCGGCACCATCACCAAGGCCAACAACGGGTCCGTCAACGGCACCGCCAGCGTCGCGGCACTCGGCAGCGCGTTCAAGATCAAGATCACCTCCGGCTCCAACACCGTGTTCGACGACACCGCAACCGCGTTCGCCGCGACCGCGAGCTCGCCGCTCACGATCCCGGGCGCGGTCGCCGTGAACGGCGAGGTGACCCTCACCATCACCACCACGCTCCAGGCCAGCGCCGACGCGACCACGCAGGGTCTGTCCATCACCCAGCCGATCGTCTGGACGTTCAACGCCTGATCCCCGCGGGGAGGACATCTGATGTATCCCGCGAGCCGGGGGTCAGCACGAAGCGTGGCTGGCTCCCGGTTCGCGTGCCTGTCGACGTGGCCCTCGGGCCACCGGCTGGCAGACTGTTCGAGATGGGCTGGTCGAGCACCAGCAGCGGAGTAGAGGCAGTACGAAGCATGATGAAGCGCCCCGTGTTCTGGGTGGCCACGATCGTCGCGGCCGCAGCTGTGCTGGCCGCGCTCGCGGTCAGCGCCGGGTTGCGCTTCTACACGGTGATGACCCCGTCGATGGGCACCACCGCGCCGGTCGGGACGCTGGTGGTCACCCGCCCGGCTCCGACCTACCGGGTCGGCGACATCGTGACCTACGAGCGCGACGATCGCAGCTACACCCACCGCATCATCACCGCCAATCCCGACGGCACCTTCATCACCAAGGGCGACCTCAACGGCGCAGCGGATCCCCTGCCGGTGACCCCGGAGCAGGTGGTCGGGCACGCCGTCTGGCTCGGCCCCGGCCTGGGCTGGCTGTGGCAGGGGCTGCCGTGGCTGATGCTGGGCGGGCTGGCCGTCTACGCGCTCTCCCTCGTCCGGCCACTCGATCGCACCTGGCAGTGGATCGTCCGGATCAGCGGCTGGACGCTGGTGTTCTGCCTGGTCGCGGTCTGGCTCCGTCCGTGGGTGAGCCTGACCCAGCTCGCCTACGAGCCGTCCGACCTCGGCGGCGTCATCATGCACGTCGTCAACACCGGGCTCTTCCCTCTCGACGTCCTGGGCACTCGCCTGACCAGCGGCCAGGACACCATGGTCCACGTCACCGAGCAGAACGCCCACGGCCTGTACACGCTCACGCCCACCCTTGGCTTCTACTGGTGGGAGCAGGTCGGGCTGTTCCTGCTCTGCCTGATCCCCTTCGGCCTGTCGTTCCTGATCAGGGCCGAAGAGGTCACCCCGGCTCGTGCGCTACCGGAGGTCCAGCGGGCCGAGCCGGACGAATCCGGCGACGGAAGCGACCCGGGCAACGGGGGCGAAGCGGACGGAGCCGAGACCGAATGGATCGGCTCTCTGCTGGAGCCCGAGCCGGCACCGGACGAGCCCGCCGCTCCGTCCGCGGGAGACGGAGTGGACAAGGATCGCCGGCGGCGGCTGATCCTGACCAGCGCCATCGTCCTGGCGATCGTCATCAGTGTCTCCGTGATCAGTTTCGCGAGTACGAGCCGGGGCACGACCGCGTCCGTGGTCTTCGACGGCAAGTCGCAGTGTCTCTACCAGTACGGCAACCCCACCGCCACCGCGCCCACGACGTTCTCCATCGAGGCGTGGTTCATGACGAACAGCAAGGCCCTGAACGGCAAGATCATCGGGCTGGGCAACTCCCGCAACACTTCGTCGGACAACACCTATGACCGACACATCTACCTGGACAAGGCCGGACGTATCGTCTTCGGGGTCTACTACAACGAGCAGAAGATCGTCGCCACACCCGTTGGGCCGATCTACAACGACGGCAACTGGCACCACGTCGTCGGCACCTACTCCACCTCCGCGGGCATGACGCTCTACGTCGACGGCGTCGCCGTCGCGACTGCCCCACAGCCCAACATCAACGCCGACACCGGGTACTGGAAGGTCGGCTGCGGCACCCTGTCCACCTGGACGGACGCCGGCGGCGCGACCACGACGGAGAAGCCGGCCTACTTCACGGGCCAGATCCAGTACGCGGCGGTGTACACCACCGTCCTGACCGCAGCCCAGGTGCAGGAGCACTACCTGGCCGGAGCCGGCTAACGGGTAGTTGACGGCCGGTCACCGGGCAGGCACCCGGGTGGGCGGCGGCGGAAACTCCGGTCGAGCATTGATCGGCCGAGTAGCGCAATCGTAGGCTGACAGCACGTTCCCGGTGGGCGAGAGTCCACCCGGGCGACGGCCACGTTCCACCCCCGGAAGGCCTTCGGTGCTCGTCTCGACCAGCTCCCAACGCCGCTCAGTCGTGTCCCTCGGCGGCATGGTGACGGCCTGCCTGCTTTCGGCGATGCTCGTCCTCACACTCTTCCCGGGGATGGCACCAGCACTGGCCAGCAGCCTCACCGTCGGCGGGGTGTCCGCCGCGGACCGGCTCGCGATCGAGGAGTCCGACAGCACCGGGACGGTCGTCTGCCGCAGCGTCGTAGACGCGTCCGGCGCGGCCAGCTGCTCAAGCATCAACGCCTTCGGCGGCGCGTCGCCGGTCACCCCGGGAGGCTCGCGGGTCACGACGCTGGTGTTCACCAACGCCGGTTCCTCCCCTGCCAGGAGCTTCGCCGTGGACGCCGGCACCTGCTCCCAGGCGAGGTCCGGCCGGGTCAGCGGGTCGGCCACCGACCTGTGCGACCTGTTCTCGGTGGAGCTGACCGCCGCCGGAACGACGATCTTCCGCGGTTCGGTGACCGAGTTCGGCCGGGCCGACGCGATCGACATCCTCAGCAGGGCGGGCGTCGGCCCAGTGGCCGGCGGTCAGAGCATCGCGGTGACCCTGACCCTGCGCCTGTCCGCGGCTGCCGACAACCGCCACCAGGGGCTGCGGATCGTCGCGCCGATCGCGTGGACCTTCGGCGCCTGAGCGCTCGTCCGCCGCATCGGCCTCGTCCGCAGTGCCGGGGCCCTCCCGTCCCAGCGAGGGCCCCGGCACCACGTCCACTCTCAGGGACGGGCTTCGGCCTCCACCATCTCGGACGCCTGCACGCGGGCGTCCCGGTTGATCGCGGACACCACGGCGCTGAGCGAAGCGGTCACGATGGACGGGTTCAGGCCGACGCCCCAGTAGACCTGCGCGTCCTCACCCTCTCCGACCTCGGTCTCGACATAGGCCGCCGCCATCGCGTCCCCGCCGGAACTCAGCGCGTGCTCGGTGTAGTCCAGCACCCGGACGTGGTAGCCGAGGATCGCCAGCGCGTCCACGAAGGCGGACACCGGGCCGTTGCCCTCGCCGGTGATCTCCTTCTCCACGCCGCGGTCCTTCACCACCGCGCGGACGGTGTAGCCGTGCCCGTTCGACACCGACGTGACCGTGACCAGCTGGAGCGGCTGGATCGCGCCCAGGTACTCGGCGGAGAAGATGATCCACAGCTCATCGGCCGTGACCTCGCCGCCGGAGGTGTCGGTGTGGGCCTGCACCACGCGGGAGAACTCGATCTGCAGCCGTCGGGGCAGGTCCAGGTTGTGCTCGGACTTCATGATGTAGGCCATGCCGCCCTTGCCGGACTGGCTGTTCACCCGGATGACCGCCTCGTAGGTACGGCCGACGTCGTGCGGGTCGATCGGGAGGTACGGCGCCTCCCAGGGGATCTCGTGCAGAGTCGTCCCCTGAGAGGCAGCCGTGGACTCCAGCACCTCCAGCCCCTTCTTGATGGCGTCCTGATGGGAGCCCGAGAAGGCGGTGTAGACCAGGTCCCCCGCGTAAGGGTGGCGCGGGTGGACCGGCAGGTTGGTGCAGTACTCCACCGTTCGACGGATCTCGTCGATGTCGGAGAAGTCGATCTTCGGGTCGACGCCCTGGCTGAACAGGTTCAGGCCCAGGGTGACCAGGTCGACGTTGCCGGTGCGCTCGCCGTGCCCGAACAGGCAGCCCTCGACGCGGTCGGCGCCGGCCATCAGGGCCAGTTCGGTCGCGGCTACGGCCGTCCCGCGATCGTTGTGCGGGTGCAGCGAGATGACCGCGTACTCCCGGTTGTCGATGTGCCGGCCGAAGTACTCGATCTGGTCGGCGTACGTGTTCGGCGTGGACCGCTCGACGGTCGCCGGCAGGTTCAGGATGATCTCCCGTCCCGGCCCGGGCTGCCAGACCTTCATCACCTCGTTGCAGACCTCGATCGCGTAATCGGTCGGGGTCTGGGTGAAGATCTCGGGGCTGTACTGGTAGCCGAACTCGACGTCGGGCAGGTACTTGGCCGCGTAGTCCATGACCCACTGGGTTCCCCGGGTGGCCATCTGGACGCATTCGGCCTCGCTGACGCCGAACACCACCCGCCTGAACAGTTCCGCGGTCGCGTTGTACAGGTGGATATTCGCCCGCTTCGCCCCGATCAGGGACTGGGCGGTGCGGTCGATCAGGTCCTCACGGGCTTGGGTGAGGACGCTGATCTGGACGTCGTCCGGCACGGCGTCGGTCTCGATCAGGCTGCGCACGAAGTCGAAGTCCGTCTGCGAGGCGGACGGGAAGCCGATCTCGATCTCCTTGTAGCCCATCCGGACCAGCAGGTCGAACATCTTCCGCTTCCGCGACGGCGTCATCGGGTCGATCAGCGCCTGGTTTCCGTCCCTCAGGTCGGTGGTCAGCCACCGTGGCGCCTGGGTGATCTTCTTCGTCGGCCAAGTGCGATCTGGCACGTCCACCGGCTCGAAGGCGGTGTACCGGCCGAACGGCATCGGGCTGGGTTGCTGGATGGGAGCGCCCGGCTGCGGACGCGTTCCGAAAGTGTGGGTCGTCATGGGTTTCCTCGCTGGGTTGGCGTGCGGACTGACAGGCGCGTGAAGAACTCCGCAGCGAGGAGGCCTGATCTGGTTCTAGGCCTCGCTGCGGCGACCAAGCAGGAGTCGCGCCCATGACATGTCAACCATGCTGACACACGATCACCTCATCGCCAACCCATGCCCGGATTCTGAACCATCGGGGACAGGTACTTCGGTTCAAGATCCTGAACTGAACCATCGGTGAACCATCGGGGACAGGTACTTCGGTTCAAGCGGCGTCTGAACCGAAGTACCTGTCCCCGTCGGTTCGCCCCGTCCCCGTCGGCTCGCCCCTGCTCATGCGTCCGTCTGAACCGAAGTACCTGTCCCCGTCGGTTCAGGCGGGCGGACGGGGGCCGAACACTGCGGTGCCGAGGCGGACGATCGTGGCGCCCTCGGCGATCGCGAGTTCGAGGTCGGCGGTCATGCCCATGGACAGCTCCAGCTGGTCGGCCAGGCCCTCGGAGACGGCCGCGTCGCGGATCTGTCGCAGGGCGGCGTAGCCGTCCCGGATCACCTGCTCGTCCGGGGTGTTGGCCCCGATGGTCATGAAGCCCGTCAGGCTGAGGCCCTCGGTCGAAGCCAACCCCCGGGCGAGCGCCAACGCCTCGTCAGGCCGGACGCCACTCTTGGTCGCCTCGCCCGAGACGTTCACCTGCACCATCACGTCCAGCACCCGGCCGGGCTCCAGCCGGGACGCCAGCCGCCGGCCCAGTTCCACCGAGTCCACCGACTCGACGCAACCGACCCACCGCAGCGCAGCGTTGACCTTGTTCGACTGCAGCGGCCCGATCAGGTGGGTCTCGACGTCCAGGTCGGCCAGGTCGGGACCCTTGGCGACGAGTTCCTGCACCCGGTTCTCGCCGCGCAGCATGCCGGACGCGTCCGGCAGTTCGAAGGCTTCGCGGATCAGCGCGGCCGGCTGGGTCTTGGTGGCCAGCAGCACACGGACGGAACCCGCGGGGCGACCGGCGGCCGCACAGGCTGCCTCCACCCGCGCCCGGGCCGTGGCCAACCGCGAGGCCACCTCCCCGCCGGCCACGTCAGAACCCCAGCCGGTTCAGGTGCTTGGGGTTTCGCTGCCAGTCCTTGAGCACTTTCACTTTCAGGTCGAGGTGGACGGGCATGCCGACCAGTTCGGCGATCTGCTTCCTGGCGACCGTCCCGATCTCCTTCAGCCGCTCGCCGGCATGCCCGATCATGATGCCCTTCTGCGAGTCCCGCTCGACGATCATCGAGGCATAGACATCCAGCAACGGCTTGTCAGCAGGTCGATCAGGGCGTTCCCCCAGCTCGTCCACGACCACCATCAGCGAGTGCGGCAGCTCGTCCCGGACGCCTTCGAGGGCGGCCTCGCGGATCAGTTCGGCGATCATCGTCTCGGTCGGCTCGTCGGTTACCTCGCCGTCCGGGTACAGCGCGGGCCCCTCGGGCAGGAGCTTGACCAGTTCGTCCGCGACCACGTCGACCTGGTCGTCGGTGAGGGCGGATACCGGGATGATGCTGGCCCACTGGATGCCGAACTGCTCCTCCAGGGAGGCGATCTTCAGCAGGTGCTGGGCCATCCGGGCCCGCGACGTCAGGTCGGACTTGGTGGCCAGGGCCACGAGGTGGGCCTGGGTGCCCAGCATCGCCAACTGCGACACCAGGTACTCATCCCCTGGCCCGATCCGCTGGTTGGCGGGCAGGCAGACCCCGATCACGTCCACCTCCGACCAGGTGTCCCGGACGACGTCGTTGAGCCGCTCGCCGAGCAGGGTCCGGGGACGGTGCAGTCCGGGGGTGTCGATCAGCACCAACTGGGCGTCCGGTCGGTTCACGATCCCGCGGACGGCGTGCCGGGTGGTCTGCGGCTTCGAGGACGCGATCGCGACCTTGGCGCCGACCAGCGCGTTGGTGAGCGTCGACTTCCCGGCATTGGGACGGCCGACGAAGCAGGCGAAACCGGATCTCATGTGTTCCTCGCTGCCGACTCCTCGGCCAGCCTCGCCGCCGCCTCGGCCGCCGCGTCGGCGGTATCGGGGACGCGCGAGGCGAGCACGGTCTGGATGGTGTGGCGCCGGCCCTCGCCGCGCTCGGCGGTCAGTTCGATGCCGTTCCAGGTGACGACCGAGCCCGGGATCGGCACCTTGTCGAGCTCCTTGGCCATCAGCCCGAGCACGGTGTCGACGTCGTCGTCGTCGAGCTTCAGCCCGAACAGCTCGCCGAGGTCCTCGACCCCGAGCCGCGCCGACACCCGGAAGCGCCCCTCAGCCAGCTGGGTGACCGGAGCGACCTCGTCGTCGTACTCGTCCACGATCTCGCCGACGATCTCCTCCAGGACGTCCTCGATGGTGGCCAGGCCCGCGGTCCCGCCGAACTCATCGATGACGATCACCACGTGCGAGCGGTTGAGCTGCATCTCGTGCAGCAGCTCGTCGACCGGCTTGGAGTCCGGGCAGAAGGTGGGCGGACGCATCAGCGAGGCGACCTTCTCCGACGTCTCGGCCCGCGGGTTGTCGTACAGGCGCCGCATCACGTCCTTCAGGTAGAGGACGCCGACGACGTCGTCCACGTCGTCGGCGATCACCGGGATCCGGCTGAAGCCCGACCTCAGCGCGAGCGAAAGCGCTTGTCGCAGCGTCTTGGACGCCTCGATGTAGACCATCTCGGTGCGCGGCACCATGACTTCCTTGACGATGGTGTCACCCAGTTCGAAGACCGAGTGGATCATCTCCCGCTCACCGGCCTCGATCAGTTCCCGCGCCTCGGCCATGTCGACGAGTTCGCGCAGTTCGGCCTCGGAGGTGAACGGTCCCTCGGTGAACCCCTTGCCCGGGGTGAGCGCGTTGCCGATCAGGATCAGCACCTGTGAGATCGGCGCGAACACCGTGGCCAGCGCCCCGATCGGGGCCGACGCCGCCAACGCGACCGACGCCGCGTGCTGCCGGCCCAGCGTCCGCGGCGCCACGCTGAGAAGAATGAACGACACCGCGAGCATGGTCAGCCCCGGGTACAGCAACCGCTCCCACGTCTGGGCGAAGTGCTCGAAGAACTGCAGCGCGGTGATCACGGTCGCGACCACCTCCAGCAGGATCCGCAGCAGGAACGAGGTGTTCACGTACGGCGCCGGGTCCTGGGCGATCAGCAGCAGCCGGTTGGCGCCGCGGCGTCCCTCGGCGACCAGGCCCTCTGCGCGGGACTTCGAGATGGCTGCCAGCGCGGCCTCAGCCGCGGTCACCAGCGCGGCCAGCAGGACGCAGACCACCGCGATGGCCAGCAGGATCCAGTCGGTCTGGGTCAACGTCGGTTCGCGCCTCGCTCGGTCAGGTGTTGGATCATCTTAGTGACCCTCGGCCGTCAGGACGTCGTCGCCGGGCGCGTCCCGGTCGGGCACGTCCAGGCTGACGGTGACCAGCGGCAGGAAGAACTGCACCAGCGGGCCGATCGCCAACGCGTACGCCACCGTCCCGATGCCGACCGCGCCGCCGAGCAGCCAGCCGATCGCCAGCACCGACAGCTCCAGCCCGGTGCGGACGACCCGCAGCGACCACCCGGTGCGCCGGGTGAGGCCCGTCATCAGGCCGTCGCGCGGGCCGGGGCCGAGCTGGGAGCCGATGTACAGGCCGCCGGCAAGGCCGTTCACGACCAGGCCGCCGATCAGCAGCGCCCACGCTGCCGGCCAGTTCGTCGCCGGCGGGATGATGGCCAGAGTGGCATCGGTGGCGATCCCGATCACCACGGCGTTCGCGACGGTGCCGAGACCGGGCCACTGCCGCAGCGGGATCCACAGCAGCAGGACGGCGAACCCGACGACGATCACCACCGTCCCGAACGACCAGCCGAGCATCCGCTGCAGGCCGGAGTGGAACACGTCCCAGGGATCGAGGCCGAGGCCGCTGCGGATGAACATGGCCATCGCGAAGCCGTACAGCCACAGCCCGACCAGCAGTTGCGGAATCCGCCGCCCCAGCCGTCCGGCGCGCAGTTGGGCGAGCGGACCGAGGTCGGCCAGGCCCACCGTGCGGCGGCCCGCCGCGCGGAAGCGCACCAGATCTCCCGGCCGTCAGGAACGCGACGCGTTCCAGGCGGCGATCAGCTTGTCGTTGAGGTCGAACATGACCTTCTTCTCGGCCGGCTCGGCGTGGTCGTGGCCGAGCAGGTGCAGCAGCCCGTGGACCAGCAGGTAGTCGGCCTCCGCCTCCGCCGTCCGGCTGTTCTCGGACGCCTGGGCGGACGTGACCTCGGGGCACAGCACGATGTCGCCGAGCAGGCCGACCGGCGGCTCCTCGTCCTCGTCGGGCGCGCGGAGTTCGTCCATCGGGAAGCTGAGCACGTCGGTGGGGCCGGGCTCACCCATGAATTTCTCGTGGTAGGCGCTCATCGTGTCGGCATCGACCAGCAGGATCGACAGCTCGGCCTGCGGGTGGATCCGCAGCGCGTCGAGCGCGAACGTGGCCAGCTGGACGAGTCGCTCGGTGTCCACATTCACACCGGACTCGTTGTTGACGTCGATCATCTGCTCGTCCTCGGCTTGGGTGCGTGGGCCTCGTAGCGGTCGTACGCGGCGACGATCCGGCCGACCAGGCGGTGCCGGACCACGTCGTGGCTGGTCAGCCGGCAGAAAGCGATGTCGGTGACGCCGTCCAGGACGTCCTCGACCATGCGCAGGCCGCTGACCGAACCGGACGGCAGGTCGATCTGGGTGACGTCCCCGGTGACCACCATCTTGGAGCCGAAGCCCAGCCGGGTGAGGAACATCTTCATCTGCTCCGCCGAGGTGTTCTGCGCCTCGTCCAGGATGATGAAGGCATCGTTGAGCGAGCGCCCACGCATGTACGCCAGCGGCGCCACCTCGATCGTCCCGGACGTGAGCAGCTTCGGCACCGAGTCCGGGTCGATCATGTCGTGCAGCGCGTCGTACAGCGGACGCAGGTACGGATCGATCTTGTCGCTGAGCGTGCCGGGCAGGAAGCCGAGCCGCTCCCCGGCCTCGATCGCCGGCCGGGTCAGGATGATCCGGTTCACCTGCTTGGCCTGCAGCGCCTGGACGGCCTTCGCCACCGCGAGGTAGGTCTTGCCGGTGCCTGCGGGACCGATGCCGAAGATCACGGTGTGGGCGTCGATGGCGTCCACGTACCGCTTCTGGTTGAGCGTCTTGGGACGGATCGTCTTCCCGCGGGTCGACAGGATGTTCTGGGTCAGCACCTCAGCGGCGCTCACCTCGGTCTCGGCCATTCCGAGCACCCGCTCCACGGTGTCGGGGCTGAGCCCCTGGCCGGTGCGCACGATCGTGATCAGCTCGGTGAGCACTTCGGCGGCCGCCACCACGTCCTGTGGGGTGCCGGTGAAGGTGATCTCGTTGCCGCGGACGTGGATGTCCGCGTCCAGCCCCTTCTCGAGGATGTGCAGGTATTCGTCCCTGGGCCCGAGCACGGCGACCATGTTGATCGACGCCGGGATCGCGACTCGACGCTCGGCGTCCGCGCTCTGTGGGACCACGCTGTCTGGTTGACTCAGTGTTCCTCCTGGTAGATCAGGCGAATCGCCTGCTGAAGCTCAGGAGAGCATCCTACCCAGCGGCACCGACAGCGAACCGGTCGGTGGCCGCGACCAGCTCCGCAGCGATCGCCGGCTCGCTGGCGGCATGCCCGGCAAGGACGACGTGGTAGTCGGCTTCCGGCCAGGCCCGGTGCAGCGCGTCCGCCGTCGTGACCGGGCAGGGCAGGTCGTAGCGTCCCTGCACGATCACGCCGGGGATGTGCCGGATCCGGTCGGCTTCGGCCAGCAGCTGGCCCTCGGCGAACCAGCCGCCGTTGACGAAGTAGTGGTTCTCGATCCGGGCGAACGCGAGCGCGAAGGCCGGGTCGGAGAACTCCTCCACGTGCTCGGCTGAGAACTCCAGGTGGGACGTCGCCGCCTCCCAGGTCGTCCATGCCAGGCCGGCGGGGAGGTGGACGGCCGGGTCCGGGTCGAACAGCAGCTCGTTGAACCTGGCGATCCGGTCGCCGGTGAAACCCTGCGGCAGCACGGACTCGAACCGCCGCCACCACTCCGGGACGATGTTGCCCGCTCCCCCGTTGTAGTACCAGTCGAGTTCGCTGCGGCGCAGCGTGAAGATGCCGCGCAGCACCAGTTCGGTGACCCGGTCGGGGTGAGCTTCGGCGTACGCCAGCGCCAGCGAGCTCCCCCAGGAGCCGCCGAAGACCAGCCATGCCTCGATGCCGCGGTCGACGCGGAGTTTCTCGATGTCGGCGACCAGGTGCCAGGTCGTGTTGGTGCCGAGATCGGCGTCCGGTGTGGAGGCGTGCGGGGTGCTGCGTCCGCAGCCGCGCTGGTCGAACAGCACCACCCGGTAGGCGGACGGGTCGAAGTAACGCCGGTAGTCGGGGACGATCCCGCCGCCGGGACCGCCGTGGAGGAAGACCGCGGGCTTGCCGTCCGGGTTGCCGCACTCCTCCCAGTACAGCTGCTGGCCGTCGCCGACGTCGAGCGTGCCGGTGGCGTACGGCTCGATCGGC
>Ga0209963_1001715_pt1 | contig 12152 bp, 12 predicted proteins | sample ThiBio_1000_biof_2_FD_183957 | JGI IMG/M metagenome (GOLD analysis project Ga0209963, IMG submission 183957) | Wastewater bioreactor microbial communities from Cape Town, South Africa - Thiocy_cont_1000_biof (SPAdes) | ecosystem: Engineered > Bioreactor > Thiocyanate-remediating >...
TTGCCGCCTTGCGCTCGAGGTAGTCCGGCACGTCGATCTCGCCCCGGGCCAGTCGCTCGTCCAGCAGCTGGAGTGCGGGCGGCAGGAACGGCGCGAACGGTGGACGCCCGCGATGCGGGTGCGGGCCGGGGCCGTGCTTGCTGCGCTTGACCAGGAACACGACGAGTGCCGTGATCAGGCCGATCACCAGCAGGGTGAAGATGAAGCCGGCCACGCCGAAGAACAGGCCGCCTCCGCCCATTCCACCCATTGGTCCGTGTCGCATGTGTACCTCCTTGGGTCCTGGCACTCCATGGTGACCCCGGTCTCTGTGCCGCCGCTGTGAATTCGGCCAGATCAGTCACAGTGCGCAGGCGGACGGCCCCGGTTCGGGCGGCTCCTCGGCGAACAGCGAACCGCGGTGCGGCTCGGGCAGCCGGGTCCACTGCCAGCGTCGTTCGGCGCCGACGTTGGCGGGCAGCTCGCACATCGCGCTGTTGCGGCCGAGCGCCTCCACCGCGTAGTCGGCTGCGACCTCGGCCAGGCCGGCGTCGTCGGCGCTCGCCGCTGCGTTCCCGGCCGAGCGGACGGCGTCCGCGTGCGCGTGGTAGCCCGATTCGGCCAGTTCACGAGCCGCGAACTGGGCGTCCACGGCGGCGTCGCGGCAGGCGTCCAGCGTTCCCGACCCGGACGCCCACGCCCGCGCCGCCGCGATCGCGGCTTGTGCGTGCGGGTCGGCGAAATCGGGGAACTGGGCCAGCGCGTGCTCCGCGCACTCGGCAGCCCACCCGGTCAGGACGCGGTCGCCGGTCGTTTCCATCCCATCCTCCGCTCGGTGAGTCGTCGCTCGGCGAGGAGTGCTTCGACCACGGCCGCCACCCCACCCGCGTTGTTGGCGGTCGTCACGTGGTCGGCGACGGCCCTCGCGGCCTCGGTCGCGTTGCCCATGGCCACCCCGTACCCCGCCCACGCCAGCATCTCGACGTCGTTGCCGGCGTCCCCGAACGCGATCACCTCCGACGCGTCCACTCCGAGCAGGCCACCGAGCCGGGCCAGCCCGCTGGCCTTGTTCACCCCGGCCCCGCCGATCTCCAGGAACGGGGCCCCGGATGTGGTCAGCTGGCAGTCCGGCGGGCCGGCCGCGCCGAGCACCTCGAGCAGCTGCTCCGGCGAGAGTTCCGGGTGGCGGACGGTGAGCTTGAGCGTCGGGCCGCTGGTCACGTCGTCGGCCGTCCCGACGGTCAGGTAGTCGGACGGCACCCGCTCGGCGGGGTGGACGAGTTCGGCATAGCCGGGCTCGACGACGTAGTGGCGGCCGTGCTCGCGGGCGGCCGACAGCCGGCCCTCCGGCAGCACCCGGCGCACCACGGCGGCGATGGCCGCGACCGTTGCCGCGTCGATCTCGGTCTCGAACAGGATCTCGCCGGTGCCCTGGTCGACCCCGATCGCTCCGTTCGCCGCCACCAGGTAGCGGACGCCGCAGGCGGGCAGGTCGACCGGCACGGTTCCGGGTTGCCGTCCCGTGGTCGCGACCAGGATGAGCCCGGCGTCGGCGGCTCCGCGCAGGGCGGCCACCTCGGGGCGTCCGATCGTCTTGTCGTCGCGCAGCAGGGTGCCGTCGAGGTCGGTGGCGATCAGCCGGACGCGTTCGGGGAAGCCCATGGTCAGTTCAACCGGCGGCGGCCGGAGAAGGCCCGGCCGAGGGTGACCTCGTCGGCGTACTCCAGGTCGCCGCCCACCGGCAGTCCGCTGGCGAGCCGGGACACGATCACGTCGGTGTCGGCGAGCAGCCGGGAGATGTAGGTGGCGGTGGCCTCGCCTTCGAGGTTCGGGTCGGTGGCCAGGATCACCTCGGTGACCGTGTTGTCGGCCAGCCGGGTCAGCAGCTCGCGGATGTGCAGGTCGGCGGGGCCGACGTTGTCGATCGGGCTGATTGCGCCGCCGAGCACGTGGTAGCGACCGCGGAACTCGTGCGTCCGCTCGATCGCGGCGACGTCCTTGGGCTCCTCGACGACGCAGATCGCGGTGGCGTCCCGTCGCGGGTCGGCGCAGATTCGGCAGGTGTCGGTCTCGGCGATGTTGAAGCAGGTGGCGCAGAAGTGCACCTTCTCGACCACCTCACGCAGGGCCGCGGCGAGCCGCTGCACGTCGTCGCGGTCGGTGGCGAGGATGTGGAACGCGATCCGCTGGGCACCCTTCGGGCCGACGCCCGGCAGCCGGCCGAGCTCGTCGATGAGGGTCTGGATCGGGCCTTCGTACATCGAGGGCCGGTCAGCCCAGCTCGGGCAGCTGCGGCATGGTCGACTGCGCCAGTGCCATCGCCTGGTGGTTCGCATCCCGGACGGCGGCGACGATCAGGTCGGCGAGCGTCTCCGGGTCGGACGGATCGATCGCCTCGGGCTTGATCACCAGGCCGAGCAGCTCGCCGGTGCCGGACACGGTGGCCTCGATCAGGCCGCCGCCGGCCGTCCCGGTGACGGACTGGGTGGCGAGCTGGGCCTGCGCCTGCTCGAGTTGGTTCTGCAGCGCCTGGGCCTGCTCCAGCAGGCTGGACAGGTCCATCGAACCGGGGTCGAACATCGCTTCTCCTCTGCTCGTCTACTGAGGCCGGACGCCCGCCATGCTAGACGACGAACCGATGCCGGCGCGGGAGCGACGGGATCCCGAGAAGCCCGCATGCACGGGGCGTGCGCCGAGTCGGCGAGCGCTATCGGGAGGGAGTGGCCCGGCGCGCTGACGGGTCGTCGCCGGGAGGGGACGGATTGAGATCGGGATGCGTGACCATCACCAGGGAATAGGCGTCGCCGTCCGGGTCCGGGCCGCGGTCCTTGAACTCCGTCGCGAGCGCCTGGACGCGGGCGTCCAGCTCGGCGCGGTGCTCGGCGTTCAGGCGCAGCCCGAGCCAGGTGACGGCGATCTGCTCGGGGTCGACGCCCTGGAGTTGCTGGCGCATCGTCTCCAGCAGGACGACCGAGATGCCCGGGACCGGCGTGTGCCAGGACAGCCCGGTCGCGCGGTAGGGCACCTCGCGGGCGCCGCGGGTCCCGGTGCGCTCGGGCTGGGCGGCCAGCAGGCCGGTGCGGACCAGGGTGCGGACGTGGTGCAGCATCGTCGCGGGATTGACGTCCAGCAGCGTGGCGAGTTCGGCATTCGTCCGCGCGTCGAAGGCGCAGAGTCGCAGGATCCGTAGCCGCAGCGGCGAGCTGAGCGCCCGCGCCAGCGCGGTGGCGTGTGCCTCGCCGGGATCCACGGCGTCCGATCGCTCCGGTTGCACGTCGACAGACTACCGATTGACACATGCCAATCGGTAGTCCAAAGTGATTGACGTGTCCCAATCAGTCACGCCTGGAACCGAGGACGTCCCGCTGCTGCGCGACCGCAACTTCGTCACCTTCTGGACGGGCCAGGCCCTGAGCCAGGTGGGCGAGCAGGTCAGCGGCCTGGCGCTGCCGGTGATCGCGGTGCTGCTGCTGCACGCCTCGGACGGAGAGGTCGGCGTCCTCAACGCGGCCGGCGTGGCCGCCTTCCTGCTGATCGGGCTGCCCGCCGGCGCCTGGATCGACCGGATGCGGAAGCGGGCGGTGATGATCCGGGCCGATCTCGTCCGCGCCTTCGCCCTGGCGTCCATCCCGGTGCTGTGGTGGCTCGGCGTCCTGCACATCTGGCAGCTCTACGTGGTGGCCCTGGTGCTGGGCGTGGCGACGGTCTTCTTCGACATCTCCTACCAGAGCATCATCCCGTCCCTGGTGCCGGTGGGACGGATCCCGGAGGCCAACGGAAAGCTCGAGTCGACCAGCCAACTGGCGCACCTGTTCGGGCCGGCGCTGGCGGGCTGGCTGGTCGGGCTGGTGAGTGCGCCGTTCGCGGTGGTCGTCACCGTCGGCACCTACCTCAGTTCGTTCGCCGCGCTCCGGCTGACCCACGACCACGAAGCGGGCCACGAAGAGGACCGGCTCTCCCGCAGGCCGGTGCGGCACGAGGTCGCCGAGGGCCTGCGCTGGGTGTTCGGCCACCCGCTGCTGCGCCGGATCGTGGCGACCACCGGCATCTCCAACCTGGCCAGCACGCTGACGTTCACCCTCGTCCCGATCCTGTACCTGCGGGTGCTGGGCTTCACGCCGGCGACCATGGGCCTGCTGTTCTCGCTGTCGGCGCTGGGCGGCCTGGCCGGCGCGGTCACCAGCGGACGGGTGATCGCCCGGCTCGGTGGCGCCCGCGCGATCCCGGTCTCGTCCCTCGTCTTCTCGCTGGCGGCGCTGCTCCTGCCGGCTGCGACCCTGGTGCCCCGGGAATTCGTGTTCCCGGTACTGGTGGTCGAGGGCATGCTCACCAGCTGGGCCGTCCTGCTCTACAACATCACCCAGGTGAGCTTCCGTCAGCGGATCACGCCGGCACGGCTGCTCGGCCGGATGAATGCGTCCATCCGGTTCTGCGTGTGGGGCGTGATGCCGCTGGCCGCGCTCGCCGCCGGCGGGCTGGGCGAGCTGCTGGGCACCGTGCCGACCATCTGGATCGGCTCGATCACCGGCCTGGCCTCGGTCATCCCGGTGGTCTGGGGGCCGTTCTGGCGACTGCGCGACCTGCCCGACCCGGACGCGGCGAGCGGCTGACGTCCGGGCAGTCGCGGCGTCCGGCTACGAGGCCCGCGGCGGACGCCAGAGGTTGCCCAGGTAGGCGGCACCCGGAGGCTGCGGCCAGCGCAGTCCCCGCAGGTAGCCGGCCAGCGGCGGACGCAGGTCGACGCCCGGCAGATCCTCCAGGTTCACGAGCTCGGGATGCCGGTCTGTCTCCCGCTGGCCGAGCGCGTCGAGATTCGAGGTGGTGGCGGCGAAGACGAGCTCGACCCGGCGACCGGTCTCGGTGGGTCCGACGACCTCGTACACGAAGAGGCAGCGGCCGGCGTCCACGCTGAGGCCGGTCTCCTCCAGGGTCTCCCTGGTCGCGCAGGCCCGCATCGACTCGCCGTCACGCGGATGGCCGCCGGGCAGTACCCAGTCCCCCGTGGACTGCCGACCCGGGTGCGCCGTCCGGTGCAGCAGCAGGAGCTGGTCGTTCCTGATCAGGGCGACCGAGCATCGAAGGTCGACCAGGACGCCGTCGACGATGTCCGGTGGCGTCTCGCTGAGCGGAGGCAGTTCGTCGGTGCGTCGGTCGGTTGGGCTCACGGCAGGCTCCTTCGCAGGTCCGTACGGAGGAGTCATCAGCGGACGCGGTTGCGGTCAGATCCTGGCCAGGGCGAACTCCATCGCCGCTGTGGAGTCTATTACGCCCGCCCACGACGTGGCCGTGGGCTGAAGACCATCAGCCCTCGTCGTCGAGCAGTTCGGCGCCGAGGTGCTTCATCAGCAGCTCCTCGCCGGACGCGGCGTCGGTCACCTCCGCGTCGTCCCGGTCGGGCTCCGGCTCGGGCGGCGGCGCGGACGGGCCGCTTCGCGCTCCCCCGGGAGGTGGCGGTGGCGAGTCGGCGGTCGCATCCAGGATGGTCTCGATCCGGACGGACGCGCCGAGCACGTCGAGGATCGCGTCCCTCAGCACGTCCAGGCTGCCGCCCTTGCTGAAGCTGTCCCGGGCACCGGGGTTGGCCAGCCCGATCGTGACCACGTCGTCGCGGACGTCCACCACCTGGGCGTTCTGGCTGAGCAGGATCCAGGTGAACCGCCGCCGCCCCTTCACGTTCTCGAGGACTTGCGGCCACAACCGGCGCACGTCGGCGACGCCGAGGCCGCTGGCCGGTGCCGGCGCTGGTGCCGGCGTGGGGGTTGTCTTCGCCGGGTGGGGTGCGGCTTCCTCCGGGGCGGCTTTCTCCGGCTGAGGTGCTTCGCGGGCGGGTTCCGGGACGGGAGCGGGTCTCGCCGATGGTGCCGGCCGCGGGCGCTCCTTCGCCGCTTCGGGTTGCCGCACCGGTGCCGACTCGGCCGTCGGCTTCGCGGTGGCCACCGGCGCCGACGGAACGTCCGCCTCCGGGACGCCGAGTTGCAGCCGCCGCTCGAGCCGGTCGACCCGGGCGTGCAGCCCACGGTCGTTCAGGTCGGACGCCGGGAGGAGCACCCGGGCGCACATCAACTCCAGGTGCAGCCGGGGCGCGGTCGTTCCGCGCATCTCGGTCAGCCCGACCGCGATCACCTCGGCGGCCCGGGTCAGCTCGCCCGGTCCCATCGCGGACGCCTGCGCGGTCAGCCGCTCGGCCTGGTCGTCCGAGACGTCCACCAGGCCGCTGGAAAGCGCCTCCGGCACCGCGGCGACGATGATCAGGTCGCGCAGCCGGCGCAGCAGGTCCTCGGCGAAGCGGCGTGGATCCTGACCGACCTCGATGATCTTGTCGATCGCCGCGAACACACCCCTGGCGTCACCGGCGGCGAAGGCGTCGACGATCTCGTCCAGCAGCGCGTCCGGGGTGTAGCCGAGCAGCGCGGTCGCCTGGGCGTAGCTGACCCCGTCCTCGGCGGCGCCGCCGAGCAACTGGTCCAGCACCGACAGCGAGTCCCGCACCGAGCCGGCCCCGGCCCGCACCACCAGCGGCAGGACGGACGGCTCGACGGCGATCCCCTCCGCCTCGCACAGCTCGGCCAGGTAGGCCGACAGCGTCTTCGGCGGCACCAGCCGGAACGGGTAGTGGTGGGTGCGCGAGCGGATGGTGCCCAGCACCTTGTCCGGCTCGGTGGTCGCGAACACGAACCGGACGTGCGGCGGCGGCTCCTCGACCACCTTCAGCAGCGCGTTGAAGCCCTGCGGCGTCACCATGTGCGCCTCGTCGATGATGTAGATCTTGTAGCGGGAATGGACGGGGGCGAAGAACGCCCGCTCGCGCAGGTCGCGGGCATCGTCCACGCCGCCGTGGGACGCCGCGTCGATCTCGATAACGTCGATGCTGCCGGAGCCGCCGCGGGCCAGGTCGCGGCACGACTGGCAGACCCCGCACGGCACCGGTGTCGGGCCCTCGGCGCAGTTCAGGCAGCGCGCCAGGATCCGGGCGGACGTGGTCTTGCCACAGCCCCGCGGCCCGGAGAACAGGTAGGCGTGGTTGACCCGGTTGTTCGCCAGCGCCCGCTGCAGCGGCTCGGTGACGTGCTCCTGCCCGATCACCTCGGCGAACGTGTCGGGCCGGTAGCGGCGGTACAGCGCCAGCGGCGCATCGGGACGGTCGATCTCGACGGGCGGCTCACGCAGGGCGTCCACCGCCTCCATCAGCGAGGCCGTGACCTCCTCCTGGGTGCGCTCGACGGCCTCCTCCGCGCCGGCCGGCAGTTCGGCCGCCTGCGGTTCGTCCGGGTCGGCGAACAGGTCGGGACCGTCCTGGTCGAAGAGCTCGTCCTCCTCGAACAGGTCGCCGTCTTGATCGTCCACGGGTGAAACCCTAACGGTTGCCACCGACACCCGCCCACGCTCGGAGCGGGGAATTGAAAGGCCCCCGCGCACCCGGAAGAGCTCACTTACCCTTGCTGCCTTCCGGCCCTGGGGGAGTTGGGCGAGGTACCGCCGCGCGGGGAACCGGCCTCCAGCCTACCGGGTCCTGGCCGTGACTTGGATCCCGGCCACCGCCCGGGCCTATATTCGAAGGCGTGCCTGCGTTCCCCGACCCCTCCCCGGCCGCTGCTCCGCGGCGCTGGACGGTCGAGCGGCGCGGCCTCGCTCCCGTCCCGGACGGCGAGCGCCACGGCTCGGTGACCTCGATGCTCTGGCTGTGGGTGGCCGCGAACATCGGCATCCTCGGCGTGACCATGGGCGCCGGTCTGGTGACCGCGCTCGGACTCAACCTGTGGCAGGCGCTGGTCGCAGCGGCGGTCGGCTCGGTGGGCTCGTTCGCCTTCGTCGCGCTGATCAGCTCGCAGGGCCCGGCCACCGGGGCTCCGGTCATGGTCGCGTCCCGGGCCACCTTCGGGGTGCTCGGCAATCTCCCGGTGACCCTGGTCTCGTGGATCGTCCTGGCCGGCTGGGAGGCCGCCATGTGCACCACGGCGACGTTCGCCCTGCTGGCGGTGCTCAACCTGATCGGGGTGCCGACGACCGCCTGGACCGGCGCGGCCGCCGCGGTGGTGATCGTCGGCGGAGCCACGGTCATCGCCTGGTTCGGACATGCCACCATCTGGTGGGTGCAGAAGTGGCTGGCCTGGGTGGTCGGCACCCTCACCCTGATCGTCTGTGGGTTCGGCATCAGCACGGTGCACTGGGTGGCCGTCCTCGGCAGCCCCGGGACGGACCTCCCCGGCCTGCTCGCCGGCATCGGCGTCATCGCGGCCGGGACGGGGGTGGGCTGGCTGTCCGCCGGCGGCGACTACACCCGCTACCTGCCGGCGGCCACGCGTCCCGGCCGGCTGTTCACGGCCACGCTGGCCGGCGCCGGCGTCCCGCTCACGCTGCTGGTCGGCACCGGCTCGCTGCTGGCCTTCGGCAACCCCGCCACAGCGGACGGGTCGGACCCGGTCGGCTCGGTCGGGCTGGCGCTCCCGGACTGGCTGCTGGTGCCGTACCTGATCACCGCGATGCTGGGCCTGCTGGCGGCCGCCGACCTGTCGATGTACTCGTCCGGGCTGAACCTGCAGGCCCTGGGGGTGCCGCTGCGGCGCCCGCTCGCCGTACTGGCCACCGCCGTCCCCGTCGCAGCGGTCACGGTCCTCGTCGTCCTCACCTCCACCGATGTCTACGCGCTGCTGACCGCGGTGGTGACCGCCTTCGCGATGCCGCTGGCCGCCTGGGCTGGGGTGGTCGTGGTGGACGTGGTCCAGCGCCGGCACCCCGACCCGGACGCACTTGTCGACGTACGCCGCGGCAGCGCCTACTGGTACACGGCGGGAGTCCACTGGCCGGCCGTCGCCGCCTGGCTGGGTGGAATCGCGGTCGCCGTGCCGTGGGCCCGCGTCCAGTTCGGCGACCAGGTGGTGTTCGCCGGCTTCCTCTCCGACACCTGGGTCGGCCGCAGTTCGCTGGGCTGGCTGGTCGCCGGCCTGGCGGCGATGGCCATCTATTGGGTGCTCGAACCGGTCAGCCAGCGTGCCGAACGCGCGTCCGCCGCGCGTGCGGCAGAGTGAGGGCGGAGTCGCCAGACAGGGGGTGAGCGATGAGGCCGGGTCAAGGGCCGGTGCAGCGCCTGTTGTTGCCGCTGGCGCTGTTCATCCTCGCGTTCAGCGTCCGGCTGTTCCCGATGCTGGCCGGCGGCGGTCCCTATCCGGTGGACAACTACGACCCCTCGGTGTACTACGCGGCTGCCGTGGGGCTGTTCGAGGGACGGTTGCCCTACCGCGACTTCCTGCTGCTCCATCCGCCGGGGCTGCTGCTGTTCCTCCAGCCGTTCGCCGCGCTCGGGTCGGTGGTCGGCGAGCCTACCGCCAACCTCGTCGCCCGGACCGCCTTCATGGCGCTGGGAGCCTTCAGCACGGTGCTGGTGTACCGGATCGTCCTGCCCCGCAGCGCGGTCGCGGCCATGCTGGCGTCCGGGCTCTACCTGGTGTACTTCCCGGCGATCTACTCCGAGCGGACGACCCGGCTCGAGGGCCTGGCCAGCTTCCTCGTCCTCGCCGGACTGGCGGTGCTCGGGCCGCTGGCCAGCCGGGGCGTCCGCCTGCTCGCGGTCTTCGGGGCCGGCCTGCTGTTCGGGCTCGCCGCCACCGTCAAGATCTGGGGCGTCGCGCTGCTGCTCGCCCTCGGGCTGTGGGTGCTGCTGCACGAGGGTCTGCGCGCGGCCCTGGTCGCGACGGCCGGCGGGGCCCTGGCCGGACTGGTGGTGATCGGGCCGTTCGCCGTCCAGGGTCCGCAGTTCTGGCGGATGGTGGTGCTCGACCAGGTCGGGCGTCCGGAGCTGGCGATCGGACCGGTGCAGCGACTGAACGACATCTTCGGGCTCTACCAGCTCGGCGGCCAGGCCGCCGAGGCGTCCGGCCAGTTGGCGGTGCCGCCCGGTGTGACGCTCGCCCTGGGCGCCGTGCTTGGTGTGCTGATCGCGGGGGCTGTGGTCGACCGGGCCGGCCGGCTGTACGTGTTCTGCCTTGCCGCAGCCCTGATCACGCTGCTCGCCGGACCGTCCTGGTTCGCCCACTACCCGACGTTGGCGATCGGGCCGATGGCGCTCGTGCTCGGGACGGCGGCCGGACGGCTGACCGCCGTGGCCGGTCGGGTCGGACGGGCCGTGCTGGCCGTCGTGGTCGCCGTCCTCGTCGGGCTGGGGTCGGTCTGGCAGCTCGGCCAGCCCGAAGGCAAGCCGTTCGCGGTCACGGTCGTGAGCGAGGCGCTGCGGGACCGCGCGGGCTGCGTCACCACCGACAACCCGGTCTCGCTGATCCTGTCCGACACGCTGCGCCGCAACCTGCGCCGCGGCTGCCCGCTGGTGGTCGACCTCAGCGGCTACCTGTACGACATCCTCCGGGCGCGGGGTGGGGAGGCCGACCGCGAGGACAACCCTGCGTTCCAGCGTGAGCTGATCCGCTACCTCGGCAGCGGCGAGACGACCGTGATCATGCGCCTGTGGCCGGACAGCTTCGACGCCGCCAGCCGGGCCGAGGTGGAGCGCTGGCCGGTGCTCGTCCGCTTCGACGGCCACACCGTCCGCGAGCCTCGGTAGGAGGCTGTCTGAACGATTGGGGACAGTCCCCGACGGTTCAGACGGGGCGGCTGCCTGAACGGTTGGGGACTGTCCCCGACGGTTCGCGGGGCGGTTGTCTGAACGATTGGGGACAGTCCCCGACGGTTCACGGGCGGTTGTCTGAACGATTGGGGACAGTCCCCGACGGCTCACGGGCGGCTGTCTGAACGATTGGGGACTGTCCCCGACGGTTCACGGTGAGCGGCGCCCGATATGCTGCCGGGGGCGATGGATCCCGCCCGGGTTCGCCCGAACCGCCGTCCGGCTGATGGTTCCTGGCACGTCTCAGGGCGTCTGGGAACGCCCGGAAGCGAGGACCGATGGACCGGGTACCACAACCCGCCGTCGAGCGGATCGTCCCCCCGTCCGGCCAGCCGCTGGTGGTGGCCGTCCGCCCGGGCCAGCCGGAGTTGGTGCTGCGCACGGCCGCGGTCTGGGCTGAGGCCCTCGGCGCGACGCTCGTCGGCGGCTACGCCGACCCGCACCGGATGACCGTCGCCGAGTTCGCGGACGGCAGCGTCCGGCACACCGCCGTCGACCCCGATCTCGCCGACGACTCGTGGCAGCGGACGGACGCCGCCCTGAGGGAGCAACTGGCCGCCGTCCTCGACCCGGCCGGGGTGCGCTGGGAGTTCCGCTACTTGGCCGGACGCGCCGACCGGGCGCTGACCCATCTCGCCCGGGCCGTGGACGCGTCCGCGATCATCGTCGGCTCCCGGCACCCGGGGGCAGCAGAACGCCTGCGCGACCTGATGGAGGGCTCGGTGGCACTCGGCCTGGCCCGGCACCAGCACCGTCCGGTGATCACGGTGCCGGTGGGCGTCGTCGACTGGAAGCACACGCTGCGGTGAGCCGGCGGCTGTGCGGACGGGCGCCTCGACCGGACGGGGTCGTCCCGTGAACCGGCGACGGTTGGGCTGGCTCGGCCTGATCCTGGCCGGTGCGATGGCCGGCACGTCCGTGCGCTCGGCGCTGGAGGCGGCCTGGCCGGCCGCTCCGGGAGCCTGGCCGTGGACGACGTTCTGGATCAACCTGTCCGGCTCGTTCATTCTCGGTGCGCTGCTGGAGTTCCTGGCCGCGTCCGCGCTCGACGCGAACTGGCAGCGCGGGCTGCGGCTGGCGCTGGGCACCGGGCTGCTCGGCGGCTTCACCACCTACTCGACCTTCGCCGTCGAGACCGCGGCGCTCGGCACGTCCGGCGCGGTGGTGACCAGCCTCGGCTACGCACTGGCCAGCGTCACCGCGGGGGTGCTGCTGGCCGCCGCCGGGATGCTGCTGGTGCGCCGACTGGTCGGGGGACGGCAGTGATCGGCTTCCTGATTGCGCTGGCCGGCGGCCTCGGTGCGGTGGCCCGCTTCCTGGTGGACGGTGTCGTGGACGGCCTCTCCCGGCGCGCGACGATCCCGATGGGGACGATGGTGATCAACGTGAGCGGGTCGTTCCTGCTGGGCCTGGTCACCGGGTGGTGGGCTGCCCATACCGGCGACCCCGGGCTGAGGCTGGTGCTCGGCACCGGCTTCCTGGGCGGCTACACGACGTTCAGCACCGCCAGCGTCGAGGCCGCCCGGCTGGCGATGTCGGGACGGAGCTGGGCCGCCGT
>Ga0209963_1001717_pt1 | contig 12146 bp, 7 predicted proteins | sample ThiBio_1000_biof_2_FD_183957 | JGI IMG/M metagenome (GOLD analysis project Ga0209963, IMG submission 183957) | Wastewater bioreactor microbial communities from Cape Town, South Africa - Thiocy_cont_1000_biof (SPAdes) | ecosystem: Engineered > Bioreactor > Thiocyanate-remediating >...
ATGAGAACAGAAGAACGAAGTAAGTAAGTAATAAAAAAAAAAGAACGGTCGGTTTTTGATTGGATAATTCTTTAACAAGGAGGATAGATAATTTTCAAGTAATTAATCAATGATTTTGTTTGAGTTAAATTCATTTTTTCAATAATTTCAACATTTCGATGATTGAATTCAGTTGTTTTTCGTAAATAATCAATCGTAACAATGGTATAATTGTCTTTACTCATCGAAAGATCTTTTCCATTAATAAACCATGTTTTACCACGATCCAATGTATCGATTCCGATATAGGCAAATCGTTGGTGATCTTTGTCGAGCACTCGATGAAGTATATCAGCTGGTACAAGTAGAACGAGTAGTTCATTGGCGAATGGTAATGTTCGTAGAATATCATATTGAGTAATGATTCCAAAGAGAATATCATCGATTCGAACAGCTCCGTGATTGAATAGAACGATTTGTGTTCGATGAAGCTCCGTGGCTTTCAACATACTTCGACAGATAACATCGGTGAGAAGTGTTGGTGAGCTGTGCATTGACTCACGTCGACCATCTAAGTGAATATCAGCAGGTAAACACGAGACAATTTCGTTCGGTTCAAAGCCGGATTCACGGAAATTTGCAATGCCAAAATTGAACCAATGCTCGGCCACTTGAGCTGTTTGTTTGTCTTCGGCAATGCGGGAATTTACAAGTGAAAGCGTGGGATAGATTTGAAATTGTTTTGTTTGCAAATTGAAAACGCAACGAAGAATATAAACAGTGAATACATTAGCATCAGCCTTGTAAATCGGAGTGAAATTCATTCCACGTACGAAATAGACATTTTTATGATCATGTCCACCGAGAATTAAATCAATTTGCGGAATTTTCTCAGCGAGTTCGATGTCGATGGACACTGAGAAATGAGTTATAGCAACAAGAAGATCATAGGAATCAGAAGGAAATTGTTTGAGATAAAGTCGAACAAATGGAACCACTGACGATTGATTAACTATTCGAACATAATCTGAAGTAATTCTATCCGTTGTTAAACCGATGATTAAAATACGAATTGATTTGATATAGAGAAATTTATGTGAAATACTTGAACCAAATGGTAAAGAATTATTTTGACTAATGATATTAGTAGCAATCCAAGAAAAATTCGATTCATTCATACGAGTAAGAAGATCTTGTTCGTTTAAATCGAATTCATGATTGCCGAATATAGTCATGTCAAGACCGAGTTCATTCAAAGTTGCAATCATTTGTCGACCATTTAGTCTCGTTCCATTGACTTTCGCAGTACTCAATGCCGATGGAGAAAGAAAATCTCCGCCGAGAATCGAATAAGTATGTGGATTTTCTTGTTTTAATAATTTTCGAATGTGAGCTACTCGAGCTAAGCCACCGTTTTCTTTGTTATTCAATGGTAAGATTTCATAAACATCATTGAAATGTAAAAATGTCCATTGAACAAGATGATCGTCATGTGGAAGAGGAAAACCGATGAATTCGTATTTCGATGAATAAGTTGAGACTAATTTAAGATGATGAAACTGATTGACCGTAAAAATAAATAGAAATAGGCTGGTTACGATGAGAACTGTATAAACAAATCCATGAGGTAGACAAAATGTTTTCCATCGATGTAAATTCGAGCAGTCCATTCTGTCAAGAGAAGAGAAAAGAAATGAAGACGATAATTCTATATATCAATTTGTTTAATGACATGTGGCGCACTTGTTGACAGTTTCACTCAATATGCTTTATTAAATACAAAACGAATAAGAGAACAGATGTTGAAAGAATCTGTCTTGATGTCTTGCCCGAAAGATTTACTTCAGGCGTTGTAGTTTGATCGACGATCGAGATTTTCCTCGAATCTGTTTCGTTGTTCGATAGAATTAATTTAGCAACAAAAACATTATGGGAAGATGTTTGTATCGAATTTTTGAATGTAAGAATACTTGTATATTTCCCACGACCTTTTGATTCTGTTTTGATAATAAAATTACCGTCGTTTGTTATTGGTTGATTATCAATTTGATGATACCAGACTAATTGTGGTACTGGATTGCCAGCGTATGAACAAGAAATCGATGTTTCACCTTTCGATGCATTGATAAACTCTGTTGTAGCACAATCGAGAAAACGTGGTGTGAATAAAACATCGAGAATTTTAGTTGCATTTTGTTCATATTTACCTATTTTTTTGAGAAATCACGAAATAAAAAACAATAATTAATTGTCTTTTTGTTTTCTATGAACAAACCTTGTTTAACCATGTAAACTAACGTCGTATTATGAAATCCACGATGTACTTCTACGGTTGTTTCCCATGAAAATCTATGCGGATAGACATCATCCATTGGAATATGAACATGTTTGCCAAGTTTGTTGATGACATGATCATTGCTTATGATTTTATAATCGACAAACGGATAGAAATCATTAGCTATGCATTTAATTGTGACTTTTGTATTCTCTTGGAGTGGCCAGCCGGGTTCGATATACCATTTGGGTTCGGCGAGTTGCATGACTTGTAATTTCCGTGCTGTGGGTTCTGCATGTTCTTCACAATCAGGACAATTACATTCGTATTGAGCTGAATCTTCTAATTGTAAATTTGAAATTTGGAAATAATTTCTTGTCAAAAACCGAATTCGTTTGTGTTTATTAGTTTTAAACAGTTCAGGAGCATCTTCAGGTGGATTATGAATAAGCCAACGAGTGATAGATGTATGTTTGTTTGTTTTAAAATCGACATGCCATAATTGAGGTGTATCATGGATGTTAGTTGAATTATTTAACTCACAGTGGATATCAACGGTATCACCGATTTCATAATATTTTTCATTGGAAGAAAAGGTTAGATCTAATGTATTAGCTGATGATAATTGAATCGAAGAAATCAAATTGATTAGAAGAAAAATTGCGATGAAAAACATTGTTTTTCTTTCTTCTTTTACTTTATTGAAATTAGATTTTCGATCGACAAATGTATTTATTTACATGTGCGTGTGATTGTATGGCTCAATAGCAATGAAAATTGTCTTTTTCTCTCAATCTCTTCTTATCAAAAATGATAAGATGCAAAAGATCAGATTTAAAAACAAGTTAAAATACGTTTAACCATTTTCGTACTCTAAGTATGTCGGAATAGTGACATATAATGATAATTTCTAAAATATCGCGCTTTTTGATATTCTTTCTTTTTTATTTTTGGAAAAGCAATGCTTTTTCTTTTTTCTTTTCTTTTTATTCAATATTCTTTGTCAACTGCAATGGAATGTATTCAAGATATGAAGTGTATTATATTGTTAAAATTCGACGAAGATATTTCTTCGATATACAAAAACAGTCGACATTGTGCGAGAAAACAAGCTCGATCATGTTTCGTTGGATTGTCTCTTGATTTTACAGCTAAACAAGCAATCATACTCTTCGATAGATCAAAACATTTGTATAATACTCCTTTAAAACTAGATGATGATCTCTTAAAAATTAATACGACTGCGCTCATTCTTCGTCGTTATACTGTTTTTATTCGCAACCATCCTACATTTAGCATAGGTGTACATATTGCATTGGAATGTGAGGATGGCGATTATTGTACGATAATTGCATTGCGGCGTTACTGGCCTCGTTTTACTAGCATCCAACGACGTCAAAATAGTTTTCTGAAACTTTCTCAATTGTTTAATTCAAATCTATCTTCATCTTCGGTCGATAGTTGTTTCATTGAGACTGAAAATGAAACTGAAATATGTTCGAAAAACACCACAAATAATTCATGTTTTGCATCGATTAATGGCAGTCGATATTGTATCGACAATAATAGTTCACAAAATTTCGATTTCGTTTACTCATTTAATCAAGTCGATTATGGATATACACTAACGGATGAAAACATTTTTTATTCGCTCGTTTGTCATAGCAATAATTGCAATAATAACGAAACGATATACGAAGTATGATGAAATTGTTCGAATACTTAAATGATGATTTTCTTTCTTTCTAGTTGAGTACATATGCTCGCCAGTTTGCTGACTATGTCTCGTCGTTGAAAGACCCGTTGTATAGTCGAGCGTTAAACATTTATCGATTTCATTTTCAATTTATTTTTCTATTTATAACGATTCTAATGATGCAAAGTCATCCATTTTGAAAATAAATAACCTTGTATCAGCACACCTTTTTTCTTCCTCTCTTCGGTCGTCATGCAATACGATGACTGGCTGAGACATAACTGGCAAAATAAAATGGAAGGTAACCTTGAGTCAATAACTCAAAATCAAGCAGCCGAAATGCAGCTAACCTATGCGTTAACCGTACTTTGCCTATCCGATTGGTTTTATAAAATCGTTCAAATGATCGTTCACTTTGATTATTTCAATATTTTCGATTATTTTTCTTATTTATTTCATCAATGGCAAATCAATATGTTCATAACAACAGTTGTATTACTTATTTGTCTATTTGGTATTCCAAAATTGATTTCATCGGTTAAAACACTATTTGAGATCGGTCAACGACTTTGGATTTCAATTATGAAAAAACCAATAATTATCAACATACCATTGGGATTTTATTTATTGATTATTTTTATCAAATTTTATTTTTTAACATCAAATTTGATGTCTGATGATAATAAAACTTCTCCACCATCGACATCTAGCTGCTGGAAAGAATTTTGTCAAAGTTTAACACTCTATCCTTATTCAACATTATTAACTATCGCTCTCTTTATTCTTGGAGTTTATACATTAGTTACCAATCGTTTAACGCAACAAATTTCAAAACAAATCTCCTCAATTTTATCTAAACAAATCAAAATTATACGAAAATTGCTCTCACGACCTGTTCCAACTCCAATGTCAATCATAGTCATCTTATCATTGAATTTTTTTATTCACTCATTTCCAACGATTTCCTTGGGAATCTATCGATTCTTCGCCCATCAATCATTGATTTGGTCTTTCATAATGATATTCGGCTTCTATAGATTTACTCAATGGTATTGGCCACCAGTAAAATATGATGTTGCTTTGACTGGAGAGATTTCAATTGATGATGTGTCACGTTTGAATCAAACTGAAATTTATTCATTATTTTATCCTCGAACAATCAATGATCTTCAATATTTAGTAAGCAAAGCTCGAAGTGAAGGTCGAACGATTTCATTACGTGGACAAGCTCATACAATGGGTAGTCAAACATTACCCTCTCGAAAACGAAATACAACAAATTATGTTTGTGATTTAAAATATTTAAATCGAGTTGAATATGATGAAACAACAAAAGAAGTTCTCGTCGAAGCTGGTGCAACATGGACACATGTTATTAAAAAATTAAATTTCTATGGTCGATCTCCAGTTGTCATGCAAAGTTATTGTACGTTTAGTGCTGCAGGTACGATTTCAGTCAATGCACATGGTATTACATCGGATGATGCAATGTGTCAATCAGTTTTAAATATTCAATTCATTGACTCGGATGGAAATCTACGAGAATGTAATCGAGAACAAGATTCAGAATTATTTTCCTTAATCATTGGAGGTTATGGTTTATTTGGAATCATAACGAAATTAAAATTAAAAACCGTTGCAAATGTTAAAACATCATTAGAATATATTCGATTGCAATCAGATGATTTTCATCGTTATTATGAACAATTTCTTGATGATTCAACAATTGAAATAAAAATAGCTCGAGTTGATCTTGTTCGTCCGAATAATATTTTAATGTTTGTTTTTCGTCAAGAAAGTGGAACATTTGGAACAGTTGCTGATCTCAGTGATGAAGCACGTGTTATGCATCCACGACAACATCTCATCTATACTTATCTTGCACAAAAACATATCTTTCGTCGAATTCGTTTTGCTGCCGAGAAAATCTTAGGTCGATCACTTGATCTCGTTTATTCAACTGATCGAAATACGACCATGTATGAATCAGCTAAACCCATGGCTCTCTTATATCAACCATTGATTTATTATGATGATACATTTATTCTTCAAGAATATTTTATTCCAAAACAGAACTTTTTACAATGGTTCAATCCATTAAAAGAAATTCTCAAACAAAAACATCAATTTGTTTCTCTTCTTAATTTAACAATTCGTTTTGTTAAAAAAGATCAATTGACATTTCTTTCCTATACAAAACAATCGGATTCGTATGCATTTGTTTTCTATTTTCGAATCAAACGAAATTCTCAAGGTGATCAACAAGTTCAACAAATTCATCAACAATTAATTCAATTAGCTTTTCAATGTCAAGGCACATTTTATCTTCCCTATCGACAACATTATTCATTTCAACAAATTCAACAATCCTATCCGATGTTTGAACAATTCATTCAAAAGAAATTTACTTATGATCCAACAGGACTATTTTCTAATGATTGGTTTGAACATTTTCTACCAGAACAATTTCAAAATCCTAAAACATTAAATAATCATCGATTTCAACATGAAATTCAAACTGAACAATTTCAAATAGTTGAACAAAGACGAATGAATTCATTTGAAACTGTAATTTATGATGAAATTTTAAGAGAAAAATTTCGAAAATTTCTTCGAACTGTTTTCAATGCTGAACCAATTCATGTGATTTATAATTATGTGAATCGAGCTGTGAGAAATCCAAATAATAAGAATGATCATCAAATCTATCAAGAACTACAGAATGCTCTCAAAAATAGACAATTCGCTTTTCTTCGAAATTTATTTGCTCTTTTCAAACAAATTCGACAACTCAGATTACAAATCAAAGATTTAATTCGACAACAAATCCATATTATTAAACATCTTGGATATGCTGGAAAAGTTTGTTTTCTTTTCTAAATCGTTTACATTTGATTCAATTTTTTGAATATCTAGATTAAAAATATTGTTTCATTTGGAGATGGTGGTCGATGTATCAATGAATTACGACAAATACTTAAAATCAAAGATGGAAATGTTTATATTGTCAATACACAAGAAAAATGGACGGATATTATCGAAAGAAATTCTCTTTTTCCTATTGGCAAATTTCTTCCTTATGATTTCTCTCAAATAACTGATGTTCCTATTCCAAGTCAATCGATTGATTTAGTTGTTTGTTATATGGGTCTTCATCATCTTCCACAGCAACAATTAGCTGAGTTCATTAAAGTTATTTCGCGAATTCTTCGTCCTAATGGTTTATTTCTTTTTCGTGAACATCATGCTCATGAACAATTGAAACCTTTACTCGATGTTGCACATATGGTTTTTAATGTTGTTACTGGCGTCGATTATGAAACTGAAATTCAGGAAATTCGAGCTTTTCGAACTATTGAACAATGGAGATCGTTGTTAAGAGAAAATGGTTTTGTTGATACATTCGTTTATGATGAACAAGAAGATGATCCTACTGATGATATTATGATGGTTTTTAGAAAAATTGGAACAGAAATTCAAGTTACTAGTGATGATAAATACGAACGAATTAAAAACGAAAGTTTCTCACGTATTAGTTCTGCTCCTGAATTTAACTTTTTCCGACCTTGTGAATGGTTGATCGTTCGTATAATTATTCAATTCGCTTTATATCTCAATCATACTCCATTTAATTTCTTTCCCTACATGAAATATCTCGTTATCTATTGGTCATTATTTCGTACTGAAATTCAAACAGCTATCAATAAATTCGGTTTTGGAACAGCTGTCTTTTTCTCTCTTGGATTCTATATGAATTTTCTTGTTGGACTTCTAGTTTCAAGTGCATTCGCATTCTTATCATTAATTTCATTTCTCATTCGATTAACTGGTCTTGTGAGTACACAACCTGAATACGAACAATTAATTCTCGAAAAACAAGACGATGGCAATGACGAACCTTTCGATTTCAAACAATCGATTGATCCACAAATTGATCAAATACAAAAACTAAACGAAAAGAATGTCTATGCAATTCGAGTACCTAGACATGTTAATTTCACATCGATTTTAAAGAAACTTGCTTTCAATCGAACACAATTCGATCTTCTCTTTATTTCTGATCAAAAGGATAAAATACAAATTGAATTAACAATTCACAATAATGCTGAATGTCTTCTTACATTAAAACAACAAGCAAATCTCGAGATACTCTTCGAATACAAACAACCGATCGATGAAAATGAAACAACAGTTTTTCTGCTCGTGGAAATCAAACATTTATTCGCTTTTCTACGTCAATATTTGCCTCTCGAACAAAACAAATCTCTAACCATAGTTCAAATTTTTGATTACTACGATAAATAAACACGTCTCTTTTTCTACTTCGAGATAAGCAAAGAATCTGTTTGTTTCGCGTTATCACTCAAGACTCATATCACACAAAATGAAGCTCTTCGTTTTGCTTATTTTTATATCAATTGTTGAGAGCAAAAATCCTTTTTTAAGTCTTTCGTGGAATTCTAAAACACTCGAATATACTCTCATCCGTGACGACGAAATTTGGCTTGAAAGTGGTCCATTTTTTCTTCATTTCAATCAAACATTCTTTTCGTCATCACCTGACAATGAAACGACGCCAATGTCACGTTTGTATCTCATCGATGAACAGCAAACAACTGGTACCGATGTCGTATTTGGTTATTTCACTAAATTGTCACTTCGATGGTCGAGTTCATCGAATCGAAACGATTTCATTTGGGAAACATCGTTTAAGATCTTCGACGATCGACCCATGATTTTATTTGAACAATATTTTCCTGTCGATCTCGATGGAATGTCCATGGGCGATGTTCGTCAAACATTTGCTCATGTGTCAAGTGCTTTTCCGAGATTTAAAGTTTCATTCAATGAAACCGATCGATATCTCATCGATCGTCTAGGTCATTTGACATTTCTCGACTGTTGGGATTTGAATATGCGTGGTGTCGGTTTGAAAAATGTCTTCAACGGAGGTTTATACAGTGGCAATCCATTGATTTTATACAATCGAACAAAACTCGATTCGAATATTATCCTATCATCATTAACCAATCATATGATCAACTTTCAAACTCGTTCTCCTTCGTTGAACTACGATTTTGCTTGTGGTCTACACGGTCGTCTTCATCAAATCGAACAATCACTGTCTCTTTCGACTATTCTGCTCGCTTCGCAGACCAATCAAGGCATCAATCAAATTACTAATCTTTGGGGCAAATTAATGCTTCAATACAACGGCAAAGAACATATTAAAAATCAACAAGATTTTCATAATGATTTCTATATTTCAACATTAGGCTATTACACCGACACAGGTGCTTATTATTGGTATCATACCGAAGGCAATTTAACTTACGAACAAACTTTTACTCAATTGAAATCTTATCACGTAAAAAATCAAATTCCAATTCGTTATTACGAATTAGATTCGTATTGGTATTACAAACAAAATAACAATACTGGTGAACACGGTGGAATTAAATTCTACGAGCCAAGACCTGATGTTTTTCCCAATGGAATCGATACATTACAACGAGAAATTCTTCGTACGCCATTGATTGTTCATCATAAATACTATTCAACTGATAATTTATATCAAACAAAATATCAATTTCAAAATGGAAGCGATGGCAAAGTTTCATTGCCAGTCGATCAAAAATTTTTCAATAAAATCTTTTCACAAATCAAACAATGGGGCGTCGAAATTCTCATTCAAGATTGGCTTTCATCAATCTATGAAGACATGCCCGATGCATCCTATGATACTCATACTGCTCGAGATTATCATCTGCATCTTGCTGAAGGTGCTAAACAAGCCGGTTTGAAGATAATCTATTGTATGCCATTGAATCCTGATATTCTCGAAACATTAGAAAATACTCAAGTTCATTACATTCGAATCAGTGATGATTATTCGACGAATATCAATCAATGGAATATTGGACGAGCATCGATGATCACATGGGCTATCGGTGTTATACCATTTAAAGATACATTCTGGACGACTGAAGTACAACCAGATTCGAGATATGGAAATTTTACTGAACCGAATATTGAATTGAATGCGTTGATTGCATTGATGAGTTTAGGTGGCGTGGCTATTTCAGATAAAATCGGAAATACAAATTCGAGTGTTGTCAAACGATTGTGTCGATCGGACGGTGTTCTCTTTCGACCTGATCGACCAGCTACTGCCATGGATTCGACATTTCTCGGCATCGGTGGTCCACAAGGTGAAATGTGGCATACCTATTCATCGCTAAATTCCAGTCATTTCTTTGTCGAATACGTTCTTATCACAAATCTAACTGAATCCTATCAATTTACATGGAAAGAACTGTTAACAACACACGATGACGATAATGTTTATCGAATAATTTCAAATATTTACATTGGTTTCGACTTAAATAAACCTACGGATTACTTTTGGTTAACATCTGACAGTTCGTCATCGATACAATTTCCTCAATGTCCACAAAATCCAACGACATTCCATTCACCATTTTATTTCTATACATTCGTTCCATTTACGAATCAATCCAATTGGATTCTCTTCGGCGAATTAACTAAACAATTGCCAATAACTAAGCAACGATTTATTTCAATGGATTCGTCGATCGACAAACTTTATTTACAAGTTTTCGGTATCGAAAATGAACAAGTCACTGTCACTATCGGCTATGCTCAACAGGCATTAGGAAAAATCGATATTATTCAAATAAATTGTTCGTTTAACACGACCTCAATCAAAACGTTAACATGTCAAACAGCGGACATTTGTCGTTGTGCATGATTTTATCGCTTTTACGGAAGTTACACCTCCCTATTTGTTCCTTGATTAATAAAAATTTAACAAACGTCAATTGCAAAAAAAATATTCTTCAATCTGTTTGAAAATAAAGAAAGAAAAACACATTTTTCATGTCTGACATTCACATGAATGAATCCAGAGAATTTTCAAATCATAGTTCAAATGTTGTTCAAAGTCGAACAATTATTTTTTCGTTAATCATCATTCTCGCTGTACCATCGATCATTTGTTCGATATTTTTATTCGTTCAATTCGCTCAACGATATCATCTACGACGCAAACCAATCAATCTTCTCGTTTTCTCATTGATTCTCATTACATTTTTTCAAGTTTGTGTTTTTCTTCATGCAAAATATCATTTTTCGTTTGAATTCAAAATAGAAAATCATCGAAATGCCATTGACACTCTATTTTCTCCACGAAAATCGTGTTGTTCATCAATCACGATCGTTTTGTGAATTCTGGAATATTATTCAATATTCATTTGGCAGTTCTCTCGTTTGGATAACTATGTTCTGCAGTATCGAACGATATTTATACGTATTTCATGCAGATCTTCTTCGACATCATTTTATTTTCCTACGTGTTATTCCGCTTGTTAGCTCACTAGTTCATCCGTTGATCTTGAATCTGATTCTTGTATTCGTCGCTCCACCATGTCAATCAACATTTCATTACAATCGTTTCATGTGTGGATTTCCTTGTTATTCAATTATGGACTTTTGGAGTACATACATTTGGAATATTCACGTTGGTTTACCAATCTTCATCATTATTTGCAGTAATACTTTACTAGTTGTTCGTGTTTTAATTCATAAAACTATTCTACAACAATCAGGCATTTGGTTACGAGTTGTCAAATTAATCATTCAAATTATATCCATGGCTTTATTGGATATAAGTGCTTGGATGCCAATGTACATAACTGTACAAATTCATCGACATTCAAAAAAACGAAGAATTCAAATTTTCATGGAATATTTCGTTTATTTACCATATTTAGTCATTAATCTCTGTCCATTCATGTGTCTAATCGGTCTTCATGAACTTCACAAACCTATAAAACAATTCCTCTCGAAATGTTTATCAACTCAATGAAATCAAAAAGTAAAAAATATGCAGTCTGTTTTTTTTGTTGTTGTTGATATTAAAAAAAATTTATTGTCGGATATTTGCTTCTCATAATCATAAATATGTTCGGTTGTTTGGAGATTGAAGTTGTTGTTTTTTGCCCGATATTTCTCCTTCAAGTTGATCTAAATTCAATTCACTTAAATAAGCTTCAATATTTCGAATGTTCTCCATTTTCAAATTATGATATTCGAGTAATTTCGTTTCCTGTTGATGTTGTAAACCACTGAAATCCTTTTCTAATTGCGTATGCCATGGATATAGAACCGCCACTT
>Ga0209963_1001718_pt1 | contig 12145 bp, 8 predicted proteins | sample ThiBio_1000_biof_2_FD_183957 | JGI IMG/M metagenome (GOLD analysis project Ga0209963, IMG submission 183957) | Wastewater bioreactor microbial communities from Cape Town, South Africa - Thiocy_cont_1000_biof (SPAdes) | ecosystem: Engineered > Bioreactor > Thiocyanate-remediating >...
ATGCCAAAGAGCGCCAAGAATCATGTTAATCACGGCACAAAGACCAACGGCATAATAGTTTATCTTAAGCATGGTTTGAAAACGAAAAAGAAAATTAAATGAATGAATGTGTTTGTATAGAAAAAAATATATATATATATCGAATCGATAGATAGATAGACAGACTAGACTAGAATCTAGGGCATATCTATATGTTATTGTTTATATAGATTTGTTTTTATGTGTGAAAAAGAAACAAGATTTAATATCCTATAAAAATGATAGTTTGACAAAACAAATAATAATCATTGATCTTCGTTGAGAGTAAAATTCTTCTATCAGTTGTAAACAACGTATCAATGTCACGTATGTACGCTAATATAATAAAATTCGTCAGAAAACACCAATTAGATCAAGATAACTTATTTTTGTTTCGGTGTTTATTAGTTCTTTCAAGAACAGTATGTATTAGTTTTTCTATTTCACTCATCTATGCAAGGGCATTTTAAAACTGTTTGTTATGTATTCTATGCAATTATATGATGATAATGATGATTAATAATGTCTTCTATCATCGCCTTTCGTTTTGTCCTGCGCGTATATCCATCAAACAAAAAGGAAAGAGGTCAATTCTAGGTTCTGGATTTGTCATTAAAAAGACCCCTTGATATTTATCTTCGAGTCAATGTTGAATAAACTTGTTATATAAAATTTTATTTCGTTAATTGATTGTATTCAAAAGGATATGATCTTCGTACACATGATATCTTAATTGATAACACAAACATGTCTGATCGATTCTATTTTGACATTGTTATGAATCCTATCAAATGATCGGAAAATATGATATGTAACGGTTTTCTTCTTCGTCTCGTGTTTTTGGATATTAAAGTATCGGAATACTCTTTTAGATTGATGATAAATGAAAGAAAATGTCCGAAGAAAGAAAAAAAACGTACATCGAGAACAGAAGAGAAAAAAAGAGAGAGAGAGAGAGGAAGAAACCATTTTGTTGTCTTTCTATCTATCTTCATATTCCAACAATAACAAAAAACATTTAGAATTCTTCTTACAAACCTGACAGACAAATATAAATATTCATCGGAAACTAATAACAATCATGTCTGTTCTACCGTTTTTATCATATAAAAATTTGCCTAGTCAAATTATTATCAAAGAAAATATTCGACCTGATCATGTGCATTTCTCTCAATGTCAAAATTTTTCAACAACTGACTTGTTTTTCTTTCTGTAGGTCAAAGAAGATCTTGACATCCTGGTACATGCTCTCACACCTATTTTATTTATGATTAAACCCGGCGTGCCAAAGCCACCATTTCTCGATCCAAATAGTCTTCAACCATTAACTGATAAAGTTTGTTTTTCTTCTATTCTCATAATAATTGATTTTTGTTTTGCAGCCAGGTACGTTAAGTATCTTAAATTCGTTTGGTTGGCTTCCGAATCATCAAGGTAATTATGTATTTGTCAATGCAAATTCACAGGAAGAAACAAACCGACGTGAAGAAATCGTAAATGAATTTCGTCAATTTTATAATGAATTAAAAAAGACGAAAGAAACCGATGTGACATCATTGGAAAATTCTCACACTGTAACATTTTTTTATCTCATAGATTCATATTTTTTCTCTGATTTATTTTCGTAGATGATCACTACAATCCCATTTTCATCTTATCAGATCATCCCAGCTGACAAGATTATACGAGATAATGTTAATTCAGAACACGTATATTCATCTTTTTATTCTTACATCTCTATTTTGTTAAATTTAGATAAATGAACATCTTGATAGTATGATTCATACACTTACACCTGTTCTATATGTAACAAAATCAGGCGTACCAAAACCACCATTTCTAGACCCGAGTATTATTGAACAGTTGACAAACAAAGTCTGTATTTAATTGACTTTTTTCTCTCGTTGTTTTTCTCAATAAAATATTTTAGCCGGGAACATTGAATTTACTACCTCTTTTCGGTTGTTCTCCTAACAGTCGTGGTGATTATGTTTTCATCAATGCCCAAACATCCGATGCTCAAGCTTTACGAGATCAAGCTGCTCAAGAATTTCGTCAATTTTATGATGAAATCAAGAAAGTTAAAAACAACAGTACAATCATCATGGAATATTTTCTCAACGTAATGTTTCGTCTACTATAATATTATTCTTTCATACTAATTTCCATTTCTTTTTCTTTTAGCATCCAACGATCGTTTAACATAACTAAAATTTATTTTACTGTGTGCTTTAAACTTTATTTTTCATAATCATATATAGAAATAAAATCATTAAATTTCGTTTGATAACTTGACAAAGTTGTAAACACCCTCATCATTCATTTCAAAAGAATTGCAAGTCGAATTCGTATATAATGGAAATATGACAGTTTCTTTTTAGTTGATGTAATTATTGTGGACGACAAATATCGTACAACAGCAGTATTGCTAATTGAAGAACTAGACAGAAGGCTAGACGTTAAAGAATTTGAATCGAATTGACCTAAAAAGTATTCTCGCATTTGTACAAGCAAATGGCAGTCTAACAATCCAATGTACTATTTTCTCTTCTATACTGTGTGCATATAAAATAAAATAAAAAACTTCGTTAGTTAATAACTTCATCTACGATCCTAGTAGATGTCGTGAATAGTAGCAGAGAAAGAGAAATCATCAACCTTCTATTTGACTGGTTGTGCAATTTCAACCAACAAGAAGGAAGATGATCATGGTTGGTTCTTTTCTAGTTATCGGTTACTGTCTCTGTTAATGCAAATGCTAGTTCTGTTTCTTCGTTTTTTTTTGTTCCTCACTCTCTCACATACTTCCGCTAGTATACACTTGAAATCAATCGATTAGTACACTTGATTTGTGCAATGAATAAGAATCTAAATATCTCTATCTCTATATATTTCTAAACAATTGAATATTTGTATTCGAATTCTTTCTTTCAGATTGATTTCATCAATGGAAGCAACAACAAGTAGTTCGATTAATTCAGGTTTTGTTGGGATTAAATTTTGTCAAGAATGGTTTGTTAACAATGATTTCACATAGAAAAACATTTTGTTGTTCTTTTTTTCTATCTCTGTTAGCAATAATATGTTATATCCAAAAGAAGATAAAGAAAATCGTATTTTACTTTACGCAGTAAGACAAAACTTGTTGATTTTATTGACCAAATTTGATTTTGATTAGTGTCGTCGTTGTCAACATCAACAAGCAGCAGATAATCCATGTATTTATGTCAATAAGATAACTCATGAAATTGAGTAAGTTTTTTTTTATTACGAATAGGCAAAAACAAAAACACTAAAGAAATTCTCATACATACAAATTTTCTTCTTTTCTTTTAATTTTTTCTAGTGAATTGACACAAATAGTCACTGATGTCATTTCGGATCCGACATTACCACGTACTAGCGATCACCCTTGTAAGTTAATTAAATTGATTCTCTTGAGAATTTCATTTCTTATTTGTTTATGACAAAAAAAAACCAGGTCCAAAATGTCGGAATAATGATGCAGTTTTCTTTCAAGCGCAATCAGCACGTGGAGAAGTACGTTGTTTTTTTAAAATTATTATTTCGATTTGAATACTTTAAATTGAATTGTTTGTTTTTAAGGATCGTATGACACTCTATTATGTTTGTCGAAATCAACATTGTCTTCATCGATGGACTGAATAGAGAATCATTTGTCTAATCCTCGATTATTCATTTTTCTTTCTCATTTACTTGTCAAATAAAACACTAAATCAGATCATTCATTTCTTGTTTCAGATATGTAAAACGAAAAACAATAACAATTTGACTTACAAGAAAAAGAAAATTCGCTTCTATTATAATGGCAAATCACGATGAAACCGAAACAATAGTCGAATCAACAACAGTAACAGATGATCAACCGATATCAACTGTTAGTCATAAACGTCGTGTACATTTTCCAAGTGATGAATCTCAATTACGTATTGTTTCCATAGCGCCTGAACCATTATCAAATCAACCATTGTTATCTCTCGGTGTTACTCTTCAACGTTATCGTGCTGCATGTCAACGTTTACAAATACGTCCATTGAATTGTCTTCTCGATCAATTGAGTACCATCGATGATACACGAAAATCATTTCAAGATCGTTTAGATTGTTTAAGAATTATCAATGAACGTTTAGATCTCAAACATATCGATGCAATCGAAGAGATTTTTTCACGTTGTCGATTTTATACATTAGATTTTGATTCATCATTTTCGGATGATTTAGCACTTGTTCAATTGTTTGATGTTATTGAATATTATGAAACATGTACTCATTTAAATCTTTCGAATAATCGTTCGATTGGCGTGCAAGGCTATCAAGGGCTAACGAAATATTTACGTAAAACACGTTATTTAGAACGATTAGATATGAACTCGATACGTTTTGACGATACGAGTATGCTAGGTTTTGGCCGTTCATTACGTTTATCATCGACATTATATGAATTACATGTTGAATCATGTCAATTAAATGGTAAAATCTTACAAAAATTTATACAAAATCTGCGATCGTGTGTTTGTTTGAGAGAACTTTATCTTTGTGATAATCGTATGTTTGAAATACTAATCATTTGACATTGTTGTTGTTTTTTCTTCTCCTTTTCTCTTTAAATTCAGGTCTACAAATTCAAGATTCAATACTGATAAATGAATTGATTCGATCATGTGGACAATTTCTTCATTTTCTTGATTTACGTTCGAATTCTTTACAAGATAACGGTCTATCTCATATTGCATCACAATTAAGTCAATACGATGAAAATCATACGCAACAAAATGCCATCTATAAACTTAGTTTTCAATCAAATCAATTGACTCATCAAGGCATTGGCTTTCTTGCTAAATCTTTATTACATAATCGTACAATTCGTTCATTGAATTTAAGTCATAATCAAATAACGAACGAAGGTTTCTATTTCTTACGTGATGCTCTACTAACCAATCGAACAATCAATGAATTAATTCTACGAAATTGTCGTTTGACTGATCAAGCTGCTATTGCACTCGCAGAATACATAGCTGAATCATCGGTTATTCAATATATTGATCTACGAGAAAATCAAATACAAATCAGTGGAATCTGCGGAATAGCCATAGCTATGAAAACGAATAAATCATTGTTAAGATTTGACATTGATCCAGTTCTTTCATCATCGATTAATTCAAATAATAATATTGATCGAACAGCAACATCAACATCAACACCACCAACAACACAAACAAATAGTCTTTTGTCGTTTACAAATCTTCGACGAATGACATTGGGCTTTGGAGGATCAACGAGTACTTCAAATGGAAACAATGAAAATACACGAGAATTAAATGAACAAAAATCGAAATGGTTAAATGATATCGAATGTATTTGTCAACGAAATTCGATTTTATATGAAGATGAACAACAACGAAAACAGAAAGAACTCGAAAGTAATACTATTTCAGTAGAAAAGCCAACTACCAATGGAACTGAACAACAAGAAATTCCTTCAACGACTTTAATAAACAATGATTTCGAAGAAATAACAACTGAAGACATTCCAACAGAAAGTCAATCAACAAGTGACGAAACTATTGAAGCTCAACCATCAGTTGATACAAACGCTGAAATTCCTCCACCAAATGAAGAAAATCTAGAAGCTCAACCATCAAATGATGAAAACACTGAAGTTATTTTATCAAATGAAGAAAATGTTGAAACTCAGCCATCAATTGATGAAGTCATTAAAGTTGAACAGGTCAATGTCGATCTCGCTGAGTATGTTTGACTGTTCACTAATCATGTATATATATATAGAATAACCTATTTGATGTTTATTTAGACCATTGTCAAATGGTAAAAATCAGGAAGAAACTATGCCAGAACTTATTGATGAAAATTCCATATCTGATAGTAGTCCTATTATTGAAGATGAAGATAATGATCAAAAACACGAACTTCGTCATTCGGATAGTCTTTATTTAATGAGAAAAAAAATCAACAATGACGAAGAAAATACGAGTGATGATGAATCAGAAATCTCATCAACTATTGAACCACAACCTATTATTAATAATGCTTAAACAAAAAACATGTTTTTCGCTGGTGCTCTTTATGCATTCCACAAGATTTCTCATTTTGCCGGTGGAAAATTATCCAACATCAAAAACAACAACAACAACAGCAACAACAGTAGTAGTATTTCGTGCATTGATCCTTTAATTTATGAATATTTTTTTCTCGTTCTATTTGCAATCAGTTTTGTTTTTTTTTCTTCTTCTTCTTCTATGGAGAGAGTATGATTGATGGTGCTCCTCATTACATACTTTCTCTTTAACAATTTGTGATGACCACTCATTTCTTTCTCTCTATTGTTCGCGTTTTTCTTTTCAAATATTATACACTAACGTTTAACTCTTCGTCTTATCCTGAGAAGAATCTCGTTTGTTTGTTTGTTTGTTTTTTTTTTATTATCTTCAATTAAAATATCTCTAAGAAAACAAAATCTAAAACACTAGAATTTATTTTGTTCTATAGAATGAAAACAACAATAACACCTGTTTTCTAAATGTGCTTTATTCTAATTTTTGTTTTCTCTAATCAAAATATATTCTCATTTCATTTTTCGGCTGTATATCTCATTGATAAATATTTCGGCGTTTGTTAGTTCTTCTCTATGCTGTTTATTGTTGTTTAATTGACATTATAAATAAATGATAAATCTATTCTATTTATATATATATATATATACGTATATTCGATAAAGTTTTCGATTTGTCTCTTTTGTGTTTCTTTACTCGATGCAAATAAAACGAGTAGCCTTGTCAAGTGAAATATAATGTACTATTTGTTTCTTTTGATGACGAAGAAAATGTGTTTACGGCCTCGTAATATATCATTTTAGTTGTTAATGAAACGAATAGGCAATGAAAATATTTTTTGTACTCATTATTCAAGGACATGAAAACATGTCTATCTCGATGCGAATAACAAAAAATAAGGAAAACATGTTTTTGTCATTTCTTTCAACAAAAACAAAAGAAGAATAAGCACGAGAAATGTCAAGAGTTCATGAAAAACAAGAAATATCACGTCTATTATTTTGTCATTGAATTATTTCTATGGTTTCAATTGAAAACATTTTATTTCACATGTAAGAATTATGTTCTTTTTTGTTTGTTCGCTTGATAAATATACACAAAAAAAACGAGAAACATTATTAGCAAGACTAAACACTTGATTTTTGCTGGTCTTTTCTTCACAAACTGTTCTACACAACACACGCACAAACAAAAAACAAATAGATATATGCATATATATATATATATAAATTTAAAACAAATACAATAACGACTGCTTTTGTCTTTGTTTAATTTTTAACGATACTTTTCAGCATCGAATCGAATTTGCCATTTTTTTTTCTCCGTCTGACGGTTCATTGTTGGACTTGAAAAAAGAAAGAAAGAACTATACAGGAACAAAATGAAACATTAAAATGCAATTGATGTGTTTTTTTTTCTCTATTAAATATCCATTGATGTTGATGATTCTAAAAATCGTTGAAGATGTGTATGAATAGGCGTACTTTGATGCATTGAACCAGCACAAAATAAACGTTCGAATATATCTTCTTTAACTTGATAGATATTGCATAGGAAAAACACTATTTTCGAATATTTAACGCGATTTGAACACCATGTTGTCAAACGTGTTTGCGTTTGACATTCAGCTTTTTCGAAAAGATTTCCATTTGAATGATTGAATAATGTTTTAGCTTCTTTATAAATAATCATTTCTCGAATGATATTAAAACCGATTTCATCAATTTCTAGTGTTTTTCCTCTTGTTATCAGTGATTCAATTTGTTTAACATCATTTTCAGTTGGATGTGTAACTGTTTGTATTGATGATGATGATGAGGAGGACGATTGTAGATTATCATTTGTAATTTGTAAATCTTTTGTAACATAGATTTCGAAACTATTTTCAATCATACTTGTTAATAGTAAACGATGCCAAATACGTGAAAGTAGAAGATATTTGTCCTTGTTATTAGGTAATGTATCGTGAAAAATGGAAAGTGAAAGAGCAAAATTCACATTACGTTCAAGCCAATCATTAATACGTGCGCCGACGACAGGCATTAATTTCTTTGGAATACAAACATAATCATTATTCGACTCGGAACTAGTTGATTTCGGTGGACTTAAACAAGGTGGAGATGTGATAGGCGAAGTTGAGGAAGAGGAGGAGGATGAATAACGACAATGAGAAGGCGTTGGACCTGAGAAAACAAGAAAATTTTAGTTTTGTTTTGCAACGAAAAGAAAAAAGCTCGAATTCAATTACTGTTATCCATCGTTCGATTTGGTTTTCTTAGATCGACAGGAACTGATTTCAATAGTTTCTGCTGTTGTTTATGTCCTAATAATTGACTACTTTCAAGTAATGTTTGATAGGTTTCGCGTCGATAGGGTTGATCATTAATCGAAGTTGTTGATGGAATATGATTATTATTATTATCACTTTCCGGTTGTTGTTGTTGTTGTTGTTGTTGTTGTTTTCGACGTTCTCGATATTTTTCGGCTGTCGAGAGCTTTTGACTATTTGCATTCGAATTAGCCGAAGCAGCCGCTGCAACGGCCGCAGCCGCCATCATTGATCCTGGCAATGGTAGATAGCCCGATGCGGCTGCTGCATGTAGAAATGCAGCCGGATAATTGGCACGAAATTGTTGTGTTAATGTATGCATTAATGCATATTGAGCATAACCAAATGCAAGAGCTTCTTGTTGACTATATGGAATGTTCATATTAGGTGTTGAAATCGGAAATGTCGATGAAACAGTTGATTCACTTGAAAATTTCTTATCTTTACTCAATTCATCGTAGAAATGTGCAAGAGATTTTCGTTTTCGACTACCGGTTAATGTTGATGAAGAATTATTTGATTCAAGTTGATTTGTACGAAATACCTTAAGAAAAACAAAAGGACATTTTATTTTAATTTGTTCTTAAAAGACAAATTTTTCATTTCCATTTTTGAGTTTTTTTTTTTAAATAAATAACTTACATGTACAATATTATTATCTGACAATGGACTCGATGATGAAACACCCGAATCAGATGCACATGATTTGACTGAAGCCGATCGAACGATTTTCGGTGTGACATCATCAGGTGATGGCGATGTCGATGAAACAACAGTATTTGTTGTCAATGTTGGACACGATGAAGCTGTTGCAAGTAGATATGAAGTTGGCGATGGAAATGATTTATTAATTATTGATGATGATGATGATTCATCTGTTGGAGGAGATGATCGTTTCATAAGAGCGGTCATAGGATACGAACGACAACGTGGTGGTGATGAATTTACGGATTCGATTGATGTTTGATCGTGAGAATCTAATTGTTTGATATTCGATGTATGGATAGCTGGTGATGCAGGCAAGGATGTCGATGATTTTATATCGACGAGAGTATCAGTTGTATTTGTACTTGTTGGAGAAGTTATTGTCATATTAGTCGATGGTGAAATAGCACGTGGCGATTGTAAAGTTCCATTGAGTAGAGCTGGCAGAATATTTGTCAATGTACTTGTTGCCGTTCGTTGAGACGAAGGAACTGTTGGAAAGTTACCTTTTCGTAATAATGATGAGATACTTAATGATGATGAAACAGATGATGAAGATGATTGAAGCATTTGAGTGAGAAAAGCATTCTCTGTTGAAGAACGTATATCTTCTTTTTCTTTATTGAAAATAGACAAAAAAAATGAATCATTGGTAAAGTTTCTTGTAGAAAAAAAAGGTCAATTGACTTACCATCAGTTTGTTGATTTAATTGAAGTTGTTTGCGTTTTTCACGAACACTCTTACAGAATGCAATTCGATCCAATGTATTGATCGGGGATGATGGTAGAGAGGTTGCTGGAATCATGATTGATCAATGTGGGCTTGTTTGTTGATAGTTCACAAGCCGAAGAATGCAGCACAAAAACAAGAAGAATGACCTTATCGGTCTACAATGACATAAAAAAAAAGAAAAGAAAAAATTGAGTAAATGAAAACAAAAACAGATAATCTAAGACGACAAAAATTCGATTGTATAATCGAGTATATAAATGACAAGATTGTTATTACTATCTTTTCTTTTCTTCTCGTTCATATGATCTGTACACTTACGGCGACGACGATCATATTGTCTACTACTTCTTTTTTCTCTTCCTTTTTTTTGTGTTTTTTTTATTTGTGATACTTTAATACCCGTCTAGTCGTCATTTACTACGTAACAACATAGGTGTATTCAGATTAATTCTTAATGTTAAACAGAATTTCGAAAAAATATGTTGAAAAAAGAAAACTAACTAGGAGAAAAAGGAAACATAAGATAAATTTATTCAATTGATTTCTTTTTTTGTTTCGAAATGAATAATAAATTTGTCCCTAAAACTAGATCATGTCAATCTCAAATGCGGACATTTCTAGTTGTATTAATCAACTCTTTCTCTCTCTCAATCTCTCTCGATATATATATATATATATACGAATAAAAGCGAAAGAAAAAAAAATGCTCGTTAAATTATTATATATGTAGACATGAACTCTGAGCATAAATGATAATTATTACCAGATGGGAACCCTCTCTCTGACTCGATTTTGTTTTTCTACTTATTTCGAATTAGTTTCTTTCTTCTGTTTTTCTCTTTTATTTTCTTCTTTTCTTGCTTCTTTTTTTTCTTCTTCTCTTGTTTTCAAGGACGCATACAAGCGTACATTCATGGCTACGAGAAGGAAAACGAGAGACGACCTTGAACTATATGTCAAAAGGGCTGTTTGCATGTTTGCGATAGCACCCGAGACACCAGCAATAGTGATGATGTCGTTGTTTTTGTTGTTGTTGTTTTTGTGCGTCATCACGTAGAAGCACGCGGTAACGCATAAGCAAGCAATTCGAAGAGAAGAAGAGAAAAAATACGAACGCACGCAAATGCCCATTCCGACTCATATGTGATTTCATCATATTGATTTTTAAGAAATAAAAAAAAACTGTCAAATTCAACTAGTAATAATCGTATATTCGATTTAGGTAGAATAAATGTCTTTAGGGAGCAATGTTTTGATGTTTTTGACTCTATGAAAACTAATACTTGTTATTAAATATTCTATTTATTTCTCTTTCGTTTGTTTTTTTTCTCGTATCGAAAGAAAACAAAACAAACAAAGAATACATAAAAGAAAAAGAGAACTATTAAAAAAAATAGCAAAAAATAATTGCTTAACAATGACAGCAAATAGAAAATAATATGGAACTACGAAAATAAAATGCCCTGAATTGTAAATTTGATTTAATAAAAGTTCTCTCGTATCTTGGATAATAATAAGTTTCAAAGAGAAAAAAAAAGGTTAAAAAAAGAGAGAGAGAAAAATCATTCATACGTGATCGAGGTCAAGGCTCAACGATGAATATACATCAATGTGTATACGCTTCTTTAAAATTATTGAATTTTACCACTTCACTATATGTATATGTATATAGTATATATATATATATACTTTACTCTTTCGTGTTCCAATCAATCGAGTATCATCGATTACGACAGGCGCGAAGCAAGGAACACGACACGCATCAAACTTAGAAAGAGAGAAAAAATTTGCTCATCTTCGACTCGCTTTCAATCGTTCAATGTCGTTTGATGTACATTAGTTGACTGAGTGCTTGTTTCGGACCGATATCTTACCTAATATACATGCGTATATACGCGGTCAGTACATATGTTCAAGGAAGACTCGTTTACGAGAAGGTAGAATGTTGGAGAAAGAACAAGAGAGAGAGAGAAAAAGATTCGATTGCGCAATTCTTCATCACAGCATGACAATGACGGCGCCGTATTTATGACATAAACTACTACAATCATTACTACTATGTATTAACAATAGGAGAAGTTCGAAAAGAACGAATGAACTCGAGGTTGACCTGTTGTTGATATCGACCTACAAGAATCGAAGTACCACCTGTACATATATTCGTATATTTCTATTCTTTCGAAAAAGAAAAAGCAAAAAAAAACCCAGAAAAGTATGAAGTCGTTCATAAACAAATACGCATGTACAATCCCTACAGATGTTGTTGGTC
>Ga0209963_1001719_pt1 | contig 12139 bp, 13 predicted proteins | sample ThiBio_1000_biof_2_FD_183957 | JGI IMG/M metagenome (GOLD analysis project Ga0209963, IMG submission 183957) | Wastewater bioreactor microbial communities from Cape Town, South Africa - Thiocy_cont_1000_biof (SPAdes) | ecosystem: Engineered > Bioreactor > Thiocyanate-remediating >...
AACAACGACGACCGCGCCACCTCGACGACCAGGCCCCGTCCGGCACCTCGCCGACGGGGCCTGCTCACATCGACGACATCGTCACCGTCGATGACGCCGCCATCGTCATCCTCAGCGGCGGCCAACACCCGTGAGCAGATGAAACCTCGTGCGGTACCTGATCGGTACCTCATCGGTCAGCGATCGGTACCCGGTCGTTTAACCGGTACGACCGACATCGCCGGCCGCGTCAGCCACCGCCAACGTCGTGAAGCATCGGCGGCGATCACTGCGCCCGGGTCGACCCCGCGCGGGTGCTACCAGAATGGCGCATGGAACGGTGCTGAGAATGGAGGTGCCAGGCGCAGCAGTGAATATCGGAATGTCCCCACCGGGGCTTGACGACGGAGTTCAGGGGTGTCCTCGGCCGCGCTTCCGACGCGGCCACCACACCCGATCGCAGGAGCAGCCCATGCAGCCTGACGAACACCCGCAGGCCACCGAACGGCCCGGCGACCCCGGTGCCACCACCCCGAGCCAGGCGGGCCGCGGCCGAGCGGTCGTCGAGTTCCGGCCCTACCCGACCGCGCCGACCCGCACGCGGCGCAGCCCGGCGAACTCCGGACGCCGCGACACCCGGCGGGGCGAGCCGGCGCCCACCCCGTCCACCATCTGGTTCACCCCGGCCCCGGTCCAGCACGAGACCGACTCGCACGCCACTTCCAGGACATCGACGACGCAGGACGTGGGCTCGGCGCTCCCGTCGTCCCCGGGATGCCCGCCGGACGCGGAGCCGTCGGGAGCGCCTTGGCCGCTGCCCGTGCTTGCCCGCGCCGTGGCCTCGTTCAGCGAACCCGGCGCTACCGTCCTGCTCCAGCCCTGGACCACCGGACACGCCGGGACGGTCCCCGCCACCGCGGTCGAAGCCGTCGCCGAGCTCGGCCGCCGGCCGCTCCTCGGAGACCCGTCCGGGTCGGTCGACAGCACCGATGCCGACAGCCCCGACCCCGATGGCACGGACGATCGGGTCGACCTGTTGATCACCGAAATGCCCGCGCGGCACGACGCGGCCGGACAGACCGACTCCCTGGCCCGGCTCGCCGCCCGGGCGCTACGGCTCGGCGGCGTCCTGGTCGTGCTCACCCGGTGTGACCGCGTCGGCGGGGTTCTCGTCGACCCGACCGGGCCGATGGTGACCGCCGGGCAGAACGCCGACCTGCTCTACCTCCAGCACATCGTCGCCGTGCACCTCCCACCCGCCGATCTCCGCCCACACCCCGCGCAGCGGGCCGACGAGCGGGCGCCCGCGCCGCACCGCCGCGTGCACAGCGACGTCCTGGTCTTCGCCCAACCCCATTCCTCCGGAAGTTCAGGCGGCGTCGAGCCCGCCACGGATCGGCCGTCGCGACCGTGACCCGCTCGCCCGCCCGTCACCCCATGCCCGCCGACCCGGGAGGTACCGCCATGCCCGACACCGCTCACCCCGAACCCGCCGCCGTCCCTGACATCGAGGATCTGCCGCTGTCGGTGTGGACCACCGCGCAGCAGCCCCCCGCCAGCCAACGCCGCGAGCGCTACACCTCCGACTCGACCGCGCACCCGGCGAAGATGCTGCCCGCCGTCGCCGCCCACGCCATCGCCCACTACACCCGCCCCGGGGACCTCGTCCTGGACCCGATGTGCGGGATCGGCACCACCCTCGTCGAGGCCGTCCACCTCGGACGGCGCGCCGTCGGCGTCGAGTACGAGGCGCACTGGGTCGACGTCGCCCGCGCCAACCTCAAGCTCGCTCGCCAGCAGGGCATCGACGCGGCCGTGCTCGACGACTCCGGCGTGCTGCACGGCGACGCCCGCCAACTCGCCACGCTGCTGCCCGCGCGCCACACGGGCAACGTCGCGCTCGTCGTCACCTCCCCGCCCTACGGCCCCTCCACCCACGGGCAGGTGTCGGTCATCCCCGGGGGCGGTGTGCAGAAGTACCACCACCTCTACGGCAACCTGCTCGACCGAGGGAACCTCGCCAACATCGGCCACCACCGCCTCCTGGCCGGTTTCCAGCGGATACTCACCGCCCTCGCCGATGTCCTGCGCCCGGGAGGGCACGTGGCGATCACCGTCCGGCCCTGGCGCGAGCACGCCGAACTGATCGACCTGCCCGCCCAGATCCTTGCCTGCGGCACCCGCGCCGGCCTCGTCCCGGTCGAGCGCTGCGTCGCGCTGATCGGTCGCGTCGCCGACGACGGCCTCGTCGCCCGCGGCTCGTTCTTCCAGCGCGACTTCATCCGCAAGCAGCGCGAAGCCGGGCTGCCCCTGCACCTGATCGCCCACGAGGACGTACTGATCTTCAGAGCGCAGGGGCAGTGCTCGAGTCACCGCGAACTCAACGGCGCCGAGCCCGCACTCGCGTCGTCGGTGCTACCCCACTGCCAACCCGACCCAGAAATGTCGGTCGACCGGGTGCCGAACCTGGAACATCCGAGCGCGGCATGACCATCAACTTGGTGTGCAGGCAACCTGCTCGGGTGCTGGCTTGCGGACCTGTTCTGCTGCCATCGATGTTGCGCGCGGGGTTAGGCGCGGGGCGGAGTGCTGGCACGGGTATGCCGGGTCCAGCACCGAGTGGCGAACCTCGCACCGGCCGCGCGGACGACCCAATGACCGGCCGGATCGACTCACACAGACGCCGGTGGCGCCGTACTGGCGAGGCCACCAATCGCCTGCGACGGGTGCCGTCACCAGAACGGGGCGCGGGTCGGGTCGTCGAGGATCTCCAGCAGGGGGTCCGGGCTGTGGGCGGCGGGGGCGTCGACGGCGTGCCATCGGTTGCGGCGGTCGGGCCACCACAGCCTCCACCGCCGCCGGTCATAGCGCAGCTGCGCGATCGGGCGCCGCGTCCACTCCCCGTCCGAGCCGTCCCAGGGTGGGCGGGTCTCGATGATGGTCACCGCGGACCCACGTACATTGTGGACGACCTGAACCTGATCACGCAGATGGTTAGGCACCCGGCCTGCGCAGTACGAGGCGATCCGTCGCACATGGATCTCCGGCGTAGACACGGCCGCGATCCTGGCACGCCGGTAGCGATCGGTCGCAGGCGCCATTCCCGACGATCGCAGCTTGCTGCCGCCCACCGGAGCTGCCGCATTATTTCCGCGGGACCACGGCGCGTGTGTCAGATGGCGTCGGCATGAGCAGACGCACATCTGCTGCGATGCCCGGGCCAAGTGGCCACAGCCACGACCCGGTCAGCGACGCCGGTCAGGAGCGCGAGCAGGCGCCAGCTTCGGAGACTGGTTCATCGGTGTTGCCGTTGTACACCCCGGCGCAGGCGGCGAAGGTGTTGGCGGTGCGCGAATCGTGGCTGCGGCGCCGTGCTGCGGAACGGCGGGTGCCGTGCACGTTTCTGGGCAAGCACCTGCGGTTCTCCCACTACGACGTCGCCGCGATCGCCGCCGCTGGAGCCCGCCCGGCCGCGCCGGCCGCGCCGGTACGACGGCCGCCGATCCGCCGCCGGTGACCGGTCGGCGTTTCGTTGTCGAGCAAATATTCCGCTCTGCAGACATTGGAGCGTCCATACCGGTATTGCGATACCCGACGTTGGGTGTGGTGGCGTGGATAGGGAGTCGAATGGCCTGGGTGGAGCAGAGCGGCAACAACAGTTGGCGGGTCCGTTACCGCCGTGACGACGGCACCATCGGGGCGATCAACGGGTTCGCGACCAAGACGGCCGCCGGTGATCACGCCGGCACATTGGAGTCGGATCAGCGCCAGGGGCGGTGGATCGATCCGGCGGCGGGTAAGACCACCGTGGCGGAGTGGACGCAGGATTGGTTGGGTGCGCTGGATGTCGCGATCCGCACCGAGGACTACTACCGCAGCCTGCTCAGGCGCCACATCCTGCCGCGGTGGGGTGATCACGGGCTGGCTGACATCTCCGGGATCAAGGCGGCGGTGTGGGCCAAGCAGCTGCGCGCGGACGGTTACGCGCAGGCGACGGTGTCGGGGGTGACGAAGTTGCTGTCGCTGTTGTTGGCCGACGCGGTCGAGGAGCGGCTGATCGTGGCGAACCCGATCCGGGCGCGGCGCCGCGGCCGGCACCGCGCGACCCGCCGGGTGGAGCGGATCTGGGCGACACCTGAGGAGGCGTTAGCGGTGGCCGATAACGCCGCCCGGCTCCCGGGTGCTGGGCCTGGCGCTGCCGTGTTGATCGTGACGGCTGCGTGGACGGGAGCTCGGTGGGGTGAGCTCGTCGGGCTGCAACGGTGCAACACGCACCTCGATGACGGCGTGATCGTCGTCGATCCGGACATCGGCACGCTGCACGAGTCCAGCCGAGGCCTGGAGCTCGGGCCGCCGAAGACAGCCGAGTCCGCGCGCACGATCGCCCTGCCCGCCTTCCTGGTCGGTCTCCTACAGGCCCATCTGGATGGCCACGATCACAGGCATGTGTTCGTCTCCCCGGAGGGAGAGCTGCATCGGCGTAGCAACTTCGGCCGCCGTGCGATGCGCCCGGCCGCTGACGGCAATCAGGCCCGGACACGGCCGGAGGTACGGCTGGCGGTGGTGAAGACCGGGTTGACGTTTCACGGGCTGCGTCACAGTCACAAGACCTGGATGATCGCGGACGGCGTGCCGGAGATCGCCCAGGCGCGTCGGCTCGGCCATATTCTCGACGACAAGATCCAGCAGACCTACTCCCATGTCGCCGCCGAGGTCGACGCCCGCCTCCTCGAGGGTTTGGCCGACCGGTGGGCCAAGGCTGTCGCCGATAGCCCCGACAATTCAGCATGGCGATCACCTTCCGGGGTCGCAGCGTCATGACGATTGCCCCGGTGTGAGGGACGACGGCCAGCTACCGTCTTGATTCCCACGCGCTGATGACGAAGCCAAATTTGGCGTTCGTCGCTGTATCTGCCCGCCGAGCGGTGCTTCCGGCCCCCGCTGCGGTGGCCAACGCGGCCACCGCTGGAAAGCGAGTTGAACGAAGACGTCCGAAGTGCTGAGACCGCCCACCGACGTGGTGCGCTTCGCTCTCGACCTCACGGTGCCGCCCACCTCGAGCAGGCCGAATGCGACCTACGACGGGTGTGACCGGTGCCGCCGGGGCGCCGGATCTCGCGTCGCTCGACGAGCCGACTCTCCCCGTCCGGTGATGGAGGTCGTCGAGTGTATACGCGGTCAAGGGCTTTATTGTTTGATCGATGACACATCCCGGCGACACCCACAACTCGGTCACCGATTCCTGGGCCTTCGCCGACGCCGCGGTCGACACCACCGCCAGGCTGCGAGCACCGCATCCCGGCCTGGCGTTCCGGGCCGGGCGCGGCATCAGCAGCCGGCTCTACCGTCGGGAGATCGAGATCCGCGACGGGTTGGTCCTGCTGGGCCCCTTCTACGACCGAGACCTCGCCGGCCGCGCCGGCCAGGTCGCGGCCGGCAGCACCGACCCCGAGATCGCGGTGACCGTCGCGTTGATCCGAGGCGCCCTGCGCGCTCACCGAGCCGGTCAACCCGTCGCGGACCCGCATCCCCTGCCGGCCAGCGGGGCCGACACCCGCACCGCTGACCTCAACTGGATCATCAGGGTCGCGGCGGGGTTCGCTGCCGCGGAGAAGACCCACGGGCACCTCACCGCAGCCGAGGCGTAGCCCCGGGTGATGTCCGGACTGGAGATGAGCCGATGATCCTGAGCCGCTACGACGGGCGACTGCTGGTGGTGCGCCAACCTGACCACGGGCTCCAGACCGGCCTGATCGCCGCCGCCTGGGGCAACGACGAGGTGCCCGCCGTGACCGAGCACCGGGAAGCGAGCCGGCTGGCCGCCGCGCACCACGACGACGGCTGGGCGATCTGGGAACGACACCCCGACCTCGACCCGCACACCGGGCAGCCCACCCAGTTCCACCAGGTCAAACCCCGCGAGCACGTGCCCGCCTACCGGGCCGGAATCCAGCGCGCCGCGCAGCTGGACCCTTGGACCGAGCTGCTGGTCAGCATGCATGGCGCCGGGCTCTACAACGACCGCTACGGCAGCTACCGCCTCGCCGAGGTGGGGGAGCAGTCGCTCACCGACACCGAACGCGAGCTGGTCGAGGAGTTCCTCACCGACATGGCCAGGTTGCAGGCCAGCCTCTACACCGAGGCGATCGGCCACGCGCCGCCCAGCGCCCCTCACGCGCTACCCGAGGTGATGTCGGCCTACCTGCTGCTTCAGGTCTGGGACCGGATCTCGCTGCAGTTCGCGCTGCGGCACGCCGCGGACGCAACGATCGCTCCGCTCCCGGTACCCGGGCAGCAGCACGCCGAGATCCGCTGCCACGCCCGGGGCCGCTTCCGGCTGGCGCTCGATCCCTACCCCTTCGCCGAGAGCTCCGTCGCCCTGCCGGTCACCGCGAGCATCGTCCCCGACCGTCCCTACACCGACACCGAAGACTTCCTGGCCACACTCAGCAGCGCCGACCACACCACCATCGAATGCACAGCAACGAGGCCGTGATCAGGCCGCGCCTGGGTCTGGCCATCCCGTTCTCGTAGAACTGAGCAAGTCAAGCAGCGGAGGTTGGGATGACACGGTGGCTACCGACCTACCTCCGCGGGTCGCTGCCATGCTCGCGACTCCCGGGCCCGTCCCCGAAGGCCTACCGGGAGGACCTTCATGAACGACTCCTCGGCGCTGGTCAACGGCGATCTCATCGAGCCCGCTCAGGTCTACCAGGCCTCCGGGATGCTCAACGTGCAACTCGGGATACCAATCACCGCCGCGATCGCCCTCCTGCGCGCCCACGCCTCCACCGCCCCACCGGCCGCTGATCGACGTCGCACGAGACGTCATCGAGGGGCGGTTGCACCTGACCAGGCCGCCCGACGCGCCCGCCTGACCCGTGGAGGGGGGCTGTGGGGTGCCCCGCACAACAGCACCCGCCCGACAGACGGGCGGGTGCTGCCGCCGGCGGAGGTCCTCCACCCCCACCGGTGCGCGTGGTGGAGGGGACTCCACGCGCACTGATGACTCTGTCCTGGCCATCCCACCGTTACCGACGGTGATCAGCACCGACGAGGCGGTTGCCGACGCAACCTTTCCCGTTGTGATCTCGTTGAACGGGCGCACGGCACCCCATCCGACCAGCCACGAGATGGCGCCGCGCACGCCCGGCAGCCCACGGGGAAGGGGTTCGCCGGGCCACCTGGTGGGCCGGCCTGGCATCGCCAACTCCGTGCGTATCACTGCGGAATGCGTTCGGGTCGGCCCACCTCGTGGACCCCACAACAATGCCGATCGCCGGCGCGGCGGCCGGTGAACAACTCCAGGCTCGGGAAACCCGGCGCGCGCAGGTGATCAGGCGCATGATGGGCGCTGTCAAGCCCGCTCCGGACCCCGGCGGGCGCTACTGCGACAGCACGCGCCGGTTCCACGCTACCCACCCCGACCGGCGGGAGCAGGGGACCACCATGTGCACCAGCCACCGACCAGTCGCCGCGCCGCCGCGCCCGCCCGGCCTGCGGGCGACGTCATGACCGACATCCGCGACGGCGGGTCACCCGAGGACACCACCGCGCCCGTACGACACCTATCCGGCGCGTCCCCCGGCCGCGACGCGCACCGTGACGCCCTCGACGCCCTCGACGTCCTCGAGGCCTCACGGGATCGGCAGCCCAGCACGCTGGGACGACACCTCGACATCTACCTTGCCGCGGTCGCCGACGAGCTCCACGCCTGGGGCGTGATCACCGGATCGCCCCAGCGCCGCGATCCCGACCACCAGCTGATCGGGGTCCATCGTGCTCGACACCACCGCGCTGCGCCTGGCCGCCTGGGCCCCCACCGCCCTGACCGTCACCAGCGAGTCCCTCGGCGGCGCGCTGCACCCCAGCGCCCCGCACCCCGTCGTCGCGACCTGGGAGGGGTGCCCGTAAGAGCCGCGCTATGAAGTGACAAGTAGCGGCGGTCCGGACAGCGCCGATCCCGCTGCCGGGCAGGCCCGTTGCATCGGAACGAGATCCATCGGTAGCGGCCGCGCGCTGGGCTGGTCACAGCAGCTCAATTTGGCGCTCACACCGTCCGACGCGGCAGGACCACGACGTCGCCGAAGATCAAGAGCGGGCGTCATGGCGAGACCTTTCCACCCGGTCGAAGGCCTCGCGCGGTACCGCCGATCGGTGGGGTTGGTGAGTGTTGAGGCGAGCGGTGGCGCGCTGCGGTAGGCCTGACGGCGTCTCCGCGGCGTCGACCGCTCCGCCGCCGCCAGCGGGCCACTCATCCGATCCGGACCCGGTGGTGGGTGGTCGGTGGCCTGGCGGGTGGGCTACACAAGCTCCCACGCTCCCCAGCGTCGCCCGCGGGTCGTGACTCGCAGGCCGTGCAGGATGTGACCGGCCGGGCCCGATCGGGTCCGGCCGGACGGCCAGGACTTCGCGCGGTGCGAGGAGCTGGCCTCTACGGTCAGGGCCGTGCGGGGAACGTTTCACGGTGAGCTGGCGCAGTGAGCTGGCGCAGCTCGGTGCCGAGCTGGCCACGATGTGCACGTTTTCCGCCGACGCCATGGAGCAGGCGACGACGGCGTTGGTGAACGCAGACCTGCGGCTGGCCGAGCAGGTGATCAGCGGCGATGACCGGATCGACCGGTTGCGCGCGCGGGCCGAGGACGACGCCTACCGGCTGTTGTCGTTGCAGGCCCCCGGTGGCGCGGGACCTGCGGCTGATCGTGACCGGGATCCGGGTGGCGGAGAAGATCGAGCGGATGGGTGATCTGGCCCGGCACGTCGCGGAGCTGGCGCGGCGGCGGCACGTCGTGCGGGGCTGCCCGGGTTCCGGACGGGCAGTACCTAGTGTCCTGAGTCGGAAGTTCCCGCTCAGTCGTTAGTGTGCGGTATGCCGTCCCCGCATCCGCAGATGATCGTGCTGTCCGATGACGAACGGGCCCAGTTGGAGTCCTGGGCTCGTCGCAGGACGAGCGCGGCGGGTTTGGCGTTGCGGAGCCGGATCGTGCTCGCGGCCGCCGAGGGTGGGTCCAACGTGGCGCTCGCCGAGCGTCTCGGGGTGGCACGCTCGACGGTGCGGATCTGGCGCAACCGGTTCGCCGAGCGGCGCCTGGACGGCCTGGTCGACGAGCCCCGGCCCGGCCGGCCTCGCACGGTCTCCGACGCCGATGTCGAACGGTTGATCACTGAGACGCTGGAAACGGCACCCAAGGATGCGACGCACTGGTCGACCCGGTCCATGGCTGCCCACCTCTGGATGTCGCAATCGACGGTGTCACGGGTGTGGCGGGCGTTCGGACTGGCTCCGCACAAGGTCGACACCTGGAAGTTGTCCAAGGACCCGTTGTTCGTGGACAAAGTCCGCGATGTCGTCGGGCTCTACCTCAACCCGCCCGAGCGGGCGCTGGTGCTGTGCGTGGACGAGAAGACCCAGATCCAAGCGCTGGACCGGACCCAGCCGGTGTTCCCGATGCCGCCCGGCAGCCCCGCGCGGGCCAGCCACGACTACGTCCGCAACGGCACGTCGAGCCTCTACGCCGCCCTCGACATCGCCACCGGGAAGGTCATCGGCTCTCTGCACAACCGTCACCGGGCGGTCGAGTTCGGCAAGTTCCTGCGCACCATCGACACGCAGGTCCCCGACGATCTCGATATCCACCTCGTGCTCGACAACGCCTCCACCCATAAGACCCCGGCGATCAAGCGCTGGCTGGCCGCGCACCCACGGTTCGTCCTGCACTTCACCCCGACCAGCTCGTCCTGGCTCAACCTCGTCGAACGCTGGTTCGCCGAGCTCACCACCAAGAAACTGCAGCGCTCCACGCACCGAACGGTCCGCGCCCTCAACACCGACATCCGGAACTGGATCACGACCTGGAACGACAACCCCAAGCCCTACATCTGGGCCAAGACCGCCGACGAGATCCTCGACAGCGTCGCCAGCTACTGCAGGCGAATTACTGACTCAGGACACTAGCGCAGTACCGGCGGTTGAACCAGGCGGGGCAGTTGAGCCGCTATCTGGTTGTGGAGTATCGCTGTGCCGATCCCGCCGGGTGTGTGTTGGCACGGGTGTTCACGACTCCGTCCGGGTCGTTCGTGCACAAGCCGGCCCACACCTACACCAGCTCTGCCGGCGCGGCCAATGGCCTTGCGTTAGGCCCGTCAGCGGCCCGGTGACGTTTCGTGTTTCCGCAGGTAGAGGGCCTGTCGTTGGCCTTAACGCAAGGCCATTGGCCGGCGCGGCGGGGATCGCGGTGCGAGCCGCGGCCGGCTACCGAGTCCGCGCGGAGTCGGCGTACCCGTTGCCCGCGCCGTCGCTGTCGGTGGTGCTGACATGTGATCACGTGCATGCGCGACGTGACGTGGAGGCGGTCCTGGTGGACATCTCGCTCGCTCACCGACGCGGGTGTCCGACCGGTCGACGGATCGGTCGATAATCCCACCGACCGGTCCCTTCCGCGGCAGTCGCTCTCACGTAAACAGCCGGTTCTGTTCGGTCAGCCAGCCCTCACAAAAGTCCTCTCCGGAAAGAATCATGAACGTGTCGACTTGGCATGTGAGTATGCGGAAATCGCAGGTCACAGGAGCCTGTTGCGGGAACAGCGCCGATGGGGTGACGCGAGGGTGGCGGGTCGCTGACATGATCCGACGATCACCGCTGGTGCCGGTTGGAAGGGCTCCCGGGAGGGGCGCGGGCGCGGGCCGGCCGGTTCAGCCGGTGGCCGTGGTGGCCAGGCGGCTGTAGGGGGCGACCGTGGTGTCGGTGAGCGCGCGGCGGTAGAGCTTCAACAAGTTGTGGGTGCCGGCGATCAGCTGCCATTCCGACTCGGCAGCGGCCCGGCCTCGACGCAGGAACCGTCGGATCCCGCGCGCTTGTTTGATCTGACCGAAGACCGGCTCGATGATCGCCTGACGGCGCCGGTAGAGCGCCCGGCCCGCCTTGTTCGAGACCTTGCGGTCCATCTTCTCGACCAGCGTGGCGCCCGCCCGGAGCGGACCACGACGCCCGGTGCGCGGGGTCGGGTTGTGGCGCATATTGCGGGTGGCGACGTAGGCGTCAGGGTCATCGTCGTCGAGTTGGGCGAAGTTGGTTTCGCTGGCGTAACCGGCGTCGGCCAGCAACTTCTCGGGCCGTTCGGTGATCCCGGCTGCGGCCAGCGACCCGGCGGTGGCGGCGATCATCGGGTGCAGCTGGGCCAGGTCGTTGTGCTCGTCGGTGACCGTGGCGGCCACGATGACCTGCTCGGTGTTGGCCACTGCTTGGGCGTTGTAGCCCTGCACGAACCCGTGCTTGGTCGCCATGATCCGGCTGTCGGGGTCGCTGGTGTTGGCCTTCGGCGCCTTGTGACCGGCCTTCTCCGCGGGTGGTTTCGGTTTCCGGCCGCGCAGCTTCCTGCCGCGCAACTTCTCGGTCACCGCCCGCGCCGCGAGGTGCGCCTCATGCGCGGCACGCTCGGCCGCGAGCTGTTCGTCGAGTTGCTGCTTGGCCTGGGCGAACCGCCGTCGGCGATCAGCGCGACCCCGCAACGCGGCGGGGGGCCGAGGCCCTGGGTCGGGGCCGTACTCGGCGTCCTCGGCCTCGTCGAGGGCCTTGGCCTCGGCGAACACCTTCTCCACCTCGGCCTCGATCGTGGCCCGGGTCCGGTTGGCCTGCAGCGAGGCCGCCGCGGCGATCTTCGTGCCGTCCACCGCGACCAGCCCGACCGTGGTCATCGCGGCCCGCGCGCACAACCGCAGCGACGCCGTGAACAGCGACGTCAACGCGTGTTCGTGGCGGGCCCGGAAGCGGGCGATCGTGGTGTGGTCCGGGGCCTGGTTGGCCGCCAGCACCCGAAACGCCACATCGACATGACAGGCCCGTTCGATCTGCCGCGACGACCGGACTCCCACGCAGTAGCCATACAGCAGCAGCGCCACCATCAGCTTCGGGTCGTGCGCCGCCCCACCCCACCCATCGGCGCGGTAATCGGCATAGAACGCCGACAGATCGATCTCTTCCACCGCGTCATGCACGAAGAACGCCAGGTGATCCTCGGGCAGCCAGTCCGTCAGCCTGGATTTTTCACCGGGGTGCCGGGTTCTGCCCATGAACTACAACCGTGTGATTTCGATCATGGTCTCTGGTTCAGGGCAGGGTCGAGGTTGCGACGGTCGCGTCGTGGCGCCGGGTTCCACGCTC
>Ga0209963_1001731_pt1 | contig 12076 bp, 3 predicted proteins | sample ThiBio_1000_biof_2_FD_183957 | JGI IMG/M metagenome (GOLD analysis project Ga0209963, IMG submission 183957) | Wastewater bioreactor microbial communities from Cape Town, South Africa - Thiocy_cont_1000_biof (SPAdes) | ecosystem: Engineered > Bioreactor > Thiocyanate-remediating >...
TAGTATAATTACATTATTAATTATAGCTTTATTATTACTAACATTAACAAAGGAAAGTTTGAACTTTATAACTAAATATCCAATTATTTTTGCTTTAATTGTTATATTAATATTATTAGGTTATTATTACTTTGTTTATAGAAAAACAAGCTATATTGATAAAATTAAAGATGAAGTAAAAGAAGAGCTTAAAATTGATTCTAATGATGTAGATGATGATGAAATTCGCTCTACTCCAGAAGATTTTGATATGAATGAAAATAATATTACTATTGAAAAAGGTGGAACTAATATTAATACTGTTCAAACTATTGATTATGAAATGTTTGCTAAAATAATGTATACTAAAGATTTCTTAAATAAATTTAAGAATAGTATGGTTATAAATTATAAATTAAAGAAAAGAAAATATATTGATGTTTATAATGCTACATTACATGAATTAAATTCTTTAAATAAAGGTGGAAAAATTTCAATGAAAACAGGTGAAAAAGCAGAAACTATTTCTGCTCTTGAAAGTAGTTTACTTGAAATTGAAGATATTTTAAAACAAATAGATAAAGATTCTAAAGAATTAACTATAGAAAAAATTAAATCTAATTTAAGTAAAGCCATTAATGACCCTAAAAATGGATTAAATACTTTAATTGCAAGAGATAATGTTAAAGATTTCTTGGCTGTTAGATTATATACTTTTGCTATGAATCCTAGAATATTTTTTAATAGTTTTCAACATGTTGCATTATATGGTCGTTCAGGTTTTGGTAAATCTAAAATTGGTGAAGTGATGGCTTTTGTTTATAGTATGAGTGGTATATTAATTAAAAATAATTTTATGGCTGTTAATAAATCTGCGTTTACAACAGCTTATGTTAATTCATCTGGTTCAAAAACTAAAAGTTTATTATTAGCAAATTTAGAATCTGTTTTATTAATTGACGAGGCATATGATTTAGGTCCACCAGCAGGATTAATGGGTGATGCAGGACATACTAATGAAGCTATAGCTACAATGGTTGATTTTTTAAGTAAATATAAGGGATTAAGTATTGTTATTATTGCTGGTTATGAAAAACAAATGAAAGAAAGATTAATGAATTCAAATGAAGGATTAGATAGAAGATTTCCACATATTTTAAAATTATCACCATTTACTCCTAAAATATTAACAAAATTATGTATAAATTTCATTCGTAATTCAAATCCACAAGTAAAAATATCTCAAGAAAATGCAAATTTATTATATTCTATAATAAATAAAATTCAAGAATATGATGTAAAATATAAAAAGAATTATAAGGATTTCGTATTTTCAAAACAAGCAGGTGATATGGAAAATCTAGCTGCTGAAATATCACAATGTTATTATACAATAATACCACAAGGAGATTTATCAAATGCTATAATTTTAGGTATTAATAATTTTTTAAAAGGTAAAAATATTCATATTTCTATACCAACTATTTAATCATTATATTATTAATATAATGTATTATATTTAATTATATTATTATATTCTTAAATAATAATTTTAATATTCTTAATATATAATTATAATAATATTATATAATAATTTAATATAATTATAATATTCTTAAATAATATTCTTATAATAATTTTAATAATTATAATATTCTTAAATAATAATTTTAATAATTATATTTTTAAATAATAATTTTTTAAATAATAATTTATATTTTTAAATAATAATTTATATTTTTAAATAATAATTTATATTTTTAAATAATAATTTTAATATAATTATAATATTATTATAAATATTTTTAATATAATTATAATATTCTTAAATTATATTATTATTATAATTATAATATTTTTAAATAATATTCTTAATATATTATAATATTCTTAATTAATATTTTTAATATTTTTAAATATAATTTCAAGAAAACATCGTTTTCGAGAATCTTTGAAGAAGATTCCTTGAACCAAAGGTGCATTGGAATTTGCGGCGCAAATTTAATATCTTTAAAATAATTTTAATATAATAATAATATTATTATAAATAATTTTAATATAATATTCTTAAATAATATTTTAACAATATTTAATATAATTATAATATTCTTAATTAATATTTTTAATATAATTATAATATTCTTAATTAATATTTTTAATATAATTATAATATTCTTAATTAATATTTTTAATATAATTATAATATCATTAAATAATAATTTCAAGAAAACATCGTTTTCGAGAATTTGCGGCGCAAATTTAATATAATTATAATATTCTTAATTAATATTTTTAATATAATTATAATATTCTTATATAACAATTTTATTATATTATATTTTATATTAAACTATTATAAACTTAAACATGAATCATGTTTAATCAAAGTTATTTTATAAATTATTTAAGATTATTTTAAGATTATTTTAAGGGTTGTTTTAAGGAGTAGTTGCACTTGCTAAAGGTGGAACAACGATATTGCAAGTAGATCCTCCAAGTGGTAATAATTTAACAATAATGTTCATTAATTTTGTTGCTTCAGCTGCGAATAATGGTGTATCTAATGATTGTGATGCAGTATTATTCATAAGTAATGCTAATAAATCAAATAATGCATTATATAATTTTGGATTTGTTTCAAGTGGGTTTACTGAACCACAATCAGATCCACATCTGTTATTACAATTGCATCTACATGGAATAATTACTGCTGAACCTGCATTTTCAACACATGTTAAAACATTTGAGATAAATAATTCAATATTAATTAAATTAGTTAATTCTTCAGGTAATGGTGAGAAAGTTAATACTGTTGCGAGTGGGATAATACTATTTTGGAATTCTCTAATTAAATTATATACTAATTTAAAGAATTCTTTATACATTTCTGCTTTTTGTTTTTGTGATAAACTTCCACATCTCAAAATTGGTGCTAATCCCATAAAATATGTTGATATTAAATTATTTAAATCATATAATAATTGTAATATTGATGTTATTTGTAATGGTGTTAGAGGTGGTGTTAATGGTAATGGCCAAGTGCGATTCATAATATCTGAAATATAAGTTGCACCTACTCTTCCAAATAATGCATAAATATCATTATAACAATCACCTAAAATACATTTAGTATGAGAAATGAATGATTGTAATGTTGTATTAATATATGTTATGTATCTTTGTGGTGATCCACTTGATACTACTACGTTTCCCAAAGCGTTTAAATATGCAATGTTAATGCTTGCTATAGCGTTTGCATAACCCTTATTGTTTTCGAATAAGTTAGATTGTAAATCGTTGATATCTATTCCTGACATTGCTTTTAATAAATAAATTTTTTAAATATTTTTTACCGCCCCTAATTATTTAACTATATATGATATTTAATAGATGATGATAAATTTTCTACATATATTTTATTTCAAGATAATCATCAGATAATAAAATATTTAATGCACATATTTCTGAACATATATTATATAATATTTTGTTTATTTTCACATGAATGTATTCTGGATAATTATCATTTAACATTTTTACTAAATTATCATAATTTACATCATTTCTTTCTAAAATTATATTTATCATTATATAATAATCATTTAATGTTTTATTATTGTATGTAGCTAATAATTCATTATTTGTTAAACAATTAACTTGATTTTGTAAAAATGTTAATGGTGTATTATTATTATACATTATGTTCACATTAAAATTTTTAACTTGAACTACTAATTTTATTAATGGTATATTATTTGTATATTTTACTAAATAATGTAATATAGAACCATAATATTCATCCATTATATTAACATCAATTTCATTTATTATTAAATTTAAAATATGATAATTTTGTCTAAATATTAAAATCCATAATGCTCTTCCATTTAAAATATTAATATTTATTCCAGGATACCATATTATTGATTTTATTATCATATTATTATTTAATTTGCATGCAATTGTTAATAGTGTATCGTTTTCGTATATTTTATTAATATCTATATAATTATCATTACATGTTAGTTCATTAACTTTATCTATATTATTTTCAAATATTGCATCCTTTAATAAATCTGTATACATTTAATTTAAATATATTTAAATATTTTATTCATTTATTTATAACTTTTTATTTCAAGAAAACAGTTAACACCTCGTAACAAGGGTTAACACTTCGTAAAAAGGAATCTAGATTCAAGTAAAAAGGAACCATGGTTCCTTTTTACGAGGTGTTAACCCTTTTTACTTAAACCAAGGTTCCTTCTTACTTAAAGTTTTCGAGAATTTGCGAAGCAAATTTATAATATTTATAACTTTTATACTTTTATAATATTTATAACTTTTATACTTTTATAATATTTATAACTTTTATACTTTATAATATTTATAACTTTTACACTTTATAATATTTATAACTTTTATACTTTATAATATTTATAACTTTTATAATATTTATAACTATTTATTTTATAATATTTATAACTTTTATAATATTTATAACTATTTATTTTATAATATTTATAACTTTTATAATATTTATAACTATTTATTTTATAATATTTATAACTTTTATATTTTCAAGAATTTGTGAAGCAAATTTATACATTATAATAAAATAATTTAAATTATATAAAATTATGAATTTATATTAAAACGCAGATTTTTGTTATAGTTTAATTTAATTAAGATAGTATTATACACGTAAGTGTATAATAATAATTTTAATTATTTTAAAGTATAACCTCTGCTTGAATAATACATATCCATAAGTTATATAAATATTTATTTTATTTTAAAATATTCCGAGAATTTGTATATAAAAATTATAAATTATTAACTTTTATAAATTAAAATATTTTATAAATTATCATTTTATAATTTATTAAATTATAATATTTTATAAATTATCATTTTATAATTTATTAAATTATAATATTTCAAGACAAACAGCTAACGCCTCGAAAATAACCCTTGGTTATTTTCTTGAAGTTTGTCGAGAATCAGCTACGCTGATTTATAATTTATTAATATTTTTAATTTAATATTTCATAATTTATTAATATTTCATAAATTATTAACATTCTATAATTTTTTAATATTTAATAATTTATTAATATTCCAAGACAAACTTCAAGTAAAAAGGGCTAACACCTCGTAAAAAGGAATCTTGATTCCTTTTTACTTGAACCATGGTTCCTTTTTACGAGGTGTTAACTGTTTGTCGAGAATCAGCTGCGCTGATTTATAATTATTGTTATTTTATAAATTGTTAACTTTTAATAAATTATAATAACTAACATTTTATAATTTATTAAATTATTATATTTTATAAATTATTATATTCTATAAATTATTATATTCTATAAATTATTATATTCTATAAATTATTATATTCTATAAATTATTATATTCTATAAATTATTATATTCTATAAATTATTATATTCTATAAATTATTATATTCTATAAATTATTATATTCTATAAATTATTATATTCTATAAATTATTATATTCTATAAATTATTATTTTCCATAAATTATATTATATATATTATTATATTTTATAAAATCTGCAGCACAGATTTCTTGCAATTTCTGATTTCATTAAACTATTAACTTTAATTAATTATTAACTTATAATATTTTTATTAACTTTAATTAATTATAATATTTTTATTAACTTTAATTAATTATAATATTTTTATTATAATTAATTAATTAATTATAATATCTTATAAACTATTAACTTTAATTAATTATAATATTTTATAAATCATTAATTTTAATTAATTATAATATTTTATAAACCATTAATTTTAATTAATTATAATATTTTATAAACCATTAATTTTAATTAATTATAATATTTTATAAACCATTAATTTTAATTAATTATAATATTTTATAAACTATTAACTTTAATTAATTATAATAATTCATTAATTTATAATATTATATATTTTAATATATTTTAATATATTTTAATATATAACTAATAGTTATATATTTAATTTAATTTAAAATATATTAATTTGCTAAAACTGAAGCCATATTAACTACACCTCTTCCTGTTAATATTTCCATTATATTTCCTGCATAAAATGATATTCCATCTATATTATTAAAATTATATTTACTTAACATTACTGTATTTCCATCTGTCATTCTATATATTGGTTTTGTTGTTTGCATTTGTTGTGAGGTTTGTGATTGTTTTGATTGATATAATAATATTTTATTATCTTCATACACTTTTACAAAATATTCTACTATTATTTCTGCCATATTTAATTGTATATCTTCTGTTGCATACCTTTCATGTAAATTTATTTTATAACTATCTGGCATTCCTGATATTACTATTCTTTCATTAATTTGTATACAATTAAATACTTCCTTTAATTTTTTGTAATTCATATAATTTGTTGTTGAATATTCTATTAAATATTGTGATGTTGGTTCAGCAAATACTATATTATAATTTTTTGAACTTGTCATTTTTCTAATAATATCCCAATATATATTTACAAATGTATGAATATCTGTTCTTCCTCTTAATTTTTCATGATATTTAAATCTTATATCATCTACATAATCATTATAATCACTTTCTGTTTGTGATTCCAACTTTTTAGGTATATTGAAATATCCATCTGTAAAATTATCAATCATACAACACACTGCTAAACCACTTAATAATAAAAATTGTAAAAATTCATCTGATGGGTTTGTTAAAAATTCTATATATATTTTACTTAATAATATTGAGCTTCTTACACTTAATGTTAATTTTGATACAAATATTCCTAAATCTGTTGTTTCTATTTTTCCTGATTCTAATGATATTAAATTATTTCTCATTAAATTATTTATTGTTGTTTGATATTTTATATCATCTATTTTTAATAATGATTGTGGTTCTAATCCACTATTTAATAATTGTAATATTTGTTTATCTATTGATACTCTATCTATTTCTATTGAATTATATTCTGGTAATTTTTCAAAAAAATCTCTAGTGCATAATCTATAACATCTTCCTGGCATTGTTCTACCTGTTCTACCTTTTCTTTGGTCTGCACTTGATTTTGATATATATATTAATGCTAATTTATTATTTCCTGATTTTGATACTTGTAATGTTTTTTCTAATAAATCATCAATTACTATTCTCACATTTGGTATAGTTATTGATGATTCAATTATATTTGTTCCTACAATTACTTTTTGTGTATCTGGGTTTTCTAATACTCTATTTTGTTCATCTTGTGTCATATTTGAATATATTGAATATACTGGTAAACGTGGAAACATTGTTTCTAAATATTTAACTGTTGATAATACTTCTTGAACTCCTGGTCTAAATATTATTATATTTCCTGGTTGATTTCCTTCAGCATTTATAATTTCACCATAAAATTTATCTGGACTATTTCTCATAATATCATAATCTACTGATAAATATTTTACATCAACTGGATAATTTATTGTTTCTACTTTATATACTTCAATATTATCAAAATATGGTGAAATATATACATAATTTAATGTTGCTGTTGTTAACAAAATATGAGGTTTAACACTATCATTAATATTACTAAATAAATAATTATAAATACCCATTAATAATGTAATATCTAAAGTTGCTGTATGAACTTCATCAATTACAAAAATATTTCCAAATAATTTTTTAGCTTCATCTAATTTATTATTATTAATTAACATTAATAATTTTTGAACATAATGTCCTGTTGTTCCGAATATTAATCTTGTATCATTAGAATATTGTATATCACTACCTGCTGCATAACCAACACTAAAATTACTTTTATCTTTAACAAAATTATAAGTAGACATTACTGAAACTACTGTTGGTATAGCTACTCTAACAATAGAACCACTATTTGCAAAAAACCAAGGTAAATATGCAGTTTTTCCTGTTCCAGTTGGTGAATCAACAGCTAATATTTTTTTATTTAATAATATTTGATAAATATTATTTGCGTCTTTAATAATTGGTAAATCAGGGAAATTATTCACAACAATATTTGATAAAGGTTCTGGAATTATTGGGTTATATGGTAATCTTTTGTATCCGTCAGAACCTTTAAATTGTTGTTCATAATTCAAATTAATCGTATCGAGTTTTTTTTTCGAATCCAAGTTTAACATTTCTAAATTAGGTAAATTGGATTCTCTTTCATATTTTTTATAAATTAATGGCATTTTTCCATATTGTGATATATTTGCATTCTCCATCATTTTTGACAATTCATCAATTTGTGATAAATTTATATCTCTGTTAAGTTGTTGTTGTGCTATTAAATCATTTGATTGTTGTATATTACTTTGTTGTTGACCACTTTGTTGTTGACCACTTTGTTGTAAACTACTTTGTTGTTGACCACTTTGTTGTAAACTACTTTGTTGTTGACCACTTTGTTGATTACTTTGTAAAACATTTTGTTGATTACTTTGTAAACTACTTTGTTGACCACTTTGTAAAACATTTTGTTGTTGATTACTTTGTATATTAGTTTGTTGTGATTGTTGATAACTTTGTAAACTACTTTGTTGACCACTTTGTAAAACATTTTGTTGTTGATTACTTTGTATATTAGTTTGTTGTGATTGTTGATAACTTTGTCCTTGAAATGGGGGTAAATTATTTGGTTGAATTGAAGGCAAATTACTTTGTTGATTTAAACCACTTGAAACATATGATGGTTGAAAAGATGGTCTTTGAGATGATTGTGATGATTGTGTTGGTGTATTAACTGAATATTGATATGTTGATTGTTGTGTTGGTGGTCTTTGTAATTGAATATTTTGATATGTTTGTGGTGATTGTGATTGTGTTGATGGTGATTGTGAATGTCTAACTAATTGTGGTGATTGTGATGGCCTAACTAATTGTGGTGATTGTGATGGCCTAACTAATTGTGGTGATTGTGATGGTCTGACTAATTGTGGTGATTGTGATGGCCTAACTAATTGTGGTGATTGTGATGGTCTAACTAATTGAGCTGGTTGTGATGGTCTGGTTAATTCTAATGATTTTGGAGGTGTTGATGATTGATTACTTGTTTGTTGTGATGAATTATATTGTGATGGTATTATTGTTTGTCTTGTTTGTTGTGATGAATTATATTGTGATGGTATTATTGTTTGTCGAGTTTGTTGTGATGGTTGTTGAGTTGTTGTTTGTTGTGATAAATTATATTGTGATGGTATTATTGTTTGTCGAGTTTGTTGTGATGGTTGAGTTGTTGTTTGTTGAGTTTGTTGTGATAAATTTTGGGATAAATTAGATATTTGAGATAAATTATATTGTTGTGGTAAATTTTGAGATAAATTTTGAGATAAATTAGATTGTTGAGATAAATTATATAATTGAGATATATTATATTGTTGTGGTAAATTAGTTTGTTGGGATAAATTAGGTTGTCTTTGCAAATTAGATTGTTGAGATAAATTAGATTGACCTAAATTAGTTTGTGCTAAATTAGATTGTGTTAAATTTGTTTGTGCTAAATTAGGTTGTGTTAAATTTGTTTGTGTTAAATTTGATTGACCTAAATTAGTTTGTGTTAAATTTGATTGACCTAAATTTGTTTGTGATAATTTTGATTGACCTAAATTTGTTTGTGATAATTTTGATTGACCTAAATTAGTTTGTTGAGGATTTTGAATATTTCCTTGTGGTGTTCTTTGAACATTAGCTTGTTGATTTTGTATAATATTAGAATCAGAAACGTAAGGTGGTAAAATATAATTTTTGTCAGCCATAGTATATAAATCGAGTCTAGGTTTTATTATAGAAATATTTTTAGAATTATCTGGCAAACTTATTGTCATTGGATTATCAAAATCAATATTTGGCATAGGAAATGTTGAATATTTTGTCGACATTTTATAAATATAAAAAAATATCTTGTTCTATTTTTTTCAAAATTAAATATTTTTTAATCTATATTCATAACTTTAATTTATCACATATAATACTAACTATCTGTAATTTATAAATTAATAATATTCTATGTTTATAATAATATATTATATATATTATAAATATATTTAAATATACTTAACATATATTAATTTTTTATATTATAATTATTCATTAAATAATTATTATTATTCTTATAAATATTACTCTTATAAATATTTTTATAAATATTATTCTTATAAATATTATTATAAATATTATTCTTATAAATATTCTTATAAATATTATTCTTATAAATATTATTATAAATATTTTTCTTATAAATATTCTTATAAATATTATTCTTATAAATATTCTTATAAATATTCTTATAAATATTATTCTTATAAATATTCTTATAAATATTATTCTTATAAATATTATTCTTATAAATATTCTTATAAATATTATTCTTATAAATATTATTCTTATAAATATTCTTATAAATATTATTCTTATAAATATTCTTATAAATATTATTTTTATAAATATTCTTATAAATATTATTCTTATAAATATTCTTATAAATATTATTCTTATAAATATTATTCTTATAAATATTATTCTTATAAATATTCTTATAAATATTATTCTTATAAATATTATTCTTATAAATATTCTTATAAATATTCTTATAAATATTATTCTTATAAATATTATTCTTATAAATATTATTCTTATAAATATTATTCTTATAAATATTCTTATAAATATTATTTTTTAAGTGTTAATTAATTTATTAACATTTATTATAATTATAAATATTTTTCATAATTATAATAAAATTATGTTTGTTCAATTTTCTGATAATTATAAATAATATTCATTAAATAATTATTTTTCTAATAATTCTAATAAATATTTTTCTTTAAATAATTTTTTTAATAATTCTAATAAATATTATTCTTTAAATAATTACTTTTCTAATAATTCTAATAAATATTATTCTTTAAATAATTATTTTTAATTATTTTATTATAATTATTATTATTAAATATTTTTATTATTTATTTTATTATTTATTATTAAATGTTTTTATTATTTTATTATATTTAATAATAAATATTTTATTATTTATTTTATTATATTTATTATTAAAATGTTTATTTATAATTTAAAATATTTTAATATTTAAAAAATTAATTTTAATATTTTGGATATTAATTATTATCGATGAATTGATAATTATTTTTTATTAATGCTTTAAATATTTTTTAATTAAGACTTTATTTTTATCAAAACTTTAAATATTTTATTAAGACTTTAAATATTTTTTATTAATGCTTTAAATATTTTTATTAAGATTTTAAATATTTTTTATTTAGGCTTTAAATATTTTCTATTAAGACTTTATTAATACTTTAAATATTTTTATTAAGGCTTTATTAAGACTTTAAATATTTTTTATTTAGGTTTTAAATATTTCCTATTAAGACTTTAAATATTTTTTGTTAATTTATTTTTTATTTAGACTTTAAATATTTTCTATTAATACTTTATTAATACTTTAAATATTTTTATTAATACTTTATTAAGACTAAGGTTCCGAATCTTGTATCGTTTGATACATGAAAATTTGTTTTTAACGTATTTTATAATATATTTTAGTATATTTGGTATCATTCGATACTAAAATTCGGAATATTAATTAAGACTTTAAATATTTTTTATTAAGACTTTATTAAGATTTTAAATATTTTATATTAATATTTATAAAATTAATATAATAAAAAGAAAATTTAAAATATTAGAATAATTAATAAATTATATATTTCTTAATAATTTATTTAAAATATTTTAGAATATTATTTAAATATTCCCTAAAATAATTTCTATAATAATTAATATTTTATAATTATTATTTAAATATTCCTTAAAATAATTTCTATAATTAATAATTTATTTATAATAATTATTTAAATATTCATCAAAATAAATTTGCGTAGCAAATTCTCGAAAAACTTCGTTTTTCTTGAAATATTATTTCTTAAAAATAATTAATATTTATTTCTTAAAAATAATTAATATTTATTTCTTAAAAATAATTAATATTTATTTCTTAAAAATAATTAATATTTATTTCTTAAAAATAATTAATATTTATTT
>Ga0209963_1001732_pt1 | contig 12064 bp, 10 predicted proteins | sample ThiBio_1000_biof_2_FD_183957 | JGI IMG/M metagenome (GOLD analysis project Ga0209963, IMG submission 183957) | Wastewater bioreactor microbial communities from Cape Town, South Africa - Thiocy_cont_1000_biof (SPAdes) | ecosystem: Engineered > Bioreactor > Thiocyanate-remediating >...
GGGGCGACAGCTCGCCCCTGGTCAGCCTTGGCAAATCGACCTGACCGACGACCAGATCCAGGTGCTGCAAACGAAAATACGACGGACGAACCCTTCAAGGAGACAGGCATCATGAAACACTCGGTGATGCCAAGATGACCACCGCCCTGCTGGATCGGCTTACTCACCATTGTCACATCCTCGAAACCGGCAATGACAGCTTCCGCTTCAGGGCCAGTTCCGCCGCTCCCAAAGCCAGAAAGGGATAAACCCAAACCTTGACCTTGCCCGTTCTGGGCAGCACATACCCCGCATCAACCCGGGTCAATTCTCAGTGATAATCCCGGGTCAATTCTCGGCGCTACTCAACAGGCATAGCGTGGAAAGTACGCTATGCCCTCAATAGCGGATGGTTTCGACGCGGGTGCCCGTTTGTTTCGCGAGATCGCCAATTTTCATATTGACCCTATAGTAACTTCAGGGTGCATATGACAGGCCGTAACGACGCGAATCGGATCAGACATGGCGCAAGCCCACTGCTCAAAGACTGGCGAAACGCACACGGCTATCGCCGCGTTCGCGTTTTCACGTCCTGTCGACGGGACGTCTGCGCTTGAATCGATACCAGTTGCGCAGGGCGACATCGCAGCCCTCACAAAGACCTCTTTTGCCTCCGCATGGACTTTGCAATGACAGGTCGCAGAAAATCGGCTAGAGGCCTCTCCATGTTTCGCTGGAGCTTCCTCCTTCTTTGCATGCTTGTCGTGTCGCTTACGACCGTAGCGACCGTGCATGCCAACGAAGTTCCAAACCCGACACTCTCTGCGACCCAGACCAGCATCGAATGTTCTGGCCAAGTTCACAGTGAAGGGGACGGCGATCAATCGCAGGGCGATTCCGATAAAGCTGTTCCCCATCATCATGGTTGCCACGGTGGGGTCTCCTTCCTGCCCGCCCGCGCCACTGAGACGACCGTTTTCGCTATCGTCACGGAAACGCTGATGACCGTCGATGAGGCGGTTCCCGGTCGTTGGTCCGTCGGGCCTGATTTGCGGCCTCCTATCGCCTGATTGAAAGTCAACTGACTGTCGCCCGTATTCCGGGTGCGCAGATTGATGCCTATCAATCAGGAATTTCTACATGCACAGGATCATTGCGGCCTTTCTGGCTGCCACGTCTTGCGTCGCCGTGGCGCAAGCACAGGATAATCTAACGGCGCAGCAGTCTGTAGCGGCTGTGTTCACTCTCGATGATGCAGTCGCGGCCGCAGGCGGAAGCGCCCCAGCAGCAGATGCGGCTCAGGCTGGGATCGATGCAGCTCGCGCGGGACGGACCGTGGCGGGCCTCCGCCCTAACCCTACTGTCCAGAGCCAGGTTGAGAACGTCGTTGGTTCGGGGCCGTATGGCGGTTTTCGCCAAGCCGAAACGACTGTTGGGGTCAATATCCCGATCGAGCTGGGCGGGAAGCGTTCGGCGCGCATTGCGGTAGCGGACGCCCAATCGAACAGGGCCGTGCTAATCGCGGCTATCACCCAAGCCGATATTCGGGTGCAGGTGACTGCACTCTATATCGATGCGATTGCGGCGGAACGCCGGGTGGTGACGGCCCGCGATCAGCTTCGTATCGCGCAAGATGCTCTTAATGCCGCCAAGGTAAGGGTTCAGGCGGGTCGCGCTTCGCCGATCGAAGAGCAAAGGGCAGATGTTGCACGGCTGAATGCCCAAGCGGGCGCGGAGCGGGCAGCCAGGCTCGCGGATGCGGCGCGTGCCAATCTCGCGCGTCGGATCGGCAAGCCCATTTTCGGGCCGCTGGATACCGCCGTGCTCGATTTGCTGCCACCTGCTACTTACGGCCCCAACTCGGTAGAAAGCGCTGGAACGCTGGCCATGGCGGCGGCCGATGCGGATCTTGCCATCGCCGACGCCGGCGTCCAGCTCGCAAAATCCCAGCGCGTTCCAGATGTAACGGTCGGTCCGGCGCTCCGGCGTCTTGAGGTCAGCAAGGATATCGCGGCGGTCTTCTCCGTTTCGATCCCGATACCGCTGTTCAATTCCGGTCGGGCAGCGGTGGCGCAGGCAAGCGCGGAACGCAGTCGCGCAGAAGCTCAGCGTCGTATGACCGCGCTCGATGTAGAACAGGCCATTACCGATGCCCAGGCCGAGGCTGATAATGCCGCGACCACGGCGCGCAATGCCAGCGGGCCTGCACTTGTAGCAGCGCAGGAGGCCGCCCGCATCGCTCGTGTCGGGTATCGCGAAGGCAAGTTCGGACAGCTCGATTTGCTCGATGCCGAACGGACCCTCGCCGACACGCGCGTCGCCGCGATCGACGCACTCGCCTCGTACCAGAACGCCAAGGCCCGGTTGCAGCGTCTCACCGCTCCCGCGCCAGAACAGGGGAATTGATCCTATGAAACTTACGAAAAGCACTGCGCTTCTAATGCCACTGACCTTGGCCTTTCTTCTCGCCGGTTGTGGTGGCGGCAGCGAGGCCAGCAATGAGACGGCCCCCGCCAACCAGCAGCAGGCAGATGCTTCCCCCGTCGAGGGCAAGATAACGCTCTCGCCGGACCAAATCGCGTCGGCAGGCATCCAGATTGCTCGGCCGACCGTGGGAGGGGGAGGAACGCTAGAGCTGCCGGCGACGATCGAGGGTGATCCGCAAGGCACACAAGTCGTATCGGCAGCGATTGGCGGGCGTGTCGTATCGTTGACCCGGAATCTTGGTCAGTCGGTGGGGCGCGGGGATACTCTGGCCGTCATAGAAAGCCGAGAAGCGGCGCAGCTCAAGGGCGAAGTTGAGGCATCTCGCGCCCGTCTCACGTTGGCAAACTCCAACCTGGCGCGCGAACAGCGACTGTTTGCGCAGCGCGTGTCGCCGGAGCAGGATCTGATTGCTGCTCGAACTGCGGCCATCGAAGCGCGGATTGCCTATAATCAGGCGCAGCAGCAGGTCTCCGCCGCCGGTGGGGGTGGGGGCGGTCTCAACCGTCTGGGCATTGCAGCGCCCGTTTCCGGTCAGGTCATCTCGCGCAGCGTTGTTCTGGGTCAGACCGTCGCGGCGGATGCTGAACTCTATCGCATCGCCAACCTTTCCAGCGTTTCGCTGTCGCTCAACCTACAACCCGCTGACGCGGGTCGGGTTAAGCCGGGCAATCTCGTCACGGTGACGGCCGCGGGTCGTCAAGCGACGGCCAAGGTCAGCTTCGTGTCTCCTGCGCTCGATGCACAGACGCGATTGGTCCCGGTCATCGCTACGCTCGACAATCGGAATATGGAATGGCGGGTGGGCGAGCCGGTGACGGCTTCTGTCCAGCTCACTGGCAGCGGAGGGGACGGCGCAATCAGCGTGCCCACGACAGCGGTGCAAACCGACGAGGGCAAGTCGGTCGTTTTCGTCCGAACCAAGACTGGCTTCCAGGCCGTCCCCGTTACGTTGGGCGACAGCAGCGGCGCCAGTGTAATCGTGCGCTCGGGCCTGAAGGGCACCGAGCAGATCGCTACCGTCAACAGCTTCACGCTCAAGGCCGAACTCGGCAAGAGCGAAGCGGCGGAGGATTGAGCCGATGATCGCCCCAATCGTGAATTGGGCGGTTCACAAGCGCTGGCTCGTCCTGCTTCTGACCGCCATAGCCGCCGTTATCGGCGCCGTCGCCCTGTATCGTCTCCCGATCGACGCGGTGCCGGACATCACCAACAATCAGGTGCAAATCAATATCAAGGCGCCTGCCCTTTCGCCCGAACTGGTCGAAAAGCAGGTGGCCTTTCCTATCGAAACAGCACTCGCCGGTATCCCTGGCCTTGATAATACGCGATCGCTTAGCCGGAACGGTTTTGCGCAGGTCACGGCTGTTTTCGATGAATCGACGGACATTTATTTTGCCCGGCAACAAGTCGGCGAGCGTCTAACCGGGGTTTCGGAAAATCTCCCCAAGGGAGCTGTCCCTGAAATGGGTCCGATTTCCACGGGTCTGGGCGAGGTCTATATGTGGACCGTCAAGCTTCAGCACCGCAAGGACGACAAGCATCTGCCCGGTGAACCCGGCATGCAGCCTGACGGAAGTTATATCACCCCGGAAGGCGACCGCCTCACTGACGAGACTGAACGGGCCACATATCTGCGTACCACGCAGGACTGGATCGTAAGCCCATTGCTGAAGAACACCAAGGGCGTCGCCGGCATCGACTCCATCGGCGGCTATGTGAAGCAATTTCAGGTTGTCCCCGATGTCCAGCGGCTTGCCTCGCTAGGCCTCACCCTCACCGATCTCGGCACTGCGCTCGAACGCAATAACACCAGCGTTGGCGGCGGATTTGTCAATCGCAATGGTGAAGGGCTGGCTGTTCGCTCCGACGCCCTTGTCCGCAACGCCAACGAATTGTCGCGGATCATCGTCGCCACGCGCGACGGGACGCCCATTACCCTTGGCCAGGTTGCTGCCGTCAAAACCGGGCAGGCCATACGTATGGGTTCGGCATCCGAAAATGGCACGGAAGTCGTCGTTGGGACTGCCATCATGCGTATCGGCGAGAATAGCCGTACCGTGTCGACGGCCGTAGCAGACCGCTTGCAGGAAATTCAGGCATCGCTTCCGCCTGACGTCGTTGTGCAACCGGTCCTCAATCGAACCGCACTGGTTAACTCAACCATCAAGACGGTCGCGAAGAATCTGAGTGAAGGTGCACTGCTCGTCATCGTCGTTCTGTTCGCTCTGCTCGGAAATTTCCGCGCCGCACTCATCGCCGCGATGGTCATTCCGGTGACGATGCTGCTGACCGGATTTGGGATGCTCAAAGCCGGCGTGTCTGCCAACCTTATGAGCTTGGGCGCTCTCGACTTCGGTCTTATTGTCGATGGTGCCGTCATCATTGTGGAAAATGCGCTCAGTCGTATGGCGCATCGCCAGGAACATGAAGGTCGCGTGCTGACCCTTCATGAGCGGTTGAATGTTGTCGCATCGGCGGCGCGCGAGATGATCCGGCCTTCGGTCTATGGCCAGGCCATCATTATCCTTGTTTATGTCCCGCTGCTCACCCTGACAGGTGTCGAGGGCAAGACCTTCGTGCCAATGGCGCTTACCGTCATTATCGCGTTGGTTTTTGCCTTTGTTCTCTCACTGACGGCCGTCCCGGCAGCGATCGCTATCTGGCTGTCCAATCGTGTCGATGAGAAGGATGGTCGGATCATGAGCTGGCTGAAGGCCCGCTATGAACCCGGTCTCGACAAAGCGATGAACCGGCCAACCTTGACCATAGGCACGGGTGTCGGCGGTTTCGTGCTGGCCATCGCGGCGTTCATGTCGCTCGGCCAGGTCTTTCTTCCCCAACTCGATGAAGGCAATCTCCTCATCCAGGCCCTTCGTATCCCTGCCACCTCTGTCCAGCAGAGCCAGGCTATGCAGGTTCCCATCGAGAAGATGCTTACGGCTCAAAAGGAGGTGCAGTTCGTCTTCTCCAAAACAGGCACGTCCGAACTTTCGTCGGACCCCATGCCGCCCAACGCCACCGATATGTTCATCATCCTCAAGCCTCGCGACCAATGGCCCGACCCGAGTCTCACAAAGGCGGATCTAGTCGCTCGCTTCGAAGCCAACCTGAACAAATTCCCCGGCAACGCATATGAGATCACACAGCCGATCCAGATGCGCTTCAATGAGCTGATTGCTGGCGTGCGAGGCGATCTAGCGATCAAGGTGTTCGGCGACGACTTCAACGCCATGAACGCCACCGCAGAGAAGATCGCCAGCGTTCTCAGGCGCACTCAGGGCGCTGCGGACGTCAAGGTCGAGCAGACCACGGGTCTTCCCATGCTCGATATCCGGGTAAATCGCGATGCCATGTCCCGCGTCGGTGTGACTGCGCAGGACGTACAGGACATCGTGACCGCAACTTTGGGCGGTCGCGAGTCCGGGATGATCTTCGAAGGGGATCGGCGCTTTCCGGTGGTGATCCGTCTATCGGAAGCCCAACGCGCTGACCTATCGACGCTACAGCAGGTCCAGGTTCCTCTTCCTGGGGGCAAGTTCGTACCCCTCGCGAGCGTCGCCGACATCAGGATCGTGGATGGTCCAAACCAGATCAGCCGTGAGAATGGAAAACGCCGTGTTGTGGTGCAGGCGAATGTTCGTGGACGCGACATCGCCAGCGTCGTGGCAGATGCGCGGGCTACCATCGCCAAGGACGTGCGCCTGCCAGCAGGCAGCTATCTCGTCTGGGGCGGCCAGTTTGAAAATCTGGCCTCCGCGCGCGAGCGGCTGCAACTCGTGATCCCGGCCTGTTTCGTACTTATCCTGATGCTCCTCTATGGGGCGCTCGGGTCAGCTCGCGACGCGGCTATCGTCTTCACGGGTGTTCCTCTGGCCCTGGTTGGTGGCGTGCTGCTCCTGTTCTTGCGGGGCATAGACTTCTCCATATCTGCCGCTGTGGGCTTCATCGCGTTGTCCGGTATCGCGGTGCTGAACGGCCTCGTCATGGTCTCCTCCATTCAGGAACTTATGCGACGAGGAATGGACAGGGCAGAGGCCGCCCGAACCGGAGCGATCCAACGTCTTCGCCCCGTCGTGATGACGGCATTGGTCGCAAGCCTTGGCTTCGTGCCGATGGCCTTGGGGACAGGTGCTGGCGCTGAGGTCCAAAAGCCTCTCGCGACCGTGGTTATTGGCGGTCTCATCTCGGCAACGCTGCTCACCTTGTTTGTGCTTCCGACGCTCTATGCCCGCTACGGCCGGCGCGAGATTCCTCTCTACGAGGATCTTGAAGAGCATGAAGAGCTGCAAGGCGGCGAACAGCATCCGCAACCTCAACACTGATGAGCGAGGGTGAGGGCATGTGCGTCATGGTCTCCCCGTCCTCGAAGACAGTGAGAATTCGAACATGATTGAGGAAACCGTTTTTATGGCGCCGATTTCACAGTTGAGGAGCTGGAGCTTCATTTCGGAGCTTGCCGGATATGAGCATTGGCATCCGCACTATCGGTTCGGTCGGCTCAATGCTCAGGCAACCCACGCCCAGCTCTCGTTTCGGTTGTTCGATTGGCGCCGGGTCAGGCTGTGGGTCGAGATCGACAATATCAACAAGCCGCAGGGGTTCGGTTGGCGCGGGCAGATCAGCAGCTTTTTCAAGTTCAGCGAGCGCTACGAAATCCTCCCCGCCAAGACCGGCTCAGAAGTGCGCCATGTCTTCGAAATCCGAGGCGGGCTGGGCAACATCTCGGGCTGGCTCTCGCGTCGCACCATACGCGAAGAAATGCAGGAGCATGATTTTGCCCTGCTGAAAGCCCTCAAGAAGCGCGCGTTACGTCCGCCCCACGGCAAGACGCAACTCAAACTCGTATCGACGGCCCCGACACGCGGATCGGCCAATGACTGAGCCGAATCCTCGTTCCGTTTCACCGATCGCATCGGCGCGCCGCCGTCGGCGCGCCCCATATGAAAGGATTAGTCATGGTAGATAATGCTGCCCATCAAGGCCTGCCTTGCCCCGTTTGCAAAGTCGATCTCGTCATGAGCGAGCGGCAAGGCATCGAAATCGATTATTGCCCGCAATGCCGGGGCGTCTGGCTCGATCGCGGCGAACTCGACAAGATCATCGAACGCAGCATGGCCGAGCAGCCGGCCTATCAGGAACCGAACAGCACGCTGGGCATGTTCGGTGACAAACATGGCCGGAGCGGCAAGCATGGCAGCGGCCACGGGAGCAGCCACGGCGGCGGCCATGGTGGGCGCAAAGGCTTCCTGCGTAACCTGTTCGACTGATCGAATATGAACCGGCCACCGCACCGATTTGAGCCTTTCGGGACGTGCGAGATGGCCCGCGCCATGGGCGCCGCGCCCCCTCGGGCGCCCATGGCGATAGATATGCACAGCGGAGATGTTGGATGAGCAAGTGGAGGACTAAAGGTTTGTTGCCGCTGCCCTTGCTCGTTCTGGGGGGCGCAGCGGCGATAGCCGTTCTGACGGCATGTTCCGAACAATCTGCCGGCGATGATCCCGACGGAAAGCATGATCGCAGTTCGCTGCCGGCGCTGATCGGTGAGCAAATCTACGCCTGTGACGACGGCTACAAATATGACGCCGACTTTCTGGCTGACGGTCTGACCCTGGATATTGCTCGGCTACCCGCCGAAAAGCCGGTGCGACTGTCGGCGCCGGCAACTGGCCTGACCTATGTGGGCCATAATCTCAACGTCTCCATCTCGGGCAGTGGCGCACTGACGATGACCCGTCCTGATCGCAAGGCTGTGCGGTGCCTTCGCATCCGCTCAGAACAGGCCATTGGGAACTCCATGAAGGAGGGTGCAGGTGGCTGAGATCCCTCCCAATTCACCCTCGGCAATCGAACGACGGACCCTTTGGATCGTCTTGCTGTTGAATGCGGCCATATCGGCGGCTTTTTTTGTCACTGGATTGGTCGGCGATTCAAGCGCGTTGATCGCCAATGGTGTCGATAATCTCTCAGATGCCGCCGTCTATGCGCTCAGCATTGCGGCTTTAACCCGTGGCCCGGCGTGGAAGACCCGCGCAGCTTCTGTGTCAGGGATCATGCTGCTGGTCTTTGCCGTGGGCATCCTTGCCGACGTGGTGCGTCGCTATCTCTACGGCAGCGAGCCGATCGGCAGTGATATGATGGTCATGTCGGCAATAGCGGGGGTGGTCAATTATGTCTGCCTCAGACTGCTTCAGAAACTTGACGCCCCCGACGTCAATCTGCGGGCAGCCACAACCTTCAGCTTCAACGATTTCGTCTCGAACGGCGGAATATTGGTCGCCGGCGGCTTGGTCATTTGGCTGAAAACCAACTGGCCCGACCTGATCGTCGGATTTCTGACGGCCGCCATAGCCATCAAGGGCGGTCTCGAAATTCTCAAGGACGCCGGGAATGAAGCGAGCGCAAATCGAGAGGCAGGGCTGAAATGACATCATATCGAATGAAGGGCGTGACGCTCATCGGGCTGAACATGGCCGTTATGGCAATATCCTCGCCGGCGGCGGCGCAGCATGCCGATCACCAACGCGCATCGCCTGCCCCTACAGAGGCTGCTTCGACCACCGAATATCGGGCCGTCAACAGCCAGATGCATGGGGCGATGGACGTCCCATTTTCAGGTGACGCCGATGCGGATTTCATGCGCGCCATGATTCCCCACCATGAAGGGGCGATCGCCATGGCCGAGGTCGAACTGAAATATGGGCGCGACCCAGAGGTTCGGCGCCTCGCCAGTGAGGTCATCAAAGCCCAGCGGAAGGAAATCGCAGGAATGCGCGCCTGGCTTGCCAATCATGGGCTGCAGAAATGATCAGGCGCGGCTCAATCCACCCATTTGCTCTGCATGAAGCAATCGAAAGATCGGAGATGGACGCATGACCGAGAAGCTGAAACTCGATATACCGCTGGTGCTGCCGGAGGTAGCGGACACTGCCGATGCTTGCGTCGGTCGCTTGCTGAAATCCATCGAGGGAAGGGCAGGGGTCGAAACGGCGCATGTCGTCGCGGCCGTCGATGGCGCGCCGGCAAAGCTGTGCGTCCACTACGACCCCGACCAGCTTTCAATGCAGCGCATCCGCGACTTCGTTCAGAGCGCGGGTGCCTCGATCAGCGACCGCTATGGCCATGCCCATTGGGACATGACAGGTATCGGGCATCAACGTCGGGCCAGGACCGTGGGCGATAAATTACGCGGTCTCCCCGGAGTGCTGGAGGCCAGCGCGGATGCATCGGGCAAGGTTCGGGTCGAGTTTGATCGGGAAGAGACTTCCGACAAGATCATCCTGTCGGGGCTGGCTGGGATGGGCGTCAGGCCGATCGCTCGTACCAAGGCGCAAGAGGATCATTCAGGGCATTCCCACGGCTCGGAAAAGGCGAAGGCTGAGGAAAGCCATGCTGGACACGACCATGGCAGCGAAGACGGTGACCATGAACATGGTGGCATTTTCGGCGCCAATACCGAGCTGATCTTTGCGCTGCTGTGCGGTGCATTGCTGGGGATAGGCTATGGCATCGAAAAGCTGTTGGTCGGGGCGCCATCGTGGTTGCCGACGGCCTGCTATATCGGAGGTTATTTCTTCGGCGGCTTTTTTACGCTGCGCGAGGCCATCGACAATCTGAAACTCCGCAAGTTCGAAATCGATACGCTTATGCTGGTCGCGGCTGCCGGTGCCGCCGCGCTTGGAGCCTTCGCCGAAGGCGCGTTGCTGCTCTTCCTCTTCAGCCTGGGTCACGCGCTCGAACACTATGCCATGGGGCGCGCGAAGCGCGCGATCGAGGCGTTGGCAGAGCTGGCACCAAGGACCGCCCTGGTTCGCGGCAAGGATGGAAGCACCCATGAAGTCCCGGTGGAGGAACTAGCGATCGGCGACGTCATCGTCGTCAAGCCGGATGAGCGGGTGGCCGCCGACGGCTTCGTCATCAAGGGGACCAGCGCAATCAATCAGGCTCCTGTCACGGGCGAGAGCATGCCCGTTGATAAAAAGCCGGTCGCGGACGCCGCAGCTGCGCGCGCAAACGTCGATAGGCTAGATGCAGAGTCTCGCGTCTTCGCCGGTACGATCAATGGCAGCGGGCTGCTCGAAATCGAGGTGATACGGCTTTCGAGCGAAAGCACGCTCGCCAAGGTGGTCAAGATGGTGAGCGAAGCAGAGACGCAGAAATCGCCGACCCAACGATTCACCGACAAGTTCGAGCGTGTTTTCGTCCCGGCTGTTCTCGCGCTGGCCTTCATCCTCCTGTTCGCGTGGGTGGTGGTCGATGAGCCATTCCGCGACAGCTTCTATCGGGCCATGGCGGTGCTGGTGGCGGCCAGCCCCTGTGCGCTCGCCATCGCAACGCCCAGTGCGGTTCTGTCAGGGGTGGCCAGGGCAGCGCGCGGTGGCGTGCTGGTAAAGGGTGGCGCGCCGTTGGAGCTGCTGGGTTCTCTCAACGCCATAGCCTTCGACAAGACGGGGACACTCACCAAAGGCGAGCCGCGCATCCAGAAAGTCATCACCGCACCCGGTGTTGAAGAGGAAGAACTGATGGCCATCGCAGTGGCGGTGGAATCGCTGAGCGATCATCCGCTCGCGCAGGCGATTGCGCGCGATGGCAGGGACTATGTTCGAAATAGGCCGATCCCGGAGGCCAGCAATCTGAAAAGCATGACTGGGCGGGGTGTTTCAGCGCTTGTGGACGTTGATGAAGTGCTGATCGGCAAGGCGGAAATGTTCGGGAACGATGGCATTCCGCCGCTTTCCACGCAAATGGCAGAGGCGATCGAGGAGCTGCGCAAAGGTGGCTTCACATCGATGATCGTGCGCCGGGATGGTCAGGATCTCGGTGCGATCGGGCTGTTGGATACGCCGCGTGAGGCGGCGCGCGCTACCCTTGAGAAGCTGCGGGCGCTCGGCATCGAGCGCATGATTATGATCTCTGGCGACAATCAGCGGGTGGCGGATGCCGTCGCCAAGCAGGTCGGCATCGACGAGGCGTGGGGCGACCTCATGCCCGACGATAAGGTTGAGGCGATCAAGAAGCTGAGGGCGCAGGCAAAAGTCGCCATGGTCGGGGATGGTGTCAACGACGCACCTGCCATGGCCACGGCTACGGTCGGAATTGCGATGGGCGCGGCCGGGTCAGACGTTGCTCTCGAAACGGCCGATGTCGCATTGATGGCCGACGACCTTGCGCATCTGCCATTTGCCGTTGGCCTCAGCCGACATACCCGATGGATCATTCGCCAGAATGTGTTCGTAAGCCTGGGCGTCGTAGCCTTTCTGGTTCCAGCGACTATCCTTGGGTTGGGCATCGGGCCAGCGGTGGCTGTCCATGAAGGCTCGACACTTTTGGTCGTAGTCAACGCGCTGCGGCTCCTGGCCTATCGCGACGGGACGAAGGAATGAGCCAGCGGTCTATAGCAACGGTGTCGTTGCGGCGCCGGATAGCGCCGCGATGATGCTGATCGCGCCGTCCTGGTGGGAGACCGCCACCTGTTGAGTAGCGCCGAGAATTGACCCGGGATTATCACTGAGAATTGACCCGGGTTGATGCGGGGTATGTGCTGCCCAGAACGGGCAAGGTCAAGGTTTGGGTTTATCCCTTTCTGGCTTTGGGAGCG
>Ga0209963_1001735_pt1 | contig 12055 bp, 12 predicted proteins | sample ThiBio_1000_biof_2_FD_183957 | JGI IMG/M metagenome (GOLD analysis project Ga0209963, IMG submission 183957) | Wastewater bioreactor microbial communities from Cape Town, South Africa - Thiocy_cont_1000_biof (SPAdes) | ecosystem: Engineered > Bioreactor > Thiocyanate-remediating >...
ACAATAGTGACGACGACGATGATGATGAAGAAACACCGTTTTATCCAATTTCTAATAATAATAATAATAATAATAAATCGTGCTGTTTTGTAAGTTGATTCAAGTTTTGAGGATTGAAATTTTCTTATTCTTCTTTAAAAGGAAATGAATGGATGTGATTTACTGGATGGTGGCAAACGACGTCGACATTAAAACAACGAATATCACTCAAAATAAGAACAGTTTTCGACGTCAGATTTGAATATTCATGTTAATACATAGGAAACAAAATCAAGATTTATTGATTCAAAAGAAAATGTTTATTTTTTTTCTCTCTTTCTCGTTTTTGATTTATTTCATTTATCTTTTTTTTTTGTTCTAAAGTGTGTGCGTTTTGTTTTATAACAGATTGGGTATTAAATACAGAAAAGTAAAAGTAAAAGGAAAGGAAAAAAATCAAAGAATTTGAAATCGAGGAGGCTGTAACCGAGACAACTCCTACTAAACATGGAAGTTTTTCATAGTTGTTTTTCACACCATTCGAAATTATGACGGCACTGCCACAGGTAGATTCGGGAGAGCGAGAAAAAAAAACAACAAGGCTATTTAAACATAAATGTAACTTTAGGATCGAACGGGTCATTCGTATAATTCGAAAGGACGTCGACCAACATCTCCCGTGCCTCATTACGATTATGAAACCTACTATAAACATCAAGAAAAAGATCCAGCTCATACAAATTCTCTTTTACAGTATCTTTCGAATACAGAATTGAAACACCGAAATGACAATCTCTATGAAACTGAATCTCTTCGATTACCTCGACGAACCGAGTAACAAAAAGGAAAAAGTCGAAAATTTTCATTTTTTCATTCATTATATTTAGCATTCTCAATCGATATATTAAAATGAATTCGAATTTCGAACATTTAAATCGTGTTTACGAACCGAATTTAACTAACATCGAAAAGCAACGTTATCGACGTTGTCTCGAACAACAACAACAGAAATTATATCGAATTAAAAAGAAATTCGACTTTCAGACAGCCGATGGTCACGACAGTCATTATTTTTTGACAGGCGCGCGATACAATCGTTTCGATACGATTGATTCGAAGATTTTGCTCAAATACGGAACATTCGTCAATCGAAATAATCCCGAACAAGTCGATATTAAACCGTCACATTTCAAGAAATTCCGAGAAATTCTTCAAGCACAACAACGTTCGAGTTCGACAGGTGCGAGTGGTGCTGATACGGCACGACGTGAGACTGAATTCGATTTCACTGGAGATCGAAAACAAGATGAAGATCTCGACGATCTAACGAATCGATACGAGAGAAGTTCGAGTCGACAATCGAATTTAAAACCAGTTACATACGGAAAACGAACGAAACTACCGAAAATTCAAGGTAAACAAACATCTCCGTAGGAAAACTAACAGACTGAAGGAAAACTTGATTTTCTAGATCCGGCGCGATATGTTGACGTGGCAAGTCAAATGCCCGAACGAAGACGAGGACGTCGTTCACTCGATCGTGCGATTTCTTCATCATCAACTCATCGTAGTAATCGTCATCGTCGTCAATCTCAACATCAACAATCACCAGCACCGCAAACAAGTGTTTCCTATGTTGCCAATAAAGTCTCATTCTCTCTTGTCAACGAATCGAATCCATCAGCACAACCAACAAATAATAATAATAACAAACAAACTGAAGAAGAATATGAATTGATGACGACTGATGACGATCATCAATACTATCCACAGCAGCAGCAACCACAACATATCATTCCTCGAGAAACAATGAACGAAGATGATGATGACGAGGAAGAAGAAGAGACGGGCAAGGCAAATGATGATGATGAAGATCTTGTTGTTGTCGAACAACTTCGTGAACAAGCCAATGCTTTAATTTCGAATATTCTCGCATCAGCTATCGAGCAAATTACTTTAACCTCAACAAATTAAATTTCTTTTTGCTACTATCGAATGAACTTGCTTTTCGTTTTCTTTTTTGTCCTATTTTATTCATATCTTTCACATAAAACAAAATCATTTTCGTATGATCTCTCATCACTATTAAGAATTTTAACGAAGTGTTGATATACAAAGTCTACGATAACAGAATGATTGATTAGTGCCAAGTGATCTCATCTTTCTCGTGTTAAGTAGTCAGACAAATTCAGGTAGTTAACAAAAATCTCGAGCGTTATTCAAACAAATCTAACACGATTATAATCTTTTTTCGTTAGCCGAAGGAAAAGAAAAACACACCGAAGAGAAATCCCTCTTCTTCTTCTTCATTTGGATACAATTCAAAATGAAAAGATACGCGAAGCCTATTATTATCGTCGGTCAGTCTTCGGGTATGTTATTTCTTCTCGTTAGATTGGGCCAATTGCTTTTCTTTCGAACATAACAACAGACGTCCGATGTATGTTTGTTTTGCTTTCATTTCACCTCAAATGGCTTCTGTGTATTGATAATGGTGAGTGGACGAGCCATTAGAATGCATATTCATTTGGCTTAAAGCCAAACAAAGTATGCTACTCAGACAAAGGATACACGCACACCGTGTCCGAGCCAAAGCATCTCTCAAATATTTTTTTTTGTTCAGTTGCCCGCTCTCTTAAGGTCAATACGTCTGTCTGTCGACGCGAGAAAAGAAAAAGAAAAATTTATCAATGTTGATTGAAACATGTATAGCCTTCGAGTTCTGTGCAAAAATAGAAGAAGAAGAAGGAGAACGGGTCAATGTTCGGTCAAAAAAAGAAGAAGAAGAAAACGGGAGAAAAGAAAAATGTACATATCTGAACATGTCGTTCATATTGGACAGCAACTAACAACGGTCGGACGCACGCGTGTACGCATAAACCTACGTTTTCTCTCTTTCTCTCTCTCTCTCTTTTTTTCGACAACGACGATCTACATGCGCGTTTGCTCGCGCGAGCATAGAGAATACATATACAAAACAATGCACAAAGGGTCAAGCGTCGGTCTAGTCCGTCCGTTCGTTCATTTGCATCGTTGTTCCTAACGGTTATTGTCGTCTACTGCTGCCAAAATTCGTTCTTCTTTGTCTGCACCGACTTTCTTTTTGTTCCCAATGACGTCAAGAGACGAACTTAGTAAAATCCATATACATTAGGTGTTTTTTGTTCGTTACATTTTTGCATGGGGATGAGCTCTTTTTCTCAATGCATGTCTGTGTTCGTGTGTTGTCTTGTCGTTTGATTTTGAGAAAAAAGAGCTCTTTGATTCGCATGATTGTGTTATTTAGTCTATGTGGATTTTGCGAGTTCATGACTAGATCTCACACTCATCCTAATTGAGAGCACATTCATAAGTTTTTCGTCTTACATTTGTGATTATAGTTTGCTGAGGCTAGGTGGGATCATGGTTGAGGTTCGATATGAAACAATTCCTCACCGGGTTCTACACTTAGCTTTGGCGAGTATAACAACTAAACTATGTTTTTCAGTTATTCTAGCCATTGAAATCTATTGTTCAATCGAAGGAAGACTGTATAGCCGGTTAACTTGATTTGGAATACGAATAAATCACCGGGTATAACACTCTTCCTTTGATATGTTCATCAATTGTCGTGTGTTCTTCGAGCCAGAGATTTCGTTTTCGATATTTGTAGGAAGATTGCATAGTCGGTTACTTTGATATTTGTCCAGTCACCGGGTATACACTCTTCCTCTTTCAGGCTCACATTCGTCGTCAATTTTTAATCCCAAGAACAAATCATTATGACTCTTGTTTTTGTACTACTATTGTTGTTATTTTCTCTCTCTCTCGATTTCTTTGTTTATTAATAAATAAATAAATATATAAATAATTGAATTACTTGCTCATATTTTTGTTTACCATTAGCAAAACTCAATAAAGAGTAGAAGAAATTGTTCTTTTGATTAAATATTCATATATCCAAACTACTTTTTGAATTAAAATTCCCAGATCATTCTGCATATTTAAAGAAAAAGAAACGTGTGAGTTGGCTGTCATCACTCTGTCAAGTGTCTCAAACCACATGCTCGACAATTGTTAATTAACAAAGCCAACGAAAAGTTATTTTCAGTAACAACACATTTGGATATACAATTTCGATTTCTAATGAATGAGAATCATATCATCCGGTATGATTAGTCGACGATTTTGACCTATTAAATTCTATTAACTAATTCCTCATCGAGGTAATCAAGTGGATTTATTTTGACAATTTAAAACCTAATGCTTTCCTAATTCTCAATAGATCAAAAAAAAACGAAGGAGAAAAGAAAACATTTTTCCTCTTCAAAAATGAATAATTCGATTGGTTAAATAGAAAAACCGAGACGGGATATGTTTCTCTTCAGTTCTATATTGTCATTTTTTATTGATTGATTTTGGCATTTATTAACGTACATCTTTTTTCATCATGTCATCTTAGATAAAAGAGAAAAACTAAGAAAAAAAAATAAATAGACAAGTTTCATCTTATATTATTCTGTGTTACACTTAGGAAAAAGAGAATTTGCTCAGGTCTTCGTTCTCTCTCATTCTCTTTTCTTTTTCTTTTTTTTCCGTGAGAAAAGCGAGTTAATAAGAAGTAATATTCGAAGTTAAGTGTTTGAGCCCCATGCATTTGAATGATTGTTACAGTGTTTCATTAGGTATTGCATGTTGACGAGAAATTTGAGCTGATCGATTATTCTGACAATGACATCGTGTCTTGCCTAAACGGTGAACACGATTTACTCGATTGTTTTTGCTATGAGCAAAAGTTTTCTTCTTCTTTTTTTATAGGAGGAGGAGCGTCTGTTTTTTTTTCATTTTTATTTTGACAGATAAGGTTCTTCGTTTTTTTCTTTCTTGACATTATTCGAACTAAATCGATAGGAGTTGTAAGTATTGATGCTTTCTCTTTTGCATTCCTTCAAGACAAAAGTCTAGTCAAGGACTTGTAAATCTGCCATCTCGAAAGTAGCACGTCTAAAATCATCATCGTCAAAACTTAAGAAACGTTAATCGATAGTTATTTTCTTCGTCTTGTTCTTCTTTTTAGAATATTATTTCAACTGAAAACCAAATGAATAAAAGTCATAATCAACGACCGAGGTAAGGATTTATAAATATATTCAACATGCTAAAGGTAGTAATAAATATCAAATTATCTAAATGAAGCTCGAAGGTGTCGTTATTCATTTTGAAATAATATTTCTCGTGTGCGATATTTGACATTTTACTTTTATATATTCATTAGTCGAGCACAGGTGCTGGTTAAACATTAATAAACTAGAATTGTTTATTAATTATGAGAGAGAGAGAGAGAGAGACAGACAGACAGAGAGCGAGGGAGAAAAAAACAAAATTTTATCAATGATCGGAAAATTTAAATTCAAGAAAAGAAAAGAAAATACGAAAATCAAATATAATCAAGGAGGTATTCGAGAAATGAATGAGCTTGTTTTTCGAATTATTGTTTCATTTCATGCATGTATTCATAGAATATAAATTATTGATAAATAATATTATCTATCCAAGTTCAAAGGAAAATCAAGACTCAATAAAGAACGTCAAGGAAAAGGAAACAAGAGAAAAGTTCGATTTTCTCTTTTCTTCTGCTTCATCATCTCTGAGTTTCTCTTTTGGCAATCTACTTCTTCATCATCTTCTTCTTTTTTTCTTCTTTTTAATACTCTTCTATCTCGACAGAATTAGTAAATCTTCTCGACAATGATGAAGTCGAATTCTTTTTAAATAAGATCTTTTTTCTTGGTTTCAACCCAATCATCTCTTTTGCTTAGTTTGAAAATGGGTGAAAAACACGAGCAAACTATTGCCATGCTCAATGATGACAATCATCCAACACGAACAAGACTCGACGATAGTCGAGCTCCAACACCAAAAGTAAAAAGAAAAGAAAAGAAACGGAAAGTTTCTCGACATTTGCAATTCTCCTAGTGTTGTTCGAATTTTTGTGGGTCACTTCGAAATAATCTTCTACTCACATTAACCATAGCCGGTGTTATTCTCGGATTAATACTTGGATTTCTCTGTCGTATGAGAACGCCAACCGCCGAAACGATTATGATTCTCTCGTTTCCCGGTGACATTCTCATGCGTATGCTCAAAATGCTTATCTTGCCACTTATAACATCTAGTCTTATAACAGGTTGAATAACGAGAAACATTTTGTTTTATTACTTTTTCTTTATTTTTGATAGGTTTGGCTGTTCTTGATCCGAAATCAAGTGGTAAATTAGGTTTCTATGCAATGACCTATTACTTTTGTACGACGATTCTTGCTGCTATACTCGGAATTGTTCTCGTTCAATTGATTCGACCGGGTGAACGTGGAAATAAAAGTCAAGTACGAGAAGAATTACTAGGCGATGATCCAAAAGCAGATCAAGTTACGACGCTCGATGCTATCTTCGATCTATTTCGGTAGAAAATTCGAACGAAATACGCGAGAAACTAATTGTCGTTGATATTTGTAGAAATATGTTTGCAGAAAACATTATTCAAGCTGCACTTGAACAAGTTAAAACAACACGAGGTTAAAGATTCTTGTTGATTTTTTCTCTGTGAAGATAAAAATGCGCGATGTTTTCGTTTTCTCAGACGTGGTCAGTGTCAATGGCACACCGACAGATAAAATTAAATTTACAACACGTTATGTTTCTGGTACAAACTTCTTGGGTAAATACAACACTTCGTTTTGTCATTGGTTTTTTAAAACATTTGATGAATAGGCTTAATTACATTTTGTGTTGCATTTGGCATCGCAATTGGTACGATGGGCAAACGTGGTGAACCTATGTTACAATTCTTTTTAATCTTAAATGAAATCGTCATGAAACTAATCGCACTTGTCATGTGGTAGGTTTCCGTACTGTCGTTTTTTCTTGCTTCCTCTCGATTCTCTCGTTTAATCTAGGTATTCACCAATCGGTATTATGTTTCTAGTTGCTGGAAAAATCTTAGAAATCGACGATCTGGTTAAATTAGCTCAAAGTCTCGGCATGTACGCATTAACTGTACTAACTGGTCTAGCAATTCATTCATTGTTTACACTGCCGTTTATCTTCTACGTTGTAACACGACGAAATCCGTTTGCATTTTACAAAGGCATGCTTCAAGCTTGGCTAACAGGCATCGGCACTGGTTCAAGGTATCTAACGGATATGAATTCATAATTAAATGAGAAACAATAGAATCTTTTTAGTGCGGCATCATTGCCCGTCACATTTCGATGTTTAGAAGAAACATTGAAATTAGATCGACGTGTTACACGATTTGTCCTTCCGATCGGAGCGACAGTTAACATGGGTAACACACGAACGAAAGAAAACGCAACAACAATCGTATTTCGTTTGATTTCTAGATGGAACAGCTTTGTATGAAGCTGTTGCACCGGTTTTTCTTGCTCAATTAATGGGCAGACAATTAGGTATTGGTCAATTGATTATTGTTAGGTAAAAAACACGACGAAAAAAAAACAAAAGCATTTGTACGAGTTGATTTTTTCATTTTAGTTTAACTGCAACAGTCGCATCAATCGGCGCTGCATCGATTCCTTCAGCTGGTCTCGTTACTATGCTCTTAGTTATGTCAGCTGTGAACATTCCAGCCAAAGAAATAACAATCATATTTGCCATTGATTGGGCTTTGTAATTCTTCGGCATCATAATACTAAATTTAAGCTAATATTTTCGTTTGGTTATTTTCTAGAGATCGAATTCGTACATCAGTTAATATCCTAGGCGATGGCATCGGTGCCGGTGTTGTCGATCATTTAGTTCGAAATGATTTAGGTCCACTTAATCTCGAAGAAGAAGGTCGTCCGTCTCGATCTATTCAAATTCGTTCTGGATACGAACGTCCCAACGAACGACATGATTTTCACGAAACATCGAAACTCTAATAAAAAAAAGCATTTTCTCATGTTTCTTCTTCTCAGGTTAACAACAACTAACCATTATCATTACTAATTTAACAAAAAAAAACAAAGAATTTTCTTCTTCTTCTTTCTCGAATTTTATTCAATAGTGTCTTTATTCAAATAAATATTAGTCTAGTTTTGTAAACAAACAAACAGTCTCTCTCTCTCTCTCAATATATATATATATTTATATGTTATGTGTTTTCTATGTATATAGATTTACATGTCCTTATTATTTTTTGTTGATGTCGTTCATTCGCTTTGCATTTCAATATTAAAATAAAAACATTAAATAGAATAAATAAATGAATGAATGTATCTGTACGTTTATTTGAAATAAAAAAGATCTATTCAATGTCCATTTTCTTGATCGATATGAAGAAGTTGCTTCAATGTGTTCGATTCGACAGCTGAAATTAATTCATCGAAATCACAACAGTATTGTTCATCGAGAAAGATTTGTGGTAATGTTAATTTTTGATTTAATGATGCCATTGTTCGTTGAACAAATTCTTTTGCAGGACTATTATTCGGATCACTGATATCGATTTCTTCATAATCAATTTTATTTGTATCGAGAATATGTTTTAATTTTCGTTGATTACCAATAACTAATTGATTACTTGTGATATTAGTCATGTAAACTTTGATTGTCATTTTCTTTTTTGGTAAAAAGAATAGTCTTGTTTTCGTTTATTCAATTGATATATTGTGATGAAGGAAGAAGAAGAGATTGTTCTCCTATTATTTATTTATTTTCTTCATTTGAATTTGATTGGACATGGAAAACCAGCCGATCATATTCGAGTGAAGAAATAATTCCTTTTGTTTTCTAATTCTAAATCCGGATTTTGTTTTTCTACGTTCATGTTTTGACATTTCAAATCTCTTTTCTTCTATTATTATTAACCCCTCGAATCTTGAAAATTCCTTTTGTTTTGTCTCTTGATATATTTATTTATAAGAAATGAAAAACATCGAACAATAGTGAATTAGATTCGATCTAATTGAAGAAAGATTTTGCCGTCATAAAAAGGAATTAGTTCATCATCCATCGTGATCTCTCGATAGACATATTCATCTTTATGAATATCCGGCGTACAGATCGTCTTAAAGAAATAACTAAAAGACAAAAAGTCACGAGAATTCGAATTCGTTAATTGTCGTCCTACCGATAGGATGATTGTTTTCGAAATAATTGTCGAAATTCTTTGAATGTTAATTGCGAATGAATGAGAGGAATTGTTGAGAGAAGTGCCGTTGAACTATCGAGAGATGGATACCAAATAACATCGATTAATGTATCGTAATTTCTAAAGAAATCAAAAGGATGACTCTGGTTTTCTTTTGCTTCGCGTTTGAAGAATTACTTTTCAGATGCAACACCGGAATCGTATCGTTTAAATGAACTGTCGTATAGACAGTTATCGGCCTCGTCAATTGTTTTAGCGATTTGTAAATCGAGAACAGCCGATGGATCGTCTTCGATCGAACGTTTTCGTGTTTGATATGCGACGAGCCGATTTTTGAGTTCGTGAAAAAACGCCGAAGGATTTTGTTGAGCGAGATTATATTGGGTTTTCATAGTTTTCGAATTCTTCTATTTAACAAAAACAAGTCAACATTCAGCTTTTTTTTGTTTCGATTTCGAAATTTACCAGATCATCTTCTGTTAAACCTTCGATTGGACTAAAAAAAAACACAGAAAAACGTTCATTTATTATTTTGTTACTGTACTCGTATTCTTACAGTTGTGAAGATTTCATCATCAATACGACTGTCATTATTAGAGAAAAAAAACAGAATGAAACGATATGTATATGTCTCTCTCTCTGTCGGCATCATAGTGTAATCTAATTGAATCTGATTGATGTTGACAAGATAAAAGAAAGCGACTATGTTAGAAGTTAGAATCGATCAAAAGAAACAAGAAAAAAAAAAGAAAAGAGCGAGAGAAAGAGAAATAGAACTACGCATAGACTTCGATAGAAAATGACCGACACTTAATCATCTATCAGAACTAATCTGTAGATTGTTCGTTTTTACTTTTTAGTTAAACAAAAAGTCTTACTTCAAATGTATTTTCTTGTGATGAGATAAACGATATCGATGCATCGATGTAAACACCGATGGTTCATTAGATGATTGTCTCGTTTCGAGATGATTCTTTTGTTCAATGAGAAATTTCGGATAACACATTTGCAACATATATTTAAGAACATATTCTTGTGCTTGATCATAGAAATGACTGTGATAATCATGTTTATTCAAACGTTGTTCGATCGATCGAAGTAAATAATCAGGTAGAGAGAAGATCTTCGATGAGCAAAGATCTTTGCCCGATGAGAGATAATGTTTGTAGATTAAACGAATAATAGCTTTGGGATTGATTTGATTATCTTGAAGATTCTGTAGGCCATCGCAAGCGAGATAAAATTCTAAGATATGCGATAAACCTTCAGATTTCATGTAGGTATAGAAAATTTCGCATGAATCAGGATGAATTAAATAAGCAAGAAATTCTTTTCGCAATTCAGTTGACATATTGAATCTGAAATAAAAATAAAATAAGACAAAACGACGATGTGTTTGTCTCGTTTATATAGGACGAGCATCGATTGATGATCTCATTCGTTTTGGATACGAATGAGAAAGAGACTTAATCGAGTTCTCATGATAATTTCTGATCGTGTGTTTGACATTCATCAACGATGAGGTAATGGGAAAATGTAATGTATTACAAATTAGCGAATGAATATCTCAATTAGAAGAATCTGTAGAAAGGGGAAAAAGGAAAGGACAAAAAAATCATGAATGAACAACAAGAGACAAAACGACAATAAGATAAAACAAACAAAAACTTACTCATCATCAATGTCATCATCAAATGCTCTTTTATTTGTCATCATTGAATTCATAATGGTTCAGTACATATTTTTTTCCTCTCGATTTAAAAGTAGAAAACAGACGGCATGCAACACTTCTTCTTTTTCACTCAATCTCCCTCTGGCATTTTAGCACTTGGTTAACTAAATTTTCTCTTGTTCTTTCTCTTTATTTCCGAATATGAACATATGCTTTCGTCGATGATAATATATATGTTAGTTGATCTTCCTGTGAATTGCTTGAGGGTGTCATTATAAGATGCGCGTCTATGATTTTCTCCTGAATATTTATCCAAGATAAAGACAGGTTTTGAATAAATATTGTGTGACCTGAATGTGTGTATATCCTTGAAAATATACGGGTCGTGTCGAATGCTGATTATAGAATAACGGGAATATTCTCTGTTTCCATCAAAATAATGTAATTTAATAAGAAATGTCAAATAAAACCTCGATACTTGTACATGCTTGTCATTCATCATCGGCAAGCACAACGAACGGATTTGATCGGTTGATTTATCAATTTCTTGTGAGATTTTTTGACATGAATTCAACCTTATAAGCAAGAATATTCACTTGCAGTTTATTTTTAACCAACAAGACTGTAGATCTACATTTCACCTGCTCGTCACATAAGTTTTATTTTTATATATAGTTTGACTAAGTAACTATTTCACCTGTCTCTCATTATCGTACATGTAGCATGTTGGACAGTTTTATTGAAGTTTTTGATTAAAAAAATACAAGAAATTTCCTCTTTGTTTGTGGTCTACAGTTTTGATCATGAGAAAAAGTATACGATTGTCTATATTCGATCGTAATTTTGCCGTTGATGAATTTTAATTTAAGATTTCATTTATTTGCCATCTATCGTTAGATCTGGATGAATCGTGAAGAAAAAGCTCTGCAAAACCGTTTGTATTGCTATTCAACTCAGAACGCTTTATACGAGAAAATAAAAATGGGTATTTATTTGTCAAAGAACGAAAAACATTTTTTAAAAAGAAGATGTATTTATTTATTTTCTTGTTTTTCCTTCAATAAACGTTGAATAATCTGTTCGATTTCTTCATAATTATCATTGGCACGTGCACGTGGTACGCCATGATGATCGATGAAGAATTTCCCCGAGAAATTCCATGTGACTCGACCAGGATAGCTCTGTTTTAGCCATGCATAGATCGGATGAGTGCCACTTCCATTGACATCGATTTTGTCGAACATAGGAAAATCAACATTGTATTTTTTAACG
>Ga0209963_1001741_pt1 | contig 12007 bp, 8 predicted proteins | sample ThiBio_1000_biof_2_FD_183957 | JGI IMG/M metagenome (GOLD analysis project Ga0209963, IMG submission 183957) | Wastewater bioreactor microbial communities from Cape Town, South Africa - Thiocy_cont_1000_biof (SPAdes) | ecosystem: Engineered > Bioreactor > Thiocyanate-remediating >...
CGGCCCGCTGGCGTAGAGGGCAGAGCCCACCGCGCCGGCGGCGATCCGGTCGTGGTCGGCCACCGGGTCCAGGTTGGCCGGTTGCACACACTGACCGACCTTCTCGGCCAGGGTCATCCGGGCGAGCAGGTCGTCGATCAGGGCCTCGTCCACGCCGGTCCACGGACCGGCCACGTCAGCCGACCTCGACGACGAGCCGGCTCCCGGGGAGCTGGTCCACCAGGACGCGCACCCCCGGTGGCCGGTACGGGTTGGTGAGCGGCATGGTCCGCAGCTCGTGGCCGTCGGCGTGAACCGCGACGACGCCGTGCCCGCGCGGCCCGACCCGGTACTCGACCTGCAGCGCACCGGCACCCAGCGGGACGGTGGCGCTGAGACCGTCGAGACGGGGGTCGAGCACCGGATCCACCTCCAGGTGCATGCCTCGGCGGCGCAGCCCGAGGAAGGTCTCGGTGACCAACCGGAGGAACAGGCCCGGGCCGGAGGAGTAGACCCGCCACCCGCCTTCGACGTCCACCTCGCCGCGGAGCAGTTGCGGGTAGCGCTCGGCAGCGTCGGCGCGGTCGGCGAAGACCGCGTCGGAGGAGGAGTAGTAGCAGGTGGACTGCCGTGGCCTCGCCTGGGGACAACGCCGGGCAAGACCGACCGGGTGGGCGCGTCCGAGCGCCTCCAGCAGCTCCGGGCCGTGCCCGACCCTCGCCAGCGCCTCGGCGTAGCGCAGGTGCGCGTGGGTGTACATCAGGCCGATCTCCCGGCCCCAGAAGGTGGCGGCCTCGGCGCGCTGGAACGTGCGCATCGGCCCGCCCCGGTACGGCGCCGGACGGTCGAACAGGCGCGCGCCGTCCGGGCCGAGCAGGTGTCGACGGATCGCTTCGAGGTGCGTCCTGGCCTCCTCGGGGGAGAGCAGGTCGGCGCTGATCGCATGGATCCACGGCAGGACGCCGTAGCTCAGCCCGGTGCGCCGGTCGCGCGGGTGCACCAGCAGTTCGGGATCGCCGCCCTCGCCGAAGAGTCCGTAGCCGGCCAGGAGCCCGTCCGCGCTGAGGTCCCGGCCGAGCGCGGCAGCGGTCGCCTCGGCGAGCGCCAGCACCCGTCTCGCGAGGACGGCGCAGCGGCCCACCATCCGCAGCCCGCTGCCGAGGGTACGCAGCGCCTGGACCTGGAGGATCGACGTCCAGGACGACACGAGCCTCGCGGCGAGGTCCGGATCGGCGGGCTGGAGGGAGTCGTTCCAGTCACCGTGCCCGTACCGGGGCAACGGGCTGCCGGGAAGCGTGGCTGCCACGACCGCGGCGAACGCCCGCTCGAGGTGCTCGGAGAGGGGGGCCGGGGCGGTGCGCACCCCGTCGCCGACGAAGGGGACGGCTTCGTCCAGTACCGTCCCGTCGCGGCTCGCGGCGAGGTACTCGCCGGCCGCGAGGAGCGGCCAGAACACGACGTCGCCGTGGGAGCCGGCCTGGACCGGCGGAGGCAGGGGCGGCAGGAACTCGAACGCCTGTGGCCAGTCGCCGCGCTCGTTCTGGGCGGCGAAGACGGTCACGAGCAGCTCCCGGAAGGCGTCCGGACGGTCGAGCGTCAGCAACAGGCTCGCCGGGCCCTGGCAGACGTCCCGGGTGCCCCAGGCGCCGCCCGTGTACTGCTCCAGGCCGCGGGGCGAGAGATAGTGGACCAGCGCGTCGTGGGCGAACCAGGGGAGCGCCCGGTTGAGGTCGGCGACCTCGGAGGCCAGCTCGCCGGTGCCGGTCAGCCGCAGCCGGTCGCGGAGGTCGGCCCAGAGCCGATCGGGAGCCTCGACGGCGGGCGCGACCCGGTCCGCCGGACCGGTCAGGTCCGCGGTGAAGGCCAGCGAGACCGAGCCGGAACCGCCGCGGAAGGTCAGCCACGGCAGCTCCGGCCCGCCCCCGTCCTCGAAGAGACCGCCGGCGTCGCCGGCCGCGACGCCGCTGTGCTCGACGGTGAAGCTGCCGGCGCCCGTCCGTCCGATGACCCGGCCCGGCTCGAAGGTCAGCTCTGGCCCATCCGACCCCTGCCCGTCGTCGCCGCCCGTCGCCAGTTGTGCGGCGAGCAGGACGGGTGCGCCGGCCGAGCCAGTCCGACGCACCTCCACGGTGAGCCGATGCTCCGTCGTGGGCGCCTCGACGGCAATCTCGAGCAGTTCGCCGGGGAGCGCATACAGCCACCGGGCCCCGTGCGGGGTGAGCCCCCACGCGCTCGGCCTCCCGAGCAGGTGCCAGCGTTCGTCCAGCCGCACGAAGCAGCGCAGCCCGTGCGCAGGTTGCGCCCCGAGGTAGGTGCGCGCGGCCGAGAGCATCGGCGTCCGGCCGGCGTGCCCCTGGGTCAACTGGGACGCGAACGTGCCCGACATCCAGACCGTGACGGTCAGGGCGGCCGAGTCCGGCGAGAGCGAGTGTCCCGTGCGCAGGATCTGGCCGTGGGGCCGCAGCACGGCGGTCTCCTTCGCGGCCGAAACCCACACCGTCCCGTCCTCGGCCACGGCCTCCCACCAGCGGCCATCACAGGACTCGGTGACCTCGATCGGGCCGTCGGCGAGCCGGGCGAGTTCGTCGGTTGACAGCTCGACCACCGACGCGACCGGTGCCGCCGCGAACAGGTTCCGCGGCGAGGGTTCCAGTGGGTCCGTGGTGGGCGCGTCCAGGGGGATCACCGCGCCGGCCAGCCCGGTCAGGGCGGCATCCGCAGCGAAACTGGCCGCCGGGTGGTCGGCGACGAAGCAACCGAAGTAGCCGCCGTCCCACGTCTCGCCCGGTTCGAGGAGGACCGGCTCGCTGGCCAGCGTCGCCAGCGTGTGCTCGTGCTGGAGCCGCGCGTTGGGCAGCGTCGCCGACCTGAGCCCGGTGAGGGCCGGCTCCCCGGGGCACCCGCTCAGCTGGAGCGCATCGGTGGCCCAGCCGGCGGCGCCGGTGGCCGAGCCCAGCAGGACCCACGGCACCCTCGGGCCCGGCATGTTCTGGCGGACGGCCAGACAGGTCCCGTGGGTGGACGTGGACAGCGGCGTGATATCCAGGTACTGGCTGACGAAGTACTCATTGCAGCGCACCGCCGAATAGGGCGCGAGCGCGATGTCCGCCGCGTGAACCGTATCCATTCGGACGGCCTCGGTGCCGCGATTGCGCACCGAGATCTGCCATCTCCAGGAGGGGCCGTCCGCTGGAAAACTGAATGAAGTTTGCCATTCGAGGTCACGCCAGACGCCGGCTCTCCGGTAACTCTCCCCGTCGACGTACGAGCTCGCCTCCGTCGCCGGATCCAGCAGCGGCAACGGGACGGCGGCGGCGCCGTCCAGCAGGCGCAACCAGATCCCGGCGAGCCCGCTCTCCAGCTCGGAGGCGGGGTAGAGCAGCAGTGAGAGCCCGTCGATCTCCAGGCGGCGAAGGCCGCCGAAGGAGGTGAAGGACGCGGACCGGCCATCATCGGAACGGAGCAGTGTCGGCAACCAGAACACTCGTCGGAATCTAGCAGCCGACCCGGTGCCGGATAGCCTCCGCGGCCATGTAAATAGCTGTAAACAAGCCCTCCCGGGGCTCGGGCGCCGACGCGGCAACGGGGGAGACATTTCCGCCCGTTACCGTTTCGTTACCTTCCCGAAAATGGCCGTTCCGGTCCGTTCATGCCGGTGTTACTTTGCTGCTTTCAGACCGTAAGGAGGCTCGAAGATGAGACCCACGATGACGGCGGCGGCCCTGGTCCTGGCCGGCGCCCTCGCCCTGACTTCCTGCACTGGCAAGATCCCCACGAACCCGGGTGGCGCGACGCCACCCGCCGGCTCGGGTTCCGACAAGATGATCGACACCGTCACGCTCCCCGCAGAGATGGCGGAGAACATCAGCGGCCTGGTCAACTACAACCCGTTCGCTCCGAACGCGCTGACGAAGACCTACTTCTACGAGCCCCTGATGGTCCGCAACTCGATGACGTGCGTGGTCACCCCGTGGCTGGCGACCGACTACCGGTGGGACGGCGCGACCAAGCTGCACTTCACGATCCGGGAGGGAGTGAAGTGGAGCGACGGGCAGCCACTCACCGCAGAGGACGTGAAGTTCAGCCTCGAGCTGAGCAAGCAGTACCCGGCGATCGACGAGGCGGGCCTGTGGAACGACACTTTCGGCGCGCACGCGTCGACGGTCACGGCTTCGGGCAATGAGGTCACCATCGAGTTCAGTGGCAACGCCGCTCCGAAGTTCGACTCGATCGTCGCGGTCAAGATCCTGCCCGCGCACGTCTGGAGCAAGGTAGGCGACCCGGTCAGCTACGTGGACGAGAAGCCGGTGGGCACGGGCCCGTTCAGCGTCGCTTCCTACAACGGGCGCAAGCTCGTGCTGGACCGCCGTCCGGACTACTGGCAGGCCGATCAGGTCAAGGTGCAGCATCTGGTGCTGGAGGGCAGCTACGACGCCACCCAGGCCGCGCTCAAGCTGAACGCCGGCCAACTGGACGCCTACTGGGGCGAGATCCCGAACCCCCAGGTGTCCTTCGCCGACAAGAACCCGGCCCTGAACCACTTCTGGTACGCGCCGGCGGGGATCACCGTCCTCACGCCGAACACCACGCGGTCCCCGTTCAACGACGACAAGTTCCGTGAGGCGTACAGCCAGGGCCTGAACAAGACCGAGATGAGCGAGAAGGCGACCTACGGCGTGATGAAGCCGGCGTCGCAGACCGGCCTGAAGCTGCCGTACGCCAAGGACCTGATGCCGGCCGAGTACGCCGACAAGGACACCGTGCTCCCGTTCGACATCGACAAGGCCAACCAGATGTTCGACGCGGCCGGCTACACGGTGGGCGCCGACGGCATGCGGACCAACAAGGACGGCTCGCCGCTGCAGATCGGGGTGGACGTCCAGGCCGGCTGGATCGACTACGAGTCGACCATCGAGGTGGTCGTCCGCAACCTGCGTTCGATGAAGCTGGACGCGAAGGTGATCAAGAGCGCGCCGGACAACGTGGACGCGAAGAAGAAGGCCGGTGAGTTCCAGATGATGCTGGAGTACCTGCACGGCGGCTGCCAGGTCGCCCGGAACCTGGGCTCCAAGCTGGCCACCGACCAGATCCCCACCAAGAAGACGGTGCTGCCGAACGTGGAGCGCTGGAGTGATCCGGCCACCGACCAGACGGTGAAGGAACTGTCGGCGTCCACCGATCCCGCCCAGCAGAAGGAACTGGTCGGAAAGCTGGTCGAGACGATGATGACCCGCTACCCGGTGACCTCGCTGTTCTACGCGCCGGCCCGGATGATCTACCGGACCGACCACGCGATCGGTTGGCCCAGCGAGGACGATCCGTACGCCACCAACTCCGACATGCTGCTGATCATGACCCACCTCCGGGCCGCTGGATAGAACCCCGGCGGGCGCGCCGTCCGGCCGTCCGCGCAATGGCGGTGCCCCCGTGCCGGGGGCACCGCCCAAGGAGTGAGAGATGCGCTATTTCCTGAGGCGGATCGGGTTCTTCCTCGCCACCTTGTGGGCTGCGGTGACCCTGAACTTCATCATCCCGCGAATGCAGCCCGGCGATCCCGCCGAGATCATGTACAAGAAGCTGGCCGGCAAGGACGCCGAGCTCGACCCGGCCAAGATCCAGGCGCTGCGCGTGATGCTCGGCGATCCGGCCGGCGCGAGCATCTGGGACCAGTACTGGAACTACTTCGGGGCGCTGGGCCGCGGCGAGTTCGGAGTGTCCTACACCTACTTCCCCTACGACGTCACCGCGGTCATCGGGAAGGCCCTGCCCTGGACGGTCATCCTGGTGGGGATCACCTTGATCCTGTCGTTCCTGATCGGCACCGTGCTCGGGGCATTCGCCGCCTGGCGCCGGAACAGCCGGTTCGACTCCGTGGTCACCCTCGGCTCCACCTTCATCGGCACCCTGCCCGCATTCTGGCTCGCCCTGCTGATCCTCTTCCTCCTCGGCTACGTCCTGGGCTGGTTCCCGACCTCGGGGGGCTACGACTCCTCGATGCCGGGGTGGAACCTCGACTTCATCGCGGACGCCGCCTATCACTCGTTCCTGCCGGCAGCGGTGCTGATGATCGTCGGGCCGATCGGCTGGATCCTCGGGATGCGGAACACGATGATCATGAACCTCGGCGAGGACTACGTCCGGCTGGCCCGCGCCAAGGGCGTGCCCGACCGGCAGATCGCGCTGCGGTACGCCGCGCGGAACGCGCTGCTGCCATCGGTGACCGGCCTCGCGCTCGCGCTGGGCAGCCTGCTGGGCGGCCAGATCCTGATCGAACAGGTCTTCGACTACCCCGGCGTCGGCCGTCTGATGGGCCAGGCCATCTCCAACAAGGACTACCCGCTGCTGCAGGCGCTGCTGCTGTTCACCATCGTCGGCGTCCTGCTCGCCAACCTGATCGCGGACATGATCTACGGAATCCTTGACCCGCGCGCGAGGAAGGCCAGCTCATGAGCACAGGAGTCACCCAGACCGGCGGACTGGTCACCGAACTCTCCGGGACGGGAGCGTCGGCGGAGCCCGAGTCGACCGGACCTCACTGGTGGCAGATCATCTGGGCGAGTCCCAAGGCCCGTGCCGGGACCATCATCCTGGGCATCTACATCCTGGTGGCGCTGCTCGCCCCGGTGATCGCGCCCTACGAAGGCACACGAACCGACTTCGAGGCGCTGCTGGAGCCCAGCCCCGCGCACCTGCTCGGAACCACCACGTCGGGCGGCGACATCCTCTCCCAGCTGATCTGGGGCAGCCGCGTCTCGCTGCTCGTCGGGCTGTTCGGCGGCCTGTTCGCGACCCTGATCGCCCTGCTGGTCGGCATGGTCTCTGGCTACTTCGAGGGCACCTGGGTCGACGAGGGGCTCTCCTTCCTCACCAACGTCGCCCTGGTCGTCCCAATCCTGCCGCTGATCATCACCTTGATGGCCTACACCGAGACGCGCAGCATCTGGTTCACGATCTTCGTGAACCAGATGCTGCGCGTCTCGGTGTAGGCCATCAAGGCGCCGAGGCCGGGCTGTCCTTCCTCGGACTGGGAGACACCAGCTCGGTGTCGTGGGGAACCATGCTGTACCAGGCCAACACCCAGGGGGCGCTCGCCCAGGGGCTGTGGATCTGGCTGTTCGTCCCCGGCATCGTGCTCGCGGTGCTGATCACCGCCTTCACGCTGGTGAACTTCGGCATCGACCTGCTCAGCAACCCGCATCTGCGAGAGGACGCGTGACATGGCGGCACTGCTCGAGGTCAAGAACCTGACCGTCCGCTACGAACCCCGGCTGCACCGTCCACTGGACGCGGTCCGGGACGTGTCCTTCACCATCGAGGAAGGGGGCTTCGTCGGCCTCATCGGCGAGTCCGGCTCGGGCAAGTCGACCCTGGGCGACGCCCTGCTCCGGCTGACCACCCGCCCCGGCCGGATCGCCGCGGGCGAGATCCTGTTCGACGGCCACGACCTCACCGCGATGACCGAGGACGAACTGCGCCCCTACCGGTGGCGCGACATCGCCACGGTCTTCCAGTCCTCGATGAACGCCCTCAACCCGGTGGTCCGCGTCGAGGACCAGTTCCGGGACGCGATCGAACTGCATTCGCCGCTTCGCGGTGGAGCGGTGCGCGAGCGGGTCCGGGAGCTGTTCGACATGGTCATGATCGAGCACCGCTTCATCCGGGCCTACCCGCACGAACTGTCCGGCGGGATGAGACAGCGGGTGAACCTGGCTCTCGCCCTGGCGAACCACCCGCGCTTCGTACTCCTCGACGAGCCGACCACCGGGCTGGACGTGGTCGTCCAGCGGTCCATCCTCGACGCCGTCCGGACGCTGCAGCGCCAGCAGGGCTTCTCGGTGCTGTTCATCAGCCACGACATGGGCACCGTGCTGGAGCTGTCCGACCGGATCCTGGTCATGTACGCGGGCAAGATCGTCGAGGAGCACACCTCGGCGGACCTGCTGCGTCGTCCGCTGCACCCCTACTCCAAGGGCTTGATGGGTTCCTACGGCGATCCGCGGGCGGAGACCGTCCGGCTCACCTACGTCCCGGGCCGTCCGCCGGACCTCGCGCTGGAACTGACCGGCTGTCCGTTCGCGCCGCGGTGCCCGGAGGCGATCGGGGTGTGCGTCGAGTCCGCCCCGGAACTGCTGCCTCTCGGTGACGCCCGCGTCGCCTGCCACGTCGCCCACGCCGCCAGCGAGCCCGGCGCGGTGCAGCCACCGCGGCGGTTCGCCGGCCCGGAGTTCGTGAAGACGGCGGAGGAGACCCGCGAAGCCCGCGATCACGACGTCCTGCTCCAGCTCGAGAACGTGAGCCGCCACTACCGGGTGCGCAGCAACCTCCGGTTCATCACGACGGCCGCGGTGGAGTCGGCGAGCTTCGAGCTGCGCCGCGGCGCGGTGACGGCGCTCGTCGGCCAGTCGGGCTCGGGCAAGAGCACCCTCGCGAAGCTGATCACCGGCGTCGAAGGGCCAACGTCCGGGGCGATCACGTTCCACTCCGACGGCGGACCCCTGGACGTCGGATCCATGCGGGCACGCCAGCTGCGCCAGTACCGCCGCCAGGTCCAGATGGTCTTCCAGGATCCCTACAGCTCGCTGAACCCGACCAAGACGCTGCGCTACATCCTGAGCCGGCCGCTGCGCAACTACCACGGGCTGCGAGGCGACGCGCTCTCCCGCAGCATCGAGCAGTTGCTGGAGAAGGTGGCCCTGACCCCGGTGAGCCGCTACCTCAACCGGTACCCGCACGAACTCTCCGGCGGCCAGCGACAGCGAGTGGTGATCGCCCGCGCGCTCGCGGCCGACCCGAAACTGATCGTGGCCGACGAGCCGATCTCCTCGCTGGACGTGTCGATCCGCGCGGAGATCCTCGAACTGCTCCACGGGCTGGTCGCCGACGACGGCGTGACGATTCTCTACATCACCCACGACCTGCTCTCGGCGCGGATGATCGCCGACCAGATCGTCGTGCTGAAGGACGGCCGGGTGGTCGAGACCGGTGACGCGCTCGACGTGATCCAGCACCCGCAGGACGACTACACCCGTCTCCTGCTGGACGCGATCCCGAACCCCTTCGAGACGGCGGCCGCCACGCCTCCGGCACGGGCGGTCACGCCCGCCCCGGCCGGCTGACCCGGGTGGTGGATCTGGCCCCGAGCCCGACTGTGACGCTCCCGGGGCTTGCCAGCAGGCTTCCGGTCGCCAACGATGGGAACGTGGCAAACGAGGACCCGGTCACGATGACCATGGTCGCCCGTCACGCGGGCGTGTCCATCGCCACTGTGTCCCGGGTTCTCCACGGCACGACGCCGTGCTCGCCGGAGACCACCGCGAAGGTACTGCACGCCGTCCGCGAGCTGGAATACGTACCACTGCGCCTGCATGTCGCGCCGAGTCTCCGGAGCGAAGCGCACGGGCTCGTCCTGCCCTCGATCCACGGGCCCTATTTCTCGGAGCTGCTGGTCGGGCTGGAGTCTGCGGTCCGCGACTTCGGCCAGACCGTCAGGCTGATCTCGACCGAGGAGTTCGAGCGTCCCACCGAACGCGTCCTGGAGCTGTCCGGTCATGTGGACGGAATGGTGATCGCCCAGGCCACGGTCGGTGACAGCACGGTCCGCAAGCTCGCCAGCCGGATCCCCGTCTCCCTGATCGCACGCGAGCCACTGCCTCGGTGCGACGAGATCACCGTGGAGAACACCCAGAGCACCAGGGAGCTGACCCGGCACCTGATCGAGCACGGACGCACCCGGCTGGTCTTCGTCGGCGACCCGGCGCAGGCGAGGGACGTGCTGCAGCGCTTCTGCGGGTTCCGCCAGGCACTGGCCGACGCCGGGCTGACCGAGGCGTCCGGCCCGATCCTGGTGCCCTTCGTCCAGTCCGCTGCCCGGACCGTCGCCGACGCCGTCGCGCAGCTCCCGGACGTCGACGGCCTGGTCTGCGCGAACGACGAACTCGCGCTCGGCACCTGGCACGTGTTGCGTGGCCGGGGCATCTCGGTGCCCGGGGACCTCGCCCTGACCGGGTGGGACGACGTGATGGCCGCCGCTCACACCCAGCCGGGCCTGACCACCGTCCGCCAGCCCGCCCGCGAGGTCGGACGGCTCGCCGCTCTCCGCCTGCACGAGCGGGTCAGCGGGTACCGCCCCGGGCCCCGCCGTGTGGTGGTTCCGAGCGAGGTGGTGATCCGGGGGACGTGCGGGTGCGTCGAGCCCGGTCCGTGAGCGCGATCCTGCGGCGCTGGGCAGCCGATCGGCGCTAGCCGGTGACCTCGGTGCCTCGGGCGAGTGCACGGACGGTCGCGAGGGTGTCCGCGTCCCCGGGGCGCTTGTCCTCGCGGTAGCGGACGACCCGGGCGAACCGGAGCGCCATCCCGCCGGGGTAGCGGGTGGAGCGCTGGACGCCGTCGAAGGCGACTTCCACCACCTGCTCGGGTCGCACGTGCACGATGTGGCCCTCGCGGCTGGTCTCCAGGCCGAGGAAGCGCTCGGTCTGCCAGGCCAGCATCTCGTCGGTCATGCCCTTGAACGTCTTGCCGAGCATCACGAAGCCGCCGGTCGCCTCGTCGCGCGCTCCCAGATGGATGTTCGACAGCCACCCGCTGCGCCGTCCGCTGCCCCACTCGACGGCGAGCACGACCAGGTCGAGGGTGTGCACGGGCTTCACCTTCACCCAGGCCGCGCCCCTGCGGCCGGCGGCGTAGGGGGCGTCCAGCGCCTTGATCACGACACCTTCGTGGCCCGCGGCGAGGACGCGGCGGGAGAAGTCCTCGGCGGCGTCGAGGTCGGCGGTGACGAGCCGGGCCACCCGGAGCTCGTCGGGCACCAGGGCGGCGAGCCGCTCGTGCCGGAGGGCCGTCGGTTCGTCCACCAGGTCCGCCTCGTCGACGTGGAGCAGGTCGAAGAAGAACGGGACGAGGGGAGCCTGCGCCGAGGCGGTGTCCTGGAACAGCAGCGGACGACCGTCCGCTCCCAGCGCCAGCGCCTCCCCGTCCAGCACCAGCCGCCGCGCCGGCAGCGCTGCCACGGCGGCCACCACCGCCGGCAGCCGCACGGTGATGTCGTCCAGGCTGCGGCTGTACACCGCGATGTCGTCGCCGTCGGCGTGCACCTGGATCCTGATGCCGTCCAGCTTGGCCTCCACCGCGACCGGTGCGCCCGCGCCCAGTCGGCCGAGAGCCTCGGCGATCGTCGGCGCACTGGAGGCCAGCATCGGCAACACCGGGCGTCCGACCTGCAGGGTGATGGCGGCCAGCGCGTCCTCACCGTCGGCCCGGGCGGCGACGGCGACCATCGGGATCGAGCCGGCGAACATGGCCGCGCGGCGGACGGCGTCCACCCCGACCGAGAATGCCGCGGCGATCGCCGGGATCAGCAGCCCCTCGAGCGCTCCCTGCCGGGTCTCGCCGGTGATCAGTCCGGCCAGGAACGCCTGCTCGCCGGCCGTAGCTGCACCCATCAGCTCCGACAGCAGGGACGCCCGGACGCCCTGTGAACCCGTCCCGGCCAGCAGCGCCAACTCGGCGAAGGCCGCATCGACGGCCTGGACGGTCAGGGTCGGCTCGGCAGCCGGTGTCGGACGGTCGGTGACCGAGCGCCAGCCGACGCCCGTCCGCCGCTGCCTCAGGGATCCCGACAGGTAGTGCGCCGCGATCAGCAACTCGTCGCCGCTCGCCGCTGCCAGGGTCTCGGCGAGCGCAGCGACTTTGGCCGTCCGCGAACTCGTGGCGGCCACCCGCGCCGACGTCTGTACCACCTGATCGAACAGCATGCGCCCACTATGGGCAGCGCCGGCCGGACTTGTCGAGGCCGGCTACTGCCCGACGAGCCTCCCCTCGACGACGGGGTGGACCGGGGAGTTGGAGGCGACCTTCACGGAGCGGCCCCGGACGGCGGCTACGGTGGGCGGGTGCCCGATTCCTGCGTCCGCGACTGGCGGCCGGCCTGGCCGTGCCCGGTGGAGCAGGTGTGGGCAGCCGTCAAACGGGGGGTGGCCGACCCCACCTATCGCATCCAGGACGGACGCCACTGGCGGGCACTGAACACCCC
>Ga0209963_1001744_pt1 | contig 11994 bp, 9 predicted proteins | sample ThiBio_1000_biof_2_FD_183957 | JGI IMG/M metagenome (GOLD analysis project Ga0209963, IMG submission 183957) | Wastewater bioreactor microbial communities from Cape Town, South Africa - Thiocy_cont_1000_biof (SPAdes) | ecosystem: Engineered > Bioreactor > Thiocyanate-remediating >...
GATCTCCGAAATCGAGGCGGACTGGCGACCGCCGGTCGCACGGCCCGTCTCGCGCTACTCGCGCGAGAGCATCGCGAGCGCTTCCAGTTCCATGTCGAGGTACTGCTCGCCGCTGACGTCGATCCCGACGCCGAGGAGCTTGCCTCCTGTGAACGGGAACGGGTTCGTGTACTGGCGGCTCACCGTGTCGGCGCTGTCGAAGCCGACGCACAGGCCGTCGCCGCACAGCGTGAACTTCCCGACCTGGGCGCGCATCGGCCCTTCCGCGGCGACCTGGTCGTCGACATAGAGCTTGCACGTGCCGATCGACTCGCCGTGCTCGCCGGCGCTCTCGCGGATGAACTCCATGCCGAGCGCGTGGGCGCCCGGGGTGAGCGCCTCCGACGTGAACGTCTGCTCCGGCGGGATGCCGAGGAAGTTGTACACGTAGGTGAGCCTGCCGTCCTTGAGGAACAGGGCGTGACCCCCGAAACGCGAGCCGTGCGCGAACAGCACGCCCTCGGCGCCCTTCTCGAGGACCACGTCGGCGATGATCTTGAACGACCTGCCGCGCACGTTGACGGCGACGCTCTCCGGCACGGCGGTGGTGTCGGGGTAGTAGATGTAGCGCTCCTTGGGCGGCTCCGCCTGCGGCCGATCGATCGTGAGCTGCTCCCGCGCCGAACGGTCGTCGAGAGGGAGGACGTCGTTCCTGTCCGCCTCCTCGAACCACGCGTCGATGAGCTCGGTGAGCTTCTCGGGGTGCTCGGCGGCGAGATCGTGCGACTCGGAGCGGTCCTCCTGCACGTTGTAGAGCTCCCAGCGGTCCTCGTCGAACTTGCCGTGGCCGGTGAGCGGGGCATGGATGGCGGCGGCCTTCCAGCCGTCCTTCCAGATGCCGCGGGTGCCGAGCATCGCGTAGTACTGCACGTGCTTCTCGGTCGGGCCGTCCGGCGCCGCGTTGAACGAGTACTTCATCGACACCCCGTCCAGGGGCCGCTGGGGGACGCCGCGATAGACCTCCGGCATCTGGATGCCGATGACGTCGAGCATCGTCGCCACGATGTCCACCGAGTGGTGGTACTGGTGACGGATCTCGCCCTTGGCCGCGATGCCGGCGGGCCAGTGGATGACCATCGGGTCGCACGTGCCGCCGGAGAACTGGGAGTACCGCTTGAACATCTGGAACGGCGCCGAGAACGCGGCCGCCCACCCCGTCGGGTAGTGGTTGTACGTCTCGGGCGTGCCGAGCACGTCGATCTTCGCGAGGTTCTCCTTCAGGTCGTCCGGGAAGCCGTTGAAGAACTTGTTCTCGTTGACCGAGCCGTCCGGCGACCCCTCGCCGGACGCGCCGTTGTCGGCGCAGTAGAAGATCAGGGTGTTCTCGAGCTGTCCCGTGGTCTCGAGATAGTCGATGAGACGGCCGGTCTCCACATCGGTGTACTCGCTGAAGCCGGCGAAGACCTCCGCCATCCGGCTGAACAGGCGCTTCTCATCGTCGGAGAGCGAGTCCCACGGCTTGACGTAGTCGGCCGCGTTCGCCTGATCCTCGGGAAGGGGGTTGAACAGGGTGAGCTCGGTGCCCTCGGGAAGGATGCCGCGCTCGATCATGCGGCCGAGCACCCACGTGCGGTAGGCGTCGTAGCCGTCGTCGAACATGCCCCTGTACTTGTCGGCGTACTCCTTGGGGCTGTGGTGCGGGGCGTGGTTCGCGCCGGGGCAGAACCACATGTACCAGGGCTTCGAGGGGTTGGACGACTGCTGGTCGCGGATCATCCGGATGGCCTGATCCGTGAGGTCCTTGGAGAGGTGGTAGCCCTCCTCCGGCGTGTACGGCGCGTCGATGAACCGGTTGTCCTCGACCAGATCCGGATACCAGTTGTTGGTCTCGCCGCCGAGAAAGCCGTAGAACCGGTCGAAGCCCATCTGCAGGGGCCACTGCGACCTGCTGCCGCCGGAGGAGATGTCCTCCTCCGGGACGTTGTGGTTCTTGCCCACCCAGAAGGTCGAGTAGCCGTTGTCCTGCAGGATGTGACCGACGCTCGCGCACTCCGCAGGGATGCGGCCGGAGACGCCGGGGAAGCCGTTCGTGCCCTCCATGATGACGCCCATGCCGTTGGCCTGGTGGTTGCGTCCGGTGAGGAACGTCGACCGGGTCGGCGAGCACAGGGCGGTCGTGTGCCACTGCGTGTACGTCAGGCCGTTCTTGGCCAGCCGGTCGAGGGTCGGCATGTTGATCCGGCCGCCGTAGGGCGACCACGACGCCATCCCGGTGTCGTCGTAGAGGATGACGAGGATGTTGGGCGCGCCGTCGGGCGCCTTGGGAAGCTCGTACGGCCCCCAATCCGGGACCGAGTCCCGCACATCGAGCTTGATGGTTCCCTTGAACTCGGGGCTGGATCCGGTCATGACAGACTCCTCCGTGGGGCGATGCCGAGGCTTCAGGACTCACGGTAGCCCGGGGCGGGCGCCCTGCGGCAGGGTCTCACCCGTCACGGATGAGCGTCGCGTGACTGTGCCATGATCTGCACATGACCGCACTCTCCTCCTGGCGTCAGACCGCCACTCGCCGTGCGATCGAGGCGTTCGTCGCCGAGACGGAGCGCTCCGTTCCCGCCGCCGAGCGCGTCGCGGTGTTCGACAACGACGGGACGCTGTGGACCGAGAAGCCGATGCCCACGCAGCTGCACTACATCGTGCAGGGATGGCGGGCGGCCGCCGAGGCGGATCCGTCCCTGGCGGAGAGGCAGCCGTACCGCGCGGCCGTCTCCGGTGACTTCGCGTGGCTCGGCGGGGCGATCGACAAGCACTACCTCGGCGACGACTCGGACCTCAAGGTGCTCATCGGCGCGCTCGTGGGACTCGTGCAGGGAATCAGCGTCGAGGACTACGCGGCATCCGTCTCCGCGTTCTTCCGCGACGCGACGCATCCGGTCCTCGGCCGCTCCTACGCCGACGCGATCTACCAGCCGATGGTCGAGCTGCTGCGCTACCTGGAGGCGCACGGCTTCACGTGCTACATCGTGTCGGGCGGCGAGCGGGACTTCATGCGCCCGATGACCGAGGACTTCTACGGCATCCCGCCGGAGCGGGTGGTCGGCTCGGCCTTCGGTCTGGACTACGACGTCGACTCGGGGAAGGTGTCCTACACCGCGTCCCTCGCCTTCTTCGACGACGGCGCCCAGAAGCCGGTGCGGATCTGGACGAGGATCGGTCGCCGGCCGATCCTCGCGGTGGGCAACTCCAACGGCGACATGGAGATGCTCGACTTCGCCCGCGGCGGGATCCATCCCGGACTGGCGATGCTGGTTCACCACGACGACGCCGACCGCGGCGACGTCCCCTACGACAAAGGCGCCGGAGTCGGTGTCGAGCCGGGGGATCCGCAGAGCGGCTGCCGATCCCCGTCGATCTCGTCTGTGGTCAGAGTAGACGAAATCGATTTCATACGCAATCGACGGATCGTGCGGAGATCATGAAGCCGGGTATGACACAGCGCGCTTCGAGGCGCGGAATCCCGCTGAAACCTGGGGTTCCGGAGGGCGCGGACGACCCGAGCTCGGGAAACTTCACAGCTGTATCGATTTCAGATGGAGAGAGAACGAAAGGGCACCCTCCAGGGTAGCCCGCGTGCGCCACGATCCGGACGGCATCCGCCCGCATCGTCCGCGCTCGTCGCGGCTCGCCCGATCGAAATCGATTTCAGTGGTCGGGTCAGCGCGTCTCGGGGTCCTCGTCGGTCTCGGGATCGACCGCGTCCGCGCCCGCCTCGAGCGAACGACGCGGCTGCCACAGCATCACCTCGCGCGTGCGGCGCACCCGCGTGCCGCGGCGCAGCGAGATCACCGATCCACCCGACTCGGCGGCGAACACGCGCGCCCCCGGGCGGTTCTCGATCTCGATGCGCACGCGGGTCTCGAGCGTCTGCACACGCACGTGCAGCTCGCGCACCCGGTCCTCGAGCTCGAGGATGCGTGCGATCGCGGGCAGGCTCATGCCGTCGGACGACATCCGCGCGACCTCGCGCAGCTGATGCACGTGCCGCAGCGAGTACCGGCGGGATCCGCCCTGCGTCCGCGCCGGCACCACGAGCCCGAGCCGGTCGTACTGACGGAGCGTCTGGGGATGCATGCCGGCGAGCTCGGCCGCCGCCGCGATCGCGAGGATCGGGGCATCCTGGTCGATCTCGTCCTCACCCATCTGCATCATCTCCTCACGACATCCTCGTCGAACCGCGCCCGGGCGGCAGGCGACGGGTCAGCCGCGCGCCTTCGCCATCATCTCGGCACGCGGGTTCTCCTTCGGCTCGAGCGCCTGGAAATGCTCCAGGGCCTCTCGCGCGGCCTCATCGAGGTGCGAGGGCACGGCGACCTGCACCTCGGCGAGGAGGTCGCCGGTGCCCTTGGCGGTCTGCACGCCCCGTCCCTTCACGCGCAGCACGCGTCCGGACGGCGTGCCGGGCGCCACGCGGAGCTTCACGGGGTCCCCGCCGAGCGTCGGCACCTCGATCGTCGCGCCGAGCGCGGCCTCGGTGAACGTCACCGGGACGGTCACGCGCAGGTTGAGACCATCGCGCGCGAACACGGGGTGCGGGCGCACGGTCACCTGGACCACGATGTCGCCGTTGTCGCCGCCGTCCGGAGACGGGCGACCGCGACCGCGCAGCCGGATCTTCTGCCCGTCGGAGACACCCGCGGGGATCTTGACCTTGAACGGCTTGCCGTCCTCGCCCTGCAGGGTGATCGTCTCGCCCTTGGTCGCGGTGACGAAGTCCATCGTGGTGCGCGCGGTGACATCGGCGCCCTTGGTCGGACCGCCGAAGCCCCGGTATCCGCCGGTCGGCTGGCCGAACGAGCCCGAGCCGAACCCGCCGCCCTGGTTGAACATCGAGAAGATGTCCTCGAAGCCCTCCCCGGACTGGAAGCGGGTGCCGGAGCCCGCGCGGCCCTGGTTGAACATGCTGAAGACGTCCTCGAACCCGCCGTTGCCACCGCCGCCGGCGGTGAACCGAGCGCCCGAGCCCATCGCCCGGATCTGGTCGTACTCCGCACGCTGCTCGGCGTCGGAGAGCACCGAGTACGCCTCGCTGATCTCCTTGAACTTCGCCTCCGCGGCGGCGTCGCCCGGATTGGAGTCCGGGTGGTACTTCCTGGCGAGCTTGCGGTACGTCTTCTTCAGGTCGGCCGCGCTGACGTCCTTGGCGACGCCGAGGGTCTTGTAGAAGTCCTTGTCGAACCAGTCCTGACTGGCCATCCGCTCTCCTCCCGGCTACTCGGCCGGCACCGCGACCACGACCTTCGCCGGCCGCAGCTCGACGGAGCCCAGCCGGTATCCGGTCTCGACGACCTCGAGGATCGTCGGGGTCGCGACCCCCGGAGTCGGCTGCTGGAAGATCGCCTCGTGCTGCAGCGGGTCGAACTCCTCGCCCGCGGCACCGTACGTCGTGACGCCCATCCGCTCCACCACGGCGCGGACCTTCTCCGCGATCGCCGCGAACGGAGACCCCTCTTCGAGGTCGCCGTGCTTCTCGGCGCGGTCCAGGTCGTCGAGCACGGGCAGCAGGCCCTTGGCCGCCGCGCCCTTCGCGCGCTCGATCTCGGCCTCGCGCTGCTCCTCGGTGCGACGCCGGTAGTTCGCGTACTCGGCCTGCAGCCGCTTCAGGTCGTCCAGCAGCGCCGACTCCAGGTCGGCGAGCTTCGCGTCCTCCGCGGCGGCATCGACGTTCTGATGCGCGTTCAGGATGTCGTCGACGGTGAGCTCGTCACCGTCTCCGCGGTCCTCCCGCGACGCAGGGCCGGAGGCGTCCGCCTCCGGCCCCTCGCCGCCGGGGACCTCGTCCTCGGGCCCTGAGCCCGCCGTAGGGTCGAAGTCCTTGTCGGTCATGGTTACTTGTTCTCGTCCTCGTCGTCGACGACCTCTGCGTCCACGACATCCTCTTCGGGGTTGGGCACCGAGCCGTTGCCCGGGTCCGCCACGTTCGGGTCGCCCTGCTCGCCGGCGGCCTGGCTGGCGGCGTAGATGGCCTCGCCGAGCTTGCCCTGGCTCTGGTTGAGCTTGTCGAACGCGGACTTCACGGCGTCGTCGTCATCGCCCGCCAATGCGGTCTTGAGCGCGTCGACATCCGCCTGCACGTCGGTCCTGACATCCTCGGGCAGCTTGTCCTCGTTGTCCTTGATGAGCTTCTCGATCGAGTACGAGAGCGTCTCGGCCTGGTTGCGGACCTCGGCCGACTCGCGGCGCTTCTTGTCCTCCGCGGCGTGCTCCTCGGCCTCGCGCACCATGCGCTCGATGTCCTCCTTCGGCAGGCTCGACCCGCCGGTGATCGTCATCGACTGCTCCTTGCCGGTGCCCTTGTCCTTGGCGGACACGTGCACGATGCCGTTGGCGTCGATGTCGAAGGTGACCTCGACCTGCGGGATGCCGCGGGGCGCCGGCGCGATGCCGGTGAGCTCGAACGTGCCCAGCGGCTTGTTGTCGCGCGTGAAGTCGCGCTCGCCCTGGAAGACCTGGATGGCCACGGACGGCTGGTTGTCGTCGGCGGTCGTGAAGGTCTCGCTGCGCTTGGTCGGGATGGCGGTGTTGCGCTCGATGAGCTTCGTCATGATGCCGCCCTTGGTCTCGATGCCGAGGCTCAGCGGGGTGACGTCGATCAGCAGCACGTCCTTGCGCTCGCCCTTGAGGACGCCGGCCTGGAGGGCGGCGCCCACGGCGACGACCTCGTCCGGGTTGACGCCCTTGTTGGGCTCCTTGCCGGTCTCGCTCTTCACGAGCTCGGAGACCGCCGGCATACGGGTCGAGCCGCCGACGAGCACGACGTGGTCGATGTCGGACACCTTGATGCCCGCCTCGCGGATGACGTCGTCGAACGGCTTCCTCGTACGGTCGAGGAGGTCCTTCGTGAGGTCCTCGAACTTCGCACGCGTGATCGTCTCTGACAGCGACACCGGGCCGGAGTCGGTCAGCGACAGGTACGGCAGGTTGACACTCGTCGACGTGGAGCTGGACAGCTCCTTCTTCGCCTGCTCCGCGGCCTCCTTGAGGCGCTGCAGCGCGATCTTGTCACCGGAGACGTCCACGCCGGTGGTGTCCTTGAACTGCTTGATCAGGTAGTCGACGAGGCGCTGGTCCCAGTCGTCGCCGCCGAGCCGGTTGTCGCCGGCCGTGGCGCGCACCTGGATCGTGGAGAAGTCGTCATCCTTGCCCACCTCGAGCAGGGACACGTCGAACGTGCCGCCGCCGAGGTCGAACACCAGGATGAGCTCGTCCTCCTTGCCCTTGTCCAGGCCGTAGGCGAGGGCGGCCGCGGTGGGCTCGTTGATGATGCGCAGGACGTTCAGCCCCGCGATCTCGCCGGCCTCCTTGGTGGCCTGACGCTCGGCGTCGTTGAAGTACGCCGGGACGGTGATGACGGCGTCCGACACCGAGTCGCCGAGGTACTGCTCGGCGTCGCGCTTGAGCTTCTGCAGGATGCGCGCCGAGATCTCCTGCGGCGTGTAGGCCTTGCCGTCGATCGCCTGGGTCTTCCAGTCGGTGCCCATGTGGCGCTTGACGGAGGTGATGGTGCGGTCGACGTTGGTGACGGCCTGGCGCTTGGCGGTCTCGCCGACCAGCACCTCGCCGTCCTTCGTGAATGCGACGACCGACGGGGTGGTGCGGAAGCCTTCGGCGTTCGCGATGACGGTGGGCTCTCCGCCCTCCAGCACGCTCACGACGGAGTTCGTGGTACCGAGGTCGATTCCAACAGCACGGGGCATAGGTGTTCTCTCTCCTTCGGGGACGCGGATGCCGCGCCCGACTGATCTGGGTGAAATCTGCGGTCACGGCCCGACTTGAGCCGTGATGACTCAAGGATACGCCGTTCGGCGCACGGCGTCAAGTGAACTTGATACGGACAGGCTCAACTTTCTGGAGAGCGGGTGGACGCCGTGACCGTGAAGGTCGCATTGCGCGCGACCTGACGCGTCGGCCCGACCAGCCGCTCCAGATGCGGGCGGTGCCGCAGGTGCGAGTTCCACACCGTCCACAGCTCGCCGCCCGGAGCCAGGACGCGACCGGCCGCGGCGAAGAGCCTGTGCGCGATGCCGGTGTGCACCGCCGCCCCGATGTGGAACGGCGGGTTCAGCACGATCAGGTCCGCCGAGGCATCCGGCCGGTCGTCGAGGGCGTCCTCGCGCACGACGTCGATGCGCTCGGCGAGGCCGTTCGCGGCCGCCGTCGCCCTGGCGGAGGCCACCGCGGCCCAGGACTGGTCGGTCGCCGTCACGTGCAGTGCCGGCCGGGATCGCGCGAGCCAGGCCGCGATGACACCCGTCCCGCACCCGAGATCGATCGCGGCATCCGCGCCGAGGCGCGCCGCGTCGAGCACCTCGAGCAGGAACCTCGTGCCCACGTCGACCGCGGCGCCGGCGAACGCGGCGCCGTGGGCGACCACCGTCAGCCCGGTCGCGGCGTCCGTGCGCGATCTCGGCCAGGTCGCTGTATCCGTGCGCGCCGGCTCCGCCGCGATGAGCACGCGGGCCTTCTGCCGTGCATGCGTGACGTCGAGCCGGCCGAGGTGCCGGCGCAGCACGTCGTTCATCGCCGGGGTCATGTGCTTGACCATGCCGCCCGCGTAGACGCGCACCGCAGGCGGCGACCATCGGGCGATCGCCTCGGCGAGTTCGTCCAGGGCGTCGAGCGATCGGGGCAGCCGCAGCAGCACGACGTCGGCGTCGCCCAGCAGCCCGGCGTCCAGGCCGCAGGGGGCATAGGCTGCCTCGAGCCCGAGCCGCGCGGCGTTCCCGGCGAGGGCCCGCTCGCCGGAGAGGGCGTCCTGGAAGGTGCGGATGCCGGTGCTGCCGTGCAGCGCGGCCGCTCCCAGCGTGAGGGCGCCGTAGGCGTCGCCCACGACGGCGAGCCGCTGCGCCGCGTCGATGGCCTCGGCGGCCTCGTCCAGGATCAGGCGGTCCGCGGCGTCGGCGGCGTACAGGTTCTCGGCCTCGACGTCCGGGGACCGCGAGAGCGCGCCGAAGTCGAACACCATGCCTCCACGTTACGGCCGCCCGGCACCGGGACGGCACCGCGGGGCGGCTGTCGTCTCACGGCCCGGAGATCGTGGCGGCGTCGCCGATCGGCGGCGTCGCCTCGAGCTGCGCGCGCCACCAGGGCGTCTCGACGAAGCCGCGCTTGAGATACAGCAGCTCCATCGCACCGGTCCACCCCTGGACCCCCTCCAGATGCGCGAGGGTGCCGGAGATGAAGTCGTTCAACGCGCTGACGGATGTCGTGATGACCTCGCAGAACAGCGAGTTGTCGTCCAGGATCGCCGCCACGTAGCGGAACGCCGGGTACTGCACCAGGGCTCCGGCCACGGCCTGGAGTCGCGAGGGCGCGACGCGCACGATCAGCAGCGTCTCCGCGCCCATCCCCAGAGCCCCCGCCGAGACGAGCGTGATGACGTTGAGACAGTCGCGCGAGCGCATGCGGTCGAACCGGCGCCGGACCGAGGACTCGTTCATCCCGGTCCGCTCCCCGACCGACTGGAAGCTCGCTCTGGCGTCGTCGCGCAGCTCCGCGAGGATCCTCCAGTCGGCCTCGTCGAAGTGGCCCGGCTCGCACGTGTCCGCGTCGACGTCCCAGGGCGACAGCGGGATGTCGACGGCGGATGCCGCATCCGGCGGGGCGTCGATCCCGCCCGTCAGGAGCTGGCGACTCCAGTCATGGCCCACCTTGTACACGTGCATGATGAGGTCGCTGCGCCAGCGGCTGATGGCCTCGATCGACTGCAGTCGCTGGATAAGCTGCGGATAGTGCGCCGCGCCGCCCTGGACGACGATCTCCGCGATGATGTCGTATTCGCCCGTCACGAGGGTCAGGAACCGCACCGACTCGTGCGCCGCGAGCTCCTCGGCCACCTCGACCTGGGTGCCCGGCTGGCAGTTCAGGCGGACCAGGAACGAGTCCACCCGCCCGAGCGCCCCACGCGCGGGGATGACGGCGATGCGGACCGTCCCGTCGGCGATCAGCTGCTGGGCGCGCCGGGCCACCGTCGCGGTCGAGCTGCCCACGAGCTCGGCGATCGCCGTCCAGCTCGCGCGACCGTCCTGCTGCATCGCGACGACGATGCGGCGATCCAGTTCGTCGAGTGTGTCGAGCACCCTCACACCGTAGTGCCCGTTCCCACCGGCGACATCACCCCGTGCAGGAACTCGCGCACCGTGGCCGTCCACTCCTCCGCCTGCTCGATCTGGGGCGAATGACCGGACTCCTCGAAGATCACCAGCCGCGCACCGGGGATGAGCGCCGCGATCTCCTCGCTGCACGAGGCGGGGGTGATCCAGTCCGTCCGCCCGACCGTCACGAGGGTCGGAGCGGTGATCCGGGGCAGGTCGGCGCGCAGGTCGTAGTGCGGCAGGTTCTTCGAGAACGCGTAGTTGTGCGCCTCGTAGCGGTAGGGCGTCGCCGCGACCTTCCGCTCAACGGCGGCCGGGTCGTACACGTAGTCGTACAGCGGGAGGATCTCCCGCCAGCAGTCGCGCAGATCGTCGTCGTCGCGCACTCGTCCCTCGTCGATGCGATCGAACTTCTCCATGTCGATGACCACTCGGTCGCTGGCCAGCGCGTTCTCCCGCGCGAGGGCGCCGTGGCCGTGGTGGGCGGCCGTGTCCCGCAGCACGAGGGCCTGCACGCGATCCGGGTAGCGGGTCGCGTACTCGAGGGACATGAACCCCCCGTACGAGCCGCCCGCCATCACGATGCGCTCCGCGCCGATCCATTCGCGCAGTCCGTCGATGTCGGCCGCCCACTGCTCGTGGCTGAACTCCCCGTTGCCCTCGCTCTCTCCGGATCCCCGGGCATCGAAGACGATGACGCGATACTCGTCCGCGAGACGCCCGAAGCTCGCGCGGGGCTCGGCGCGCGAGCCCAGTCCGGGCGCACCGTGGTGGGCGATGATGACGGGAGCCCCCTCGGGACCGAGGACTTCGACCGCGAGCCGGTTCCCGTTGATCTCGACGAACTGGGCTGCGGTGGTGGCCGCGGCGAACTCCGGCGACACCTCGTGCTGCTCGGTCACGACAGTTCCTTTCTCTCGGTGGATCCGATGGGCCACCGGCCGATCGGACGGAATATCACAGCGGGATGACGCAGTGGTCCAGGTCCCGCGGATAGGACGTGAGCGGGACGGCGCCCTCGGCGGTGACGAGCATGCTGTCGGAGATCCGGTAGCCGGCGTGCCCGGGGACATAGATCCCCGGCTCGTTCGAGACGATCATCCCGTCCCGGAGCACCGTGGGATCGCCGTCCTCCAGCCAGGGGGACTCGTGCATGCCCAGGCCGATGCCGTGCCCTTGACGATGACGGAGGTATCCGCCCAGTCCGGCATCCCGGATGACGGCCAGGCATTCCGCATTCGCGGTGCGGCACTCCCGGCCCGGCCGGATGGCCCGGCCACCGGTCTGCTGCGCGCGGAACACCGCGTCGTGATAGCGACGCTGGTCGGCGGTCGGCTCGCCGGCCACGAACGTGCGCTCGCCCTCGACGAATCGCCCGCCCACGGCGCACCCGAGCGAGAGCATGAAGGTGTCGCCGGGCTGGAGCCGGTAGCCGGAGGGCAGACCGTGCGGATACGCGGAGTTCGCGCCGGAGTAGACCAGGCCGCCGGCCAGCGGAGACACCACGACGACGTCGTCGTGCTCGCGGTACATCGTCGCGACCCCCACGCCTCCGACGAAGGACGCGAGCTCGGCCTCACTCGGAAGAGGCTCGCCCGCCGCGGCGCGATCGCTCACGAGCCGCACCCCCGCCTCGATCATGAGGTCCGTGATGCGGGCCGCCTCGACGTGCAGCGCGATCTCCTCCGGCACCTTGCACCAGCGCACGATCTCCACGATCGACGTCGCCACCGCCTCCTCCGCCGTCAGCTCGCTGAACGCGGCCTGCTGGCGCGCCCACGTCATCCCCGTGGAACACCCCACGCGCCGCGCGGCTCCGACGCGATCGGCGAGGACGCGGAAGGGCGGCACGACGCCGGGGTAC
>Ga0209963_1001745_pt1 | contig 11991 bp, 8 predicted proteins | sample ThiBio_1000_biof_2_FD_183957 | JGI IMG/M metagenome (GOLD analysis project Ga0209963, IMG submission 183957) | Wastewater bioreactor microbial communities from Cape Town, South Africa - Thiocy_cont_1000_biof (SPAdes) | ecosystem: Engineered > Bioreactor > Thiocyanate-remediating >...
CGATCTGAAGGACCTGCGGCCCTCGCTGACGCCGCACACCGGCGGCACGACCGAGCCGACCACGACCGGCCTCGCCGCCGACAAGCCAACCAAGGTGGCCGACGCCTCGGCCACCTTGGCGCAGACCACGGCGCCCGCCACGTTGACCGACGGCGCTGCGGCCAAGCCCGGCAGCGATGCCGCGCCCGAGGCGATCGCGACACCGCCCGCGCCGAAGCGCACCGGACCGATCGCGGTGTTCATCAGCGGCAAGGACGGCAAGCTCTACGCGCGCCAGAATTTTGAGCCGCTGTTCGATGTGCCGATCACCGTCGCGCCGAGCGACCGCCCGCTCGGCACCCACGTCTTCACCGCGCAACGCGACAGCGACAATGCGGACACGTTCCGCTGGTCGGCGATGTCGATGCCGGTAACGGTGCGATCCAAAACCGTGAGCCATCACACCGCCAAGCGGCGGCAGGACATCGGTGCCATCGACACCGAGCCGACACCGACCGCCGACAGCGCCGCCGAGGCACTGGATCGCCTGACCATTCCTGCCGAAACCATGACGCGGCTGGCGGAAGCGCTGACCACGGGCAGTTCGATCATCGTCTCGGATCAGGCGCTCGATCGCAGCGAAACCGGCCAGGGCACCGACTTCATCGTGCCGCTGCGTTAAAGTCCGTGTAGCGCGACAAAACCGCCATTGCCGCGCACGTCCGAATCAGCCCCTCTTGTGCTGTTTGCGCGCGTGGCCACCATGGTTCGCTGCGCAGCCAGCCAACCGGAGGGGTCCCATGCGCATCGCGGCAGCCTTCATCGTTGCAGGGACGCTTTCGCTCGGCGCGACCAGCGCCGCCTTGTCACAAACCGCTGCCGCGAAGCCCGCCGCGGCGCCGGCGACGAGCACTGCGACTCCCGCAGCGGCCCCTGCCGCCACTCCCGCACCGGCCGCGAAAGCCGCCTGCGCCAATCCGGATGCACTCGGCATCGGCCGTATCGTCGAGATCGACACCACCGGCGGGCCGGGTTTCGGCTTCGAGCATTTCAAGCAACTCGACTTCCTGCGCGACAAGGAAGTGGTGCTGACCTTCGACGACGGCCCGTGGCCGCACACCACGCCGGCGGTGCTGAAGGCGCTGGCCGACCAGTGCACCACCGGAATCTTTTTCGCGATCGGAAAGCACGCCACCTACCATCCGGAAATTCTCAAGCAGGTTACCGCGGCCGGCCACACCGTCGGCGCGCACACGTGGTCGCACGCCAACCTCAACGGCAAGAAGATGACCGAACAGGCGGCGAAGGACGAGATCGAGAAAGGCTTCAGCGCGGTGAAGTGGGCGCTGGGCGCCGCGCCCTCGCCGTTCTTCCGCTTCCCCGCGCTCCAGCATCCGCCGGCGATGGTGACTTATCTCGGCACCCGCAACATCGCGATGTTCTCCTGCGATATCGACTCCTTCGACTTCAAGTCGCGTAACGCACAGCAGGTCATCGACACCGTGATGAAGAAGCTGGACAAGCTCGGCAAGGGTATCATCCTGATGCACGACTTTCAGAAGCACACCGCCGAAGCCTTGCCGGAACTGTTGCGCAGACTGAAAGCCGGCGGCTACAAGGTGGTGAAGATGCGTGCCAAGGCGCCGGTGGAGACGCTGCCGCAGTACGACGAGGAACTGCTCAAGAGCGTCAAGCTGCCGACCGTCAGCACCCGGCCGATTTCCAGCGTCGTCAAGACGGTGACGGAATAGCGCGCTTATAGCGTTTTCAAGCGAAGTGGATACCGGTTCGCGTGAAGAGAACGCGTCAAAGCAAGAAGCTGGAGACCGTTCCGATTTGATCAGAACGGAAATGGCTCCAGCATTGTGAAGGAGGTACCGGCACTGTGTCGCCGTTGTTGCGTATCGAAGGCTACGTCATCCTGTCCGCCAACGGCATGCTCGCCGATGCCAATCACGTGATGCCGCCCGAACTGAAGTTCGAGGGCGATCAGCAGTTCTTCAACGACGCGCTCGACAACGCAGACCTCGTCGTCCACGGCCGCAACTCCGGCGAGGAGCAACCGAACTCGCCGAAGCGCACGCGCATCATCCTGACGCGAACGATCAAGGCGCTGGCGCCCGATCCGTCCAATCCGAAAGCGACGTTGTGGAATCCGGCGGGCGCGCCGTTCGATGCGGCCTGCGAACGCGCCGGCGTCACCAGCGGCCTTGCGGCCATCATCGGCGGTCCGACTGTGTTCGGCCTGTTCCTCGACCGCTTCGATACGTTCTGGTTGTCCTTCGCGCCGCATGTCCGCATTCCCGGCGGCGAGCCGGGCCTGCCCGGCGTCCCTGTGCGTACCCCGCAGGCGGTGCTCGCCGCCCATGGGCTGCACGCCGCGGAGACCCGCGTCCTTGATGCTGCGAACGACGTCAGCGTCACGGCATGGCGACGGTGATTATCTAAGCGATCGCAGCTAATAGTTGTTCGGCGCCGGCTCGGTGTAAGCCGGCGCATTACGTTGCCCGCCGCCGATGCCGGCGATGATCAACAACCCGCCGATCAGCGACAGGTTTTTCAACGCCTGGATCATATTGCCCTTGGCGTCCGGCCACGCTTGGTTCCAGAAGTCGTGGAAGTAGAGCGTCGCGGCGATCACGAACAGCGCCAGCAGCACCGCGAACACGCGGGCGCCGAGATTGAAGGCAATCGCCAGCCCGCCGACCAGTTCCAGCGCGCCGGTCGCAACGGCGAGCATCTGCGCCATCGGCATTCCGGTGAAGCCTTCGAGTTGCGTCACATACTCGGAGATCGCCGCCGGCATCATCACCTTCGCGGCGATGGCCTCGGTGGTGCCGGCAAGATCGAGCAAATGCAGTGCGCCGGAAACGATGAACAGGATCGCGAACAGAAAACGGCCGACGGAGATGAAAGCTGGCATCGTCGCCTCACACGCATCTGCCGATGCCCCGCGCACCAGCGGACCGAGTATGGGCTGCCGTTTCGGTTTTTCATATCCCTTTGAATAAGGGGTGGGCCTCGGTCCCACGCGAATAGCTCCAGACTGGGCGTCCAGCACTTTCGCGTCGGCGTCATGGCCGGGCTCGTCCCGGCCATCCACGTCTTGCTTGCTGAGCTTGAGAAAAGGCGTGGATGCCCGGCACAAGGCCGGGCATGACGACGTTGTGAGGAATCGAGTTACATTCCGGTCGATCCTCAGGATGGCGCGAGCGCTAACGCGATCTCACCCGAACAACGTCGGCTGCTGCCGCCCCGCGCGGTCCTGCGCCTCGACGGCCGCAACCGCCGTCATGTTGAGAATGCCGCGCGCGGTCACCGACGGGGTCAGGATGTGCGCCGGGCGCGCCGGGCCGATCAGGATTGGGCCGACCGGCAGGCCGTCCGCCAGTTCCTTGACCATCTGATAGGCCACGTGCGCGGAATCGAGGTTCGGCATCACCAGCACATTGGCGACGCCTTCCAGCCGCGACTGCGGCAGCACGTAATCGCGCTTGATCTGCGACAGCGCGGTGCCGCCCTGCATCTCGCCGTCGGCCTCGATCTCGGGATGGCGCTCCTTCAACAGCGCGGTGGCGCGGCGCATCTTGCGCGCGGCCTCGGTGTCGTAGCTGCCGAAATCCGAATGCGACACGAAGGCGATCTTCGGCTTGATGCCGAAGCGCTGCACATGCGCCGCTGCGGACGCCGCGATCTCCGCCAGTTCCTCGGCGGTCGGATTGGGCCGCACCTGCGTATCGGCAAGGAAGAACGAGCCCTTCGACGTGATCATCAGCGACAGCGCCGCGAAGTCGCTGACGCCGGGCCGCGCGCCGATGATCTCGCGCACGTGGCGCAGATGGCTCATGAAGCGGCCTTCGACGCCACACAGCATCGCATCCGCCTCGCCGCGCACCACGGCCAGCGCCGCGATCACCGTGGCGTTGGTGCGCACCATCGTGCGCGCCGCATCCGGCGTCACGCCGTGGCGTCCGGCGGCGTCGATGTAACTCTGCACGTAGGAGCGATAGCGCGGATCGTCTTCCGGATTGATCAGATCGAAATCATGTCCCGGCCGGATCACCAGACCGAGCCGCTCGATGCGCGCGTTCACGACCGACGGACGCCCGACCAGGATCGGCCGCGCCAGCTTTTCCTCCAGCACCGCTTGCGTCGCGCGCAGCACGCGCTGGTCTTCGCCTTCGGCATAGATCACGCGCACCGGCTGCGTGCGCGCTTTGCTGAACACCGGCTTCATGATCAGGCCGGAGCGGAAGGTGAAGCGTTCGAGCCGTTCGCGATACTGTTCGAAATCGACGATCGGCCGCGTCGCGACGCCGGAGTCCATCGCCGCCTTGGCCACCGCCGGCGCGATGCGCAAAATCAATCGCGGATCGAACGGCGTCGGGATCAGCGAGCCGGGACCGAAGCCATGCACCTCGCCGCCATCCCCACCCGGCACGGCGGCATCCGACGGCGCCTCCCGCGCCAGTTGCGCGATGGCATCGACGGCGGCGCGTTTCATGTCTTCATTGATCGCGGTGGCGCCGACATCGAGCGCGCCACGGAAAATGAAGGGGAAGCAGAGAACGTTGTTGACCTGGTTCGGAAAGTCTGAACGCCCGGTGCAGATCATCGCATCGGGGCGCACCTTGCGCGCTTCGTCCGGCATGATCTCCGGCGTCGGATTGGCGAGCGCCAGCACCAGCGGCTTGTCCGCCATGCGCTTGACCATCTCGGGCTTCAGCACGTTGGGGCCGGACACGCCGAGGAAAATATCGGCGCCGTCGATCACGTCGTCGAGCACGCGCTTGTCGGTCTTCTGCGCGTAGACCGCTTTCCAGCGATCCATGTGCTCGTTGCGGCCGTCATAGACAAGGCCGTCAAGATCGCAGACCCAGATGTTCTTGCGCTGCGCGCCGAGCGCCACCAGCAAGTTGAGGCATGCGATGGCCGCCGCGCCCGCGCCGGTGCCGACGATCTTGCAGTCTGAAAGTTTTTTGCCGTTGAGCAGCAGCGCGTTGGTGACGGCGGCGGCGACGATGATCGCGGTGCCGTGCTGGTCGTCGTGGAACACCGGGATCTTCATGCGCGCCTTGAGCTGCGCTTCGATCTCGAAGCAGTCCGGCCCGCTGATGTCTTCGAGATTGATGCCCCCGAAGGTCGGCTCCAGCGCCGCCACCGTCTCCACCACGCGCTCTATGGTGTTGGCGGCAATCTCGATATCGAACACATCGATGCCGGCGAACTTCTTGAACAGAACGGCCTTGCCTTCCATCACCGGCTTCGATGCCAGCGGGCCGATGTTGCCGAGACCGAGCACCGCGGTGCCGTTCGAGACGACGGCAACGAGGTTGGCGCGGACGGTGAGATTGGCGGCTTCCAGCGGATCGGCGGCGATGGCCTCGCACGCCGCGGCGACGCCGGGGCTATAGGCCAATGCCAGATCGCGCTGATTGGCGAGCGGCTTGGTCGCCTGGATTTCCAGCTTTCCCGGCCGCGGCAGTTGATGGAATGCAAGGGCCGCCGATTTCAGATCATCACTAGCTTTCGTCACCTTGCCTTCGCCTCCGCTTATACGTCCGTCTCAACCATTCCCGGCGTCGTCCCCGCGCAGGCGGGGACCCATAACCGCTGGCCTGAGTTATCATAGGATAACTACGCCTTGGTGATGGAGCCGAACCGCTGCGGCGTATGGGTCCCCGCCTGCGCGGGGACGACGGTTTTCGTGTTGCGCATTCTACGCAAAACGATCCTGCTCACTTCTCCGGCAGATTGAGCCGGATATGCAATTCGCGAAGCTGCTTCGGCGTGACGTCGGACGGCGCCCCCATCAGCAGATCTTCCGCGCGCTGGTTCATCGGGAACAGCGAAATCTCGCGCAGGTTAGTGGTGCCGCACAACAGCATCACGATGCGGTCGACGCCCGCCGCCATGCCGCCGTGCGGCGGCGCGCCGTACTGGAACGCACGATACATCCCGCCGAAGCGTTCGATCACGGTCTCCTCGCCGTAGCCGGCGATCTCGAACGCCTTCACCATGGCTTCCGGCTTGTGATTGCGGATGCCGCCCGATGCGATCTCGTAGCCGTTGCAAGCGATGTCGTACTGGAACGCCTTGATGGTCAGCGGGTCCTGCGTGGTCAGCGCCTCGAGGCCGCCCTGCGGCATCGAGAACGGGTTGTGCGAGAAGTCGACCTTCTTGTCTTCCTCGTTATATTCGTACATCGGGAAGTCGACGATCCACGCCAGCGCGAACTGATCCTTGTCGATCAGGTTCAACTCTTCGCCGACCTTGGTGCGCGCGAGCCCCGCGAACTTCCAGAATTTCGCCGGATCGCCGGCGACGAAGAAGGCGGCATCGCCGGCCTTGAGCCCAAGCTGCGCGCGAACGGCTTCGGTGCGCTCCGGCCCGATGTTATTAGCAAGCGGCCCGGCACCCTCGCCGCCTTCGCGCCACATGATGTAGCCGAGACCGGGCTGGCCCTCGCCCTGCGCCCACGAATTCATGCGATCGCAGAACGCGCGCGAACCGCCGCCCGGACCGGGGATCGCCCAGACCTGATTCTTGGTGTCTTCCAGCATCCGCGCGAACACCTTGAAGCCCGAGCCGCGGAAGTGTTCGGAGACGTCCTGCATCTCCAGCGGATTGCGCAGGTCCGGCTTGTCGGTGCCGTACTTGCGGATCGACTCTGCAAACGGAATGCGCGGCCACTTCTGCGTGACCTTTTTGCCGTTGGCAAAATCCTCGAACACGCCGGTGATCACCGGCTCCATCGCCGCGAACACGTCTTCCTGCGTGACGAAGCTCATCTCGACGTCGAGCTGATAGAACTCACCCGGCAGACGGTCGGCGCGCGGATCTTCGTCGCGAAAGCACGGCGCGATCTGGAAATAGCGATCGAAGCCCGACATCATCAGCAGTTGCTTGTACTGCTGCGGCGCCTGCGGCAGCGCGTAGAACTTGCCGGGATGGATGCGGCTCGGCACCAGAAAGTCGCGCGCGCCTTCCGGCGACGACGCGGTGAGGATAGGGGTCTGGAATTCGAAGAAGCCCTGATCCTTCATGCGCCGGCGCATCGAATCGACGATAGCGCCGCGCGTCATGATGTTCTGGTGCAGCTTTTCGCGGCGCAGGTCGAGGAAGCGATACTTGAGCCGGGTATCTTCCGGATATTCCAGTTCGCCGAACACCGGCAGCGGCAATTCAGCGGCCTCGCCCAGCACCTCGATCTCGTTGATGAACACCTCGACCGCGCCGGTTGGCAGGTCCGGATTGTCGGTGCCCTCGGGGCGACGACGCACCCGGCCGTCGATCCGCACCACCCACTCCGCGCGCAGCCGCTCGGCGTCCTTGAACGCCGGCGAATCCGGATCGGCGACGCACTGGGTCAGGCCGTAATGGTCGCGCAGGTCGATGAACAGCAGCCCGCCATGGTCGCGGATGCGGTGACACCAGCCAGACAGCCGAACGGTCTGGTCGATATTGGCGTCGCGCAACGCGCCGCAGGTGTGGGAGCGATAACGGTGCATGGAAGTCCCAAAATACGTCAGAGGATGCGGACGCGCGAGGCTTATGCAACCCGGCGCAGGAGGCCACGGTTTACCCGAGCCGCCCCCGCCCGGCAACCGCGCGCAAAGCCGCTTCCGACCGAGGCTGGCCCGGTCGGATACCCATGGCGAAGTCAGGCCACGCACCGAAATGGCTTACTTTGGCGGCTTCAACTCCGACGAATTGATCCAGGCATCAAGGCGCATGGCTGTTTCGGCCTGACCGGCCTTTTGCAGGAGCAATTCTTTCTGCGGACCCGATTTAAGTCGATCCGCCTGGGCGCGAAGCCGGCCGGCCCACGCATTGAGGCGATCTTGGAGGGAAATCTGTTGTTTGAAACGTCGCCGCTTGAACATGGCGCGCTCCTTTCTCTTGGAGAAAGGCGGGAGCGCAATTGGGCGTTCTCATCACCGATAGATACCTAGAGCCGGGCGGTGATGGGGACGAGCTTGCGCCTGTTATCCCCAGCACGCCAGTGAATTATTAACGATTGCGCCCGGAACCAACCGGGACTTCGGTTTTCGGAGCCTGTGGCGTCCCGACAGCCACCTATCGGTCCCGCCGAACAGGCCGGAACAACCCTGTCCGGCGTCGAAATCGGGGCGACAACGGCGAAAAGACGCGATATGCAGCGTCGATGGACCTGATTACGACAACCGCCGACCTCGCGGCCGTTTGCGACCGCCTCGCCCGCCATCCCTTCGTCACTGTCGATACCGAATTCCTGCGGGAAACCACCTACTATCCGCAGCTCTGCGTGCTCCAGATCGCGAGCCCGGAGGAATCCGCTGTCATCGATGCGCTCGCGGAGGGCCTCGACCTCGCCCCGTTTTTCGCCCTGATGGCCGACGAGAAGGTGCTGAAGGTCTTCCACGCCGCCCGGCAGGATATCGAGATCATCTGGCACCTCGCCGGCATCGTCCCTGCCCCGGTGTTCGATACCCAGGTCGCCGCCATGGTGCTGGGCTATGGCGACAGCATCGCCTACGACCAGTTGGTGGAGCGGATTACCGGTCATCGTCCCGACAAGACCCACCGTTTCACCGATTGGTCGTCGCGGCCGCTCTCCGAGGCGCAGATCCACTATGCCGAAGGCGACGTCACCCATCTGCGCGACGTCTTCGTTGCGCTTGACGCCGATCTCAAGAAGCGCGGCCGCAGCGACTGGGTCAGCGAGGAGATGGAAATCCTCACCTCGCCCAAAACCTACGACGCCGATCCGTCGCGGGCCTGGGAGCGACTGAAAAACCGCGTCCGCAAGCCGAAAGAACTGGCCATCCTGATGGAAGTCGCCGCCTGGCGCGAACGTGAGGCGCAAACCCGCAACGTGCCGCGCTCCCGCGTGCTCAAGGACGACGCCATCGGCGATATCGCGACCCACGCGCCGACCTCCATCGAACGATTGGCCGGCCTGCGCTCGCTGCCGAAAGGTTTTGAGCGCTCGAAATGGGGCACCGACATCCTCGAGGCGGTGCAGCGCGGCCTCGCCCGCGATCCGCGCGAACTGCCCAAGCTCGACAGGCCGCGCAACAACGGCAACGGCTCTGCCACCGTCGAACTGCTCAAGGTGCTGCTGCGGATGACCTCGGAGCGCTACGCCGTCGCCAGCAAGGTGATCGCCACCGTTGACGACCTCGATCAGATCGCCGCCAATGACGACGCCGACGTCGGCGCGTTGAAGGGATGGCGGCGTGAACTGTTCGGTGAGGCCGCGCTTGCCCTCAAGCACGGCCGGCTGGCGCTCGCGATGGAAAAAGGCCGCGTGGTCCGGGTCGATCGCGGCTGATTCCGACCGTTCAGGCCGTCCAAATCCGGCCCGGAAACGGCCACGGTATGGCCGCAAGACTCCCGAGCGGTTTTGAGCCGCTCGTCGGGAGCTAGTTTCGCACGATCGATCCCGAGCGTCCGACCAGTTTGGCAAGCTGCTTGAAGCGGCTGCCGGCGCGGTCGGCGACCAGATCAACCATGCGGTGTTCGAAGATCAGCGACAGCTTGCGGCCCCTGCTGCGAAAGTGTGTTGCCGGCAATACGCCGGGCCGCGCCGCCGAGATCAGATGCGCGACGCGAAACGCCGCGCCCAACACCCGCGCACGCTCGAGCATCGCCGGCGAGACCAACTCGCGCACCGCCGGCGGCGATTCATTCTCCTCGCGCAATCCGGCGTAGCGATAGAACACCGAGAGCGCCACGAACGCGCGGCCTGCATGCGTGATCTGACCGAAATTGCCGTGACAGACGAGATTGAGCGTCTGCTCGCCGCGATAGTCGGGATGTACGCGCCAACCGATATCGGACAACAGGCACGCGATATGACGTAGGCGGCGCTCGTCCGGCGTCTCCGGCAGCTTCGTGATCCTGATGAAGCGATCGGTCCACGCAATCAGTTCTTCGGCATGACGCGCCGAGCGCGACAGCAGGACATTCAACGTCTGCGCGGCGCTCGCAAGACCGTCTTTCGCGCGCTCCTGCTCAGGAAGCATCTCGTACAGCAAACCTTCACGCACACCGTAAGTCGAGAATACGATGGCGTCGGGCTTCGCGATCCGAATGATATGTTCGAGAACCAGCGCCGCATAAGCGAGCAATGGTTGCCGCGCATCCGCTACGGCTTCGATGTCGGCGAGCGCGTTAGCGGCAACGAGACGGCGCAACCGCCGCACGAACGCCAACGCTTCCGCCGCCGGAATCGAATAGCCGTGCATCACCTTCAGCGGATATCCGCTCTGAATGATGTGAATGCGCGCCAGCGCGCGCCAGGTGCCACCGACCGCGTAGAACGTGCGGCTCTTGCCTGCCGCAAGCTGCGGCACGCGCGCCAGCTCATTACGCACGATGCGTTGCGCGCGCTTCAGCGATTTCTGCGAGGCATCCTGCAACGCGAGACTGCCGAGCGGCAACGTCACGCCGCTGCTCAGGCGACCACCGCGCACATCGATCAGTTCCAGCGAACCACCGCCGAGGTCGCCGACCATTCCGTTCGGTTTGTAGATGCCGGACACCACGCCGAGTGCAGACAATTGCGCTTCGCGCTTACCGGACAGGATGGTGATCGGCGTGCCGCAAATCTTCTCGGCGTGCGCGATGAATTCAGGTCCGTTGGTCGCATCGCGACATGCCGCGGTTGCAACTGCATAGACCTTGCCGACTTTCATCACTCTGCACAGCGCACGAAAACGCCGCAGCGACATCAGCGCCTTGGTGACGGCATCCGCCGCCAACAGACCCGTGGTCTGCACTTCACGGCCAAGACCGCAAAGTGCCTTCTCGTTGAAGATGGAAACCAGGCTGCGCGCCAGCGATTCATAGACCACGAGTCGCACGGAGTTCGAGCCAATGTCGATCACCGCGACGCTGGATGCGCGCTTGCGAGGCCGCACTGTCACCCGGCAGTTCCTCTATGACGAGGACGACTGCCGTTCCGATTTGCGCGTAAGACGACGCGGCGACGATTCCTTGAGTGACTTTCCACGGCCGGACAGACTCGGATTGGTCATGAAGTAGTTATGCAGGTTGAAGGGCTCCTCACCCTTCGCCGCCTTCATACGCGTTGACGATCCATCCGGCAATAACTGCCAGCTTTGCTCGGTATCTTTCAGATTCGCGACCATGATCTGTTCGAGAACCTGCTGATGCACCGTCGGATTCTGCAACGGGCACAGCACTTCGACGCGACGGTCGAGATTGCGCGGCATCATGTCGGCCGATGAGATATACACAGCCGCTTTCGGTCCCGGCATCGCATAGCCCATGCCGAAACAATAGATTCGGCCGTGTTCCAGGAAGCGTCCGATCACCGATTTGACGCGAATGTTGTCCGACAGACCGGGAACGCCGGGGCGCAGGCAGCAGATGCCGCGCACCACCAGTTCGATCGACACGCCGGCCCGCGATGCCGCATAGAGCGCGTCGATGATCTCGGGGTCGACCAGCGCATTCATCTTCATCCAGACGGCAGCGGGCTTGCCTTGCCGCGCGAAGGCGATCTCACCCTCAATGTGATCGAGGATGCGCTTGCGCAGCGTCAACGGCGATACCGCCATCTTCTCGATGTCGCTAGGTTCGGCATAGCCGGTGATGTAATTGAAGACACGCGCCGCGTCGCGACCGATGATCGGGTCCGAGGTGAAGTACGACAGGTCGGTGTAGATGCGCGCGGTGACCGGATGATAATTGCCGGTGCCAGTGTGAACGTAAGTGGTCAGGCTGCCGCCTTCGCGACGCACGACCAATGACAGTTTGGCGTGCGTCTTCAATTCGAGGAAGCCATACACCACTTGCACGCCGGCACGTTCGAGATCGCGCGACCAGCGGATGTTGGCCTCTTCGTCGAATCTCGCCTTGATCTCGACCAGCGCCGTCACCGACTTGCCGGCTTCCGCCGCTTCCATCAGCGTGCGCACGATCGGGGAATCGCGCGAGGTGCGATACAGCGTCTGCTTGATCGCTACCACGTCCGGATCGCGCGCCGCCTGTTGCAGGAAT